>Ga0326597_10014532_pt1 | contig 10321 bp, 14 predicted proteins | sample RVTome_12_FD_203789 | JGI IMG/M metagenome (GOLD analysis project Ga0326597, IMG submission 203789) | Soil microbial communities from uranium-contaminated site in the Upper Colorado River Basin, Wyoming, United States - RVT100D185 | ecosystem: Environmental > Terrestrial > Soil > Contaminated >...
GGCGAGGAGCCAGGAAGGCGCGGGGCCTCTCCTCGACGGGGGCCACCGGGGGTTCGTCGTGGACTACCGCGAGCCGAGGGTCGTGCTCTTCCGGCATCAGGCGAAGGGAGCGTAGCTTGCAGATGCCCGTCGAGCTCGTCGAGGAGTCCACGGCGAGCGAAGTACCGCAGGATGCGGCGCTGGACGGTGGCTTCGAGTCGGCGAACGTCCTCAGCATTTGCTGCACGGTCGGCGCTTCAGGGCCCGGTTGGAGCGACCCATCGCCGACTTCTGAACCTCGATCGCAAAGCGGGCCAGGTCACTGGCCGTCGTCGACAATCCGGCCGCCGCGGGAGCCCGGTGATCAGAGGTGAGGTGAGAATGCCGTACCGGGGCCCGGCCGCTTGAGCTGAGCCTGACGTTGATGCCGGACCCTCATGGCCCAGACGTGCTCTCCCACTACGAGGTAGAGGATCCGGTAGTCGGCGAAAAGGGCGTTACGTACATCGCGCCCCCAGGCTTTGCGTTCGGGAGCGTACGGTTGGCGCTCGGCGAACGTCTGGAGGGTTACCAGGGTCTCTTCAAACGCTGCGTACCAGGTCTCGGAGTATCCGGCGCGGATCTCACCCTCTGCTTCAAGCCCTCGCAGGCGTGCGACGTGCTTTTCGACGTCGTCGTCCAGCCGAGGGGCGAGGAGGACCTCAAAGCGCTTCAACGAGCGGCCGCACGCATCCCGAGGCGCGCACGAAGAGCGGGAAGAGCCTCCTCCATGTTCCGCCCCTCCCCACGCTCGAGTTCCGCGTACGCTTCGTCGAGCGCGAGCAACGTCTCCAGTTCCTCAAGGCGATCGCGAACGTTCCGATTTTCTTCCCGGAGCCTCACCGTCTCTTCTGCCTCACGCTCATACGCGCGGACATCCTGGAGGACGAGTTCGGGAGAGCCGTTGATGGTGAGCAGTTCGGGGCGGCCGGTCTCGCGGAGTCGCTCCTGATGGCGCTTGTGGTTGCGTACGAAGTCGGTCACCGGGTGGATGTCGTCCGATCTAAACATGGTAATGACCCGTGTATGATGTGATTTAACGTTGATCATAATATGATTAGGGGGCGTGCGTCACCGCAAGTGGGGAATGCGGGTCAACGGGCACTGTCCAGGAACCCTGAGAACGTGGAGGCCCTGTCCGTCCTGGCGTACCTCGATGACTACGTCCACTGGGAGTGGGAGTGTGCCCAGCAACGCCTTCTGCGCACGATCGCCCTGGCTCCCAACGACGCGGAGATCGCTAACTTCGCCGGCGATCACTTCGCCCTGCGCAGAGATAGGAAATCCAAAGGCCCTGGTTACGTGAACCGCGAGGTAGGGCAGGGGTGTTGAGGGATCAAGAAACGAGGGGGATGGTGAGCGGGACGGGTGGCGACGCTGTCGGGGGCGTGTGGGGGAGGCGGCTCGCCGGAACGAGCGACGCGCATGCTGGAACGGGCGGAGGTGGTCGTGCCTGTTCCGATCCCGTGGGGGGAAGCTCAGCCGTCGAACTCGTCGGGCACGGACTGATCGAAGTCGAACTCGGGGGCGGGCTCGGGCTCGGAGGGGTCGAACGGGGTGGCGAAGTGCCGCATGGCCCGGGGCCGCCGCTCCAGGATGCGCCGCCCCATCTTCGCCCCGGCCAGAGGGCTGGGACATCCCTACGTTGGGCATGTGGAACTCGCGAGGCGAGTCCACCGAGCCGCGGGGATGCGAGTCGTGGCACGTCTTCTTACTGGATAGGGGCAATGAAAGAGCCAGACCGACCGAACGATCCGCAACTGCCCCCGATGAGGTCGCAGGACTATTCCGAGATGGCGGATTGGCCGGGGTACTTCGCATCGGTCTTGGGGAAGGGCGCGCGCGAGACGCTTGTCGCCGCCCTGGATCTATTCGCGCAGGAAGGATTCCCCGCGGGGCTCGGAGTCGACATCGCAGCGGGCGAGGGGCGGGATGCGCTCGAGTTGCCCAGACGAGGTTGGCGGGTGGTGGCCACCGACAGTCACCCGGACGCGTTCCCGCTCTTGTGGTCTCGCGTGCCGGAGACGCTGAAGCCGCGACTGACCACGATCGAGGCCGACTTTGCGGAGACGGAGGTGCCCGACTGCGACCTGGTGAACGCCAGCTTCGCCCTGCCGTTTTGCAGGCCGGAGCACTTCCCCGCGCTGTGGGACAGGATCGTCGCGGCGATGCGCCCCGGAGGCCGATTCGCCGGTCAGTTCTTCGGGGACCGTGATACCTGGGCGGCACTCCCGGGCCGAACCCACCACTCCCGTGACCAGATCATGAAGCTGCTGGAGGGTTTCGAGATCGAGTTGATGCACGGAGAAGAGCGGGATGACCCGCCGGAACTCCGGAATCCGAAGCACTGGCAGCTGTTTCACATGGTCGCGAAGAAACATTGAGTGGGCCCGCGCGGTGCCGGCCTGCGTACGCGACACGTGTGCCGATGGCCGCTTCATGACGCGGGCACCCAACTCGGCGACATCAGCGCGGGCGGACCCTGCCTGCACGCATCGGGCGCAGCGTCCATATCTGGCCGCCGACGCGTGACTGAGGCATCTTCTCCTCTCACAGCCGGGGTGGCGAAATCGGTAGACGCAGGGGACTTAGAAGCAGCGAGAGGGGGGTGAGCGTTTCCTGCCGAGGCTGCGAAAGCGCGCTGGTCCCACGGGTTTATGGTGCCGATTGCGAAGTCCGGGTGCCTCCGGTCGCTGCCTCAGCGAGACCGAACTCGCCCGTTCTCACCCCATTTGCGGCGCGGCACCGGCATCAACGCAAGGAGGTGGCGTCGTGGCTGGTAAGGGCACTGCCCTGCAGGTGCCGGCGAAGAAGCGAAGCAGAGTCTTCCGAAGGCCTCTCCATCCATCCCATCGCCCCGTCTCCTTCCGCTGTTTCCTTGAGATAACCCGCGAGTTTGGCTGGGCGCGCCGCGCCATCAACGGCCTGCCCGCGCCAGCCCCCGCCCGCCGGTCCTGGTCACGTCTGGCCCGCCTTGCGGGCGGGAGCCCGTCAGGGCGGCGGCCGAGTTGGCCGTTTTCCTTCGGTGGCGGCGGTGGCTTCTCCGCCCGGCCGATTCGTCTCGCGCATCAAGGAAACAACCAGCGAGAGGAGACGAACCATGGAACTCTTGACTGCACAGGACCGGGTCCGGCTTCTGGCAAACGGCCGGCTCCGCCGCCAGGCGGAAGCCGGGAACCCCGACCTCAGGGGAGGCGGCAACCCCGCCGCTGCTGGCGCGCGGCGCCGGCGGCACGTATCTATAGTGACAGCATAGACAGCGAACGGGAGGGTGGCGAAGGGCCGCCCCGTCGCGGCCCCATCAGCCGCCTGGCCCGTGGTGAATCCATTTGGGCACCGGCGCGGCTCCGACACGACTGTGTCCGTCGAGCCGGCGAAGGAGGGTGGGCGATGACGGTCACCGATAGGCGCTTTGCGGACCGCGAAGCGCCCTGCGGTCGGGTCATGGGCGGGTTGCGCCACCAGGACCGGGATTCTGAGTGCCTCCTCACCGACGCGCTCTACTTCTCGTGTGGATGCCAGCGGATTCGGCACGAGTACCATGACGGCAGCTTCAGCCGGAAGGTCGTCCACCACGACGGTCACGTCCTCGTCGACGAGCTGTTCGGGTCGTGAACGCGACGCACGACATTCTGATCGTCGGTGGCGGAGGGGCGGGTCTACGCGCGGCGATCGCCGTTTGCGAGACGCATCCACGGCTCAGGGTCGGCGTGATCTCGAAGGTCTATCCGATGCGCAGCCATACGGTCTCGGCGGAGGGGGGCGCTGCGGGGGTCGTCGGGTCCGACGACAGCTTGGACGAGCACGCCTACGACACGATTTCCGGAGGAGACTGGCTGTGCGATCAGGACGCCGTTGAACGCTTCGTGGAAGAGGCGCCTCAGGAGCTCTTGCGCCTAGAGCACTGGGGTTGCCCTTGGAGTCGTGAGCGGGACGGCAGGATTGCGGTGCGGCCGTTCGGAGGCATGAAGCGGAAGCGCACGTGGTTCGCCGCCGACAAGACGGGCTTCCACATGCTGCACACCCTCTTCCAGACCTCCCTCAAGCACTACGGCATCATTCGTTACGACGAGTGGTTCGTGACCAAGCTCCTGGTCGACGACGGTCGAGTCCAGGGTGTTGTGGCTCTGGAGCTGATGTCAGGTAAGGTCGAGGCGATCACGGCCCGGGCCGTGATCCTCTGCACCGGAGGGTGCGGCAAGGTCTTTCCGTTCACCACGAACGCCAGCATCAAGACGGGCGACGGCATGGCGCTGACCTACCGGGCCGGTGCGCCCCTCAAGGACATGGAGTTCGTGCAGTACCATCCCACCGGGCTGCCGTTCACCGGCATCCTGATCACGGAAGCCGCGCGCGCCGAGGGCGGCTGGCTCCTCAACAAGGACGGCTACCGCTATCTGCAGGACTACGACCTGGGCAAGCCGGAACCGACGCCTGTGCTCCGGAGCATGGAGCTGGGGCCTCGCGATCGGCTTTCCCAGGCCTTCGTCAAGGAGGTCGAGAAGGGGCGAACCCGGGAAACGCAGTACGGCCCCGTCGTCTACCTCGACCTCCGGCATCTCGGCGAGAAGGTCATCGACGCCAAGATCCCCTTCGTGCGAGAGCTCTGCCTCAAGTACCAGAACATCGACCCCGCGCACGAGATGATTCCCGTGCGACCGGTGGTGCACTACATGATGGGCGGCGTGCACACCGACAGCAACGGCGCGACGCCGCTCGCCGGGCTGTACGCGGCCGGCGAGGTGGCGTGCGTCAACATCAACGGCGCGAATCGCCTCGGCTCTAACTCCCTCCCCGAGCTGCTCGTCTTCGGCGCGCGCGCGGGCCGGGCGGCCGCGGAGTTCGCCGCCACGGCGAGGGACCCGGCTCCGGCTGTGGCGACACAAGCCGGTGACGAGCGGCGCTGGCTCGAGAACGAGCTGCTCCACCCGACCGGCGGCCGCGAGAGTCTGGCCACCCTCCGCGAGGAGATGCAGAAGACGATGGAGGAGAGCGCCGGCATCTACCGGACGGGTGCGTCCCTGGAGCGGGGCGCCGCGAAGCTCCGAGAGCTCCAGGACCGCTTCGGTCACGTCGAGCTCCACGACCGGACGCACACGTTCAACACTGAGCGCGTCGCCGCCCTCGAGCTGTCGTTCATGCTCGACGTCGCCGAAGCGATCGTCAGCTCGGCGCTCCACCGGGAGGAGTCGCGCGGGGCGCATCAACGGACCGACTATCCCGACCGGGACGACGAGCGCTTCCTCCGGCACTCGCTGGCCCACCGCGAGCCCGACGGAGGATGCCGGGTGGAGTACGCCCCCGTGACGATCACGCGGTGGGCTCCGGGCGAGCGCGTCTACGGGAGGTGACGAAGACCATGGCGGACACGATCATCATGAAGGTCGCCCGGTACCGTCCGGAGCACGAGGACGAGATCACCTTCGAAGAGTACGAGGTGCCCTGTCCACGCGACTGGGTGGTGCTCGACGGCCTTAACTACATCAAGGACCGGGTCGACGGGACCCTCTCGTATCGATGGTCGTGCCGGATGGGCATCTGCGGAAGCTGCGGCATGACCGTGAACGGCGAGCCGCAGCTCACGTGCGCCACCTTCCTGGCCGACTACGGGCCCGGTCCGGTCCGGGTCGAGCCGTTGAGCAACTTCCCGGTGGTTCGCGATCTCGTCGTCGAACTCGGGGACTTCATGCGGAAGCTGGTGAGCGTGAAGCCCTGGATCGTGCGCGAGGAGGAGAAGCCGCTGTCCGAAGGGGAGTATCTCCAGACGCCCGAGGAGCTGGGGGAATACAAGCAATACAGCATGTGCATCAACTGCATGCTCTGCTATGCGGCCTGTCCGGTCTACGGCCTGGATCCTACGTTCGTCGGGCCCGCGGCGATCGCGCTCGCCCAGCGCTACAACCTGGACAGCCGCGACCAGGGAGCCGCCGAGCGCCTCGACATCCTCTCGCAGCATTCGGGGATCTGGGGCTGCACCTTTGTCGGCGAGTGCACGCGTGTCTGTCCCAAGAACGTGGATCCCGCCGGCGCGATCCAGCGGTACAAGCTCACCACGGCGCTCGAGACCGTGAAATCGTTCGTGATGCCGTGGAGAGCTCGATGAGCGACCGGTCCGGCTTCACCGAGTACCACCCGCGGTGGCTGCGCCCGCGCATGTCCACCTACTGGTGGCTGACGCGCTGGTCTCACTTCCGATTCATCCTGCGCGAGCTGAGCAGCGTTTTCGTCGCCTGGTTCGTCGTGTACTTTTTGATCCTGGTCCACGCGGTCAGTCGGGGACCGGCCAGCTACCAGGCGTTCCTCGATTGGTCCGGTAGCGCCGCCGTGCTCGTGTTGAATGTGGTCGGCTTGGCGTTCGTCGTCTTCCATGCCGTCACCTGGTTCACTCTGGCACCCCAGGCGATGGCGGTGCGTGTGGGGGGGCGGCGCGTGCCGGGCTTCATCGTCGCGGCGTCGAACTATCTAGCCTGGGCGGTGGCGTCCGCCGGCGTGGCCTGGCTGTTACTTGGGGGTTGGAGATGACCAGGCGAGCGATCGAGCCGATCCTCTGGGTCCTCTTCAGCGCCGGTGGGGTGCTCGCCGCGCTGCTGATTCCGAGTTTGTTGTTCCTGTTCGGGCTGGCGTTTCCCCTGGGCTGGATCTCGCCGCCCGGGCACGCCCACCTCGTCGGGTTGCTGGGCCACCCGCTCGTCCGCGCGGCGACCTTCCTGCTCTGTTCGTTGGCCCTGTTCCACTGGGCACACCGGTTCCGCTACACGCTGTACGACGGGCTCCAGATCAAGCACCTGAACGAGATCGTCAACGCGCTCTGTTACGGGGGCGCCGTCCTCGGCTCGGCGGTCGCGGCGTACCTCGTGCTCCAGATTCCGTAGGGCCCGAGAGCTACTCTTGCCCGCGTACCCTCGGTGCGGGGTGGCCGGCGCTTCCCCACATAGATCTACCCACGACGCCCGATGCGCGAATTTGGTTGTTTCTCCCGAAGCGACCTCGCCCCGCCGCTCGCTATGCTCCATGGGAACGCCGCCGACGATCCTGCGTTCGAGGAGCCGACGCGTTCATGCATGCCACAGTCACTTCCATCCCCACGACCGGAGCTGCCCCGATGAGCACGCAACGATTCTCGGCCCGCACGAATCAACGCTTCCGCATCGCCATCCTCGTCCTCGCGCCCGCCGTAGCGGTGCTCGGTCACGGATACCACCCGTGGATCGGGAGCCCCGGTGATCCCGACTTCTTCGATCGGCTCGCCGCCGCGGTCGCCGCCGATCCCACGCGCTGGGCGGTGGCGCACCTCACGGTGGCGATCGGCTCCGGGCTGCTCATTCTCGCCCTCCTCGCGCTCCGCGGCTGGCTGCGCGAGGCTGGTGAAGACCGCTGGAGCGCGTTGGGACTGCCGTTCATCGTGATGGGCAGCCTGCTTTACGCGCTCTTGCCGGGCATGGAGTTCGCGGCGATCGCAGCTCACGCGACGGGCGGCGACGTGGCCGCGGTTCAGCCGGCGCTCCAGCCGTGGTTCATGCCGATTCTCGTGTCCGCCGCGGCGCTCTTCGCCGTCGGCGTCCTCGGTTTCGTGGTGGGCATCGCCCGCAGCGGCGCGGCGGGGCGGGCGGTGACCGGCGTCTCCATTGCCGGGCTGGTCGTGACCGCGGGCAGCCGGTTCGTGCCCGTCGGCGCCGCACTGCTCTACGTCGGGCCCGTGGCCTCGCTCATCGCGCTGTGGGCGCTGGCATACGCGGTGTCGAGGGGGAACGCGCGATCCGCGGCGCCTGGCTTCGCGCCGGAACCCGCATCCCTCCACATGCGTGCATAGGTTAATCTTGCGTAATAGACAAGATAATCTTATTGTGAAGCATGGATGATCTTGACGCATCGGCCCTCGAAGAATTGCTCGGCGCCGTGGGGGAGCACCTGGCCGCGGCCGGCGAGTCCGCCGCGATCGTGGTCGTGGGCGGTGGTGCGCTCTCGGTCATGGGATGGGTCGAGCGTACGACGAACGATATCGACGTGATCGCGCGGGCCAGCCGGCAGGAGGGACGCTGGGTGGTGCGTCCCCCGGAGCCGCTTCCCGACGTGCTGGTCGAGGCCGTCGCCCGTGTCGCCCGCGACTACGCCCTCCCGATCGACTGGCTCAACACGACGGTGGCGATGCAGTGGCGCACCGACCTGCCCGACCGCTTCGTCGAGGAGGTCCAGTGGCGTCGGTTCGGTGCCCTGGACGTCGGCTTCGCTGGACGGTCCTCTATCATCGCGCTTAAGCTCTTCGCCGCGGTCGACCAGGGATCCGAGAGCGTGCACTTCCAGGATCTGGTCGCGCTCGATCCCCTCGACTCGGAGCTGGAGGGCGCGGCGGACTGGGTTGCCCGCCAGGATCCCGCGCCGGGCTTCTCGGCCCTCGTTGCGGAGGAGGTCGGTAATGTTCGAGAAGCCCTCGGCCGAGATCGCTGATCTCGCAGCGACCACTGCCGTGCGCGCGAGCTGGGCGCAATGGGCGGCGCTGGGAGCGCCGGTGGCGTCGGGGGGGCGCCCGCTTCCGTCCGCCATCATCGACATCGAGGCACTGCTCGTCCTCAGTGGGTACGCGGCGGCCACCGAGCGTCGACTACTGGACCTCGTCGCCTGGTGGGCACGGGTCGGCTCCGCCCTGACGAGCGTGCTCAGGTTCCGAGCTGTGGCCGACGCATTCCCCGCGTCCACGCGTGCCGCGGCTTCGGTGTTCGCGGGCCTGGCCGAGACCGCCGGCGACCGGCGCTGGTCGAGCGACGTCGATCGCGGGGCGGCGCTCCCGACAGTTCGCGAGAAGGGCGTGGACGTGCCCAGCCTGGCCGAAGAGTGCGCGCTCTGGCTCCGTCTGCGGGCGGGCTTCGGTGTGGGAGCCAAGGCGGACGTGCTCACGTACTTGCTCGGAACGCGGGGCGCGTGGGCGAGCGTGAAGGACGTCGCGCGCGCCACCGGCTACAGCTCGGTCGCCGTGCGTACGGCGACCTCCGACATGGCGCTCGCGCGCTTCATCCGGGAGACCGGCCACCGGCCCGTCCGCTTCTCCGCCCCACCCGAGTCCTGGGCTGGGCTCCTCGGGCTGACCGGGGAGCCGCCCATCGCGCCCCGTTGGCACGCCTGGTCGGAGATCTTCGCCTTCCTCGCGGGCGCCGGAGCGTGGACCGCCGCCGTCACGGCACCGACCGTCCCGGGTCAACGCGTTCTCGCCTCGCGAGCGCGCGATCTCATGGAGCGTCACGCCACCGCCTTCACGCTCGAACGCGTCGGCGTGCCCGATCCGGCGGGATTCAGGGGGCTGGAGGCCGTGGAGGGGCTCGCCGAGACCACCCGCGCGGTGGCGGAGTGGGTGGAGGAGCGGCTGTGATCGCCATCGGCCCTATGCATAAGCGCCCCGGTTGTGGCCCGGAGCGAGCCCGGCTAGCCCCCGGGACACCCTCCAACCCAGCGTAGCCGTGCCCGAGCCCGTTCCCGACATTCTCGTCCTCGATCGACCCATCGAGCCCGACGAGCTTCGCGCTCTCGTGGATCGCTTCTTCGAGGACTTGGTGAAGTACGTGGTCGACCTGGAGGGCGTGATCGCGATCGGCGGCGAGCTCCACGCGGACGCGGAGGGCGCTGCTCCTCGACCAGGCGAGCCGCCAGGCCGATCTCTGGGGAGCCAACTACCTTCCGGGGCGCGGAGAGCAGGCGTGCATCGAGTACACCTCACTCATCAACATCCGACCCGCGCAGGACAACCGTAGCTTACCCCCGGTGACCCCGGATCCTCCGATCCTCCGTCCACCATCGCGCCACTGCTGAGGTCGGGTCTCGGCGCTGGCGAGCTCTGGGCCGCCGACGGGCGGGGCGTACACCGGAGCGCGGATGGCGGACGCAGCAGGTCCTCTCGCTCGCCCGGCTACTCGCCGACCAACATCAGGCGCGCCCGCCTGAGACCTTCGCCGAATGCCCGCGGTGCGCTCCCGACCACCCGCGGCCGAAGTGGTGCTGATTTCGCGACCACGAAAGCGAGCGAGCGCTAGACTTCGCGCGCTCCTCACGAATCGAGTCTATGGTCCAAGAAGGGCTGCGGTGCGTTGCCGCGACAACCACTGCGTCCGGAAATGTTGCTTCAGCCCGGGATGTGGACGTGCTCCTACGCTGTCGACGAGCTGCTCCAGCGATACCAATCGGTCCTGCCATCCCAACGCGACGGCGATCTTCACCGCCGCGCCGTCTGGCGAGCAAATAAGCCAGTTAGAGTCCGAGCGAGTTAGGGCATGGGCGTGCAGATCCAGTTCGCCCTGATCCAGGGAGGATACATCGG
>Ga0326597_10014534_pt1 | contig 10320 bp, 9 predicted proteins | sample RVTome_12_FD_203789 | JGI IMG/M metagenome (GOLD analysis project Ga0326597, IMG submission 203789) | Soil microbial communities from uranium-contaminated site in the Upper Colorado River Basin, Wyoming, United States - RVT100D185 | ecosystem: Environmental > Terrestrial > Soil > Contaminated >...
TACATCCAGGAAGACGCCCCCGACGAGATCGCGCAGGCGATCTCCAGGCGTTTCTCTTGATTCGAACCACACCAGCCCAAGGCTCCGCCCGGAGCGGCCAGACGCCAGACCGCAGGCGCCGCCGCCCGTCGGTACGCCGGAAGGGCAAGCATCGTGAAATGGCCGCGGCACAACTGATCGAACGACCGGATTGGAGGAGGAAACCCGGGAGTCCCGGCTAAGAATCGACCGGGCCTGGCCATGGCAGAGTCCAGGTCGGAGATGTGCTCCGTCCACGCTCGCTGACCATGTTCAGGTCCGAGCGCGCCAGAATTCCAGACCACGGGGGCCTCGTCCATCGCCAGTTCCGGCGCTATGCCGAGTGCCCGGTCTGCAACCTCCATCATCGGTCGGCTGCCTGCCGCCATCACGAGGTCCTCGTCGCGGCGTCCGCGAGATCGCCGTCTTCCACTCGTCGGCGGAGGCAGCAACGATGCCGGTCGCCTGGCCGACCTCGATGAGATGTTCGTCTGGGTTGCGGCTGACCCGAGATCCTTCTGGACAGGCACAGCCTTATCAAGCCCAGCCCATCAACGACTCCCGCTCCGGCCCCACCGCGCGTCATGGCACACCCGCCTGCGAAGTGTGTGATGCGTCTTACGGACGACGGTGACCCGCAGCGGAACAGGTGGGTCTCGACCCTGACGAGACGCAGCGTCTTACCGATGAGGGGCGCTACCGCCAGGCGGTCGACGACGGCATGGCGGAGGCGGTCGCACTCGGCGTGAGCGGTGTGCCGACCTACATCCTCGAAAACCGATACGCGATCGTCGGCGCCCAACCGTACGAGGTCTTCCGCCAGGTACTCGATCGACTCGAACAGGAGCGATCGAGCGGCTGATCTGGCACACCGACTGGGCGGTCACCGGGCGTGGCCCGCCTGCCTGGTCCACAGGGCTCAACACCGTCGCGGCGGGCGTGGCCAACATCGCAGCGGCCGCGGGAACCGCGAGGTGGACGAGCTGTGGCGGCCAGGCCACCCCGCGCCTAGCGCCGGACGAGGCGAGCCAGGGCGCGCACGACGACCGCGGCGGCGAGACCCGGCGCGAGCAAGGACAGCGGCCCGGGGTAAGGCTGACGGAGTCGGCGGCTGCGCCGCCGCCGCCCCCGGATCCCGAGCCGGTCTCGCGGCCGCCCGACCCGTCGTCGCGCTGCCGGCCCCGCCGCCGAAGCCCCACGACACCCGGACGAACGGCACGACGGTTGCTTGCCCCGCTCGATGGGCTCCCCGAAGCTCGATCTGCTCCCCGAAGACGGCCTGCACGCGGGCCTGGCCGCCGATCCGCTCTGCGAACCGTTCGAGGAACGCGGTCGTAACGCCAGCCTCGATCGTATGACGCGCCGGATCCTCGTTACGTGAAAGTTGGGTGGTCATCGGTCTGCCTCCGAAGTACGCAAGGCACAACGGTACCGGGCGATGCAGGGCGCAGCGACATAGGGCCAAGACGCGTCGGTTGGCGTGAAGTGGAAGTGGACCTTGCTTTGGCGCGAGCCGGCGAGCCTGCTTGGGCGCCTGTCAGTTCGAGCTCGTAGCGGTCCGCGACTGCCTGAGACCCTGCGGCCAGGTCTATCGCCCAGCCTGGCGCCATTGCGGTTCGGACTCGACGTCCGCCTACCGCGCTGCGTCGAGAGCGTCAGCGATCCGGTCCAGCTCCCGTCGCAACGTGGGGCTCGTCTCGAATGAAGCAGCGGCCTTTTGGATCCGGGCCCGGCGATACTCCACGATCGCGGCTCGGGCCGTCCGACCCTCAGCGGTCAGGCTGGCCAGTGACGCCCGCGCGTCGCGCTCATCCCGCCGGACGATGACCAGGCCCCGTCGCTGGAGTCGTCGCAACTGCCGACTCGTCGCCGGCAAGGTCACGCCTACGAGCCGGGCAACCTCACCGATCCGTACGCCGTCCGACGCGGCTCCAAGGATGACGAGCACCCGCCATTGCGGAAATGTCAGCTCGAACCCGGGCTGCGCGTTGGAAAAAGCCACGGTCGTCAGAGCGACGCCGGCAACGATCAATCGCTCGAGCGACGCCGCCACCGTGGGATCGGTCAGGTCGGTCATAGTTCACTCCATTGGACGGGGAGGTGCGTGCGGATCTCTGATTTCCGGCGCCGCGCCTCCCGCAGCGTACGACCATGGCGCCGGAACCTGGGTCGCGAACCACGACAGCCAGCCGAAGTCTAGCGTGACCACGTCAGGGCCTTGCCAGCGTTCTGGACGAACTACTTGCCTATAGGCTACTATCGCCCAGCCGGCCAGGGTCCACCGGAGCGGCCGCGACGAGTTGGACGCTGGGATCGCAGGCAGGCTAGCCGAAAGGAGACGCGGATGCTCCAGTTGACCTCGAAGGCAGTTGGCCACCTCACCATGCTTCGACGGGATCGTGGCGTTGACGAACGAGCCGGGGTTCGGTTCGTCAGCAAGGATGGTCGCGTCGGCGTGACATTCAGTCTGGTCCCCATGGACGGCGATCGCGTGGTTGATGGCCAGCAGATCGAGGTCTTCGTTGCTGCGGAGATTGCGGCGGCCTTGGACGAGTCGGTCATCGACGCTCGCGATGAGAACGGCCAAGTCTCGCTGATCATGCGGAAGCAGGCGGCGGTCACGCCGACGGGTGCAGGCCCTTCCAGCTGATCATCCGCACGGCGCCAGCCAATTCTTGGAACCGGTCGGCGAGAGAGGAGACGGCACCACGTCTTGTTCCAACGACGCCTCGCGGCCGTCCATCGACGCTCGCCGGGCGGCGCGCTCGCGGGGTCGAAAGCTGACGCCGTGATGTGGGGCGTGCCGCGATCCGCTACGGAGGATCCGGGTTTTCGTGGCGCGATGGAGCGGGGCGGCCCGCAGGAGGTACCAAGATCATGCCCTATATGTCCCGACCCTCGAGCCCAAACGGTCGCATTGTCGGTGCCCTGGCCCTGACGTCGGCGCTCCTCGCCTCCTTGATTCCCTTTGGCTCCGTCCTCGCGGTCGTCCCGGTTACACCCTCGACGCCTGACCTTGCCTCAGCCAGCGATACCGGCAGCAGCAATGCGGACAATATCACCAAGACCTTGAATGGCCTGGTGTTCACGGGCACAGCTGAGGCGAGTTCAACGGTCAGGATCTACGTCGGCGGGACCACCGAGATCGGCTCAGCCATGACAACTGCGGGTGGCACCTACTCCGTGACCACCACCGTAGCAATCCCTGACAACACAGCGAACCTGATAACGGCGACCGCCCAGAATGTCGATGGCGAGAGCCTGCCATCGGGAGCGCTTACGGTCACCACGGATAACACGATCCCCTCCGCACCGAGTGTGCCCGACCTGGCTACTAGCAGCGACACCGGGACCTCGAATACGGACAACATCACATCCGACACGACGCCGACCCTGACCGGGACTGCGGAAGCAAATGCAACCGTACAGCTTCTCGCCGAAGCGGTGGTCGTGGGCACCGGAACGGCGAGCGGATCGGGGGACTGGAGCATCACCAGCAGCGTCCTGTCAGCGGGCACCTACTCCTTCACCGCCATCCAGACCGACGCGGCCGGGAACGGCCCTTCTGCGGCCTCGGTTGGACTCTCGGTGACCATCGATACGGCGGTCCCTGCCGCGCCATCGACACCTGATCTCGACGCGGCGAGCGATGCCGGACCGTCCAGCACGGACAACATCACGTCGGATACGACACCGACGTTCATGGGCACGGCGACCGCCGGAGCCGTCGTCGACCTCTATGCAGGTGCTGGGCTGGTCGGATCGGCCACCGCCGACGGCTCGGGCAACTGGAGCATAACGAGCAGCGTCCTGACCGCGGGAACCTACCCGTTCACGGCAAGGGCAACAAACCTCGCCGGGACGAGCGTCCCATCGGCCGGCCTGTCCGTCACGATCTTCACGTCTCTCGCGGTGACCGTGAACCAGGCTGCTGGGCAGACGGACCCGACGGCGACACCGCCGATCAACTTCACCGTCGTATTCAGCAACCCGGTTGGCAACTTCACCAACGCAGACGTCACGATTGGTGGTACCGCGGGCGGCACCAAGACGGCTACGGTCACCGGCGGTCCGACGGCGTACAACGTCGCGATCACCGGGATGACCACGACGGGAATGGTGATCGTATCCCTCGCGGCCGGGGTGGCCACGGATGCCGCCGGAAACGCCAACAGCGCATCCACAAGCACCGATGACGCGGTGACATGGACGCCCGGTGCACCAACGGTGACGATCAACCAGGCGTCGGGCCAGGCGGATCCGACCGCCTCATCACCGATCAACTTCACGGTCGTGTTCAGCGCTGCGGTCACCGGGTTCACGAGCGGAGACGTAACCCTCAGCGGCACGGCTGGTGGAGCGAAGACGGTTACGGTGACCGGGAGCAGTACGACCTACAGCATCGCGGTAACCGGCATGACGACGGCCGGCACGGTGGTCACGACCATCGAGGCGGGAGTCGCGACCAGCGGCGGTGTGAGCAACCTGCCTTCGACAAGCACCGACAACACGGTCACCTGGGCCCCGGGGAGCCCCACGGTCACGATCAATCAGGCAGTCGGCCAGAGCGACCCGACGTCGACCCCGCCGATCAACTTCACGGTCGCGTTCAGCTCAGCGGTGACTGGTTTCACGAGCACCGACGTGACGATCACGGGGACGGCCGGCGGGACCAAGACCGTCACCGTTACCGGTAGCGGCACGACCTATAACGTCGCCGTCAGCGGGATGACGACCTCGGGAACGGTTATCGCGACAATCCCAGCGAACGCGGCCGTGAACGCGAGCGCCCGGGGCAATCTCGCTTCAACCAGCACCGACAACTCGGTGACCTGGAACGAGCGAACTGCGTCGATCACGCTGACAACATCGGCCCCGATCCCGCGCGGCGCGAAGTCGCCCGTGATTCTCTGGGGTCAGGGCTTCACGCTTACTGCCCAGTTCGCGATGCCGAACGGCGGCAACAAATCGTTCCAACTTCAGGGCACACGTGACCTCGTCACATGGACAACGATCACGACCCTGGCAACGGATGCCACCGGACGGGCGTCATTCTTCTATACACCGGTCACGAACCTGTTCTACCGCGCCGTTTTCGCCGGAACGGCTGATCTCGGTTCCGCGAACAGCAACCAGGTTCGAACCGTGGTCCGCCAGCTCGCGGCCCTGCGGCCGACGAACTCGGGTGCGACCAGGACGATCAATCGCAACACTTCGATCACCTTTACGACGACAGTCCGGCCGGCCCGTCCGGAGCTCGCGCCGGCACGGGTGAGTTTCTACTTCTACCAGCTCACTTTAGGCACCTGGCGGCTGGTGACCAAGCGTGACGTCTTCATCGACAGCGCGGGGTTGGCGCGAACGACGTTCAGGTTCACATCGACTGGCCATTGGTACGTTCGATCCAAGGCGAATCCCACGCCGTACAACGCCAACAGCGTCCTCACGCCGACGCCGCCTGAGCGGTACCGCGTTCGATGAGAATGCTGGTCGCCAACCCGGGCGCAGATGATCCATGACGTCCACGACGGCGTCGTGGTAGAGACCCCAGGCCGGCGCTAGGCGCGTCCTGGGCGAGGCCACGCCCGTGACGCCTCTTGAGCCCGCCAATCTGAGACGAGCTGCCTTCCTCGGGGGTCAGCGTCGCCGAGGGACCGCAACTCCGCGTGCACGATCCTGCACGAGCCAGCAAACGTCGCGCACGAAATCATCCAGGCAGCCTCCGCCTCCGGGATCCGCACGGTCGCGGTCACCCGATCTGCGGCGATCAGCTCGAGGATCGACCCGTCGAGGATGATGCGAAGGTCCAGTTCCTCTGCGCAGGCTGATGGCAGGGTCGCGGAGCCGACCGGACTCAGGCCGGCGACCAGCACCCGCCCGATCCTCGTCGCGGCCAGCCGGCAGCTGCGCGGGTCGAACCGGATCTCGGCGACTAGCCTCCCGCCTGCGGTAAGGTCAATGCGGATCGGTACGCCTGCGGGCCGCATGGCAAGTCGCAGCTCGACGTGTGGGTCCGTCAGGTTGACGACCCAGGGCTGGTCGTCGCGGACGATGACCTGCTCCCAGACGGCCGATCGCTGGCCCATGTTCGCCAGTTCCTCGACAAGGCTGATGCGCGGGCGCCCGTCCGGGTCGAGCGTCACTGCGCGGGGCAGGGTCATCGCCCCGGCCCATGCGCGCTCTTCTCCCGCGGCAGGTGGGTCTTCTGGGATCCAGCCAATCAGCAGCGCCCTGCCGTCGGCAAGGGCGAGCGACGCCGGTGCGTAGAAGTCGGGTCCCAGCCCGAGCCGCTCCGCCCGGCTCGGGACAAACCGATCGCCGGCGATCCGGCCCGTCACGGCCACGACATGCGCCGGTCGGACGATTGGTGACCGATCCACGACCGATACGATGAGGCAGGCGCGATTCTCGAAGCGGAGTAGCTGCGGACACTCCCAGCACACGCTGTCGATCTCGGCGACATCGAGGTCCGGGCACGCGGTGACCAGATCCTCCGTGGTCAGGAACGGCCCGATGAGTGTCCATCGCCGCAAGTCTCGGGAGCGGTAGAGAAGCACTACCCCTCGACCAAGCTGCGTGCCGGCGCCGACCAGCATGGCCCAGCCCTGGTCGGTGGGCCACACGAATGGGTCTCGGAACATGTCCTGCGGGATTCCGCGCGGTGATGAAGCGATGACAGGGGTTGACTGCTTCGACCAGGTAGCTAGGTCAGGGGTGCCCGTGGCCGTGCGGATAGAGGCGCGACGAACGCCCGCGGCTAGCCGCACGCCTGTATAGAAGATCGTCGGAACGCCTGCGCCATCCTGAACCAGGCACCCCGACCAGCATCCCAGCGCATCGGGTCCACCTGGGCCGGGCTCGATCGCGATCGGAAGATGGTCCCAGTTGATGAGATCCCGCGTTGACGCATGGCCCCAGCGCATTCGCCCCCAGCGCGGCGCATCGGGTTCGTACTGGTAGAAGACATGGAGCCGACCGTCGTGAATCGCCAACCCGTGCGGGTCGTTCATCCAACCCGCTGGCGGTGTCAGGTGGATCCGGGGCCGCTTACTATCCCTCATCGTGGCCCCCGGCTGGACGAGTCCTTGCCACTAGGCTACCATTTCCTTTTCTCCCGCTCGCAGTTCGGTCTCGTTGATGGCGTCGGGACCCGTTTACGAAGGAGAGGTGATGCCCATCCCATCGTCGCGTCCAAGCCCGCGAATCATGATGATCTCCCTGCATGGCTATGTCTCCGAGGCGGCGGAGATCGGACGGCCGGACACTGGCGGCCAGGTTGTCTACGTCCTCCGCTTGTCGGAGCAGCTGGCGCGCATGGGCTTTCGGGTCGACATCTTCACGCGACGGTTCGATGACCAGGACGAAATCGAGGTCGTGGGCGACCGCGTGCGGATCGTCCGCATTCCGGCCGGCGGCCGGGGCCTGGTCCGCAAGGAGTGGATGCACGAGGTGGTGCCAGAGTGGGTCGCCAACGCCGAGACATGGATCAGGCGTCGTGCACTCGAGTTTGCTTTCATCGACAGCCACTACTGGGACGCCGGGCTGGCGGGCACCAGCCTGGCGGAGCGCCTCGCCATTCCCCACGTACACACGCCGCACTCGCTGGGCGCCTGGAAGCGTGACAGCATGGACGGCAATCCCGAGGAGCTGGAGCGTCAGTACAACTTCGCACGACGGATCCGTGATGAGCAGCGCATCCTCCAGTCGGCCCGCGGGACGATCGCCACGTCCCCGCAACAGCGCGACCTCCTCGTCGCGGGCGAGTATCAGGTGGATTCGCGACGAGTCGCGGTCATCCCGCCGGGCTATGACGACTCGCGGTTCTTCCCGGTCTCGCGAACCACGAGAGAGGCCATCCAGGCGCGTCTGGGGCTCGAGGGCCCGGCCATCCTGGCGCTCGGTCGCGTCGCCGCAAACAAGGGCTACGACCTGCTCCTCAAGGCGCTGCCGACGGTCGTGGAGCGAGCCCCGAGCGTGACGCTCGTCCTGGCAGTCGGCTCGACGCGGCCGACTCCCGGCGAGACCGCGCAGATCGAGGCGCTCCAGGCGCTCGCGGAGAGGCTCGGGGTGCGGGCTCGTGTCAGGCTCCTCGACTACATCCCCGACGAGAGGCTGGCCGATACCTACCGTGCGGCCGACGTCTTCGCCCTGAGCAGCCGCTACGAGCCATTCGGAATGACGGCAGTCGAAGCGATGGCCTGCGGGACGCCGGCCGTGATCACGACGAAGGGCGGGCTCTGGCAGATGATCGAGCCGGGGCGGGACGCTCTGTGCGCGGATCCGACCGATCCACGGGCCTTCGGCGAGGCCATCGCCGCGGTCCTGTCTCACCCGGAGATCGCGGAGCGGCTCTCGCGAGCCGGCGCCCGCCAGACGCGTGCGACATTCACTTGGCGGGGGATCGCAAGCCAGGTGCTCCGCCTTCTCCGCCAAGTCGGCGAGAGCGAGGGCCCCAATGCGAGGCTCACGGATCCCGTCGTCGTTCGACGACGGGGAGCCCGGCGGGAGACGCGGAGTGGATCGGTGTGGTTGCGAAGCGCCTCCTCGTAAGCGACCTTGATGGGACGCTGCTGGGCGATGACGGCGCCCTCCGGCGTTTCGCCGCGTGGCTCGAACCGCGCCGGGCATCCTACTCGGTCGTGTATGCGACGGGCCGACATCGGTCCTCGGTGTTAGACGCCATCGAGGCGGACGGGCTGCCCAGCCCCGACGCCCTCATCTCGGCCGTAGGTACCGAGATCCACAATGCGAGCGGCCACGTCTGGCCGGGATGGCGCGCCCGCTTCGACGAGTCCCACGGCCCGCGCGCACGCGCCGCGCTGAGGATGTTGCGATGGCTGGAGCTCCAGGAGCGTGAGCGGCAGTCCGCCCTGAAGGCGAGCTACAACGTTCGAGGCCTGACCCAAACCGACCTGAGGTTCATTCAGCAGGTCCTCAGTGCCGCGGCCGTTGACGCCAAGCTGGTCTACAGCGGCGGGCTGCACCTCGACATCATCCCGGCCGGCAGCGGGAAAGGCGAAGCCGCACGCTTCGTGGCCGGTGCGCTGGGCATTCCCGAGAATAGGGTGCTGACATTTGGCGACTCCGGGAACGACGGGGAGTTGCTCGCAAAGGGCTTCCACGGGACCATCGTGGCGAATGCGCTGCCGGAGCTGCGCCTGGCCATCGGCGATCACGTCTATCGCTCCCCGCTGCGGTTCGCGGACGGCGTCCTCGACGGGATCCGGTTCTGGTCGGAGCGCTGACCGCCGATCGGCGCGCCCAGAGGCTTGGAACAGTGCGTCCATGTCTCTGACGAGGTCACCGGCCAGCACCCAGAAGCGCATTGCCGCACTCCTGTTCGCCCCTTTACAGCGATCCACCGCACTCCTCCCTTCACAACGACCTCTTCTGCTCCGGACTGTTGACAGTGGCGGAGTGGACCGGACGCAAGACACGGACGACCGCACCTGTCCCGAACGCTGGAGCGCCTCGGCGGCCCGCTCCAGCGGGGGCGGCTGATGACGGAAGAATCGGAAGAGCCAGAGTCAGCCCGGCCAGCCACCCAGCAGCCGGCGCCACCACGCGGCGTCCTGAGGTGGGTGCTCAGCCTGCCGACCCACCTTTACCGGGCACACCTGGGTTTCCTCCTCGGCCACCGCTTCCTCGTGCTCGTCCACGAAGGGCAACGCTCAGGTCGTCGCCACGAGACGCCCCTCGAGGTCGTCCGCTACGAGCGACGGTCGAAGGAGGCCACGGTCGTCGCCGCCTGGGGTCGCAAGACGGCCTGGCTGCACAACGTGGAGGCCGGGCTCGCGCGCGAAGTGTGGATCGGGCGATCGCGTTACGTGCCCGCGGTTCGTCGGCTCGACGTCGACGAGGCGCTGGCGGTCCTCGAACGCTACGAGCGCCGCAGCGGCCTGCCGCGCACGCTCGTGTGGGCGGTCCTCAGCCGGCTCCTTGGCTGGCGATACGACGGAACGGCCGCGGCGCGCCGGCGGGCGGCCGAGCAGCTGCCCTTGCTGGCCTTTCGCCCGGCGAGCTAGTGTCGCGGAGACCCTGGAGATGCTGGATTCGGGACGCTACGAATTCGAGCATCCAAAGCGGCCGCGCAGCGGATAGTCGGCGAACCGGCACCGCGCGTCACGGCAGCTCGCCCGAGGTGAGTAATGCGTCTTACGGACGACGGTGACCCACGGAGTACGGTACCCGCGACGCCATGCAGTCCCTCAAGCTCGTGATCTATAGCGACTACGTCTGTCCGTGGTGCTACGTCGGCCAGGCGCCGATCCAGCGCCTGAAGGCTGAGCGCCCGGTCGAGGT
>Ga0326597_10014535_pt1 | contig 10319 bp, 7 predicted proteins | sample RVTome_12_FD_203789 | JGI IMG/M metagenome (GOLD analysis project Ga0326597, IMG submission 203789) | Soil microbial communities from uranium-contaminated site in the Upper Colorado River Basin, Wyoming, United States - RVT100D185 | ecosystem: Environmental > Terrestrial > Soil > Contaminated >...
CCATGAAGATGATCGACCCGGCGCCGACCGCGCCAATCGCGGCCGGCCCCAGCGGGCCGACCATGATCGTGTCGACGATGCCCATGACCAGCCATCCGATCTCGGTGAGGACAACCGGCCACGCCAGTCCGAACATCGCGCGAAGCTCGTGACGCACAGCGGGTAATCTTAACGGTGCGGGGGTGCGGGGGTGCGGGGGTGCGGGGGTGCGCCGGGTGCGCCGGGTGCGGGGGCGGCGCCGGGTGCGAGGTTCGCACCAGAGAGGTGACCGGTGTTCTTTCTCGCGGATGAGCTCGAGGCCGTCCGGCGGTTTTACGCGGCGCTTCCGAATGCGCCGGCCTCGCCTCTGGTCCGGCTGCCGGGCTTGGCGGCCGAGCTGGGGCTGGCCGACGTGCTCGTCAAGGACGAGTCCGATCGCTTCGGCCTGCCGGCGTTCAAGATCGTCGGCGCGCGCTATGCGGTCGGCCGTCTGCTCGACGCCGGCGTCACGGGCGACTTTGCCTGTGCCACATCCGGCAACCACGGCCGCGCGGTGGCGAGAGCCGCGAGGCTCGCCGGGTGGCGGGCGCACGTCTTCGTCCCGCGCGGGACCGTGCCCGCGCGGATTGCCGCCATCCGGAGCGAAGGCGCGGACGTCGTCGTGACGTCCGCCGACTACGACGAAACCGTGCGCCTGATGGCGACGGCCGCACGCGAGCGCGGCTGGACGATCGTGTCGGACACGGGCTGGGACGACTACGACCAGATCCCGCGGTGGATCATGGCCGGCTATACGTGGATGCTCGAAGAGGCCGCAATGGCATGGGACGCGCCGCCCGATCTCGTCGTGGTCCAGGCCGGCGTCGGCAGTCTGGCCGGCGGCGTGGCCGGGTGGCTCGAAGCCATGTTCCCCGCTGGCGGCCCAAAGCTCGTCGTCGTCGAGCCCGAAGGATCCGCGTGCGTGGCCGCGTCGCTCGGCGCGGGCCGGCGCGTCGGCCTCGAAGCGTGCGCGCCTTCGGCGATGGCCGGGCTCCGTTGCGCCGAAGTCAGCCCGATCGCGTGGCCCGTGCTCCGTGACCGGGTCAACGCGACGGTCCAGATCACGGACGAAGACGCGCGTGCGGTGTCCGCTCGTCTCGCGTCGCCAACGACCGGCGATCCGGCGATCGCGTCGGGGATTTCGGGCGCCGCCAGCCTGGCCGGCCTCGTGCGACTCGTGCGGGACCCGCACCTGCCCGACCTGAGGGCCGCCCTGGGCCTGTCAGCCGCCACGCGGGCGCTCGTGTTCAATACGGAAGGTCCCACCGACGCCCCGGCCGTCTCCTAGCGCTCCTTCGCGGCGACGGCCATGACCTCGACGAGGCCTGTCGGCGCGACAAGCTGGGCGCCCAGGGTCGATCGGGCGGGCGGATCGGCCGGAAAGAACTCGCGGTACGACGATTCGACCTCGGCCCGCTGGCGCGGGTCTCGCAGGTACACGATGGCGTCGACGACGTCGGCGAACGCGACACCGGCCGTCTCCAGGGTCCGTCCGATGCGCGTGAGACTCTCGCGCATCTGCGCGCCGGCATCCGCCGCGTTCGCGTCCGTGTTACCGAGCACGCCCGAGAGAAACACGAACGGGCCCGCGGCGACCGCCGCCGACAGCGGCAGGCTCGGCGCGACGGTCGGCCCGAGCGCCTCGCGGCCGGCGGTCGAGGCAACGAACGTCATCTCGACCTTCGCGTCCGCCGCGACGAGCGGCATGACGGCGGTCGCCCGCGCCGGCGGTTCGGCCGCGAACACGCGCCGATACGCGTCGTTCATGTCCCCGAAGGAGAGCTCGTCGGTGATGAAGACGCGGGACGACACGACGTCGCGATACGTCAGTCCGGCCGTCCGAAGAAGCACGCCGGCATTGTCGAGGATGGTCTTCATCTGCGTGCCAATCGGCCCAGGCAACGGTTGGTCGTCCTGGCCGCGCCGGCTCACCAGGCCGGAGAAGAAGACGAGATGCTCGGTCCGCACGATGTACGAGTAGGGCCGTGGAGAACGAACCCAGCCGGCCGGGTGCAGCACCTCGCGCAGCCGGCCTTGGCGGACCGCGACGGCCGAGATCGCGATGCGCGCCTCGCCGGGCAGGTCGGACACGACCGTGGTCCGCGCAGGCGGGTCGTCGCCGACGTGCGCGCGGTACGCCTCGTTCATCGCGGCGAAATCGGAAGCCTGCCTGAGCAGCACCGTCACGGTCGCGAGCCGCGCGAGCGACGAGTCGTGTGCCGCGAGCACCTCGCCCATCCGCTCGAGTGCGCGCGCGGTCTGTTCCTCGATGCCCGGGCCCGCCAAGCTCCCGTCGGCCCGGGTCCCGAACTGCGCCGACACGAACACGAGCCCGCCCGCCGATACCGCCGGCCTCAACCACTCGTCGTACTGCACCGGGTCCGGATGCGCACCGGCGAGCTCCAGTCCGGCCACGGCCAGCGACAGCGCCACCATCAAGGGTCCTGATTTGCGCACGACACCATTAGAATACCGTTTCGGTTCGCGGTTCGCGGTTCCCGGTTCCCGGTTCGCAGTGCAGGAGATGTGATGGCTGACAAGAGATCATCGAGACGCAGGTTCCTGAAGGCTGTGCCGGCCGCCGTGGCGGGCGCGGTGGCGACGCGGGCGTGGGCGCAGGGGCAGGGTCCCTCGGGCCCGATCTCCACCGAGGTGATCGACTGCGCCGAGAAGATCGCCGGTCTCGAGTTTCATGCCGCCGAAGAGGAGGCCATCGCCGGCAGCCTGAACCAGAACCTGTCGAGCTACCAGCAGTTGCGCGACGTGCAGATTCCGACCGACACGCCGCCGGCGCTGACGTTCCATCCGTACGCCCCCGGCGAAGCGCCCAAGGGGCCCGCGACGCCCGGGCGGGCAATCCGGTACGCGCGCCCCGCCGCCGGCGCGATCAGGCGGCCCGCCAACCTCGAGGACGCGGCATTCTGGCCGGTGGCGCGCCTGGCGGCGCTCCTCGAGCGCCGGCTCGTGACGTCCGCCGAGCTGGCGAACATGTACCTCGATCGGCTCAAGCGCCACAGCCCGGCGCTGTTCAACGTCGTGACGCTGACCGAGGAACTGGCGCGTCAGCAGGCGGCCGATGCTGACCGCGAGATTCGCGCCGGCCGCTACCGCGGCCCGCTGCACGGCATCCCGTGGGGCGCGAAGGACCTGTTCGCGACGAAGGGCATCCGCACGACGTTCGGGGCGGGACCGTACGAGCACCAGCTCATCGACTACGACGCGACGATTGTCGAGCGGCTGCGCGACGCCGGCGCGGTGCTGGTGGCCAAGCTCTCGATGGGCGCGCTGGCGCAGGGGGGCGTCTGGTACGGCGGGTCAACGCGTAACCCCTGGAACACCGAGCAGAGCTCGTCCGGCTCGTCGGCCGGGCCGGGCTCGGCGACCGCGGCCGGCCTTGTCGGCTTCTCCATCGGGACGGAAACGCGGGGCTCGATCATCTCGCCGTCGGCCGCCAACGGGGTCGTCGGCCTGCGGCCGACCTACGGGCGTGTCAGCCGCTACGGCGCGATGGAGCTGTCGTGGACGATGGACAAGGTCGGGCCGATGTGCCGGTACGTTGAAGACTGCGTGCTTGTGCTGAACGCGATTTACGGGCCGGACGGCCGCGACGAGAGCGTGGCCGATGCCGCGTTCTCGTGGAACCCGGCCGCCCCGCTCTCCGGGTACCGCATCGGCTATGTGCGGACGGATTTTGAGGAGAGCCCAGACACCGGCCGGGGTGCCGGACGCGGGGCTGGCGGCGGGGGTGGCCGCGGAGGAGGCCGGGGCGGCGCGCAGGCGGCGGCCGAGCGGCTCGCCGTGATGCAGCAGGTGCTCGAGGTCTACCGCGGTCTCGGCGCGCGGCTCGAGCCTGTCGCCCTGCCAGACTCGGTCCCCACCAACGCGCTCGGTTTCATCCTGAGCGTGGAGTCGGCCTTCGCGTTCGACGACCTGACGCGGTCACGCGGCATCGACGAGATGGAGAGGTACAGCTCGTGGCCCCGGACGTTCCGGTCGAACCGGTTCGTGCCGGCGGTCGAGTACCTGCGCGCGCAGCGCATCCGCACGCTGCTGATGCGGGAGTGGAGCGAGTTCATGAGCCGCCACGACGCGTTCATTTCCTCGAACGGTGCCGGCCTGGCGGCCACGAACCTCACGGGCCATCCGGCGATCGCCCTCAAGTGCGGCTTCGTCGGCGGCCTGCCCCGGGCCCTGATGGTCACGGGCCGACTGTACGACGAGGGCACCATCTGCCGCATCGCCCATGCCTACGAGCAGGCGACCGAGTGGAAGGATCGGCATCCGACGCTTTAGGGGGACGGGCGAGTTTTCCACAGGAACAGGCCGCCCGGTGCCAGGGGTCGGGCCACTCGGTGCCGACCCCTGGCACCGGGCGGCCTGTTTCTGTGGAAAACTCGCCCGTCCCCCTATCGCCGGATCGTCACCCCGACCGACGCGTTCTCCTTCAGCCCGCGCGCGGCGAGTTGGCGCGTCAGTTCGTCGCGGATCTGCGACGCCGTCAGGCCCTGTACGCGAATCGACCCCATCAACGGGATCCGGATCGAGCCATCGACGGAGACCTCGTAATTCCGGGGCAGCTGCGGCTCGCCCGCGATCTGGATCTGCACGACGTCGCCGGCGCGGGCCGGCTCGTGCGCGGGGAGTGGCTCGGTCATCCCGGGCATGACCACTTCCATCTCGCGACCCGGCCGGGGCGCCGCGGCCTCGACCGTCGCGCGGCCGGCCCGCACGGCAGCCCCGACCGCCGCCTCACGCGCACGCTCGACGTCCGCCGTCCTCGCGCGCTCGGATTCGACCTGGGCCATCTCCAGCTCGAGCAGCCGGTGCTCGTATTGAAGCCTGGTCTCGGCCTCTCGACGGCGCAGATCGATGTCGGCTTTGCGCATCTCGAGCTCGACCTCGGCCATCCTGAGCTGCCGTTTCGCCGCCGCCAGCTCCATTTCGGTCTGTGCCAGCGCCTCGGGGCTCGCCAGACCGACGGACACCATCTCTTTGGTCTTCTCCATCTGGCGGCTGAGCACCTCGATCTGCGACTTCGCCATCTCGAGCTGAACCTGCATTTCCAACTGCGCGCGCTGCAACTCCAGCTCGAGTCGCTTCATATCGATTTCTTTCTGCGCCTCCATCATCTGCTGCTGCACTTCGCGCATCGCGCGTTCCATGTCCCTGCGTTCGCGTTCCCGGGCCGCCTGCTCGTCCACCTGCCCGGCGGCGACAGCCCGCGGCGAGGGCGGCGCGGCAGGCACGCCGGTTGGCGGTGGGGACGGGGGTACGGGTCGCACGCGGCCTGGTGGCGGAGGTGGATTCTGAGAAGTCGTCCCGGGTTCCGCAAGTGCGACGCCGCCGGTCACGCCGCCAGGGACGCCACCCGTGACGCCGCCGGGAATCCCACCGGAAACGCCCGGCATCTGCACGGGGCTCCCGACTGCAGAGGGCGCGGCCTGGTCGCCCGGCTCGAGCGTCGCACCGGCAGACGACACCGACGCGCCGACCAGCACCACACCCAGGACCACGGCCGAGACGGCGATCCAGCCGACCAACGACGAGCGGCGGTCGTCGCTCGACGGCACGAGCAGCCGGCGCACGCGCCAGACGAGCGAGCCATCGGTCGCCGCCAGCGCCGTGCGCGGCACCGAGGTCATCGCGGCAAGGTTGGCGAGCGCGGTCACGTACTCCACCCGATCGCACACGCCGACCGCCACATCGTCGCAACAGTGTTCCCGCTCGCGGCGGACTTCGCGCGACACCCACCAGACGGCGGGATGGTAGAACAGCAGCGTCTCGACAACCGACTGCAGGAGGTTGACGACGTAGTCGTGGCGCCGGACGTGCGCCAGTTCGTGGGCGAGAAGCGCCTCGATCTGCGTCGGCGTGAGGCCCGACAGGGCCGACGCCGGCAGCAGCACCACGGGCTTCAGCCAGCCAACGAGAACCGGAACGGCCACCGCGGGTGACTCGGCGATTCGCACGACGCGATCGAGCGCGAGCCGGCCCGCGATGCGCCGGGCGAGCGACTCCAGCTCACGGCTCACCGGGCGCACCGATCGCCGCGCCAGGCGCCGCGCAACCACCCATCCGCCGAGGAGGCGAATCGACAGGATGAACACGCCGAGGAACCAAATCCCTGCAATGACCAGCTCCAGCCGCGCGCGGCCGGTCGTACGCTCGACCGTCCATACCGGCGAGACAATCTCGCCGGCGCCGCCGGCGAGGAGGCCAGTCGCCGCGGCCGGCATCCCAGCGAGAGACGGGCCGGCTGGCGCCGCCTCGAAATCACCCGGAGCACCGAGCGATTGCGCCAGCGGCGTCGCCGCCAGCTGCCGCCCGCTCAACGCGAAAAACGTCGCCGCGGGAGCGGCCAGCATCAGCGCGAGCGTGGCGACTCCCACCGCGTAGCGGGTCGTCGGCCCGAGCTTCGCCAGCCGCAGGATCGCGACCGCCGCCAGCCCGAGCAGGGCGCCCTGCCAGACAAAATGCAGCAGCGTCGAGGCCAGCACGGGGGCCCAGGCGTTCCAGACGGCTGCGAAGTCCACGAAGAATGCGCTCAAGCTCGTCATTGGTCACCTCGGTACGAGTCAATCAGTTCCCTCACCTGCCGGAGCTCTTCGGGCGTCGTCTCGCCGGCCTGCAACGCCTGCAACACGAGCGCCGCCGCCGACCCGCCAAAGGCGCGGTCGAGCAGGTCCGACACGAGCTGCTGCTGCGTTTCGTCGCGGGAGAGCCGCGTTATGTACGTGTGTGTTCTCGCCGACTCGTCGCGCGTCACGAGCCCCTTCTCCACCATGATCTGCATGAGCTTCAGGGTGGTCGTGTACCCGGTCTCGCGGGCCCCGGACAGCGCCTCATGCACCTGCCGCACCGTGGCGGGTTCCCGTTCCCACAGGACGCGCAGAATCGCCAACTCGGCGTCAGTCGGTCGTGGCAGCTGGTCCCGGTCGGTCATGGCCCAAGTATACGAATGACTTCGTAGATGTCAACGAAGAGTTTCGTCGATCAGATTGGACGGCAGGCGGGGCCCGGAAGTTTGAAGAATGAGGAGGCCACCGCCGCGCCGAGGGGGCTGGACAGGCCCCAGGGGCGCCGAGGGACGCTCCTATCGGCGTTCGATGGTGACCTTGTTCATCACAACCGGCGTGACCGGCCGGTCGCCGGTCCTCGTCTTCACCTTGCCGATCTGCTGCACCACCTCGAGGCCTTCGACGACGGCGCCGAAGACGCTGTGGCGGCGGTCGAGGTGGGGGGTCGGCCCGAGCGTGATGAAGAACTGGCTGCCGTTCGTGTTCGGCCCGGCATTCGCCATCGAGAGGATGCCGGCCCGGTTGTGACGGAGGTCGGCGTGGAACTCGTCCTCGAACTTGTAGCCGGGCCCGCCGTGGCCCTCTCCCAGGGGATCACCGCCCTGAATCATGAAACCGTCGATCACACGATGGAACACGACGCCGTCGTAGTACGGCTTCTGGTGTTTCTCGCCCGTCTTCGGGTGCTTCCACTCACGGGTGCCGTCGGCGAGACCCGTGAAGTTGGCGACGGTCCTTGGCGTCTTGTCCTCGAAGAGCTCGACGGTGAACTTCCCCAGCGTGGTGTCGAAGTGAGCGAACACAGCCATCCCGTGATTCTATGAGATTCGGCCCGGCGCCCGCACCTTGATGACCTCCCGCAGTTGACGGACGAGGTCGGCGAGCGCGGGATCCGCCGCGGCAATCTCGAGGCGGGAGCGCGCCTTCTCGATCTCTCCGGCCCTTGCGAAATGATTCGCCGCGTTGAAGGCGGCCGCGTGGTACTGGCTGCGGTCCTCGACAATGGCGGCCTCGAAACCCGCTATCTGACGGTCCCGGAACTCCGGATCGAGGTCGTCGTTCGCCCGAATCCTCGTGAGGCCCGCCTCACTCTGGGCCACGCGAAGCTCGTAGCAGGTTCGGGCCTCGTCGAAAGCTTCGGCCGTCTCGAGCCAGCGCTCCTTCTTCATCAGCACCAGGCCCAGGTACCACGCCGCCGTGCAGTTCTGCTGCCCGTTCGACAGCGATCGCGCAGTCCGGAGGTCGGCCTCGGCCGGAGCCAGGTCGTCCTGATCGTGCTCGACCTGGCCGGCGAGAGTGTGGATCTCGCCGCTCGACTTGATGGCCTTGGCCGCCTCGATATCGCGCCGGGCGTCGTCCAGGGCCTTGTCCGACCAGCGATTCCAGGCCCGCCAGTAGAACGCCTCCTCGACGTTGTCCGTTTTCAACTCGATCATGCGGGTCGCCGTGGCGATGGCCTCCGGCCTGCGGCCGAGAAACGTGAGGCACACGGTCCGGCCGAGCAGTGCGTCCTCGTGGATCGGCTCCAGGGCCAGCGTCTCGTCGTAGAAGCGTAGCCCGGCGGCGCAATCTCCGACCAGCTGATTGAAGCGTCCCGCGAGCATGGTGACGGCCGGCGACGCCGGAAAGCGGCCGTACGCCGCGGTGACGAGCTCGCGCGTCTCGGCGACGTTGCCGCGCTGCTGGATCATCCCGACCGACGCCCGACCCAGGAAGTAGGCGGTCTCCACGAATCGGGGCGCGTCGGCGCGGAGGCCATTGAGGAATGGAATCGTGAGGCCGCCGCACGTGGCAGCGCGGTACACCATGAGCGGCGGAGCGTCGGGCCCGACGACCTGCAGGTCCGCGAGCGGAGGCACGTTCGGATATGGCGGCCGCGTGCCCCGTCGCTGCCCGCAGTAAAGGGTCAACGCCAGGTACCCGCGAGCCGGTTCGCCGAGCGCGGATGTCTGGAGCCACGCCAGTTCCTCGGCGATGTTCCGCAGCACCGCCTGTGCCGGCGATCGCATCCAGGCGACACGCGTGCGGCGGGGCGTGCCGTTCTCTTCGCGCGGCACCACGTCGACGAGCGCCAGCAGGCGCGCCACGTCGAGCGACGGCGCGAGGACGGGCGCGAGGGCCCGCGCGCGCGCCTCGGTGGCGGTCGAGTCGAGCGCGAGCTCCCGCTCGCGGAGCGCGAGCAGCAGCTCCGCTTCGAGCAGGCGCGGCGCGACCAGGGGCGCGGCTCGCCCGACGCCGACGCGCGCATAGATGTCGCGCGCCTCGAGCAGGCAGTCGTAGCAGCCCTCGCGCACGAGCGTCGCCGCGTGCCCGAGCTGCACCTGGTCCGCCGGGCGGACGGGGTTCGAGGCGCACGCCGCGCTCAGGACGACACCGGCGAGCCAGCCTCGGCGCATGGCGGTCTTGGACACCGCTCCTGGTCCGCGTGTTCCCCGACTGCGCCGAGCCGGTCGAGCCCTGCCGCAATGTCCTCGACCAGGTCTCGTGTGCTCTCGCACCCGGGCGACAGCCGGACCAGCGTGTCCGACAGACCCAGGGCCGCGCGCGTCTCGGGCGGGATCGACGCGTGCGTCATCCGGCACGGCACGCAGACGAGCGACCGGACCGCGCCGAGGCTCTCCCCCAGCGCGAAGAACCGGAGCGACGACGCGAAGGAGGCGGCGTCGGCCGGCGTCCCGTCGAGCTCGAACGACACCATGCCGCCGAACCTGCTCATCTGGCGCCCGGCAATCTCGTGGCCCGGATGCGATGCGAGGCCCGGGAAATACACGCGGCGGACGCGCCGATGTGCCGCGAGCGCGTGTGCAATCGCCGTCGCATTCGCCGCGTGCCGCTCCATCCGCAGCTCGAGCGTCTTCAGCCCTCGCAGCGTGAGCCAGCAGTCGAACGGGCTCGGCACCGCGCCCAGCGCGTTCTGCAGAAATGCCACCGGCTCGAGCACGGCGGGATCCCGGGCGATCACCGCGCCCTGGATCACGTCGGCGTGCCCGGCCAGGTACTTCGTCACGCTGTGGACGACGAGGTCCGCGCCGTGCTCGAACGGCCGCTGAAAGCACGGCGTCGCGAACGTGTTGTCGACGACCACGAGCGCGCCGGCCGGGCGGGCGTGGCGGCAGATCGCCTCGATGTCGTAGACAAGCAGGCGCGGGTTGGTCGGTGTTTCCAGCCACACCAGCCGCGTCCCCCGGGCGATCGTTCGCCGCACCAACTCCAGGTCGGCGAAGTCCAGGGCCGCGATCTGACAGCCCAGCGGTTCGAACACCCGGTGGAGCATCCGGAACGTCCCGCCGTAGACGTCCTGAGGCACGACGATCCGGTCGCCGGGTTTCAGGTACGCCTGCAGCACGGCGTGCTCGGCGCCGAGGCCGGAAGCGAATACGGCCGCCGCCCGGCCGCCCTCGAGGTCGGCGAGCACGGCCTCGAGGCGCTTGCGCGTGGGATTCGACGTCCGCGTGTAATCGAACCCGCGATGCTCGCCTGGCGCCAACTGCTGGTACGTCGTCG
>Ga0326597_10014536_pt1 | contig 10319 bp, 17 predicted proteins | sample RVTome_12_FD_203789 | JGI IMG/M metagenome (GOLD analysis project Ga0326597, IMG submission 203789) | Soil microbial communities from uranium-contaminated site in the Upper Colorado River Basin, Wyoming, United States - RVT100D185 | ecosystem: Environmental > Terrestrial > Soil > Contaminated >...
CAGCCTGCTTCCGCAGGCTCGCCATGTACTGATCGGCAGCGGTCCTGGCCTGCTCGTTTGCCTGCTTCGCCGCCTGGCCGAGCTTCTGGAACTCGGCGGCCTGCCCGCGGATCTCGCCGGAGACCTCCTTGCCGTCGAGCGTGAGGCGAATGCCGAGGACGACGTCAGTCATTTCAGCAACGGATCAACTGAGAGATGCAAGGTGAAGGAACGAGATCGCCGTGGAACGATGAACACGGACAAAAGGCACCCTGCTCAAGAGACGCCTTCTGCTGTCAATCCGTTCCTTCACTTTGCACCCTCGCTGATTACGCTCGCCTCGCCCTTCAATACGCCCCGCATATTCGGCACCGGTCCGATGAAGCCGACGTGCTTCAAAAACCAGCTGCCGGGCTTCGGGTTCTTGGGGTTGTCCGGTGCGTAGAACTCTGGCTCGTGGCGACCGTATGCGCCTTGCTTCCACAGCTGCCGGAATGATTCGCTGCTGATGGTGAAGGTGGCAATCAGCTTGTTGTCGCGCTCCTGAAGGTGTGAAACTGATCCATAGATCGGAGCATCGCCCTCGGGATGGCCCACGACGATCGGAGCGTCGCGTCGTGACTTCTGCTTGTTGTAGTCGTCCGCCATTCTCATGAAGTCGTCGGCGTCCATCTGGACGATCTGCCCCGCGAGCGGGTATGCGCCGCGCTCAAGAAGCGTGATATTGATGTAGTCCGAATACCAGGGCACGGCGGCAGAATCAGGCGGCGCCGCAGAAGCGTCGCGTGGCGATGCGATCGAGATTCGCCGCGCCCAGCGCCGCCACTGCGTGCCCAATGCTCGGGGCTACGCGCTCCTCCGTCGGGCTCTCACGGTGTTCCCCGAAAACCCTGACGTGGCCGGCCGCCTGAGCCTTGCGGTAGGCGGTATAGACTTCAAGGTTGATGAACTCAGCGCGGAGCGCCGCGCTTCCGTCAAACTCGGCCCTGGCGAGAGCGATCAGGTCGCGGCCTTCATGCCGCGTGGCCACGATCGCAGTCTGAGGGCGCTCGTTGTTCGCGCTTCCCAACACCTTGACCCGGCCCTCGGTGGTTGCCTTACGCCAGGCGGTGTAGGTGGGAAGATCGATGAACTCAGCGCGGAGCGCGGCGCTTCCCTCAAACTCCGCCCTGGCGAGAGCGATCAAATCCTGCATGGCTTTTCTCCTCATTCCAAAGTGACGCCCAGGGCGCGCAGGCGCGCCGCTTCGGTTTCCTCGGTTTCCTCTTGCGCCTTCTGGACGTAGTTCCGACCGTGGAACCAGATGCTGCCCCATGCCCAGCCCGGGTGTCCCAAGCCAGCGCATTGCGGCAAATTGAATGCCGGCAGGAGCAGCTCCTCACCGGAATTTCCGAGTATGTTGTCGCTGACAAACCCGGCGCGAAAGCGCAGCCATCCCTGGAGCGTGAGCAACTTCAGATAGCACTCTCGCACCACGCGCCCGGCCTCCACGTAGTCAGCGCAGATCGCCTCGGCCTCCGACAGCAGGAACGCCTGCAACGCCTCGGGCTTGCGAGCGGTCGATGTTTCGAGCTTCGCCTGCGCCTCCTCAAGCCGGCGCTGCAGGCCGGCGCGCGTGCGCTCGATCTCGGCGATCTCGCCGTCGACGCCGCCGGCAGCCTTCTCCAGGCGGGCGCGCTCACTGGCGATTGCCTCCTCGCGCTGGCGCGCTTCCGTCGCGGTCACTTCGCCGAGCGCTGCCGCGGCGCGGAGATTTTCCAGGTCGTGTGTGAGTGCATCAACAGAGGGCCGGTGCGCGCGCGCTTCAGCCAGCCGCTGCTCGCACCCGACGATAGCCGTCTGGAGTTTGCCGATCTCAGCCTGTGCCGCCCGAACCGCCGCCTGGTGCTCCAGGAGCGCCGCCAGTTCCGGGGATCTCGTTGCCGCCTGCGTTGTCGCTTTGCTCATTGCGCTTTTCCTGTCGTAGTTTCCGGTTGCCCGTCGGGATGTAGATTTTCCGGCCGCCCCATTCTTGCCTCACTCGATCGACGGCCGCCGTCGCTATCCGTCTTGCTGTCTCCTGGTCGAGCCCTTCATCGCGGGCGAGTCCACTAGCGAGCTTGTCCGCGAGGTCCTGCAGGATCTCGGGATACTTTGCGTTTGCTGCGGGCATGCCCCGAGCGTTCTACGTTGAGAATCCGCCGCGCCTGGCGCTGCGTCAGTTGGAAATCGCGGGCGAGCTTTCGCACCGTGGTGCCGTGTTCACGCGCGCGGCACATCTTGCTGTTGCGAACCAGGCGCAGCACCGCAGCCGCACGCGGCACTTCGATGAACTCGCCCGAATAGTTGCTGCACAACGCACGCGCGTGGCGTATGCCGATCAGCTGCACCAGATCGCTGCGCTCGTCCGGTTGGCGCGGCAGGTAGAGTCGCGTGCCGCCGAAGCGCGCGGCGACAGCGAGCGCGGCGGTGAGTGAGGTGACGCGCGCCATCTCCGCGAGTGTTGCGGGCAGAGCGGAGAGCAGTTTCTGGTGCTGGTTCGGCGCGGCCATGTCAAGGTCGCATGATTCCCCCCCAAGCCTCAATTGTTGAAGGGGAGAAATGTCCCCCTTTGCGGTGCCGAAGCCGGCCGGCGCGGGGTTGCAATCCGGCGCGATCGAGGCGGGGGGCGCCGGGGTCGGGGCTGGTTTCGGGGGGTCTTTCGGCAAAAAGTGCCTGTTAATCGCTTTGAGGATCGTTTTAAGAGGGGATTAAATGGGTGTCGGCCAAAGTGCGTAGGGTAGGATGTCCAAACTCGGATTTGATGGTCCTAGCGCGTCCGGGCCGAGGGCCGGTTCCGGCCGCGATCGAGCCGGACGCCGCTCACTTCACGATCCCCAGGATCAGCCGGCGGATCTGGTCGGCCGTATCCTCGGATAGCCCGCCCCTCTTGCCGATGTCAGCCGCCTGCACAGCCGCGGCCTCGGCCTTCGCCTGTACGTCCGCCTGCCATTTTTTCTGATTCACGCTCGCCCGCGACAGATCGCTGATCGATCGCGCCACCCGAGAGAGCAGCTTCAAGTGCTCCTCCGGATCGGCATCCTTCGCCCCCTGGAGCGTAACCAGTAGATTGAAAATCTCGGTCTGCACCATGCCGATCACCGCGGCGCCGCGCGAATCCGCATCATCAGGGAATAGTTTTGCGATGATGAGCGAAGCTCGCGTCGCTGCCTCGATGCGCTCCAGTTTCGCCTTGAGCTTCGCCCCGAATTCGTGCAGCACGCTCTTCCTCGGCAGCCTCGCCTGTTCAATGCCCATCGCGCGGCCGCGCTCGATGAGCCATGCTGCCGCGGCTACATATCCGCCATAGCTGTGCTCGATAATCCACTGCTCCAGATCGTGGCGCAATGTCTCCGGCAACAGCGCAATCTTGGAAGGTTTCGGCATCGCTCAGCTGCTCTCGCTATCGCTGCCTGGCGCTCGCGGCATGGAACGTCGTCCAATAGCGATGCACCGCCGACTTACCCGGTGCGCGCCCTCGGCCGAAGCGCTTCGCGCACGCCGCTGCGATCTGCCCAAACGTCATGGTCGGCAGCCGCTCGTCGACGAAGGCACGCAACTCGGGGTCGGCCGGAATTTTGGCCGGACTGCCAGGCAGGTGCAGGCGCCGCCATTCCGCCGCTGTCGGATGCCGATCGGGGGCTATAGGGGGACGCGTTCTACGCGTGCTCTTGTTCCGCTTCACTGTGTTTCCTCCGTTGATAATCCTGCATCCGCAACAAGACGGCGATCGCCTTGCCCGCCTTGTATGCCTCCAGGAAGCGCGGGTGCGAGACGTGGAAATGCACCTCCAGCCAATGGCAAAGCGCGCGTTCGTCGTCTTTGCCGGTGTAGGATTTCCAGAGCGAGCGGATCCGGCCGATCTGCGCCGCACTCGCCATGCCTTCGCGCTGCTGCTTCTGCGCCCGACCTTTCGTCGACCGGAAGCCCAGGCGCTCGAAGTCCGCCATCACCGCCGTAAATCCCGCATCATCAAGCCCGGGCGACGAACTCACTCCGCCGGCGCGACGAAGTAACGCGCGGTAATCCTCGTCCGTCATGCCAAGCTGATGCTTGGCGACGTGAATGAGTGAGAGCTTATCGCGCGAGAGACTCATGACAGACGGTCAGTCATCCAGTCCAAGCACACCCGTTGTGGCACGCATCAGCTCGTAGTCGATCTGCCGGCGTTTAGCAATCGCCGACATGCGCGCGAGCCGCAGTACCCGGCAAAGCCTCCTCAAACCGCCTACACCGAGCGCGATCTGCTGGCCATACTGGCGTCCCTCACTATCGGCCACGCCCCACGCCGAAAGCACAGCGTTCGCGTCCGCCTTCGTGGAATGCGGCAAATGCACCTTCATTCCCACGCGCGAATCCAATTGTGAAAAGTGAGCGCGCCGGCCCTTGCCGGAGATCACCTCGTACACCAATTCATTCCCCGAGAGCAGAATCCCCGTGCCGCGCTCGTCCAAAAAATGACGCATGAGATCCAGCGCATCGGGCTTGAGGCTGCTACACTCATCCGCCAGCAGGACCTCGTCCGGGGAAAGCGCATCGGCGAGCGCCCGCAAGAGAGGGACATTGCGGTACGCGCCGAAGGCGCCAGGAACCCGCAAAACCTCCGCGATCGCCTGCAACATTGCCGCCGGAGTCTTGATCCCGTGCAGACTGAAGTAGTGCGCCTGGTGGCCGTACTTCTGATGCTGCTCCGCGTAGCGTATGAGGGCGGTCGACTTCCCGACGCCGCCGGCGCCGTAGACCAGCACCAGGTCGCCTCTGTGAGCGTGGGCGCATGCGTGATAGATTTTCTTGTGGGTTGGCGTCTCCACGCATTGCGGCTCAGGCACATCGAACGGCAGCTCCTGCACCGGCTCGGCCGCGTCCTTCGCGGCGCCGGATGATGCGTTAAGCTCGATCACTTTCATGGCTCGCTATCCTCCGTCTTGGATTTTTTTCAAGTCGTGCGCCCGGATGATCTGCAATACCTCTTCACGCAGCTCCTCGCTGACCGGCTTCAACTCGGCCGGCTGCCGGTAGTCCTGCTCCGGCCGCAGCGGCGTGACCACTTTCGGGGCGGGCAATGCGGGAAGAATCAACTCCGCCACTTCCGCCTGGAGCGCGTCGGGCACGTCTCGCCCCTTGCTCCAAGCGCGCGCCTTACGCATTTCGTGGCGAGCGGCATCCTGTTGCTTCTGGCTCTTCAGGAAATGCCGCTTCGCGCGTGCGTTCGACTTGGCCGCCTCCGCGTCGCGGAAGCCGTGGCGTCCCTGGATCGGCGCCTCACAATGGAAGGTCGCGCCTTCGAACAGCGCGATAGGCTCGGCCGCGTCCTCCGAGTTATAGCGCACGAGGTAGTCACGATCGCGCGGGAGCTGCGCAAGCCGCGGCGACCAGTACCTGTTGCCCAGCACGGTTACCGCACCGTCGCCCTGCGCAAGCCTCACGCGCTCCGCGGCAAGGAGGCAGAGCCGGAGCTGCTCGCGCGTCGCCTGGCGCGGAGCGCATTGCGGCAGCAGCGCTTCGTACACTTCGAGCGGAGTGCAATCCCCCATTGAGTCGCCGCGGTGAGGTCTCGCGTGATACTCGGCGAGCGTCTCCTCGATCATCCTGCGGTACTGGTCGATCGGCACCGCGTTTTTCGAGTCGCAATTTTCGGGCTTCACGCCGGGTGCATTACCACAGTACGCCCCGGAGAAGCGTTTCTCGGCCTCCGCGAACTGGCGGAAGAAACTCTCGATCGGCTTGCTTCTTCCGGAATACGGCAGCGCCCAGATGATCGCGATACCCATGAGCGTGAAGATTCCGAGCACATCATCCTCTCGCACCGTGAATCGGAATCTCGTCGGTGCGCCGCCACTTAGTCCCTTGCTGCCAAACGCGCGCGAGTTGTCGAGCAGCGCGTTTCCCGGAATCGCGCCGCGGCATTTCTCGACGGCCGCCTTGAAGGCGAGACGGATTGACGCCTCGCTCTCGCTCCTGGCGATCACATACGAGAGGAGCACCCGCGAGCGCACTTCAAGCCAGGCAATCACGATCGGACGGCTCACCGTCCCGTCTTCCCATCGGCAGAACACATCGGCCTTGCGGCCGTCGCAGCACCAAATTTCATGCAGCCGAAGCGTGCTGTAGTCCCGTTGTTGAGCGGGGAAAAGTCGTTCGAACGCCTCCTTCCCCTTGCGCATCAGCACGTGACAGGAGTGCGGCTCCGCTTTGACGAGCCGGCTGACCGTCGCGTAACTTGGAAGGGTCCAGCCTCGCTCCGGGGCCATCTTCTCGGCCCGCCTGTAGATCGGTTTAAGAGACGGTTTTGTGAGCTTGAAGTACTCCGAGAAAATGTAGTCCCGCGCGTCGCTCGATATCTCCGTAGCGAGCAGGTAGCCCTTGTGCTTCGGTGCAAGCGCGACCAGCCAGTCGCCGCGATCCAGGCCCCTGCACAGCCCTACCCATTCGCGGATCGAAGACGGGGACTTGCCGACTTCGCGCGCGGCCACGTCGTAGTGCTCCGCCTCCGATTCGACGATGCCGGTAAGAGAATGGAAAAAGTGAACAGCTTCGAACCGCAGCATTGCTTTCTGCTGCGTCGGCGTCGGCAGCCGGGAAAACGCGGCATGCTTCGCCTCGCGCTCTTCGTTCGTCCACGGCGTATTGATGAACCGCTCGCGAATCCTGCGCTCGCCAGCGCGATGGTCCTGCTCAAGGCGGGCGATGTGCTCAGCGACCTGCGCGCACAGCTCGGCGCCGGGCTGCTGCTGCCGCCACTTCACATACAGGCGAGCGGGCAGCGATGCAACGTTGATCTCGTACTGCCGGCCGCCAGCGCCGCCGCGACCGGGAACCTGACGAACCTCAAGCCTTGCGCCGCGCCAGAGCCGCCCAGCCAGCGCGCCCGCTGCTATCCGCCGCGCGATGCGGGCCGCGATCCCGGCGAGCTGCGCCAGTGTGCGGGTGCTGATGAACTGATGGGGGTGGCCGTGCTCGGCCAGGTTTGCTTGCGGGCGCGCCGCTTGGTGCGGCTTCTTGTTCTTGTCGAGTGGCGGCATAGTCAGGTAACAATCGCGCCGCGTTTCAGGCCCAACAAAACGGCCGCCTTGTGGGGCTGGCCACTACGTCCAGAGAGCCGGCCGCTGAGCAGCCCGTAGACTACATGTCGTTCGATTTGATGTTCCCGCGCCCACCCCGAAATAGTGGCGCCCTTGAACACGAACTCTTCCTTCACTTCGGCCGGCGTCCTCGGTTTGGCCGATTTCTTTCTCATATTCCGCCCTCCTGCTACCATTCATGTAGAACCTTATAAAACTACGTAGCATATTAACAACATTTGTTGAATTCGTCAAATGGCCGCCACACACAACGGAGATCCCAGCCCAGCAGCCGACCAAGAAGCGGTGTTGCGCCGGCTCTCCGAGATTGCGGGTGCCAAGAATGATTCCGCGCTTGCAAGAGCGCTCGAGGTTCCCCCCCAAAACGTCTCGGCGTGGCGAGCCCGCGGAACGGTGCCGTATGAAGTGGTGGTCACGTTCGCTGCCAGACGAGGCGTGTCTCTTGACTACGTACTGCTCGGCAGAGGATCCGCGTTGTGGATCGGCGGGGAGGTTGATCCGACCATTGCAGAAGCCATAGCGGGCGAGCTGGCGAGCGCCGCCGAGGAAGCGAAAAAGCAGGGCGTCACGCTCTTTCCATCTTGGTGGCTTTTCGGGTATCGCCTCGCCCTCATTTACAACCGGGTGATCAAACGGATTCAGCCCGATGGAAAAGTTGGCGATGCTATCGCTGAGGAGGTACGTTTTCTGCGCGATCTAGTCATGCGTGACGCCGCAGGCGGCAGCCCGCCGAAGCTCCACCCGGAGGAACTCCGGCACATGGACAAGCTTGGCATTTCAGCCAGGGACGTTCTGGGCGCAGACGCGAGCAAGATGGACCTCCGTCAGGAGGTTTCAGTCACGGTAAACGGCGTGAAGCACACGGGGCAGTACGTCATCACCGGGACACGAAGGCTTGGGCTCACGGTCTACTACGATGGGCGGCTACACCGAGACTCGCACACCTATCGCCCGGATCAGCGCAAGCATTTGGAGAGTGTGGCGCGCGGCCTACTGTGGGAAATTGTGACCGGAAAGAAGATGCCAGGGAAAAAGCACGTCGTCCGCGGGCCAACAAAGAGACGAGCGGGCACCAAGCGCTATTAGAGAGGGAGGAACGGCCATGTCAATGCTCGGCGATCTCACGGCGCTGCTTGAAAAAATCCCCGTATGGAAGCGCCTGAAGGCGATGCCCGACGAGGTGGACACCCTCAAGAAACGCATCGCCGATCTGGAGGCTCGGCTTCAGGCCCCGGGCGAAGCCGCGTGCCCCAAGTGCCACAAGGCAACGTTTGAATTGATCCGAACAGAGGACGATCCGACGTTCCGAAGACTCGGCGTGCAACGCCGCGTCTATAAATGCTCAGAGTGCGGCCACTCGGAATTCAAGCAGCTTAGGCCTGGATGATTTGACCTTCCCTCCCCCGCGCGGTATCCTGAAGTCCTCTCGGAAACACTAGCGGCCGGTCGCCCCGTCAGCAGCGGCTTTTTCTTTTTGGCATCCACGGCCGGGGTTGAGACAGGGTATACAAGACCCGCAAGGGGAAGCCCTGACGCGGGTCCTAGTGTCCCGAGAGTGCGCCCGGCCACCTCGCACAATTGGTGGCCTCTCTCAAAAACACTAGGAGGCCCTATGGCCAGCAACAGCAATGCAACCGGCGGCAACGCCAAATCACCGAGCACCGCACGTAGCCCAGCAGCGCATCAAACGATTCAAGCGGCACTGCGAATTCTGGAGGAGGAACTGTCGCCATACGGGCCGGCGCTGAGCAGTCCGAGCGCGGCGCGGGATTATCTGCGCCTGAAAATCGGCCGGCTCGAGCACGAAGTCTTTATCGCGATCTGGCTCGACTCACAGAACCGCGTGATCGATATCGAGCAGATTTTTCGCGGCACGATCACTGAGACCAAGGTTTACCCTCGCGAGGTAGTGAAGAGTGCTCTGAGCCGCAACGCCGTGGGCGTGATGTTCGCTCATAATCACCCAGCCGGGACGACCGAACCGTCACGCGCGGACGAGGCGTTAACTCAGACACTCAAGAAGACGCTCGAACTGATCGGCGTCAAAGTCCTCGATCACTTCGTAGTCGGCGCCCGGGAGACGCTGTCGTTTACCGAACGAGGACTGCTATGAACCGCGACCTGGTCATTCAAGTGGCGCCGCGCGCGGGAGGCCGGCGATGAACACTCAAGCGACGATTGAAAAAATCGAGCATCGACTCTACACGCTCAAGCACCTGTGCGCCTTTATTGGCGATCTCGCTCTCGCAGCGCCACCTCGCGCTCAATGCAATGAGGTGATGGCAGAATCCGTTCACGTCACGTTTGATTTCCTCGCGCGTGAACTGAAAGAGATCTCGGATTTGCTGCCCGCGTGCCGCGCTGGGGATCGGAGGTCCGAATGAATCGCGACCTGGTCATTCAAGTCCTGGTGGCGACCGAGGCGATGCTGCGCCGGATCGAGCGACTCTCCACGTCGATCGGCGACGCGGTCGAGCACAAGGCACGCATCCCGCCGATGATCGCCGAGACTCGGCGCCAGCTTCAATCACTCACCGACCGCATCGCGCAAACCGAAGGATCGTAACCTACTGCGAAACCCGCCTTCGGGCGGGTCTGCCGGACGTGGTGGTCCGGCACTGATGAGCAGCCAAATTTACCGCATCGCAGCAAAGTCAGCCTGCATCACGCATTTTGGCGCCATTCAGAGCCCACGAGGGTCCTCAATCGCCGCCCGGCACTGCCGTCCTACGGCGTCCGCTGCAGCATGGTTTTGCTCGCTGCCTCAATCACTTAACCCGATTGAGGACCCTCGTGCCAGAAAGGTCCTCAATAGGTCCTCAATCCGGGGCCGATTGAGGACCCTCCGGACGCACCGGTGGCGTAGCGCTCGCGCCTATTTCCACTGTCTTATGAGCCAGTTACGCACGTCTTAACCGTCCGTTGTCGCCTCCTGGAGTTTCCAGTTTCATTTGCACCCGGGGCCGTTTTTCGCGTTTTTCGTAATCACGCGCTCCGGCCGTTTTCCCAGGTGGCCTCTCCCCAAATTCTCCTTTTGCCTCAATGGCATCCCACGGTAGCCCCACTTAGCCCCGCGTAGCCCGCCCACTTCCAGAATCATCTGCTCCCCTTCAGTGGTGCCGCCGGTTGAGGGGGAGTAACTGATTTCGGAATTTTAGGGAGCGGCTTGGAACGGCTCTAAATAGCCCTTTAAGGCGTGGTTCGCGAGGCTACCTTGGTGCATCGCAACATGCCGCCGAC
>Ga0326597_10014537_pt1 | contig 10318 bp, 8 predicted proteins | sample RVTome_12_FD_203789 | JGI IMG/M metagenome (GOLD analysis project Ga0326597, IMG submission 203789) | Soil microbial communities from uranium-contaminated site in the Upper Colorado River Basin, Wyoming, United States - RVT100D185 | ecosystem: Environmental > Terrestrial > Soil > Contaminated >...
CTGGAGGAAACGCTGTTTACGCACGCGGGGCATGGGCGACTCCGCTGGGTGAAATCGCCGTGGACGAGGAACTCGCCGCACAGATACTGGTAGGATCGAACGGGCTCGCCAGCGAAAATCCGGCCGCTCACGACGGCGAACATGCCATTGAGGTCGAGCTTCCGTTCGTGAAATATCTTTTCCCTGATGCGAAAATAGTACCCATTTCGGTCAGTCCCGGCGGGAGCGCCGTTCCCTTCGGCCAGAGCGTGGGAGGGTTGGTGAAAAAATCCGCTCGTCCCATCGCTATTATTGGTTCCACCGATCTGACTCACTATGGCGAGGCGTATCGCTTCACCCCCGCGGGCTGTGGGGACCGCGCTCGCGAATGGATGCGAGCGAACGACGCCCGGATCCTTCGGCTGGCCGAGCGGATGAAGGCAACGGAGATCGTTCCCGAAGCACTCAAGCACCACAATGCCTGCGGGCCGGGAGCGTTCGCTGCGACGGTCGCGGCGGCATCCGTCCTGGGGGCAGAGCGCGGATATCTGCTCGATTACACGACGAGCTTCGACGTCGCCCCGGTTGAAGAAGACGTTGAGCAATACGGCGGGGAAGACCCGGAATTCCGCATGGCGGTGGGATATGCCGGAATCCTCTACTAAATGTCCGATCTGCGGGCGCGTGGTCGCCAGCTCCGATGCCGAGTTGCCATTCTGCAGCCCGCGCTGTCGGCTGCTGGATCTGGGCAACTGGGCCAGCGGACGGTATGCCATTCCCGCGCCGATATCGGAGCAGGACACGGACATGGATGAAAACGCCGGGGAGCTTCAGCAAGACGAAGGAGAATGAGTTTGGCGTTCAGTTGTAATCGGTTCTATACTTTTCTCTTGCCTCCTCCGGCGCGATGTTCATGGTGGCAACGGCAGGGCAGAGTTGCCTCAGGCGCATCCTCCGGACCAGAGGCCGGACCAGAGCGAAGATTCGGAACTTCCATGAAATTGACCAGCCCGATTCGATCCTCCCAGGCGGGGAGCGGCAAGGGTGAAGCAAGTGGCGACCTCTGCTCCGGCCGGATCTGCAATGTCCAGGCACTTTTCGCATCTTTTCAATGGGCGGCCTATGAACGGTAGTCCTCACATCGATCAGATTTACCCCCGCGCGGCCATCGCGGGGGGCGAGGTGCAAATTCGCGGCCAGGGATTCTGTCCGAACGGCCAAACACGTCCGCGAGTAAGATTCGGCGGCATTGACGGAGGACTCCTGGTCAGCTCCAACCAATTTCTGGTGGCTCGCGTGCCGGAGGGCGCGGTCTCCTGCGAGTTGGCCGTGGACAATACGCAGCAGACCAGCAACGCGATTCCGGTCGAGGTAGGGGTAACCATCGCGGAGAATATGCATCCGGTGGCAAACCCCGCCGTCGATAGGGACGGCAATATTTTTGTCACCTTCAGCGGATCGCGCGGCCAGAAGGTTCCCGTCTGCGTTTACCGCATTGACACGAATTACAACGTCAAAGCATTCCTCACCGAGATCATGAACCCCACGGGGCTGGCCTTCGACCGCCAAGGCTACCTCTACGTTTCCAGCCGCTTCGATGGCAATATCTACCGCGCTGCGCCGAACGGCACAACCGCAGTGCACGCGGAGGGCATGGGTGTGGCGACGGGCATTGCCTTCGACAAGGACGAATTCCTGTATGTCGGCGACCGCAGCGGAACGATTTTCAAGATTGCTCCGGACCGGCAGATTTTTGTCTTCGCCACGCTGGAACCCAGCATCTCCGCCTATCATCTCGCTTTCGGCCCGGACGGCTATCTTTATGTAACCGGACCTACCACATCGAGTTTTGATTCCGTCTACCGCATCTCCCGCGCCGGCGAGGTGGAGAAATTTTTCCAAGGATTGGGACGGCCGCAGGGAATGGCCTTTGACATCGACGGGAATCTCTACGTCGCGGCCTCGCAGGGCGGGCGCAAGGGGATTTTCAAGATCTCTGCGCAGGGCGCCGCTGAGTTGGTGGTCTCCGGTTCGGGGATTGTTGGATTGGCGTTCAGCGGCGGGTCAGCGGCAATCCTGGTAACCACGCAATCGGTGTATCACCTCAACTGGAACGTGCGCGGAAAGCCGCTCGCCGGTTAGCCACCCCTCCTGATTCCCTTCCCGCCGATTTCGACTCGGTGACGCCGCTCGCGGGAGGATTGAGCGCTGCCATGAATGCTGAGATCATTGCCGTAGGCTCGGAACTGCTCACCCCTCACCGCAGCGATACCAACTCGTTGTTTCTCACTGCCCATTTGAATGGAATGGGAGTGGACGTTGTCTACAAGACGATCGTGGGAGACGACCGCGCGCGACTCACGGAAACGATTGCGCTGGCGTGGAACCGGTCGCCCATGGTGATCACCATCGGCGGCCTTGGTCCGACCGAGGATGATCTAACGCGGGAGTGCGCCGCGCGTGCGCTCGGCAGATCATTGATGAAAGAAGCTTCGCTCGTCGAGAGCATTGAATCGCGCTTCCGCGCGCGCGGGATGCACATGCCGGAAATTAATTTGCGGCAGGCACTGCGCATCGACGGAGCCGCCATCCTCGATAACCCGAAAGGCACTGCGCCGGGCCAGTGGATCGAACAGGGGGGCAAGGTGCTGATGCTGCTTCCAGGTCCGCCGCGCGAGCTCGAGCCGATGTTCTTGGCCGCCTGTCTGCCGCGCCTGCGCGAACTCGTCCCCAAGGCCGCCCTGGCCACGCGGGTGCTGCGAATTGTGGGACTCACGGAGTCGGCGGTCGAACAACTTGCTGCGCCGATCTACACGCAATACACCAATCCCATCACCACAATTCTGGCTGCTCCGGGTGAGGTCCAGTTGCACTTGAAAGGTTTTGGGGAGAGCATGGGCGCGGCGGAAGCCGGCGTGAGCGAGTTGTTGCCGCGGCTCGAGCAGGCCATCGGTGAGTCTGTCTTTTCCATCGACGGCGCAAGCCTGGAGGAAGTCGTCGGCCGGGAACTGCACGCAAGACACGCCTCGATTGCCGTTGCCGAGAGCTGCACCGGCGGTCTGCTCGCCGAACGCATTACGAAGATTTCCGGCAGTTCGAACTATTTCCTTGGCGGTGTCGTTTGCTACAGCAACGCCTGGAAATCTAAGTGGCTCAATGTTTCTTCTGAGTTGATCGAAGCCCACGGAGCCGTCAGCTCTTCCGTCGCGGAAGCCATGGCCGAGGGCGTTCGCCGCCGTTCCGGTGCGACCTATGGAGTAGGGATCACCGGAATCGCCGGGCCAGCCGGCGGGACGGTCGAGAAACCCGTTGGCCTAGTCTTTATTGCGCTCGCCGGACCGCGCGGAACTGCGGTTCTCGAGAAGCATTGCTATGGCGAGCGTGAGCTCGTTCGCTGGCAGGCAACGCAGTCGGCGCTCGATATGGTCCGCCGCGCTATCGCCAAAGAGCGGCATCTCGCCGCACCACGCTCGTGACTTGCAGAATATGCGCACCTTTGTGGCCGTCGACATCTCCGGCGACATTCGGAATCGAATCCAAGGACTCATCGACGCATTGCGCCGTGTTCCCTCGGATGTCCGCTGGTCGCGGCCCGAGGGATTGCATATTACGCTGAAGTTCCTTGGAGAAATTCCAATCGAGAAGGTGGAACAGGTGAAGGCTCGTTTGCAATCTCTCCCGTCCGCCGCTCCGATGGCGATCCAGATAGCCGGCTCCGGATTTTTCCCGAACGAAGGTGCTCCGCGGGTGCTCTGGTTGGGAATCAGATCCGGCCCGGAATTGCGCGAACTCGCCGCCGGGGTGGAGAAGACCCTTGCTGCCCTGGGCATTCCCAAAGAGGATCGCGCCTTCAGCCCGCATCTCACGCTCGGAAGAATTCGCGGTCATGGCGGTCTTCCGCAATTGCGCGAACTTCTGAAACAGCAAGAGCCTCTCGACATGGGCTCATTCACTGCGACAGAGTTTTTTCTTTACGAGAGCCAGCCCGCCCCCGGCGGGTCTCTCTACCAGAAACTGGCCCGGTACCCGTTGGACACGCCATCGGCCGTGACGGGCTGAATGAGTCGTAACCCGATCCTGGAACGGAGGGCTCAGAATGTTACCGAGCGCATTGCTGGCAGCCCTCTCAGCGTATTTGCTCGGTTCTATCCCGTTCGGGTATCTGCTCTACCGTTTTCGGCAGGGCAAGGATATTCGCTCGACGGGAAGCGGTAATATCGGAGCCACCAACGTCTTCCGCGCTGCGGGATTTCCTGCCGCGGCGGTAACGTTTCTGCTCGACGCAGGGAAAGGCTACGCTGCCATTGTGATTGCGGACCGAATGACCAGTGGTTCCACGCTGGCGATCGCCTTCGCCGTCGTGCTGGTAATGGTGGGACACTGCTTCCCGGTGTTCCTGAGTTTCCGCGGAGGCAAAGCCGTCGCAACAGGTCTCGGAGCCTTTCTCGCCATCTCTCCAGGCGCTGTGGTGATATGTATGATTCTTTTTGCGGTGGTTCTAGCAGCCCGGCGATACGTTTCGCTGGCCTCGATCATTGCGGCGGGACTGTTCCCGATCGTGCTGGCGCTGAAGGGCGATGCTCCAACACCCATTCTGATTGCCTCCTTTGCCGGGGCCGGATTGATTATCATTCGCCATCGAGACAATATTCAAAGACTGAAAGCGGGGACGGAGTCCGCTCTCTTTGGCCGGTGAAAGTTCAGCCGGGATTAATTACACGGCTGTGAGCCGCGCAGTATGAAAACCATAGCCATTATCGGAGCTGGAGGCTGGGGAACGGCCCTTTCCATTGCGCTGGCTCGCAATAGCGAGACCATCCGTCTGTGGGTTTATGAACCGGATATTTGCCAATCGCTCTGCGAGAAACGGATCAATGAGCCTTATCTTCCCGGTTTCTTCATACCCGCCAACGTCTCGCCGACCACCCGGCTGGAGACCGCAATTAACGGCGCCGACCTGGTGCTGATGGCAGTTCCATCGCAACATCTTCGCGCCGTGTGTCGCGAGATGCTCCCGCACGTGCGCCGGGAACAAATATTCCTGAGCGCAACAAAAGGGATCGAGAATCAATCCTTGCTGCGCATGAGTGAAGTGATCGGAGAAGTCATTGGATCGCACTTTGAATCGCGCCTGGGGTCGGACTTCGCGCCACGCCTGGCTGCGCTCTCCGGGCCCACATTCGCGCGGGAAGTCGCGCACGGTTCGCCCACAGCGGTGGTGATTGCATCCCAAGAGGAAGCCCTAGGGGCTCGTCTGCAGAAACAATTTTCGACGCCCAATTTTCGGCTCTACACCAATACGGACATGATCGGAGTGGAGCTTGGCGGCGCAGTCAAAAACGTCATCGCCATAGCCGCCGGTGTCTGTGAGGGGATGGGGCTGGGTTCCAATGCCATCGCGGCAGTAATTACGCGGGGACTCTCCGAGATGACGCGGCTGGCATGCGCCTGTGGCGGGCGCAGCGAAACGCTGGCGGGCCTGGCCGGCCTCGGCGATCTGGTGCTCACCTGCACGGGAGCAATGAGCCGCAACCGCTCCGCTGGAGTGGAGCTGGGCCGCGGACGCACTCTTCAGGAAATCTTAGGTTCTACGCGAATGGCAATCGAAGGGATTTATACGACCGCGGCAACCGTGGAGCTCGCCCGAAGACAGAAGATCGAAATGCCCATTACAGAACAGATGTACGCAATGCTCTACGAGAACCGGCCCCCGAAAGAAGTTCTGCGCGAACTGATGGAGCGCAGCCTCAAACCGGAATAGTTGGGATATTCATTCCCTCAATCGGAAGGTGTAGCTGCCGAGACGCCGGCCGTCCCGGGAAACCTCCGCCCGCCACACTCCCAGCGGAAACAAAGGCTCCAGTACAAGTACGGCAAGCACTGAGAATGATTTGTCGGCGGTGGGCGGCTGGACAATCACTTGGGATGAGCGGTGTGTTGCGCCATCGGGGGAATGCCAATCCACCGTGTATTCGTGGCTTCCGCGGCTTCCGCTCCAACTGCTGAAGAATACGACGCGCCGATTGTCTTTCAGTGAAAAATCGCTCTTCAGCCTGACCGGCCGCCTGAACGGGTCTGCTTCCGGCAAACTTTCGGTGAACCCAGCTTCACGCAAGTTTGGCGGCGCGGGATTGTCGGGTGGGGAAGGGGAATCCCGCAGCCAGAATTGCGTTGCGAGAAACACCAGGAAAAAGAATAGCGGAGAGACCAGGCGCACCCAGGCGGGCGGCGCAGGCCGAGGCGGCGACGAGGGCAGGCTCGCTTCCGTTGCGGATTCCGCAGGACTCTCCTCCTCTGCCGGAGCGAAGACCGGCTCGTCGTGCTTTGCATACTTATCGGGCGGGCGATCACTGTTGGACGGAGATGTTTCCTCTTCGAAGACCGGCGGGCGGAATTCATCCGGCTTGGCGGCAGAGGCTTTTACCGCCGGCCCTCCGACCATGGCCCCGCAGAATTGGCAGATCGCCTGCCCCTGCTTCACCGGCCGGCCGCAAGTTGGACACTTCATGCGAATCGTTCCCTGGGACAGCAGTGCGTAAGGTGCAATACAGCGGGTGCGCTATTCGGAATCGCGGGTGAAAGACTGCTCCCCTCTCTATGCTACAATTTTTCTGGCCTGAAATCTTCTGAAACTGGCTCCATGGTGCTCATTCTCGAAAAGCAAATTGTAAAGGAAGTCTTTGCGCATGCCGTGCTGGGGCTGACCCTGTTCACCTTTGTCCTGTTCCTCAGGAGCACAACGCAACTGCTGGAGCTGGCCATGCGCGACGCAGGATTGTGGTACCACGTTTTCTTCCTGGCCCTGCTCAACTTTCCTTCCCTGCTCAGCTTTACGATTCCCATGGCGGTGCTCCTGGGGATCCTGATTGGTCTCAGCAGAATGTCCAGTGAAAACGAGATTACCGCGATGCGCGCGGCCGGCATCAGCGTGCGCAAATTTTTCCTCCCCATCGGAGCCTTCTCAATCCTGGGGTGCGCGCTGGCGGTCTATTGTTCCGCCTACCTGGCTCCATTGACGAACCGCCTGCGCGCGAGCGAGGAATCGCAGATCGGCCTCCGGCAGATCTCCTCGAAATTGCAGCCGCGCGTATTTGAAGAGCGCTTCCCGAATCTCGTGCTGTACGTCCAAGATGCGATCAGCGGGACTCATCCGAGATGGAAAGGGATATTTCTCGCCGAGGTATCCGACCCCGACCGGCCGAAGATCACCCTGGCACAGGAAGGCGTGCTCTACAGTGATCCATCGCAGGACCGGCTGCAGCTTCACCTGTCACGCGGAACCATCCACGAGACCGGCCCTAAGCCCGGTGAGTATTCCATCGCCACCTTCTCAGAGACCGACATCCCCGTGCATCTGCCGCCCCCCGCCCCGTCCTCGGTCAAGGCGAATGCCCAAGCGACAAACTTGGAACTCATCGGCACCGTGTCAGCTTCCATTCCCGCGTCGTTGGAGGCGAACATCGAGCTGAACCGGCGCTTTGCGCTGCCTTTTGCCACGCTTTTTCTGACTCTTATCGCCGTACCTCTTGGATTGTCATCCCACAAGGGAGGCAAGTCGTCCGGCATAATTCTGGCGCTGCTGATGATTGTGGCGTATTACTCCCTGTTTGTAGGGGGAATGAGCCTGGCGCGCCAGGGGATGCTCCCCGTCTGGCTGGGCGTTTGGTTCCCGAATCTTCTGTTCGGCGTCTGCGGAATTTTTCTTCTGCGCCGCGCCGATCGCGTGAACCCGCTGTTCGGCTGGCTCAGGCTCGTAGCAGAATTGCCGCCGGATTTCTTCAAGCGAGTATCCACGCCACGGGCGGAAAGAGAGATCGCCGGGCGCCCTGCCGACAGCCCGCTTCGTAAGAACTCCCCATTCCGATGGATTCTGGATCGCTACATTGTGCGCTCGTTTCTGGGCTATCTTGTGCTGATCGTGGCAACCCTGGTGGTGCTGATTGAGGTAGTAACATTTTTTCTCGACTTGCTGAACGACGTGATCCGCAATCAGATTCCGGCCGGCATGGTGCTCGACTACTTCGTTTATCTCGCGCCCCAGTTGATCTACGTGACGACTCCGCTGGGGGTGCTGGTGGCGATTCTGGTCAGCTTCGCCATCATGACGCAGAACAACGAGATCACCGCGGCGAAGGCTTCCGGCGTGAGCCTGTATCGGCTGACTCTGCCGGTGCTGGTAACCTGCGGGCTGCTCAGCGTGGCCTTGTTTCTATTCGAGATGTTTTACGTTCCCGCCGCCAACCGGCACCAGGATGCCGTGCGCAACCAGATTAAAGGACGGCCCGCGCAGACCTATCTCCGGCCGGACCGCAAGTGGATTGTCGGCGAGGGATCGCGCATCTACTACTACCGTTTCTTCGCTCCGGCAGAGAACATGCTCGGGGGCGTCACCATATTCGAATTCGATCCGAATACGCAAGAGTTGATCCGGCGCGTCTCAGCGGCCCGCGCCCGGTGGGAAACTGCGCTGAACGGATGGGTGTTCGAAGAGGGGTGGGAGCGGGTGCTGCGGCCCGGCTCGGTAGAAGACTTCCATCAATTTCCCGTTCGCTTTTTCCCCGAATTCCGGGAGCCGCCATCCTATTTCCTCAAGGAAGTCCGGCAATATTCGCAGATGAATTTTTTCGAGTTGCGCGAGTACCTGGGCGATTTGAGGAAAAGCGGCTTCGATGTGGTTCCCCTCTCCGTCCAGCTGCACCGAAAGTTTTCCTTTCCCCTGTTCACGCTGATTATGGCGCTCATTGGTCTGCCATTTGCGTTTTCCATCGGAAAGCGCGGCGCGCTGACCGGGATCGCCATCAGCCTGGGGATCGCCATTGTGTTCTGGGCTACCAACAGTTTATTTGAAGCCCTCGGAAATTTGAACGAACTGCCTCCCATTGCCGCGGCATGGTCTCCGGATCTGCTATTCGGCCTCGGAGGCTTGTATCTATTCCTGCGGCTGAGGACGTGAGCGGGCCGGCTGTTGTTGCTCGACGGAGCGCAGCAGTTGTGGCAAAATCTGTCGTGTTCGGCTTGGTCTCGCTACTTTGACGACGATGAAACCTAGCTACCTCACCCTTTCCGTCTCCGGATTACTCGCTCTTGCTTTCCTGTCGATCCCCCTCGCATCGCGGTCGCAGCAGCCGAGCGCAAAGGGCCAGAACGAACAGGAAATGACGGGCTCTGAGCACATGGATCACATGCAACATCAAAACATTCCTGGGCAGGCTGCGGCTCGTATCACTCGTATCAAGAGTCCCGAGGAACTCGCTGAAGACAAGCGATTCTCGGAATGGAACCACCACTTCGCCGGCTTCTTTGTTTTACTCGTTGGATTGCTGGGCTTCATCGAGCGGCCTATTTCCGCCCGCTTGAGCTGGGTTCGCTATCTGTGGGCGTTCCTGTTTTTCGCGCCGGGCGTGTATCTGATCATCTGGAGCGACCCGGAATCCTGGCCGACGGGCAATCAGACACTCACCTACGTGATTACGCAAAATATGCAAGTGCTCCAGCACAAACTTTTCTCTCTCATCCTGCTGGGCCTGGGGGTCGTAGAATTTATCCGGGTTCGCAAGAGCCGTACTTCCGTATGGCTCTCCTCCATATTTCCGGTTCTGGCCGGCCTGGGAGCGCTGATGCTGCTGTTCCATCCACACGCCTCCGACGTGGGCATGGGACCGGAAGCGCACATGGAGATGATGAGCATCCAGCGGCAGCATGTCGGCTTTGCGGTTACAGGATTCGGGATCGCACTCTCGAAAGCGATTTCCGACGTTGGCCGTTTTCGCCCTGGCCTGATGCGCATTCTGTTTGCACTCCTGATGGTTGTGCTGGGCATTCTGCTGCTCACCTACACCGAGTAGTCATTTTATTCCCTCGCCTCCAGACCGCCGCGGCTGGCAGCCCTTCTCGATTCCTGTTAGAATGCCTGGAGACAATCCAGTTTTCAGCGCAGCCGAGTCAGACTTACGGAACCGTCGCGGAGAGGTGGCTGAGTGGCTGAAAGCAGCGGTTTGCTAAACCGCCGTAGTGCCTAATAGCGCTACCGAGGGTTCGAATCCCTCCCTCTCCGCCATCCTACGCTGAAGCTTTGGATGGCGCGCCATCCAGAGGTTCACCCGTCCATCGCGTGGAGCCAGCTTCAATTCCCGCTCTGTGCCGAGAGGAGAAGGTTGACAAAGAACAAGACCATCCTGCTGATTGTCATCTTGCGTTTCGTGATGGGGGGATTCTGGGTCGCTCACTCCCACGATAAGTGGGGATGGCCTCAGGGTAACGAATTGGAACGGCGGCTGCAGCGCTACAGCGAGAATGGCGCGGGCATTCAGAAAGCGTATGTAGACAGCTTTGCGCTGCC
>Ga0326597_10014538_pt1 | contig 10318 bp, 7 predicted proteins | sample RVTome_12_FD_203789 | JGI IMG/M metagenome (GOLD analysis project Ga0326597, IMG submission 203789) | Soil microbial communities from uranium-contaminated site in the Upper Colorado River Basin, Wyoming, United States - RVT100D185 | ecosystem: Environmental > Terrestrial > Soil > Contaminated >...
AAGACGGCTGACGGCTCGACCCCGGCGACGGGGATATCGCGCAGTGCCTGCCACATGTCGTGGATCGGACCCTCGAGTGGAGCGACCGTCGCCCGGCTCGACGTCACGGCCTCAGCGAGCGCCGCGCGCGCATCGCCGACTGCCCGATACAGGGCAATCTCGTCGACGGTCGTGACCCGTCCATTCGCCACGACCTCGCGGCCGCCGACGAACACGCGCTCGATCGACGATCCGTTCTCTGAGTACACGAGCTGCACGAACGGGTCGTTGCGGGACGCCCAGTGGGCGGAGTCGCGGGTGAGCGCGACGACGTCGGCGAGCCGGCCGGCCTCGAGCGAGCCGATCTCGTCCTCCATGCGGACCGCCCGGGCCGCCGCCCTCGTCGCCATCCGGAGCACCTGGCGGGCGGACGGCCAGTCGCGGTAGTCGACCTGGTTCGAGGTGTGGAGCAGACCGGCCAGCCGAAGCGCCTCGAACATGTTGAAGTTGTCGGACGAGCACGGTCCGTCGGTGGCGACCGCGACGTTCACGCCACGAGCCCACATGGCGGGAACGCGCGCCACGCCCGAGCCGAGCTTGAGGTTGCTGGCCGGGTTGTGGACGAGCGTCGCCCGCCTTCGGGCGATCAGGTCCAGCTCGTCGTCCTCGAGCCACACGCCGTGGGCCATCGAGACGTCCGGGCCCAGGACGCCGAGGCGGTCGAGACGGCCGACGAGCGACTCGCCGAACAGCTTGCGGCTGCGGATCGCGTGCGACTTCGCCTCGGCGAGATGGAGGTGGATCCCGGTTCCGGTCGCGTCGGCCAGCTCACGCGACCGGCGGAGCAGGTCGTCGGAGCAGCGGTGGGCGGCCGATGGCCCTACCAGGCAGGTCGTCAGCGGGTGGCGCCGATGGTGATCGCGGATGAATGCCTCGGCGCCCTCAATGGCCTGGGCCGTCTCCCGCCGGGTGACGTCGGCCGCCGCGTCACCGACGGCGGCGAGGGCCGTCGCGTCGAGCGGCAGCGTGTCCTCCCAGCGCATGTCCATGACCACGCAGGCGACCGCGTGCCGGAGCCCCACGTCGCGCATCGCCCGGACCTCCGCACCAATCCCCGACCCCGGCAGCTCCGGGTTGCCGAAGAAGTGGTCGAGCGCGGTCGTCGTGCCGGTCTTCAGCATCTCGACGCCCGCGACGAGCGAGCTGAGGTGGAGCACCTCCTCCGTGAGCGCCCTCGTCGGGGCCCGCATCGCGACGAGCCACAGGTCGAGCGGCATCCGCTCGTAGCTCCCCTTGAAGAGCGTCGCGTACGTGTGCGTGTGGGCGTTGATGAGGCCCGGGATGAGGACGAGGCGCGAGCCGTCGAGATCGCGCTCGAACGCGCCCGTCCGGTGGGCACCGTCCGGCTGCGCCGGGCCGATATACGAGATCCGGTCGCCGTCGATGACGAGGTCGCCCGGGTCGAGCAGCCGGTCGTCGGCGTCGCAGGTGACGATCAGCGCGTCGCGGATCAGGGTGCGGCCGGCGCCGGCTTCGGTCACTGCGCCTCCCCGCCGAAGACGATGACCTGGAGAGGTGTCGGGTTGAACCCGTTGCACGGGTTCTTGTCCTGCGGGCAGTTCGAGATCGCCACGAACAGGTCCATCTCCGCCTGCAGGTCGAGGTAGTCGCCCGCCCGGGAGTCCGGCTCCCGGATCTCGTAGGCGCCGTCCGGGTGCTGGATCACCTTCATGAACGGGCAGAACGCGCCGGGGATGTCCTTCGTGGTCAGCCCGAGTGGGGCGGCCGCCATGGCCAGGTTGTCGAGGCAGTTGCGCGTGCCGCGCTCGCCGTAGCGGAGGAAATTCGCGAAGTCGTTGCAGCAGCCGGCCGAAGCGTGGTGAACACCGACCGTGTCGTCCGTGATCCGGAGCATCACGTTGCCCTCGTCGGAGTAGAGGGCGTGCCCCGTCGTCAGCAGCCAGCATTTCTGGACCAGGCGCGAGTTGTTGGTCGACAGTCGCTCGCGGGTATTGGCGAGGTTGTAGCAGACGAGGTCCGGCACCTGCTTGCCCTCGACGTCGACGATCCGAAGGGTCTGACCGCGCAGCAGCTCGAGGCCGAGGTATTCCTTCGGCGGGATGATCGTGTCTGAAACGACCGGACCTGGTGCGGTACGCGGCTGTGCCATCGGCGCTAGAACCTCCGTGGGGCCGAACCGTCCGGGCGGCGCCAGTCGCCGAGCAGCGGGGCGAGCTGGAAGCGCTCGAGCCCCAGGACCTTCGGGGGCTGGTACGCCTCGCGGTCACCGAGCGGAGCCGTCGCGTCGATGCCCATCTTGGCGCTCGTCCGGGCTGCCGGCGCGGATGGGTCGAGGGTGGGGCTGTAGAGGTTCGGGACGATGATGACGTCGCGGTCGGCCTGGACCCGGGTGTTGACCGCCCATTCGACGTTGAGCGGGTCGAACACGTCGATGTCGTCGTCGACGACGGTGACGAGCTTTGCGCCGAGGGGCGCTGCGAGGAGCGCCAGGGCGACGTTGCGGGCCTCGGCCGGGTGACGCTTCCTGATCGCGATGACGACGTGGTGGCGGGTCGCGCCGCCCGGGGTCACGTTGACCGCGACGACCTCCGGGGTGATCTTGAGCGCCTCGCGCCAGGCCATCGAGACGGCGGCCGGCTGCATCATCCAGTGGTTCTCGGTCATGGGCATGCCGGTGAGCGTGTTCTGGTAGATCCCGCCCGCACGCATCGTGATCGCCGTCACCTCGAGGACCGGGGTGGGCTTCGCGTCGCTGTACGTGCCGGGGTACTCGCCGAAGGGGCCGTCGACCACGAGCTCGCCGGGGATCGTCCGGCCCTCGATGACGATCTCAGTCGTTGTGGGCACCTCGACGTCGATCGAGTGGCAGCGTGTCAGCTCGAGCGCCTCCCCGCGCAGCCCGCCGGCCACGGCGAACTCGTCGACGCCGTACGGCACGCGCGACTGCGAGGCGATCTGGGTTGCCGGTTCGGGACCGATCGCGGTCGCGATCGACGCGGGTTCGCCGCGCTCGTGCCAGCGTTCGATGACCGTCCGGAGATGCCGGCCGAGCGGCGCGAAGACCGTCAGGCGGCGACGGTCGAGCAGGAGCATCCGATGGATCGAAACGTTCCGTGTGCCCGTGACCGGATCCTTGGCGACCTGCAGCCCGGCCGTGACGTAACGGCCGCCGTCGAGCTCGTAGTGGCGCAGGATCGGGAGCGAGAACAGGTCGATCTGGTCACCGCTCAGGACGATCTCCTGGCAGGCGGGCGGCCCGGCAGTCGTCGTTGGAGCGATGGCCCGATCCTCGCGTTCGCGATATGTTGCGTCGAGCTCGCCCTCGGCCACGCCGAGCGCCCAGGCCACCCGGCGCTTCGCGGCGAACAGGCCGCTGAGGCACGCGACACCGCTGTCCCTCACCCGGTCGAACAGGAGGGCCGGACCCTCGATGTCGGAGGTATGCCGGGTCAGCGCGACGGCCTCGTACTCCCAGTCGACCTCGCGTCCGACCCGCAGAAGGTCGCCGCGCTCGTCGATTGCCGTCAGGAACGACCGAAGGTCGGGCCAGGCCATGGTCCTCGTCTCGTGGGCGTATCCAAGAGTATACCCTTGTCCTCGACGTACCCCGCCCCCATTCCGACGAGGCCCGACAGCGCAATGGACGCCAATCAGGCACCTGCCGTGACGCCCGGCGTCAACGTCCGGGAGAGGCGGCGGTGAGCGTGGGGGTCCTGCTTGCCCTCGTCGGGGCAGTCGCATTCTCGATCATGAACATCTCCGTCCGGAAGGGCGTCCGGCCCGGCGACGGCGACAACGGCGTGGTGACCACGGTGCTCATCAACGTCGTGGCGTTCACGCTCCTCATGGCGCTCGTCGTTCTGACGACCGGCGCCCGGGCATGGAGCTGGGCCGCCGTCGGCGCATTCGTGGCGGCGGGTCTGGCATCGACGTTCGTCGGTCGGTCGCTCCTGTTCACCGGCATCCGGCATGCCGGCGCGGCTCGCGCCGCCGCGGTCAAGAACGCGACGCCGCTCTTCACGCTCATCATCGCGGTCGCGGTCCTCGGCGAGCGCGTCGTGCCCCTCGCCGGCGCCGGTATTGCACTCGTGCTGATCGGCATATTCCTGCTCGCACGCGAGTCGCTGCGCCGCCCGGTGGCCGGCAAACCCGTCGCCGAGTTCGAGGACATCATCGAGCTCGCGCTCGAATCGGAGGCGCTGGCGGAGGGCGGCCTGCCGGACGGTCGTCCCCGATCCACGGAGTCGGAGCGGGTCCGGGCGGCCGGCGTGGCACGGAGTTCGATGCTGCTGGGCCTCGCCCTGTCGGGGATCGCGGCCGTGATCTTCGGAGCCGGCCACGCGCTCCGGAAAGTCGGCATGGATATCCTGCCCGATGCGCTTCTCGGTGCGGCGGTCGGTTCGTGGTCGGCAATTCTCGCCCACACTGCCGCGGCGGCGATCCGCGGCCGGTGGGAGGCGATCCGGGCAGCCGTCACGGCGCGGCGGCCGTACTTCTGGCTGGCAGGCATTGCCGGGACGGTCGGCCAGCTGTGCTTCTTCGCCGCATTGATTTTCGCCCCCGTCTCCCACGTGTCGGTCGTCGCCGCCTCGGAGACCATCCTGACCGTGCTCCTCGCGGGCCTGGTCGCGCAGGGCGCGGAGCGGATCACCATCCGGATCGTGCTGCCGGCAGCCCTCGTCTTCGCGGGCGTCGCGGCGATCGCTCTTGCGCGCTGATGTGACGCGGCGACTCGGCGCGGATGCGGCTCAGGGTCGATGATTCACGGGCGAGAGTGAAAGCGATGAGGGAACCGATTTCCCGAGCCCGGTCAGCCGGAGCCGGCGTCGCGCATGCGGATGTCGTCATCGTCGGAGCGGGTGCAGCCGGCGCGGCCGCCGCCCTCGAAGTCCACGCGGCGGGTAAGTCGTTCCTGGTGGTCGATCGACTGCCGGAGTTCGGCGGGACCGCCGCGACGAGCGGCGGTGGCTGCTGCATGGCGGGCACGGCCCTCCAGCGCCAGCATGGGATCGAGGACGATCCCGAGCTCGCCGTTCGCGATCTGGTCCGGGCAGGCGGCGGCAAGGCAGACGAGGCGTGGGCGCGCTTCTACTTCGGCCGGGCGTCCGCCGACGTCTACGACTGGCTCGTGGGCCACGGCGTCGAGTTCGAGTACGTCAAGGGCCAGGAGTACGACAGCGTGCCGCGCTGGCACGGGCCCCGCGGCGCCGGGCGGGGAATAATGGACGCGCTGCGACGTGCACTCGAGCCAGCCGGTCTCTCCGACCGGTTGCGCACCCCGATCGTCGTCGACGACCTGCGGCGGGAGAACGACGACGTGGTCGGCGTGTCCGGCAGGTCCGAGGACGGGACGGTTCACGAGTATCGGGGCTCGGCCGTCGTGATGGCGACCGGCGGGTTTGCGGGCAATCTCGACATGGTCCGGCAGTACGCGTCGGCCGTGGGCGACGTCGAGGGGCTGCTCGTCGGCGCCGGGTCGGGCGCGCTCGGGGACGGGCATCGCCTCCTCGCCCGCTACGGGGCCGAGCTCACGAACATGGATGCGCTGTGGACGTACACCTACGCAACGCGCGACTATCGGGATCCGACCGGCCGGCGCGGTCTCGTCGTGCGTGGCACGGAGAGCGGGATCTGGGTCAACCGGGCAGGCGTCCGCTTCCACGACGAGTTGCTGAACGGCGCCGGTTCGGCGACGCCGGCGCTGCTCGCGCAGGACCCGCCGACCTGCTGGGCGATCCTCGATCGCCCGATGCTCGACGGGATCCGGATCGCAGACCCGCACTTCCGCGGATCGCGGACGATCGCCCGCGATCGGCTCGACGAGCTGGTCGCATCGTCTCCGTGGGTGGTCGAGGCGGGCAGCGTCCATGAACTCGCAGGCCGGGCGAGCATCGCTCCCGAGGGGCTGGCGACAACGGTGGACGGTTGGAACGCGCTGGTGGCTTCCGGGGTCGCGACCGACACCCTGACCGGCCGCTCGCTCGTGGGCGCCCGCCCGATTGCCGGACCCCCGTGGTATGCCATCCAGTTCCAGCCCCTGGTTCGCAAGAATCTGGGCGGGGTGCGGACGGACCTCCGCGCCCGCGTACTACAGGCCGACGGCACGCCGATCGGAGGGCTGTTTGCGGCCGGCGAGCTGTGCGGGTTTGCCGGCGGTCACCTGGCCGGCGAGAAGGCGCAGGAAGGCATCATGATCGGGGCCTCGCTGTTCAGCGGCCGTGTGGCCGGCGCCTGGGCTGCCCATCGCGCGGGTGCCGCCCGGCCCGCCCGCTTCGACGCGAACCCGGACGGCCGCGTGCGGGTCAGCGGCTGCTGAGCTCCCGCGACATGTTGGCCGCGAACTCCGCCATCACCTGGTCCGCCTTGCGGCGCATGACGGCCTGCCCGAACTCGCCGAGCTTGCCGAGGATCGACGCGTCGGTGTGGATCTGGATCTCGGTTTCCGCGTCGCCCTTCGGAACGAGGGTCATCGTCGCCTTCGCGTTGACCGTGCTCGCGATGCGCTTCTCTGCTGCGGTGACCTCGAGACGAGAGCGCAGGTTCTCGCGGTCGCGCTCGGCGACGACGACCTTGCCCTGCAGCCGCACGCCGATCGGGCCAACCTTGAGCTTGAGCGTGCCCTGGTAGGTGTCGGCATCGATCTGCTCGAATGCCTCCACGCCCGGCACGCACCTGCTCACGGCGGGTATGTCCGTCACGAACTCCCAGACCCGCTCGACCGGCGCCTGGACCGTTACCATCTGATCGAGGATCATCGCTCCCTTTCCGGACGGCGAGCCCGCCGCCGACTTCCTTGCATACCGTAGGATGCCAGAACGCGGCCGGGCGGAGGCGCGCCCGGAGGTCGATCAGCCCGGGTTCGTCTCGGCCGATAGCCGCGGACTGGCAGTGCGGGCCTCGCGCGACACCCTGCCTTCCGCGGTGAACAGGGCGGACCAGCGGGCGCGCAGTCGGGCCGCCTCGGTTCCATCGAGCCGTGCCACGGCCGGGAAGGTCTTGATTCGGTCATACGGCCGGCAGGCGTCGATGATCAGCCGATCGTTGAAGTAGCCGGGCCCCTCGCCCTGGTACGCCATCGGGTCGAGTGACGTACTCCAGCAGCGTCGCATGACGTCCATGTCGCGCGCCACGTCGGTTCGCGTGCAGAGGGCCCAGATCACCTCGTTGGTGTCGGTCGGGTCGATGTCGTCGTCGACGACCACGACGAAGCGGTTGGCGTACGCGCCCGCGTGGCAGCTCGCGGTGGCCATGCCCGCCTGCTTGGCGTGACCCGGGTAGAGCTGCCTGATCGAGACCACGTTGAACATCCGGCCGCCGCCGGCCTCGTGCGACCAGACGCCGGTTATGCCCGGGATCCCGACCCGCTCGAGCTCGTTCCAGATGAGCGCTGCGCGCATCGGGCTGCGGAAGAACGTGTTGTCGTTCGGCGGCTTGCCGGGCAGACAGCCCAGCACGATCGGGTCGTCGCGATGGACCACGGACCGGACGCGGACGACCGGTGCGGGACGCTGGCCGCTTGCGTAGTAGCCGGCCCACTCGCCGAACGGTCCTTCGGGCAGCGTGTCATCCGGCGGGATCTCGCCTTCGAGGACGATCTCGGCAGTCGCCGGGATCGGCAGCCCCGTGTGGGGAGCGCGCACGACCGGCAGCGGCTCGCCGCGGATCGCGCCGGCCATGTCGAACTCGTTGGTCCCGTAGTCGAACTCGAGCCCGCCGACGAGCAGCAGCAGCGGGTCGTGGCCCACGGAGATGGCGACCGGGCACGCCTCGCCGCGCGCCCAGTACTTGTCCCGGATGAGCCCGCCGTGCTTGCCCGGCGAGATGTACACGCCGACCGTCTGCCGGTCGTGGACCTGGACCCGGTACGTTCCCGCGTTCACCCAGCCCGTGTCGGGGTCTCGCATGATGACGATGCAGCCGGTCCCGAGGTACGGCCCGCCGTCCTTCGGGTGCCAGATCGGGGCGGGAAAGCGAGTCACGTCGACCCCCTCGTCGACCTGGCGGTTCGCGAGGATCGGTCCGTCGTCGACCCACGCGGCTGCCAGCGGCTCGAGCGAGGCCACGCGCTGCCGAAGAGTCTCGACGAACTGCCTCGCAGCCTGGGAGGTGGGGAGGCCGAGCGACAGGGCGACCCGCGGCAGCGAGGTGTGGACGTTCGACAGGAGTCGGTAGCCGGGCGGATGCCCGGCGAGGTTGTCGAACAGGAGCGCCGGGTTGCCCATCTCCCACTGGTACAGGTCGGTCAATCCGCCCACGTCGACGGCGGGGTCCGCGTCGCTCACCCGTGTCAACTCGCCCATCCCGTCGACTGCCTCGATCCACTCACGGAGATCCTCAATGGGCACGGTCAGACTCCTGTTGCGGCTGCCGCGGGACCCTGGGCGCCCCACCGGCACTGCATACAGTAGGATGCCACCATGGCGTCAACCGTGATCCGGGCGCATGCGGCTGGGGCCGCCGGCCCGGACCCGGCCCGTCGCCTGCACAGAGCCACCTCCGCCGATTCGGCGAGTTGAGCGTCTCTTCGCCCGCCGGTCCGCAGCAGGTCACGGATGGCCCCTACCCGGACTGGCGCCGACCGTTCCTCATCCAGCTCGCCATCGCGCTCCTCATCGTGACCGCACTCCAGGCGGCCCGGCCGATGGTCACCTACCGGGCAATCGCCCTCGGGGCCGGCACCCTCGAGATCGGGCTCGTCCAGTCGGCGTTCTCGCTGCTCCCTGCCCTGCTGGCCGTGCCGATGGGTCGCTGGGTGGACCGCGTCGGCGAGGGACGCTTCCTTGCCGTGGCGATGGCGCTCATGGGCACCGGGGCCTTTCTGCTTGCGCTCGCGGACTCGCTGGTCGCCCTGGCGTTCGGCCTGCTGGTCATGGGGCTCGGTCAGATCACCAACCTGGTCGCCGGCCAGACGATGATTGCCAACCGAGGGCCGCGCGAAGGACGCGAGCTGCGGTTCGGCTGGTACGCGACGGTCGTCTCGGTCGGCCAGCTGGCGGGGCCGGCGATCGGGGCGGTCCTCGCGGGCGGGGCGGCCGCGGCGGCAATCGGAGCTCGACCATCGCAGGTGTCCGCAGCCGCCCCGGAACTGCCGGTCTTCGTGTTCTCGGCCGTGCTCTCCGGCGTGGCCTTCGCCCTGGCGTTGTTCCTGCCGCACCGTCGACCGCGGCCGGTCGCTCGGGACGCCGGGGAACTGCCACTGGGTATCGTCTCGGCCACGGTCCGCGTCCTGCGCCGTCCGGGCATGGCGGCCGCGATGCTCGTGAGCATCACGGTCATCTCGTCGGTCGATGTCCTCATCGCCTACCTGCCGGCGTACGGCGAACTCAACGGGCTGAGCGTCGAGACGATCGGGGCGCTGTTGTCGGTACGCGCGGCGTCGTCGCTCGTGTCGCGCCTGTTCATGAACAAGATGATCGGGCTCATGGGCCGCCAGTGGGTGCTGGCGACGAGCATGGCGATGGCCGGCGGCGGGATCGTCCTTCTGCCGATCGTCAATTCCGAGCCGGCCCTGTTCGGGACCATGATCCTGATCGGGCTGGGCCTCGGCCTTGGGCAGCCGATGACGATCGCCTGGGTGGCCAACCGCTCGCCCCGTTCGGAACGCGGGCTTGCCCTCGGCGTGCGGATGACCGGCAACCGGGCATCGCTGCTCGTCGTCCCGACGTTCATGGGCGCGCTGGCCGGTGCGGGCGGACTGACCGCGATCTGGGTGGCGCTCGCAGCGCTGCTCGGGTTCGGCGCCGTCGTCGCTCGGCGGACCCCGTTCGACGAGCTGGCGGCCGAAGGACCGCATCGTGAGCCGGACGGAGGCGGCTGAGACCTGACCAGGTTCCCGTCCGGAGCGGCCGAGCCGGTTGGGCCGGGTCAGCCGCCCCGGCCGACTCGCTCCTTGGCATCCATCACGGCATCGAGGATCTTGACGTAGCTGCCGCACCGGCAGAGGTTGCCGGCGAGGTACTCCTTCGCCTCGTCGCGGGTCGGGTCGGGCTGCTCGTCGAGCAGTGCCTTGGTGGTGAGGATGAAGCCCGGCGTGCAGTACGAGCACTGGAACGCGGTGTGGTCGACGTACGCCTGCTGGATCGGGTGGAGCGTCCCGTCCGGCGCCTCCATGCCCTCGATCGTCGTGATCTCGACGCCTTCGGCCATCGGCGCGAGGACGAGGCAGCCCGACACCGGGCGGCCGTCGACGAGGACCGTGCACGCCCCGCACATGCCGACCCCGCAGCCCTCGCGCGGACCGGTCAGTCCGACCTCGTTGCGCAGCACGTCGAGCAGCGTGTGGTGCGGCCGCGCGCGCACGACCTCGGCGCGCCCGTTG
>Ga0326597_10014539_pt1 | contig 10318 bp, 8 predicted proteins | sample RVTome_12_FD_203789 | JGI IMG/M metagenome (GOLD analysis project Ga0326597, IMG submission 203789) | Soil microbial communities from uranium-contaminated site in the Upper Colorado River Basin, Wyoming, United States - RVT100D185 | ecosystem: Environmental > Terrestrial > Soil > Contaminated >...
TTCGGCCCCGGTGCCGAGTCCATCAGCGCCACCGGAAAGGGCACTATCGGCAACATGGGCGCCGAGCTGGGCGCCACCACGTCCGTCTTCCCGTTCGACGCGCGCATGGCGGCCTACCTGCGGGCCACCGAGCGGGGCGAGGTCGCGGCCCTCGCCGAGCAGCACCGGGAGCACCTGGTGCCCGACCCCGAGGTGGTGGCCGACCCCAAGGCGTTCTACGACGAGGTCGTGGAGATCGACCTGAACGCCCTGGAGCCCCACATCGTGGGGCCCCACTCGCCCGACCGCGGCCGGCCCATCTCCAAGCTGGCCGCCGAAGTCCGCGCCAACGGCTGGCCCAGCAGGATCACCAACGCCCTCATCGGCTCGTGCACCAACTCGTCCTACGAGGACATGCGGCGGGCGGCCCACGTGGCCCAGCAGGCCATCCAGGCGGGGCTCCGGGCCAAGACCCCCTTCCTCATCACGCCGGGCTCCGACCGCGTCTACGAGACCATCAAGCGCGACGGGCTGATCGAGATCTTCGCGAAAATCGGCGGCACCGTGCTGGCCAACGCCTGCGGCCCTTGCATCGGGCAGTGGAAGCGGTCCGACGTCAAGGCCGACGAGGCGAACACCATCGTGTCCTCGTTCAACCGCAACTTCCCCGGCCGCAATGACGGCAGCGCGGCCACCCTGTCCTTCCTCAGCAGCCCCGAGATCGTCACGGCCTTGGCCCTGGCCGGCACCCTGGAGTTCGACCCACTGCACGACACGTTGACCGGGGCCGACGGCCGGCCGGTGCGCCTGGTGCCCCCCCAGGCCGAGGAGCTGCCGTCCCGCGGATTCGCCCGGGGGGCGGAGGGATACGAGGCGCCGGCCGAAAACCCCGACGCCGTCCAGATCGTCATCCCGCCGACCAGCGAGCGGCTCCAGCTCCTGGAGGCGTTCCCCGCCTGGGACGGCAAGGACTTCACCGACCTGCCTATCCTGGTGAAGACCAAGGGCAAGACCACCACGGACCACATCTCGCCGGCCGGTCCCTGGCTGCGCTACCGCGGCCACATCGACCGGATCAGCGACAACATGTTCCTGGGCGCCGTCAGCGCCTTCACCGGCGAGACCGGCAAGGGCGTCAACCCCCTCACGGGGGGGAAGGGCGAGGCGCTCACCAAGATCGCCCGGGACCTGAAGGCGCGCGGGGTGCGCTGGATCGTGATCGGCGACGAGAACTACGGGGAGGGCTCGAGCCGCGAGCACGCCGCCATGTCCCCGCGCTACCTCGGTTGTGCCGCGGTGATCGTCCGGAGCTTCGCCCGGATCCACGAGACGAACCTCAAGAAGCAGGGGGTGCTGCCGTTCACCTTCGCTAATCCGGCAGACTACGAGCGCTTCGGGCAGGACGACCGCGTGAGCATCGTCGGACTCCAGGGCCTCGCGCCGGGCAGGCCGGTGACGGCGCGCATCAAGAGGCCGGATGGGACGGTGCAGGAGGTCGAGTTGCGGCACAGCCTTACCCAGGAGCATATCGCCTGGTTCCGCGCCGGCGCGGCGCTGAAGGTCGGCGCCGCGTAGCCCCGGCGCGCCGCGGGGCGCCACCCCGAAGGGACGGCAAACACACGAGGGGCCCGGCCTGGCCGGGCCCCTCGTGTGTTTCCACCAAGGCGAGGCCCGTCGCTAGGCCGGAGGCTTGTAGTCCGGCGGCCACGCCACCGCGGTGGCGCCGAGGCCCCCGGGGCCGATCTCGCCCCGGCCCTGCGCCGGCTTCACATCGGGATTCTCATCGAAGAACTGGGCGTTCTTCTTGGTGTACGGCGTCCACTGCGACGGGACGTTGGATTCCTCGAAGATGGCGGTGACCGGACACTCCGGCTCGCACGCCCCGCAATCGATGCACTCGGTGGGGTGGATGTAGAGCTGATCCGTCCCCTCGTAGATGCAGTTCACGGGGCACGCGTCCACTCACGCGCGGTCCTTCACGGTGATGCACGGCTCGGCGATGATGTAGGTCATGGCGGTTCCTCCTCAACGGGATGTTCCCGGTTCGCGGTTCGCGGTTCGCAGTTCGGCGACGATCCCGCGTGGTCCTGCACCCAGGTCCGCCGGATTCCCTTCGAAACCGCGAACCGTGAACGGGGAACCGGGAACGGGGCGGTGCCGCGTCAGCGGCACAGCAGGACGGGGACGGGGCTCTGGTGCATGACGCGGGCGGCGGTCCCGCCCAGGACCCAATCGCGGAAGGCGGTGTGCCGTGATGAGCCCATGATCACCAGGTCGTGCGAGGCCGTCTGGACCTCGGCCAGGATCTCCTCGGCGGGCTCGGCATGCCCGTGGGCCGGGCGGGCGGCCACGCCCTCCGCTCCAACCAACGCGCAGCCCACCCCCGCGACGCGCGCCGCCTCCTCGGCGTCCGCGTGGACGGAGAGGACCGTCACGGGCTGCGCGCTCTTGCGGCCCAGTCGGGCCGCCCAGGTGATGGCGAGGCCGGCCTGCGGCCCGCCGTCGAAGGCCACGAGAATACGCCGGGGGTGCCGCGCCTCGCGCGGCACCACCAGCACCGGCGCCGGCGACCGCCGTGCCGCCGTGTCGGCCGTGGATCCCAGGAGGCGCCGCGCCCAGGGCCCGGCCTCGCCGGTGCGGCCCAGCGCCACGAGGAATGCCCCGCGGGCAGTCTCGCACGCCGCCTCCCCGGCGGTCCCCTGGGCGATCCGCCGCTGGAAGGGCACGCTCATCTCGGCGCAGGCTGAGGCCAGGCGATCCAGAACCCCCTCCCCCCGCGCCTCCAGGCTCTGCCGAACAACAGTCACGAAGTTTCCCGGGAACGTGGCCCCCAGGGCGCCCGCCAGGTCGGTCACGTAGGCGCCGCCCATTCGGCGAGGATCCACCGCGTAGAGGCCCAGAATCCCCCACCCGTGCTCGGCGGCCAGGCGCACGGCGAGATCCTCGGCCGCCACGGCGCACTCCGACCCGTCCGTCGCCACCACGATGGTCTCGGCCATCGCTCCCCTCACCCCGCGCGTCTTCTCGCGTCGTCCCCGTGCCCCTGCCCGTGCCCGAGCCCGTGCCCGCGCTCCCCCCTACCGGTCTCAGCCCTTGAACTTCGGCGGGCGCACCGTCAGCACCGGGCAGGGCGCCCTCCGGATCACGTTCTCCGCCACGCTGCCCATGAGCACGTGCGAGAGCCCGGTTCGCCCGTGGGTGGCGATGACGATCAGGTCGCACCGGAGGCGCTTGGCCACGCGCAGGATCTGATCGAAGGGCACGCCGTCGGCCAGCACCGTGTGGACCCGGATCTTGGCGTCCTTCAGCTCCGCCGCGATCTTGCGGATCTCCTCCCGCGCGGCGGCCCGGTTCCGCTGCTGCAGCTCCCCCCACAGGGCGCCCGGGATCTCGGGGCCGGCGTAGGCCACGGGAGGCGTGAGCACGTGGAGCAGCACCAGCTCCGCCCCGGCGTTGGCCGCCATCTCCACCGCGTAGGGCAGCGCCGCCTTGGCCGTCCCCGAGAAGTCCGTGGGCCAGAGGATCCGCCGGTACCCCACCGCCTTGCCCGCCCCCCGCGTTGTCGCCGCCATCACTCCACCTCCCCTCAGGCCTCCACTTCCTTTCCGGTTCGCCATTCGAAACCCGGCGTTCGATATTCGATATCCCCGCTTTCCCCCCGCGCCCTCGCACCCTTCCCCCGCCCTTCCCATGGAAGGAGAGGGGGGAAGGGGGGCGTCACGCCGCGCTGGCCAGGCGGGAGTCCTGGGGGCGGGCCGCCGCCTCCGGCCGGCCGGCCACCGTCAACACCGGCACGGGGGCCCGGCGCACGACCTCCGACGCCGTCCGGCCCATGACGGAGGCCTCCACGCCGCCGGTTCCCCGCGTGCCCAGCACGATCAGGTCGGCCCGGAGCCGGGCCGCCTCGTCCAGGATGGCCGCGAAGGGCGTCCCGGAGGCGAAGACCACCTGGCACCCGCCGTGGCCGCCGCAGGCGCGCAGGAAGGCCTGCATCTCCACGCGTGCCCTCCACCGGCCCTCCCTCACCCCCTCGGCGGCGTGGCGGCCGGGGAAGACCGACGGCTGGGAGACGACGTAGAGGACGAAGACCTGGCTGCGGAAGCGCGTGGCGAAGACCCGCGCGTACTCCAGGGCAGAGGCCGACTCCGGCGAGAAGTCCACCGGCACCAGGATGCGGCCGACCCCGGCCAGCGGCGACGGCGACCCGCGGGCCGCGGCGGCCTCGGCCCCATGTCTCGAGCGGCGCCGCGGCATCGCCGAAGCCAGCGCGGCGAACGCCGCCAGAAGCAGAAACGCAACCCCCAGGCCCGGATGCTCCAGACCGAGCACGGCGAGGGCCGCCAGCCCGAGGGCCGCCAGGACACGCGCCCGTCGGTTCACCTCCCACTCCGCCTCGCGCTCCGGCGCCGGGCGTCGCCGCGTATCCAGGGAAAGGTATACCGGGACGCAGCCTCGATCAAGGGCAGCCGGAGGTGATACCGCTCCCGCAGGATGCACAGGGCACCCACGTCGCCGCGATGCGCTTTCCGCAGCAGCCGCCGCCGGCGGCGCAATTCCCGCTCGTTCGGCATGGTCGACCCCCGCCGCCTTGACCCGGCGGGACCTCCGCCTATATTACAGAGGTGACGACGAAGTCCGAGGGGGCGCCAGCCCGGCGATGCGGGTCGGAATCCCTCCGGGGCTGGCACGGAAAGGGGTTACCCCCTCGGACACTCTCCCATCGGCAGGGGCTGCAGCAGGCGGGGCTACTTTGACAGCCCCAGGCGCGGTGCGCCCGAACGCGAAGCAACGCCCTGCCGAACCCCTCGAGGGGCCGGGCCACAAGGCCCGGCCCCTCATGTTTTTCCCTGCCCCCGCCCCTGCGGTCACGAGGCCCGCGCGGCCGCCGGGACCCGGCCGCGGGCGGCCACGGGCACGTAGTCGCGGGTGTCGTACCCCGTGTACATCTGGCGGGGCCGCGCGATTTTCTGCTCCTGGTCCAGCAGCATCTCCTCCCACTGGGCCAGCCAGCCCGACGTGCGCGGGATGGCGAAGAGCACCGTGAACATCTCCACGGGGAACTTCATGGCCTGGTAGATGATCCCCGAGTAGAAGTCCACGTTGGGGTAGAGCTTGCGCTTGACGAAGTAGTCGTCCTCCAGGGCGATGCGCTCCAGTTCCAGGGCGATGTCCAGCAACTTGTTCCGCCCCGTGACCTCGAAGACCTCCTCGGCGATCTTCCGGATGATCTTGGCCCGCGGGTCATAGTTCTTGTACACCCGGTGGCCGAAGCCCATGAGCTTGCCCTCGCCGGCCTTCACCCGCTGCACGAATTCGGGCACGCGGTCCTTGGACCCGATCTGAGCCAGCATCTCCAGCACGGCCTGGTTGGCCCCGCCGTGGAGCGGCCCGTAGAGCGCCGCCGTGGCCCCCGCCACCGAGCAATAGGGATCGGCCTGGGAACTGCCGATGCTGCGCATGGCGTTGGCGCTGCAGTTCTGCTCGTGGTCCGCGTGCAGGATGAAGAGCACGTCCAGCGCCTTCTCCAGCACCGGGTTCGGCCGGTAGGTGGGCTCCGCCATCTTCCACAGCATGTTCAGGAAGTTGCCCGTGTAGCTCAAGGTGTTGTCGGGCAGCGGGTAGTGCAGGCCCTGGCTGTGGCGGTAGGCGTAGGCACCGAGCGTGATGGCCTTGGCGATGAGCCGCCGGATCTGCAGTTTCCGGACGCCCGGGTCCAGCACCTTTTTGGACTCCGGATAGAAGGTGGAGAGGGCCGCCATGGCGCTGGCGAAGATGCTCATGGGGTTGGCGTCGTACTGGAAGCCGTCGAGGAACTTCTTGATGTTCTCGTGGATCATGGTGTGGATGGTGATGTCTTTCACCCAGGCGTCGTACTCGGCCTGGGTAGGCAGCTCGCCGTGCAGCAGCAGGTACGCCACCTCCACGTAGGTGCTCTTCTCGGCGAGTTGCTCGATGGGGTAGCCCCGGTAGCGCAGGATCCCCCGGTCGCCGTCGATGAAGGTGATGGCGCTGCGGCACGAGCCGGTGTTCATGAAGGCCGGATCGTAGCCCATAAGCCCGAAGTCGTCCTCGGAGACCTTGATCTGGCGCAGATCCGCGGTGCGGATGCAGGCGCCGTACTTCGGGTAGGTCTCGTAGATGATGGGAACCTCGTACTGCTTCCCGGTGCGGTTATCGGTGATCGTGATGGTGTCCTTGCCCATGGGTGTCCCTCCTTCGCTGGCCCCTAAGCTCCGGCCCCCGGCACCCGCAGCTAGGGGGCCGCGGGCAGTTCGGCGGCGCGCCCGCGCCGCCCCGACAGGCCGTAGTGCTTCAACCGGTACTGCAGGGTACGCAGGCCGATCCCCAACCGCTGCGCCGCCAGGCGCCGGTTGCCGCCGGTATCGGCCAGGGCCTGGATGATGGCCGCGTGCTCCAGGACCTTCAGTTCGCCGTCGTCGCCGGCCGCCCGTGCCGGCACCGGCAGCAGCGAGAGCTCCGGTAGTCCGATCCGATCCTCCCGGGCCAGGATCACGGCCCGCTCCACCACGTTCTCCAGCTCGCGCACGTTCCCCGGCCAGGCGTAGGCCCGCAGGCGCTCGTGCGCCTCGGGCGTGAAGCCCGCCACGGGCCTGCGCAGGGTCTGGCGGAGGCGCGCCAGGAAGTGCTCGGCCAGCGGCAGGATGTCCTCGGGCCGCTGGCGCAGCGGCGGCAGCGGGATGGGGAAGACGCCGAGACGGTAGAAGAGATCCTCGCGGAACCGCCGGGCCGCCACGGCCGCCGCCAGGTCCGCGTTGGTGGCGGCGATGACACGCACATCCACGCGCACCGTCCTGGCGCCCCCGACCCGCTCGAACTCCTGGGTCTCCAGCACGCGCAGGAGCTTGCCCTGGAGGGCCGGGCTCATGTCCCCCACCTCGTCCAGGAAGAGGGTGCCGCCGTGGGCCAGCTCGAACCGGCCGCGGCGCTGGGCCACGGCCCCGGTGAAGGCGCCCCGCTCGTGGCCGAAGATCTCGCTCTCCAGCAGCGCGTCCGGCAGGGCGGCGCAGTTCACGGCCACGAAGGGCCCCTCGGCCCGCGGGCTCCAGCGGTGGATGGCCCGCGCGATGAGTTCCTTGCCGGTGCCGCTCTCGCCCGTGATGAGCACGGTGGTGGCGCTGGGGGCCACGGACCGGGCCAGGTCCAGCACGCGGCGGAGGGCGGGGCTCTGCCCGACGATGTCCCCCTCCGCGCCGCCGTCGCGGCTCGGGGGGCCCGCCGTGGCGGCCACCGCGTCCTCCAGCCGGCGCTCGCGCAGGGCCCGGGCCACCACCCGGCGGAGCTCTGCGGGGTCCTTGAGCGGCTTCAGCAGGTAGTCGGCCGCGCCCTTGCGGGTGGCCTCCACCGCGCTCTCGATGGTGCCGAAGGCGGTGATGAGGATGACCGGCGTCTCGGGGGCGTCCCGCCGCACCGCCTCCAGGATCTCGATGCCCGAGACGTCGGGCATCTTGAGGTCCGTGAGCACCAGGTGGAAGTGGCGTGTCCCCAGCAGGGTGAGGGCCTCGGTCCCGTTCTGCGCCGCCGTGACGTCGTACCCGGCGTCCCGCAGGACCGTACCGACGAACAGGCGGAAGGCCGGCTCGTCGTCGACCACCAGGATGGTGTAGCGCGCGCTCATGGGATGGCCCCCGTGCCCGGGATCGAGGCGCGCTCGCCCCGGGCGGCATCGAAGGAGTGGTCCGCGGGCCCGGCGGCCGGCGGCGTGGCCGCCGGGGCCGGCGCGGGCCGCGGCAGGTCCACGCGCAGGCGCGCCCCGCGGCCGCCGTGCGACTCCAGGGTGATGCCGCCGCCGTGCGCCTGGGCGATGCGGCGGCAGATGGCCAGGCCCAGCCCCGTGCCCTTGGGCCTGGTGGTGTAGAAGGGCTCGAAGAGCCGGGCCGCGTCCTGGGGCGGGATGCCCGGCCCCTCGTCGGCCACGGTCACCCGCACCGCGGGCCCCTCGGCGCCCACCGTCACGCGCACGGTGCCCCCGCCCGGCATGGCCTGGACCGCATTCAGTAGCAGGTTCGTGAGGAGCTGTGCGACCTGTCCCGCGTCCCCCCACGCCACCGCCGACTGCGCCGGTGTCTCCACCACGATCCGGACGCCTGCCGCGCCCGCCTCCCCCGCCATGAGGTCCGCCGCCTGGCGCGCGAGCGCGGCGAGGTTCACCGCGCGCCGCTCCGGCGGGCGGGGGCGGGCGTAGGCCAGCAGGTCCGCCACCAGCCGTTCCAGCCGCACCGTCTCGCGCACGATGGTCTCGGTGAGTTCCCGGTCCGGCGAGGTGACCGGGGCCCGCTCGTCCAGCACCTGGGCCAGGCCCTTGATGGCCCCCAGCGGGTTCCGGATCTCGTGGGCCAGGACGGCGGCCATCTCGCCCAGGGCGGCCAGCCGCTCCAGCGCCAGGGCCCGCCGCGCCGCCCGCACCTGCCGCACGCTGAGGACGGCCAGCACCGCCAGGAGCGCCGCGACCCCCCCCGCCTGGACCTCGGCGTAGCGGACGCCGCGCTCGGCCACGGCCGCGTGCAGGGCCACCCGAAGGAACCAGGGCGCCCCGCCCGCCCCGGGGCCGTGGATGGGGATGGTGGCCTCGAAGACCTCCTCGCCCGTCTGCAGCTCCACGCGCCCCGTCTGCACTCGATCCGACGCCGCGGCGGCCGCGAGGCGCGCGTCCTCCAGCCGGCCGCCGGCCAGGCCGGGGTTGGTGTGGGCCAGGATGGCGCCGTCGCGCGCCACCAGCGCCGCGTACGCCACCCCGCTGCCCCGCCGCTCCTCCAGGATGGCCTGCAGGGCCTCCGGCCGCGCGGCTACGCGGCGCGCCCCCGCCTCCACGGCCAGGGCCAGGTCCACCGCCTGGCCGCGGAGGAGCGCCTCGGCCGTCTCCACCGCGTTCCGGTAGCCGAGGACCGTGGCGCCCACAAGGCTCCCCGCCAGGATCACCAGGAGGAGCAGGAAGCCCAGGTGGGATGAGGAGGGCCGGCCCATGTCCGTGACGAATCGCAATGCGGATGCCAGCCCCCGGCTACCGGGCGCCCGGCGCAATGCCGCGCCAATTCTGCACTTGCCAATCGGCCCTTCTCACCTCCTGCGGCCGGGTGTGGCGCGGTGGCCACAGTGGGAGGCCGATGATGTCCCACCTGCAACCGTTAAGGCCGGTTCTCTATCCGTTCGCGTGCCCGTGCCCGTGCTCGATCCCGTGCCCGATCCTTCACCCGCCAAGGACACCAAGGCCGGAGGGTGCTACGCCGCGGCCTGCTCGCGGGGGCCCGCGTCCACGCGGACGCCGCGCATGAACTCCGCCGTATCCTCGGGGAGGGACGTGGTGATGAAGATGCCCGACCCCATCTCGAACCCCGCCGGCGTCGTGAGGCGCGGGACGATCTGGAGGTGCCAGAGGTAATACTCCTTGTGCTCGTCGCCCACCGGGGCCGTGTGGATCACGAAGTTGTAGTCCGGGTCGTTGAGGCCATAATACAGCTTGGCCAGCACCGTCTTGAGCACCTTGGCCAGCCGCTTGGCCTCGTCCACGGTGATCAGGGCGAAGGAGGCCTGGAGCCGCAGCGGGGCGATCCAGGTCTCGAAGGGGAAACGGGAGGCGAAGGGATGGAAGGCCACGAAGTCCTCCGTCTGGAGGATGATCCGCCTCCCCACGTTCAGCTCCTGCGCCACGATATCGCAGTAGAGGCACCGGCCGGCCGAATCGTAGTACCGGACCGCCAGTTCGTGCTTGCGCCGCAGGTTGATGGGGACCACGGGGGTCGCGATGATCTGCGAGTGCGGATGGCTCAGCGACGTCCCCGCCGTGACGCCTTGGTTTCGGAACACGATGATCAGGCGCGCCCACCGCTGCTTGCTCAGCTCCAGGTAGCGCTCGCGGTAGGCCAGCAGGACCTCCTCCACCTGCTTGTCGTCGAACAGGCAGAACGTGCCCCGGTGGTCCGGGCTCTCGATCAGCACCTCGTGCTGGCCCAGCCCGTCCATCCGGCGGAACAGGCGCACGTCCTCGGTGCGGTCCTGGCTGCCCTCGGGGACCAGGGCCGGGTACCGGTTGGGCACCGCGCGCACCCACCAGCCCGGCCCGTTGACCTGCCCGTCCCGGCGGTAGGCGAGGGTCTCGGGCGGCGTGAGGGCCTCATTGCCCGGGCAGAAAGGGCACAGCCCCGCCCGCTCGGGCGCCGGCTGGGGCCGCGCGCCCCGCACGAAGTCCTCCGGGCGCCGGGCCCGCTCGGTGGCCACGATCACCCATTCCTGCGTGGCCGGGTCCTGCCGTAGCTCCGGCATCGCTACCTCGCCGTTGGCCTTTCGTCGTTAGCCCCTAGTCCTGTCGATCGCAATTACGGTG
>Ga0326597_10014540_pt1 | contig 10318 bp, 7 predicted proteins | sample RVTome_12_FD_203789 | JGI IMG/M metagenome (GOLD analysis project Ga0326597, IMG submission 203789) | Soil microbial communities from uranium-contaminated site in the Upper Colorado River Basin, Wyoming, United States - RVT100D185 | ecosystem: Environmental > Terrestrial > Soil > Contaminated >...
CCGCATCAAGGGCCGGCGCCGGTTCGAGATCCTGCCCGGCTGAACGCCTCCCGTAGACAGTTGATCACGCGGCTGGAATCTGGGCGGTCGCGTCGCGCCTCAGTTCAAGACCTGACCCCAGGGGGTGAGCCCGCGGGCCCACCCCCTGCCGGAGCGACCGTCGCGCAGCCCGGGTGTACCGGGCCGTGCGCGAGGAGCTAGAAGTACAACTTCAGCGCGAACTGGACGACCCGCGCGGAGTTGACCGTCCCGGTGATGATTCCGAACGTGTTGACGTTGCCGAGGCTGACGCCCGGGGGAGACCAGTTCGGATGGTTGAGCGCGTTGAACGCCTCGGCGCGGAACTCGACGGAGCGCGCTCCGCCCAGGTTGAAGCGCTTTGCGAGCGTCAGGTCCACGTTGCTGAAGCCGGGGGCGTCCGTGACACCGATGCCGCAGTTGCCCCAGGTGCCGAGCGGCGCCGACGCGAAGGCGGCGATGTTCAGCCACTTGCTGTCGTTGGGAGCGCTCGGATCCGAGGTGACGCCCTGGTTCGAGGGCACCGGGTCTCCGACGCAGTTGGGCCGCTCGTTCCCGCGGACGGCCTGCAGCGTGCGCCCGCCGATGTCGCGCACCGTGAGGGGGAAGCCCGTGCGCGCCTGAAAGATGGCCGAGAGCTTCCAGCCGCCGAGGATCGCGTCGGTGAGCCCGCCCCATTCGGCGCCCCACTTCATGCCCTTGCCGAACGGCAGCTCGTAGTTCGCGGCCAGGACGAAGTTGTGGCGGACGTCGTGAAAGGCCCGGCCGTAGTTCCACTCCGGCTCGTACGCGTTCATCCAGTAGGCGCCCTCGGCGGCGACGCCGCCGGAGCCGTAGTAGCCGAGGTTGTTGGTGAGGACCTTGCCGAAGGTGTACGACGCCAGGAACTCGAGGCCGTGCCACGAGCGCTGGCGGAGACTCGCCTGGAGCGCGTTGTAGTTGCTGCGCGCCCGCGACGTCGTGGTCGCGATGTTCGTGATGAGCGGTTGCTCCTCGATCAGGGGCCGGCGCGAGTTGAGCGGGGCCCAGGTCGAGGGATCGCCCACGCCGGGAAGCGGCTGGTTGCCCTCCACCGGGGCCACGAGGTTGGTCGCGTGATGGCCGACGTAGCCCACGTTCACCGACAGCGACGAGGTCAGCAGGTACTCGGCGAACACGTTCCACTGCTGCGTGAACTGCGGCCGCAGGTTGTTGTCGAAGGCGCGCACCTGCCCGGACGGCGTCGTGCCGGGCACCAGCTCGGCGAAGCCCGTGCTGATCGTCCCCGCCCCGCTCGACGTGTCGTAGTTGACGTTCGACTCGAAGAAGAACGGCGGGTTCATGGGGAGCCGCAGGTTGGAGCCCGTGCCCTCCATGTATTGCGAGATGCCGTAGCCGCCGCGGATGACCCAGCGGTCGGTCGGCTGCCAGGCGAGACCGAGGCGCGGCTCGAAGCCCCCGTAGTACGCCGCGTAGAGCGCGCGGTCCTCGATGCCGCCGTCCTCCGCGAAGGTCTGCACGCCGGTCCCGTTGCCGAGGGGAGGCGCCACGTCGAAGTTCGACTGACGGTCGTCCTTTTCCACGAGCGGCGAGGTGTAGGCCCAGCGAAGGCCGAGGTTCAGGGTGAGGTCGGGTCGGATCTTGAAGTCGTCCTGGACGTAGAGGGAGATCCGGTTCTGCAGGTGCGTCCACGGGTTGTCGGGGTCGCCGCCGCCACGGCCCTTGCTCGACACCTGGTCGAGCAGGAAGTCGGTGAAGGCGAAACCGGTGAAGGCGCCGCCGTAGCTGAACGTGCCCAGGGCGCCGTTGTTGCCGGCGTAGTACCGGCGCTGGACGTAGCGCAGGAACTGGCCGCCGAACTTGAGGGCGTGGTTGCCCTTGATCCAGGTGAGCTTCTCGTTGAGCTGGTAGCCTTTGGGGAGGTTGTTTTCGAGTGTGGCCGCGGAGCCGATGGTGTTGAGACCGCTGCCCCAGCCGATGGCGCTCATGCCTGCGATCGGCTGCCCGCCGGGGATCCCGAAGGTCGCGTTGGCGTCGCCGATCCCGCCCCAGTCGTTGAGCGTGGTGACGATGTTGCTCGAGTTGTATCCGACGAGCACCTCGTTGATCAGCGACGCGCCGAACACGTGGCTCCAGCTCACCGCCAGGTTGCGGAAGGGAGACTCGGTGGCGCCGGCGGCGATCAGGGGGAAGGCCGTGAGGTCCGTCTTCTGGTCGTATTCCGCGATCGAGAAGCGCAGGAAGAGCTTGTCGTTGGCCGACGCGCTCCAGTCGAGTCGGAGGTCGCCCTGGTGCGCGCGCGTCGTGCTCAGGGACTCACCCACGTAGTTGCCCGCCACGCCCGTGACGGTGCGGTTGGGAAGCGGATAGTCCGGGCTGTTCAGGATCGCGAGGGCGGTGGGACTGATCCGGCTGAGAGGGATCTGGTTGCCGGGGAAGGGCAGCCCGGTCCCGGGGTCACGGATCACCGTGGTGACGCTCGAGAGGTCACCGGTCCGCCAGGCGGCCGGTGCGACCGCGGCCGTCGCGGAACCCGGCTGGTCGAGGACGGTCCCCTGGTAGTCGACGAAGAAGAACAGCTTGTTCTTGATGATGGGACCACCGAGCGTGGCGCCGAAGATGTGCTGCGTGCGCTCGGCCTTCTTCGCGCCCGAGCGGTTGTTCGACCACGAGTTCGCGTCGAAATCGCTGTTGCGGTAGAACTCGAACACGTTGCCCCGGAACTGGTTCGCGCCGGACTTGATCACGTTGCTGATCACGGCGCCGGCGACGTTGCCGACGTCCGCCGCGTAGTTGTTCGTCTCCACGCTGATCTCGGCGAGGGCGTCGGGGCTGGGCTGATAGGCGATCCGGTTGTCGACCGTCTCGTTCATGTCGACGCCGTCGATCAGGAAGTTGTTCGTCTGCTCGCGGTTGCCGTTGACGAAGGGCCGCCCGCCACCGCCCGCGTTGCGGGCTCCCGTAAACGACTCCGGGTTGGGCGTGATCGCCCCGGGCATGAGCAGCGCCAGCTGGTTGGCGTTACGGCCGTTGAGCGGCAGGGACTGGATCGTGTTGGCCGAGAGCACCTCGCCCACGGTCGCCGACTCGGTCTGCAGCACCGGCGACTGGCCCACCACTTCGATCGAGTCTTCGAGGGCGCCCACCTCCAGCTTGAAGTCGAGGCGGGCAATCTGCTTCGCCTCGAGCCCGACCCCCTTCCAGGTGGTGGTCTTGAAACCCGTGAGCGCGGCCTTCACCACGTAGGTCCCGATCGGCACGGACGTGATCGAGTAATTGCCGGCCGAGTTGGAGACGGCCGTGTACTCGACGTTGGTCGCCTGGTTTGTGGCCGTGACCGTGACGCCGGGCGCCGCCGCGCCGCTCTGGTCGGTGACGAGGCCGGTGATCGAAGCGGCGCCGGTCTGGGCATACGAAGTCGACTGAAGGCCCAGTACGAGCGCCAGCAGGACGAGGAAGCCCGACACGCGCGCGTGTCTCTGGGAAGTCATCTTTCTGCCTCCGGATAATCGCCCGGCCCGCCGCAGGAGTTTCCTGGTGCTTCCGCCATCGTGGTGCGATCGGTTGCAGGCGCTACGAGCCCAATGCTAGCCCCGTGTGACAGCTTGTCAAGAGTTGTGCAAGTCTTTGGGCAGTCGACAATTAGTCACTTTCTGGTGCAAAAGCCGCGCTCGCCGGCGGGAAGGTCGTTTAGCCCGATCGAACGACGCTGTCCAGGATCCGTCGCTCGGCGTCGCGGTGGGCGTGGTATGCGACGCGCTCGGGGCGCAGCAGGTCGGTCGGCAGGACGAATCGGAAGAGGCTCGGCGCATAGCGGCCGCTCCGGCTGGCCCGCAGCCGCAGCGCCGCGTCGGCGAGCAGCAGGAGCGCGAATGCGCCCAGCACCGGACCGATCGGATCTCCCGGCGGTCCGGGCAGGAAGCTCAGCATGTAAAGCGCCGCGAGCGCGCTGGCGCCGGCCGTCCAGAGCGTCGCTCGCCGCGCGGCCGAAGGACCGCCGCGATGGTCGAAGGCGCGCGCTTGCAGCTCCTCGGGCAGCAGGCTCGTGAGCCACGCGAAGCCCTGGTTGAGCTCGTCCCACTCCCGGCGCACCCCGTCCATCACCTCGTCCGCGTAGCAGGCCGCGTGCGGCGCCACGAGCGGCGGCTCGCCGGGGCCGCGCGGGTCTTCCATCGCCACGAGGCGGTAGATGTGGACGAGCCGGCCGCGGTCGAGCACGGCCGGCTCGGGCGCCGCCCGCCAGTAGTCGCCCCCAGCCATCAAGTTCCGCGCGCCGCCCCACGTGAGGTGCGGCAGCAGGCCCCGGTACACGAGCGAGCCGTCCGGCGCGGTCGTCACCGCGTCGGACCGCGCGAGCCGCTCCCAGAACGCCGAGCGCGTCAGCGGCACGACCGTGCGATCGGCCCGCGCGAAACGCACTCCGAGCTGACGCAGCGCCTCGTACAACAGCACCACGGGTGCGGAGCCGCCCGTCTCGCGCAGGAAGAACGCCGAGAAGGCCCGGCCCAACGCCGGCAGCGCCAGCAGCGCGAAGCCCGCCGAAGTCGTCACGGCCCCGATGGCGTAGGCGGGGCCGCGTCGGGCCAGCAGCAACGGCACGAGCAGGACCAGCAGGCCCTCGACGAGGCCGGAGACGAGCGTCGCCCTGACCGCGTACAGCCCGAAGCGGTCGGAGAGCCGCACCTGCTCCTCCTCGGGCAGCAGGCCGACGATCGGGTAGAGCAGGAAACGGAACGGCCGTGCCCGCTCGCGGCCTCGAGCGCGCTCCCGCTCGGCCTCGGCGGCGTGGACGAAGGCCGCGCCGTAGACGACCCGGTCGCGTACCACTTCGCCCTCGGGCCACAGGCGCAGCCGATAGACGAAGAGCCCGTCCTCCGGCAGCTCGGTTTCGGACAGCACCTCGTACGTCTGCGCGCCGAGTACCACCGCCGTGCCGGGGAACGCGGGGCGCAGCCGATAGGAGCCAGGGGACCGCGTGCGCAGCGGCAGGAAGCCGCGGCTCCAGACTTCGGCACAGGCGAAAGCCCCCGGCGTGAGCCGGGCTTCTTCGCCCTCTGCGACCCGCCACCGGCTGGTGTCGCCGGGCACTCGCGTCTACCTCTTCTTGCCGAAGAGCGCGTCGAAAGCGGCGCGGGCGCGGCCCTCGCTCGAGTGCGCTCCGCTCATGCCCGGCTGCGTGAGTGTCGCGATCTCGCGAAACTCGAAGAACTCGCAGAAGTTCGCCTTGTCCTTTTCCGCCTGCCACTCGGCCTGCGGCTCGCGGCACTGGTTGTTGGCAGCGGGGTCGTGGAGCCGGCAGTTGAGGCAGCACTTGAGATCCGAGTGGCAGTCCGGACAGCCCGCGGTGCGCTCCAGCTTCGGCGAGAAGATCGCAAGCTCGCGGCCGCAGTGGTGGCAGATCCTCACGGCGAGACTCTACCCCGCAGCACGGCCCGCCGCGCGAGCGCCGCGCCCAGGGCCAGGTAGAGAGCCGCGTCCACGAAGTAGATGCCGCGGAGAGCGAGGTGGGCGACGAGGCCCGCGACGGTGGGGGCGAGGGCGCCGCCGAAGAGCGCCGCGCCGGAGAAGAAGCCGAAGGCGGTCGTCCGGACGCCCTCCGGCACCATCAGCCCGCCGATCGTGTAGCACAGCGTGAGCGAGCCGCCCGCAACCAGCCCGAGCAGAACGGCCAGCGTCAGGACCAGCTCGAAGCTGGGGACGAGCGCCATCGGCGCCACGATGAAGGCGCCACCCACGAGTGTCGCGAGCAAGAGCCCGCGCGGCGAGCGCGTGCGGCTCAACCGGCCGAGCCCCCAGGCCGACGCCGCCGCGGCGAGCGAGTACGCGGAGATCAGGACGCCGGTGGCCGAGGCCAGCCTCGACTCGGACAGGCCCAGCGAGGCGAGGTGCAGCGGCAGGATCGGCGTGAACGAGCGCCCGATGAAGTTCACGACGAACAGCACCACCAGCAGCGCCATCACTCCCGGCAGCGCCATCACGGCTCGCAAGCCGGGGCTCGCCGCGGCTCGCGGTCGCGCGGCCGGCCGGCGTTCCTCGTAGCACGCGAGCAGCAGGACGAGCGCGAGGGCGCACAGCGACGCCGTCACCAGGAACGTGCGCCTGATCCCGATCGTGTCGGCGAGGATCCCGCCGGCCAGCGGGCCGATGGCCGCGGCGAGGATCTGCGCGGCCTGGACCAGGCCCACCGCGCGGCCGGTCTCCTCGCGCGGCGCCTGCGCCGTCGCCATCGCGAGCCCCAGCGGCCCGATGCCGCCGAAGAGGCCGACCCCGATGCGCAGCGCGAGCAGCTGCTCGACGCGGGTGACGACGGCGCAGAGCGCGAGCAGCACCACGTAGGCGACGAGCGCCTTGGCGGCGACTCCCTTCTGCCCGTAGCGGTCGGCGAGGCGCCCCCAGGCGGGCGCCAGGAGTCCCGCCAAAAGCGGCGACACGCCGATCAGCACCCCGGCCCAGAGCGCGGCGTCCTCGGGCTCGGCGATGCCGAGCTCGCGCACGAAGAGCGGCAGGAAGGGCAGGACGAACGCAAACCCCGTGAAGACGGCGAAGATCATCGCCACCGTCACGAGCAGGTTGCGCCGCGCCGCCTTCGGAGCCTGCGTCACGGCACGCTCAGGAGAGAAGCCAGAACTCGCCCACCGCGAGTGCGCCGTCTACGGAGAGCCGCACGCGGCTCCTGCCGCTCGAGCCGAGTGCCCGCGCCACCTCGGCGGCTCGGCCGCGCAGGCTGACGTTCGGCTCCGGCCCGGCCGTGACCACCACGTCGCGCCAGCGCACGCCCTGGCTCCAGCCGGTGCCGAGCGCCTTGCTCGCGGCCTCCTTGCCGGCGACCGCGAGGGCCATCGCGCGCACGCGCTCGGGTAGCGCCAGAGGCAGCGCCGCCGCCTCCTCCGGGTCCATCAGCTTGCCGACGAAGCGAAGGCCGAAGCGCTCGAGCGCGCGCTCCACGCGCCCGGTCTCCACCAGGTCGAGGCCGATGCCGATCACCATGTGGCAGGGCGCCTGCTGCGGACCGCCCGAGCCGCCACGATAGCACGCGAGAAGCCGCGGCCCGTCGGGAAGCGGATAGAATCGGCTCTCCGGGAGGCCCATTGGAGTCGCCGAAGGCGTTCGGTCCCTTCGAGGTGCGTGGCGAGCTGGGCCGCGGCGCGGGTGGCGTCGTGTACGTAGCGTGGCACCCCGAGCACGATCGCACCGCCGCCGTGAAGCTGTTCTCCGCTGCGCCGAAGGACGCCACCGCCGCGATCTCCCGCCTGAAGCGCGACGCCCAGGCGGCCGGCGCACTCGGGCACCCCAACATCGCGGCGGTGCTGGGCGTCGGGGATCACGACGGCTGGCCCTGGGTCGCGACCGAGTTCGTGCCGGGGGTGAGCCTGGCGCAGGTGCTGCGGGGCCGGGCGCTCTTGCCGATCGAGCGCGTGCTCGACGTGTGGCGCCAGATGTGCGAGGGCCTCGCCCACGCCCACCGCGAGGGCGTGCTGCACCTCGACCTCAAGCCGGCCGACGTCCGGCTGGCCCCGACCGGCGAGGTGAAGCTCGTCGACTTCGGCTCGTGGCACCTGAAGGCGCTCGAGCACGGCGTGACGGGGCGCGTCGACGCGGGCCTTCACTACCGCGCGCCGGAGCTGCTCCTCGGCCGCCGGCCGGATCACCGCGCGGACGTCTTCTCGGTCGGCGCGATCGTCTACGAGCTGGTCGCGTACCGCAAGGCCTTCCCCGGCGAGAGCACCACCGACGTCGTGCGCGGGCTCTCGCGCTGCGAGCCCGACCTCGCCTGCCTGCCGCGGAGCCCCTTCACCCCGGGCTTCGAGCGCGTGCTGGCCACGAGCCTCGCGCGCGTCCCCGACTCGCGTCACCCCTCGTTCGAGGAGGTGCACGCCGATCTCGTCCAGCTCGTGCGCGAGACGGCGCCTCGGCTGCGCGGACCGTCCTCCGAGGCGAACGAAGTCAGCCCTCCCGAGCGCGAGGAGCTGCTCGCGAGCGTCACCCGGGCGCGTGCCGAGGACCGCCTGGAGGACGCGCTCGAGGACTGCCGCCGGCTCCTCGACAGGGACTCCGAGGACGAGGCGGCCCGCCGCGCCATGTCCGAGATCGAGTCGGTGCTGCTCGAGCGGGAGATCGACGCGCTCGTGGGCATGGCGCTCGCCTACGCGGCGGACGGGCAGCTCGAGCTCGCGACCGGCATCGCCGAGAAGGTGGAGCGCCTCGCGCCGTGGAGTGCGCGTTACCTGCAGCTGCAGGTCTATCTGGACGAGGAGGGGGCGCGCCACCAGGCGAACGTCCTCGTCGCGGGCGCGCGCGAGCATCTCGAGGCCGGCCGGGTCGACGAGGCCCGAGCGAAGGCGCTCGAGGCGACCCAGGTCATGCCCAGCCACTCGCAGGCGTCCCGGCTCGCCCGGGAGCTCGCTGAGCGGCCCGTAGCCACCCACCAGCCCGCGCCGCTTCCCGCATCGCCGACTCCCGCTCCGCCCGCGCCGGCGGCCGTGACCGCCGCCGAAGCGCCCGTGGAACCAGCTCCTGCGCCGCCTGACCCCACCCCGGCCGAGCCCGCGCCGGCCGCAGCCAAGGTCCTGGACCCGCGTATCGCCGAGGCCGTGGCGCTGAGCGCCGCGGCGCTCCGGCACTTCCTGAAGGACGACCACGCCCGGGCACGGGAAGTCGTCGAGCGGGCCCTGGCCCTGGACCCCGCCAACCGGCGCGCGCTGGAGCTACAGAAGATCCTGCGCGTGCTTGGGTGAGCTTCGCCGTATAATCGAAGCCAATGATTCGCAAGGAGGTCAAGATGCGCTTGGTCCACGGCGCGGCTTTCACTGTCGCCGCGTTGCTGCTGGCCTCGGCGGCATCCGCCCAGGGCCTCGGCGACGCCGCGGCCCGGGAGAAGGAGAAGAGAAAGACCACTCCGGCGAAGCCGGCGAAGGTCTACACCGAAGGCGACATCGGTCCCTCGATGGCACCGGTATCGCCGACCCCGCCGCTGCCCGGCGATGCCGCAGCAGGGGAGAAACCCAAGGACGAGGCGGGAGCCGCCGCGGAGGGTGCCCCGACCGACGCCGAGAAGGCCGCCGAGGAAGCGAAAGCCAAGGCGGAGGCCGACTGGCGCAAGCGACTCGATCAGGCGCGCAAGGAAGAGGCCGTCTACCGGGACGTCATCGACAAGATCCAGCTCGAGCTCAACGACACGAGCGGCGGCTTCTACAACCCGGGTCGGGCCTCGAAGATCGCCTTCCAGGACGAAAACAAGCAGAAGCTCGCCGAGGTCCAGGGCCGCATCACCGCACTCGAGGAAGAGGGGCGGCGCAGCGGCTATCGCTGAGCCCGGCTCCTCGCGCGCGCGATCCGCGCGAGCAGTCCCCGGTCTTCGTTGAGTGCCATCCGCCGCGGCCGCTCGCGCGTGTCGATCGTGAACGAGCCCCCCTCGGGCGCGAGCCGCACCGTGCGTAGCTCGCTGCCGGCGCTCGTCACGACGCCGATCTGGAGCGGCAGCGGGCCGGGGAAGCGGCTCGGCCGCAGCTCGAGCGTGGTGCGGAAGCCGTCTGCCACGCGAGCGCTCGTCGAAGTCCACGTCACCGCCGGCAGCCCGGTCTCGTAGACCCAAGCGTCGAAGTAGGGCTTGAGGTCCTGTCCGCTCGCGGCTTCGAATGCTCTTCGCAGGTCCTCGGTGCCGGCCTTCGCGTAGCGGTGCCGCTCGAGGAACGCGCGCGCGCCCGAGAAGAACGCCGGGTCGCCCACGAGGCCCCTCAGCATGTGCAGCACCCACGCGCCCTTGTCGTAGACGACCGCGCGAAAGTAGCGTGGCTCCTGCTTCAAGTGGCCCAGGCGCTGGCCGAGGTGGATCGGACCGGCGGCGTCGTGGCGAAACGCCCACGTGCCCATGCGATCCATCATCGACTGGAAGGCGCGCTCGCCGAGCCGCTCGCGCAGCCACAGCGCCGCGGCGTACTGAGCCCAGGCCTCGGACAGCCAGCGCTCGCGGTAGTTGGCGGGGGCGGTGCCCTGGCCCCACCACTGGTGCGCCGACTCGTGCGCCAGAAAGAAGCCCGGCAGGTCGCTGAAGTTCGCCGGGTCCTCCGGCAGCCCCCGCGAGCGCAGGATCGGGGGCCGCATCTGCAGGTACAGCAGGCCGGGCGGGCTGTGGCCCGCCGGGGTCTCGGCCTCGGCGACCACGAGGCTCAGTGTCGGGTAGGGCGACGGGCCGAACTTCTCGGCGTAGAAGCTCAGCATCTGCTGCACCTCGCGCATCTGGTCGAGCGTCTCCCGGCGCGTGCGCGCTCCCGCGAATCCGCGCACGGCCTGTGATCCTTCCTGGCGCATCCCCACGTCGGTG
>Ga0326597_10014541_pt1 | contig 10317 bp, 7 predicted proteins | sample RVTome_12_FD_203789 | JGI IMG/M metagenome (GOLD analysis project Ga0326597, IMG submission 203789) | Soil microbial communities from uranium-contaminated site in the Upper Colorado River Basin, Wyoming, United States - RVT100D185 | ecosystem: Environmental > Terrestrial > Soil > Contaminated >...
GGGACCTACGGGGGCCTTAGCGTCGTGGCCGACGGGCGCACCGCAAGCTACACGACGCAGGATGGCCTCTCGAGCAACCTCGTCCGTTGCCTCTACGAAGACAAAGACGGGACGCTCTGGGTCGGGACGTACGGCGGCGGGCTCAACCGCCTCGCCGACGGCCGGGCCACGGCCTACACCAGCCGGCAAGGGCTCACGAGCGACGTGATCTACCAGGTCCTCGAGGACGACTCGGGCAACCTCTGGATGAGCTGCAACAAGGGGCTCTTCTGCGTGAGCAAGGCCGAGCTCCGCGAGCTCGACTCGGGGAGGATCACGAAACTCGTGTCGCGGGTCTACGGCCGCAACGACGGGATGGTCAGCTCCGATTTCAACGGCGGCAACCCCGCCGGGTGGAGGGGCGAAGACGGCCGGCTCTACTTTCCCTCGTCGCAGGGTCTCGTCGCCCTCGACCCGCGCGCGCGCGGCCGCGTCGCGCCCGACGAACCGGTGCTCATCGAGCAGGCCCTGGTCGACGGTGAGGACCGCCCGCTTTCAGGCGGGATCGTGCTCGCTCCGGCCACACGGCGCTTCGAGTTCCGGTACACCCGCCCCGATCTGCTGGCTCCCGAGCGGATTCGCTTCTCCTACCGGCTCGAGGGCTTCGATGCGGACTGGGTCGATGCGGGCGCGGAGCGGGCGGCCCACTTCACGCGGGTGCCCGCCGGGGACTACCGATTCCGGGTGCGGGCGCACGACGAGGACGGCACTCCGCGTGGCGAGCCGGCCTCGGTCGCGGTCCGGGTCCAGGCGCGCTGGTATCGAACCTGGGGCTTCTTCGCGACGCTCGCGATCGCCGGCATCGCCGCCACTCTCGCCGCCCACCGCTTGAGGGTGAGGTACTTGGTCGTCCGCCAGCGCGAGCTGACGCGGCGAATCGAGGAGGCGCTGGCCTCCGTCAAGGTTCTGCGCGGCCTGCTCCCGATCTGCTCGCACTGCAAGAAGGTCCGTGACGACGCCGGATACTGGAACCAGCTCGATGCCTACGTCGCCGAGCGCTCGGAGGCAGAGTTCAGCCACGGGATCTGCCCGGACTGCGCCCGCACCCACTATCCCGACGCCTGGCGCCGGGTCGAGGCGCGCCGCGCGCGCGAACGCGGAGATCCGGAAGTGCCAGATCCCTGAATCGACGGAGACTGTCGCTCGGCTGGAGCCCGAAGCAGGCGGGACGTCTGGACAAGGCGGGACGTCCGGACGAGGGCGGGACCAGCTGGACGGGTGGGACCAGCTGGACAGGCAGGACGAGCTGGACAGTCAGGACGAGGGCCGGGACGACCGAAACAGCAGACGCCCGGCTAGAACTCCCGGGACGCCGCCGAATGCCGGACGGCGGCTGCGTCCCGGGAGGCTTCCCTACCAGGTCCGCTCCTTCAGCAGCTCCTGGATCTGCTCGCGCGGGACCGGGAGCTTGTCGATGTGCTCGTTCAGCCACTTCGAGAAGTCCTTCTCCATCGGGTCGCTCCAGCGCTGGTCGATCTGGCCCGGGGTGTAGACGCCCTGCTTGATGCTCTCGAAGCCGAACATGTCGCGGAGCTGGACCAGCTCGCCGGTCTTGCACACGAGCTCGGCGTGCACCGGCGGGATGCACATGACACCCTCGCGCTTCGCGAGCACCACGTCGCCCGGAAGGCAGAGCATCGTGCCGACCCGGGCCGGGCGGTTGATCTCGATCAGCATGTTGTCGTAGTTGTACGACGGGTGCCAGTCGCGGACCCAGGCCTTGAAGCCCTCGATCGTCTCCATCTGGGCGATGTCGCGGACCGAGCCGTCGAACACGACACCGTTGCCGGAGTTCCGGTAGATCGCGGTCGCGAGGTTCCCCCCGATGATCGGGCCGCCCTCGTAGCTCGAGAACGCGTTCGCGACGTACACGTCGCCCTTCTGGAGCATGTCGATCGGCCAGGAGTTGCGGCCGCCGACGTGGCCGGCGGCGTGCCCCTTCTCGGTGAGGCCCTTGTCGAGGTCGGGGCGCTTGGGCACGAACGTCGCGGTGAGCGCGCGGCCGACCATGGTCGCCGTCTCGTCGAGGTGCACCAGCCGGAAGCGGCCCTCGAACTGCCACTCGAAGCCCTTGCCGCGCAGCACCGACCACGCCTCCTCCAGGTTGATGTTCTTCATGCGCTCGAGAATCGCGTCGGGGACTCGCGGCCGTCCGTCCGGGAAGCGCTCGCCCTTCCACTCGGACGTGAGCGCCACGACTTCGTCTCGCGAGGGCGTGATGCCCTGCGCGCCGGCCACGACCGGCGCGAGCAGGGCAAGGGCGATGGCCGCCTGCGTGCTGAGCTTCATCGGGTCCTCCTCCTGTGACGATCGCGTGATTCTAAGCGCGCGCGACCCCCGGCGCTCAGGGCAGGGCGCGCAGCACCTTGAGCGGGGCTGTGCCGTGCAGGTCCACGAGCGGCAGCTCGGGCGAGGCGGGTCTTCCGTCGGCGAGGCGCAGGCAGCGGGCGAGCGGGGCTGCGAAGCGCTCCGCGCTCAGGGCGGGCAGCGCCGAACGCACGATGCGAGCGTCGGGCAGAAGCAGCAACGTGCCGGGCGGGTAGGCGCCGAGCTGGTTCACCAGCAGCTGCAGGATCGCCGCGTCGTAGCGGGTGCGCGCCCACTTGAGCATCGCCGCGAGCGCCATCGTGGGCGGCAGCTGACCGCTGCGGCGTGCGAGCGCGTCGTAGTCCTCCGCCACGCGCAGCACGCGGCCGAAGAGAGTGGCCCCGAGCGGGTCGTTCGCGTCGCGGTGGTGCTGCAGGATCGCCAGCAGCCGTCGCATCTTCGCCTCGTGGAAGCCCTTCTGCCGCAGCATCAGCCGCGCGCCCACCGCGGCGTGACGATCGAAGGCGACCGCGACCCCGGTCGAGCCCGGGCCGCCCGCCGCGTAGCCGCAGTCGTGGTAGAGCGCGGCCGTGCCCAGGTCCTGCAGCACGCTCTGCGGCAGCTCCATCGCGCGGCCCACGAGGAGCGCGAGCTGCGCGACCCGCAGCTGGTGAAAGGCGTAGGCCGGAGCCTCCGGCCGCTCGAGCCACAGCTCCTCGGCGGCGAAGCCACGTTCCAGCATCTCGCTGACGACGCGGCGCAGCGGAAGCGGGTTGGGCACGCGGCCCGCCGCCAGGTTCTGGAAGGCCTCGTCGGTCGCCGACAGCGCGCGTGAGACGAAGTCCCGCGGGTCCTTGGCCTCGCGCGCGTCCTCGCTCGCCATGCGGAAGCGGAAGCGACCCTGAAGCTCGAGGCCCCTCACTCCGGCCGCATGCAATGCCTTCACCAGGCCGTTGCGGGGCTCCGCGGCGGCGGGCGCCGCCGCGAGGCAGGCGATGAGCGCGCGGATCGCGGGGCCGTCGAGCGGGAGGTGAAAGGTGATCCCCCCGGCGTTGTGCCGCTGCAGCTCGGCGCCCAGCTCGGGACTGCTCGAAGCCTTGTCGCCGCTCCGAATCCGGATGTCGTTGACGTAGACCTGGTCCTCGACCGCCACCAGGTGCACCGAGCCCAGCAGATCGTGAAGCTCGACGAGGGCCGTGTGCAGGTCGGCGACCGGCTTGTCGAAGGCGCTGTTGTCGGGCGAGTGCAGCCGCGTCATGCGCAGCAGGCCCGAGAGCAGGTGGGCCAGGCGCTCGCCCAGCTCCCGCACGTGGTTGGCGAGGGCGCGATCCTCGCCGATGCGGGCGCGCCCCAGCGCGCGCGCGAGCGTCTGCTGGGCCTGGCTGATCTCGTCGCGGAGGTCCGCCGCGCGATCATCCACGGCGACCCCCGGGGTCCCGCGGGCGCGCGGCCAGGGCGGCTTCGGCCTCGGGGCGCAGCGCCGCGTCGCCGTGGTCGGCCAGCAGCTCGAGCAGCGACGTGGCTTCGGGCCCGGCGATGCTTCCAAGGCCCGAGACTGCGACGCGCTGGAGCGGCTCGGGGGCGTGCATCTTCACCAGCTTGTCGAGCAGCCCCCCGCCCTTGGGGCGCAGCCAGGCCTTGAACGTCTCGAGCGCGTCCCGCGACGACGAGCGAACCAGCGCCTGGCCGGCCGCCTCGGCCTCGGCCGCGTGGAGCCGCGTCGCGTGCTTGTCGACGTGGGCTCTGAGAGCCGCGAAGACGCGCGGCCCGCCGCGCGCGGCCATCACCGGCAATGCGGCGAGCCGCACGCTTTCGTGGGCGGACTCCACCAGATGGTGCAGCGCGCGGGCGACCTCCGGCGTGAAAGGCACTGCGCCCAGGTGGCGCAAGGCCTCCCGCTGCAGCAACGCCTCGCCACCCGTCGAGGCTTCCACCGCGGTGTGGTGCGCGGCCTGCGGGTCGACCGTCTCGAGCAGGCGAAACAGCGTCGCGGCGGTCTCTCCCTGGGCCGCACGGAGCCGCGTCGCGAGCGCCTGCGGCGCATGCCGGCAGCTCCGCACCAGGAGCATGCGCAGGAGCGGGGCGCGCGGGCCGTCGCCTTCCGCGGCCAGCAGGTCGAAAAGGCGGTCGATCGTCGCCGGGGGCGCCGCGTCGAGAAGCTCCGCGAGCGGCGGCGGCACCTCGGTTGCGTCGGGGCTGAGCGCCGCGACGAGAGCCGCGAGCGTGCGCGCGTCGAACCAGCTTTCGAGGAACGAAGCGCTGGCCTCCGCCGTCGTGCCGAGCGAGGCCTTCACCAGCCTGGCGAGCTCCACGATCAGGTCGGCGCGTCCTTCGACCAGCAGGAACTCCCGCACCTCCAGCGTGAAGCCGAGCACGTCCTTCAGGTCGGGCTCGCCCGGTGCTTGCAACAGCTCGGAAACCGCGCGCAGGGCCTGCGTCGCGATGGCGTCTTCGGCCTCCTCGCTGCGCAGGCGCGCGAGCAGCCCCTCGGTCACCGGCCGGTAGAGGAGCGGCGCGGCCTCCGGGAAGGGGGGCAGCGGGTGGTCCCACTGCGGCGGGTCGTAGCGCTCGCGCGCGCCGCGCAGCAGCTCCGGGTCGAGCGGGCTCTCCTGGTGTTCCTCCTCCGGCACGAAGCCCTCGATCGCCGCGACCTGGACGCTCTCGAAGCCCGCCTTGCGCAGCAGCGTCACGAGGTCGTCCTCCTGCTGGCGCACGCCGGTGTAGCGGATCGACAGGATCTGCAGCAGACGCAGCAGCTCGTCCCAGCGCGTCCCGGCGGCGAAGGAGAGCCGCCGCACTCCGTCCCGGAACAGCCGGAAGGCGAGCGAGCGCTCGCGGTCGCGCTCGAGATAGACGACCTCGCGGCCGAGCGTGAGCTCGAACGGGTGCACGTCGAGCACCAGCGCGCCGTGGCCTTCGAGGACGGCGCCGAAGCGGTCGCGATAGTCGGCGATGAGCGCTCGCACCACCTTGTTGGCCGGGTCGTAGAGCGTGAAGCTGCGCGCCGCGCGCGTGAGGGCGAGGAGCGCCGCTCCGGCGGCCACGGCGTGCGGGCTGCCCGCTATGTGGCGTTCTTCCCGGAGCTCCTGGTGTTCGGGGGTCTCCTCGCCCGGCGGCGGGGTCCCGGGTGCCGGGGCGGGCTCTTTCGAGGACATCCATACTAATCCTCACGTAAAGCCCCCTGAGTCAAACAGCCCCCTGGCGGGGGTTCCGCATCGGGGATAGCTGAGCCGGGGCTGCGCCGAGTCCGGTCACTGAGTTAGCTCTGGTTCTCCTGCGGGGATGAGATTCGCGTTTATGAGGGGGCATTTTCTGCTTGCAGTTCTGATGTACTAATGATATATCAGAGTAAAGGAGACCCAATGCTCCCGCGAACCGCTCTGCCCAAAGACAACCGCGCGCAGTACTCGAGACTGCGACTTCTGCTCAAAGAGCCCGGGCTCATCCGCGGAAACCTCGTCGAGATGCGCCGGGCTTGTGGCAAGCAGGCCTGCCGATGCCGCACAGAGCCCCGAGCTCGCCATCGCTCGCTCTATCTGGGCCTGAGCCTCAATGGCAAGCACCGCATGCTCTACATCCCGGCCGAGTGGGAGGGTCGGGTGAGGGAGTGGGTCGCGCGTTACTCGGAGGTCCGACAGCTGCTCGAGCAGATCTCGCTCGGATTTCTCGAGCGGCTGGAGAAGCGGGAGAGGTAGCTTTGCTGCGGCGCTTCGCCGCTTATCTCGAAAGACGCTTCGGCCTGCGCGCTCTGGTCGGGGGTCTGCACGATGGTCGGCTTCTGCCCCAGATCCCGACCCGTGCCATCTGGCTCTCGGTCTTCGGGATGTACGTACTGCGCCTGCGCAGCTTCAACGCTCTTGAGCAGGAGCTTCGCCTTTCCAGACGCTGGGAGGCATGGGTCGGGGCACGCAAGCCGAGCGCCGACACCATCGGCCGCGTCTTCGCAAGCATGTCGGCGGAGGAGACTCGCCAGATTCTCTCGGCAGTCCTGCACGGCGCGTGGCGAAGCAAAGCCATTCACTCGCGCCCGGGCGAGTCGTATCGGGTGGTGGCGGTGGATGGCCACGAGATCGGCGCCTCGCGTGCACGCTGCTGCCCGCAGTGTCTGGTGCGGGAGATCAAGCTCGCCACCGGAGCCGTGCTCGAGTACTACCACCGCTTCGTGGTCGCGCAGTGGGTCGGCGTCACGCCTCCCGCCATCCTGGACCTCGAGCCTGTCGGTCCCGGGGAAGGCGAAGTCCCTGCGGCACGACGGCTCTTGCGCCGCAGCCTGCGCCAGCACTCCCGGCTGATCGACGTGATCTGCGCCGATGCTTTGTATCTCGAAGCTCCGTTCCTCGAGCAGGTGCTCGACGCGGGCAAGCACGTCGTCATCGTCATGAAGCAGGAACGGCGCGACCTGTTTCAGGACGCCGAGCGACTGAGGAGCCTCGTCGCTCCCCAGCTCCTCGTCGACGGCCCCAGAACCACCCGGCTCTGGGACATCCCCAACCTCTCTTCCTTCACAACACTCGACCGAGCGGTCCGCGTCGTCTGGGCCGAGGAGCAGACACGAAAGCGCAAGATCGTGGGCGGCAAGCTCACGGACATCCTCGAGGAGAAGACCTGGGTCTGGGTCACCGACCTCCCCTGCGCCACCGTGCCCGCAACCAAGATCCAACGCTGGGGTCACGATCGCTGGGATCTCGAGAATCGTGGCTTCAATGAACTCGTCACCCTGTGGCACATGGACCACTACTTCATCCACGACATCAACGCGATCGAAACCCTCCTCCTCACCCTCGCCATTGCATTCGTCACGACCTACCTCTTCCACGAACGCAATCTCAGAGCCTCCGCGCGACGCCACCTCACTCGCCTGGCACTCGCCGCCCGCATGGCCGACGACCTCACCCTCCTCGGCGGAGCCAGCGCCTGGTCGCTTCTCGAACCCTCGGGCTGAACCCAGACCCGCCCTCGACCACATCCGCCTGGAGCCCGGCTTTCCGCCGAGCACTCTCCAGCCCGCGCCGAGCGCCCCGCCTCGTCCCCCCAAACCGCCAGCACACCCTCGCCCGCAGGCCCCAGACGCCTACAGCCCTCTCCACCCCGAATCCCCACCCCAGGGAAACCCCGTCCCCTCACTTCGCTGCAGCAGGATGCGGAACCCTTGGCCCCCTGGCCCGCTTCTCGCTCTCGCGGGTCCCCTGGCCTAGAATCACGAGGTGAGCACCGCCCCCTTCGGGTTCCTGCGGGTGGCTGCGGCCTGCCCGCCGGTCCGCGTGGCCGACCCGGAGAAGAACGCGGACGCCATACTCGAGTTCGTGGCGAAGGCCGGCGAGCGACAGGCCCAGGTGCTGGTGCTGCCCGAGCTCGGGCTCACCGGCTACACCTGCGGCGACCTGTTCTTCAGCCTGACGACGCTCGTCGGCGGGGCGGAGCGCGCGCTCGAGCGGGTGCTGCGCGAGACCGCGCGGCGCCAGATGGTCGTGGTCGTCGGGTTGCCGGTGCTGCAGGGCGACCGCCTGTTCAACGCCGCGGCCGTGCTGCAGTCGGGCCGCCTGCTCGGCGTCGTGCCGAAGACGTTCCTGCCGGGCTACAAGGAGTACTACGAGGAGCGCTGGTTCTCGTCCTCGCGCGAGCTGCGCGAGGGCACGCTGCGGCTCGCCGGCCACACGGTGCCGTTCGGCACCGACCTCTTGTTCCAGCTTGCCGAGGAACCCGCCGTCTCGCTCGCGGTCGAGATCTGCGAGGACCTGTGGGCTCCGATACCGCCGAGCTCCCGCCACGCCCTGGCGGGGGCGAGCGTGATCCTGAACCCCTCCGCCTCCAACGATCTCGTGGGCAAGGCCGAGTACCGGCGCGAGCTGGTGCGCCAGCAGTCGGGGCGCACGCTCGCGGCCTACGCCTACGCCAACACCGGCGTCCACGAGTCGACCACCGATCTCGTGTTCGGGGGCCACCTGCTGATCGCCGAGAACGGTGTGCTGCTGGCCGAGGGCGAGCGCTTCCGCCGCGACGGCGAGCTCCTGGTGACCGACGTCGACGTCGAGCGGCTGCGCGTGGAGCGCGCGCGCCAGACCTCGTTCGCCGACCCCGCGCATGCCGGCGCCAGCGCCTACCGCCACGTGGCGCTCACAGAGGTCGCGGCGCCGAAGCCGCATCGCCTGCTGCGCCCGATCGATCCCCACCCGTTCGTTCCCGCGGAAGCCGCGACGCTCGACGAGCGCTGCCGCGAGGTGTTCCAGGTCCAGACCGCGGGCCTCGCGCGCCGGATCGAGCACGTGGGCGTGAAGCGCCTGGTGCTCGGCCTTTCGGGCGGCCTCGACTCGACGCTCGCGCTTCTCGTGTGCGCGCGGACCTTCGACTTGCTGGGCCTGCCGCGCCCGGGCATCCTCGCGGTCACGCTGCCGGGCTTCGGGACCACGAGCCGCACGCTCGCGAGCGCGCGCCGCCTGGCGGCCGAGTACGGCACGGAGCTCCGCGAGATCGACATCCGGCCGGCCTGCGAGCAGCACATCCGCGACATCGGGCTCGACTCCAAGGACCGCCAGAGCACCACCTACCAGAACCTGCAGGCCCGCGAGCGCACCCAGATCCTGATGGATCTGGCCAACAAGGAAGCCGGGCTGGTGGTGGGGACCAGCGACCTGTCGGAGCTCGCGCTGGGGTTCGCCACGTTCGCCGGCGATCACATCGCGATGTACGGCGTGAACTCGAGCGTGCCGAAGACGCTCGTCAAGCGCCTCGTCGAGTGGGTGGCCGCTCACCACGCGAGCGCCTCGGAGCGGGCGGTGCTGCGCGACGTGCTCGAGACGCCCGTCTCCCCGGAGCTCGTGCCGCCGGGCCGGGACGGCGAGCTGGTGCAGAAGACCGAGGAGCTCGTGGGACCCTACGAGCTCGTCGACTTCTTCCTCCACGGGGTGCTGCGCTTCGGCGCCGGGCCGCGGAAGCTGCTGTTCCTCGCCGAGCACGCGTTCGCCTCGCGCTACGACGAGGCGACGCTCCGCAAGTGGCTGGCGTCTTTCCTGCGCAGGTTCTTCAGCCAGCAGTGGAAGCGCTCGGTGATGCCCGACGGGCCGAAGGTCGGCTCGGTCAGCCTCTCGCCGCGCGGCGACTGGCGCATGCCGAGCGACGCCGACGCGGCCGCCTGGCTGCGCGAGCTCGACGGCGGCGAGGACGCGTGATCCGCGCCGCGCTGCTCGCGCCGAGGGAGCTCGCCTCGGAGCTCGGCGGCACCGTGCTCTTCCGCAGCAACGTCGAGCGGCTCCCGGCCGCGGGGCCGGACGAGGTGCGCCGGCTCGCCGACGCGGGCCGCCTCGACGTGGTGGTGATCGACTCCGCGCTGCCCGGGGCCTCGGGCGTCGTCGCGGCGCTGCGCCAGGACCCGATCACGCGCGCCATCGCGATCGTGGCGCTCGGCCGCTCGGAGTTCGGCTTCGACCACCTGGCGCTGCTCGAGGCCGGCGCGAACGCGATCCTGCCGCTGCCGCCGGGGCAGGACTGGGACGACCGCCTGATGCGGCTGATCCACGTGCCGGTGCGGAAGACCACGCGTTTTCCGGTCAACCTGAGCCTGCAGGGGGGGCTGCGCGACGGCGTGAGCTTCGCGGCCCGGGTCGTGAACCTGAGCGTCCACGGCCTGCTGCTCGAATGCCGCCAGTCGCTCAAGGTGGGCGAGGACGTGCGTCTGCGCTTCGACATGCCGAGCGGCCACGGGCCGGTCGAGGCCCGGGGTACGGTCGTGCGCCAGGCGCTCGCCGACCGCTTCGGCGTGGAGCTGACGCAGGTGGACGGGGACGGGCGCGTCCGCATCAAGCGCTACGTCGAGGCGGTATAATCGGGCCGATCTGCGGGCGGCCCGCCCACTCCCCCCGAAAACAGCGAGGTACACCTGGAACGCCTGACGATTAGGACGCTTCACGTCGCCGACATCGAGCTGCCCCCGAGCCTCGAGCGGCTGCGCGACCTGGCCTACGACTACTGGTGGAG
>Ga0326597_10014542_pt1 | contig 10317 bp, 8 predicted proteins | sample RVTome_12_FD_203789 | JGI IMG/M metagenome (GOLD analysis project Ga0326597, IMG submission 203789) | Soil microbial communities from uranium-contaminated site in the Upper Colorado River Basin, Wyoming, United States - RVT100D185 | ecosystem: Environmental > Terrestrial > Soil > Contaminated >...
GGCGACGCGGCCGGCGAGCCCCTTGAGCGTCGCCGAAACATCGTGCGGCTCGGGCCGCACGCGGACCGCCCGCCTGCCGCCGAACAGCCCCATCGAGGTCGCCTCGTCGGCGATGCGCGCGGGATCCGCCCCGATGTCGGCGGCGTCGATGCGCGCCACCGCGAAGGGGTCGCCCGAGCCTTGCGCGAAGGCGGCGGCGGCGGCTTGGGCGCGCTCGGCCACCAGGCCGGCGTCGGGGCCGTAGAGCAGAATGGCGCGGGTCTCCGGCGGCGGGTTGCGGACGAAGCCGTCGGCGCGGGCGGGCTTGACGACGGTCATGGATTGTCTCCCGCCAACCGGGAACCGCTCTAGCCGCGCGATGCGAAATAGGCGGCGACGCGGGTCTTGACGGTCTCGGCGACGACCCTGGCGGCGCGGTCCTCCGCGTCGCGCTCGGCGCGCTGATTGGCGAACAGCTGGGTGGTGCGGTCGAAGGCCGCCCGCGACAGGGTCGAGCCGCCATAGAGCACCTGGCCCGATTCCACCTCGATCAGGGTGAAATTGGCGCGCAGCTCGAAGGTCTTGGTCACCGCCTCGCCGGTCGGCTGGATGACCGCGTCCTCGATATGGTGGGTCAGCGTAACGACGAGCTTGTAGGGCGCGTCGCTCGCCTCGCCGCCGGAGAAGGCGTAGACGAGCTCGTTGCGCACGCGCTGGCCGACGCGCTCGTCGATCGGCGCGACGTTGACGCGCGACAATTCCTCGATTACCGGGGAGGCGCCGTCGAGGCTGGCGTACATCGGCTTGAAGCAGCCGGCCAGCGGCAGCGACAGCGCGAGCACGGCGATGAGCCGAATGAGCGCCTTAGGCGACCACATTGACGATCCTCCGCGGCACGACGATGATTTTCCTGACCGGCCGGTCGCCGATGGCGCGCGCCACGTTGGCCAGCGCCAGCGCCGCCTTCTCGATCTCTTCTTTCGCCGCATCGCGCGAGATTGTCAATTCGTCGCGGCGCTTGCCGTTGACCTGGACGGCGATGGTGACGGTGTCCTCGGCGAGCAGCGCCCTGTCGGCGGCGGGCCAGGGCTGCTCGGCGACCAGCGTTTCGTGGCCGAGCGCGCGCCAGCATTCCTCGGCCAGATGCGGCATCATCGGCGCGACCGTCTGGATCAGGATGTCGAACGATTCGCGCAAGACCGCTTGCATGTCGGGGCCGACGGCGGCCTCGCCGCGCGCCTCGGCAAGCGCGGCGGTGAGCGTGTTGGTCAGCTCGTAGACGGCGGCCACAGCGCGGTTGAAGCGCAGCCGCGCGAGATCCGTGTCGACGGCGTGAAGCGCCTTGTGCGTGGCGCGGCGCACGGTCAGCGCCTCGCCCGACGGCGATGCCGGAAGCGGGGCGCCTACGGGCGCGACCACGCCCGCGCAATCGCCGACGAGCCGCCACAGCCGCTGCACGAAGCGCCAGGCGCCGTTGACCCCCTCCTCGGTCCAGTTGACGTCGCGCTCGGGCGGCGAATCGGACAGCATGAACCAGCGCGCCGTGTCCGCCCCGTAGGCGTCGATGATGTCGGAGGGATCGACGGTGTTGCGCCGCGACTTCGACATCTTCTCGGTCGGGCCGATTTCGACCGCTTCGCCGCCGTCGATCAGCGCCGCGGAGCGCACGCCGCCCTCCTCGCGCACCCGCACCTCGGCCGGGCTCGCCCAGGCGCCGTCGGTCCTGCGGTAGGTCTCGTGCACCACCATGCCCTGGGTGAACAGGCCGGCGAAGGGCTCGTCCATGCCGACATGGCCGGTCGCCCGCATGGCGCGGGTGAAGAAGCGCGAATAGAGGAGGTGCAGGATGGCGTGCTCGATGCCGCCGATATACTGGTCGACCGGCAGCCAGGCGTCGGCCGCCGCGCGGTCGGTGGGCGTTTCGGCATGGGGCGCGGTGAAGCGGACGAAATACCAGGACGAATCGACGAAGGTGTCCATGGTGTCTGTCTCGCGCGTGGCCTGTTTGCCGCAGGCGGGGCAGGCGGCGTTCTTCCAGGTCGGGTGGCGGTCGAGCGGATTGCCCGGCTTGTCGAACGTCACGTCCTCGGGCAGCGTCACCGGCAGGTCTTCTTCCGGCACCGGCACCGCGCCGCAGTCCGGGCAATGGATAATGGGGATCGGGCAGCCCCAATAGCGCTGGCGCGAGATGCCCCAGTCGCGCAGCCGGTAGTTGGTCTGGCGCCTGCCCTGGGGGCGGCCGGCGAGCGTGCGGCCCTCCAGCCGTTTCGAGGCCGCGTCGATGGCGTCCGGCACGCTCAGGCCATCGAGGAAATCGGAGTTGAACAGCGTTCCGTCCTCGACATAGGCCTCCTCGCCGATGGAAAACGTCGCCGGGTCGGCGCCGGGAGGCAGCACGACGGGAATCACGTCGAGGCCGTGGGCGCGGACGAAATCGAGGTCGCGCTGGTCGTGCGCCGGGCAGCCGAAGATGGCGCCGGTGCCGTAATCCATGAGGATGAAGTTGGCGACATAGACCGGCAGCAGCTTGCCGTCGATGAAGGGGTGCCTGACGCGGATGCCGGTGTCGTAGCCCTTCTTCTCGGCGGTCTCGAGCGCCGCGACGCTGGTGCCGTGGCGCCGGCACTCAGCGATGAACGCGGCAAGCTTGGGATCGGCCCCGGCCGCGGCGGCGGACAGCGGATGGTCCGGCGACAGCGCCATGAAACTCGCGCCGTAGAGCGTGTCGGGCCGGGTCGTGTATATCTCGAGCTCCTCGTGGCCGGCGGGCGCGGTGCCCGGCGCCATCTCGAAGCGGACCAGCAGGCCCTGCGACTTGCCGATCCAGTTGCGCTGCATCAGGCGCACCTTCTCCGGCCAGCGGTCGAGCTTGTCGAGCGCCTCCAACAGGTCGTCGGAATAGGCGCTGATGCGGAAGAACCACTGGGTCAGCTCGCGGCTCTCGACGAGCGCGCCGGAGCGCCAGCCGCGGCCGTCGATCACCTGTTCGTTGGCGAGCACCGTCCGGTCGACCGGGTCCCAGTTCACCTTGGAGCGCTTGCGGTAGGCGAGGCCGGCGGCCAGGAAGTCGAGGAACAGCTTCTGCTGCTGCTTGTAATAGGCGACGTCGCAGGTGGCGAACTCGCGGCTCCAGTCGAGCGACAGGCCCATGGACTTGAGCTGCCCGCGCATCGCCTCGATGTTGTCGTAGGTCCACTTCGCCGGGTGCGTCTTCCGCGCCATGGCGGCGTTTTCCGCCGGCATGCCGAAGGCGTCCCAGCCCATCGGGTGCAGCACATTGTGGCCCTTGGCGCGCATGTAGCGGGCGACCACGTCGCCCATGGCGTAGTTGCGCACGTGGCCCATGTGGATGCGGCCGGACGGATAGGGGAACATCTCCAAGACGTAATATTTCGGCCGCGGGTCGTCATTGTCGGTGCGGAAGATGCCGCGCTCCGCCCACACCCGCTGCCAGCGGGCTTCCGCTTCGCCGGCATTGTAGCGTTCAGACGCCATGGAGAGTTCCGTCGATTGGGAAACCGCTCAAACAGGCTGTTGAATAACCCAAGGGTTGGAGCATGCATCCTTCGAGACGCTCGCTTTGCCCGCTCCTCAGGATGAGGAAAATCAAGGAGTTAACCTCATCCTGAGGAGGCCCGCAGGGCCGTCTCGAAGGGTCCCTTGGGTTTTTCAACAGCCTGCTATGGAGCAAAAAGGCTTGGGCGCGTCAACTGTTAGCACATGCGGCGCTACCCCGGGCGCGCGACATCATGTATGGGATGGCGGCATGAACGAGACAGGAGTGCAGGACAGCGCGGCGGAGCGGCTTGCGGCGGTGCAAGAGCGCGTCGCGCAGTCCGCGCGCGAGGCCGGCCGCGATCCGGCCGATATCACGCTGATCGCCGTTTCCAAGACGTTCGGCGCCGAGGCGATTGAGCCCGTCATCGAGGCGGGGCATCTCGTGTTCGGCGAGAACCGGGTGCAGGAGGCCAAGGCCAAGTGGCCGGATCTGCGCGCCCGGCACCCGGCCGCGAAGCTGCATCTCGTCGGCCCGCTGCAATCCAACAAGGTCAAGGACGCGGTGGCGCTCGCCGACGCCATCCACACCGTCGACCGGGAAAAGATCGCCAAGGCGATCGCCGAGGAACAGGCGCGCGCGGGGCGGCGGCTCGAGCTTTTCGTCGAGGTCAATACCGGCGGCGAGCCGCAAAAGGCGGGCGTCGATCCGCTTGAGGCGGCGGCGTTCGTGGCTCAATGCCGCGACGGGTTCGGCCTGACCATCGCGGGGCTGATGTGCATCCCGCCCGTCGACGAGACGCCGGCGCCGCACTTCGCGCTGCTGCGGAAGATCGCCGGCGAAGCGGGTGTCGCCGGCTTGAGCATGGGGATGAGCGCCGATTTCGAAATGGCCATCGCCTACGGCGCGACCCATGTGCGGGTCGGCACGGCGATCTTCGGCGAGCGGGGCTAGAGCGGGGTGAGTTTCCCATTTCGTCATTCCGGCCCCCGGGTCTTGCCGATGGCAAGCCCGAGGACAGGCTCCGGTCGGAATCCAGAACGGCCGCGCGATCGGCTCCGCCGCAACTGGATACCGGCTTCCGCCGGTATGACGAGGTGGGGTGGCTCCGGCGCGAGCCCGCCGTGGCCCAGCCGGGTGGGGTGGGCAAAGGCGCGGATAGCGCGCCGTGCTCACGCGCACGAGCGATGTGTTTCACGGCTTCGCCGTTTCCGCGTGGGCATCGCCCTTCCGGCCGATGCCCACCCTACACCCACTTTTCGGACCGGCTCTCAATCCGGCGACTTAAGTGGGGGGTTAAGCCCTGGCGAACGTGCACGTGCTGGGCTAACATTGAGCGCAGCGAAAAACTGGCATCAATCTCATCTCGTTGTATTACATACAAAGACCATTCCATGGCCGAATTGCATTCAATCAATCTTGCCGATTCTCCGACGGTCGCAACGGTCTTTATCCACGGGCTGGACGGCCATTGGCTGACGACCTGGGCCGGACCAAGATCAACACCTAATTGGATCAACTGGCTCGGAGCCGATTTTCCTAATATCTCATTTTATTGGGACCTATATACGTGTATGACCCTTGACAAAGGTCACATAAACACCTAGATTACGGTTAGAGCAAGGGAGCCTAGCCGTGATCAAACAGTTCAACAGCCTTCTGGAATTGATGGAAGCATTCCCGGATGAGCAATCCTGCATTGACCATCTGAGGGAAATCCGCTGGCGAGATGGCGAGTTCTGCCCCTACTGCGGCGGCACCCGCATCTATCATTTCACCGACCGCAAAACGCACAAGTGCGGGGACTGTAAGGCGCGGTTTTCCATCAAGGTCGCGACCATTTTCCACGATAGCAAATTGCCGTTGCGCAAATGGTTTCTGGCAATGTGGCTGATCACAGCGCATCCCAAAGGGATCGCCAGCACGACGCTGGCGAAGGATTTGAAAATCACACAAAAGACAGCTTGGTTTGTTCTGCACCGCCTGCGCCACGCGGCCCGCACCAAGTCCTTCAACATGCCCCTGAGCGGCACAGTCGAGAGCGACGAGACCTACGTAGGAGGCAAAGAGAAGAACAAGCACGCTGACAAGCGCCGGCCGGGCTCTCAGGGCGGATCGGGCAAGGCAATCGTGCTCGGCATGATCCAGCGTGAAGGCGAGCTTCGCGCCCAAGTCGTAAGCGACATGCGCGCCAAAACGGTTCACGCTGTCATTGACGATAACGTGGCAAAGGGCTCAACGCTGATGACCGATGAGCATGGCGCATTCGTCGGGCTCGATAAGGATTATTATCATCATAGCGTCAATCATTCTGCTGGCGAGTACGTCCGCCATTTCACCATTCACTCAAACACCATTGAGAGCGTGTGGGCTTTGTTGAAGCGGCAGATCGTCGGCATCCATCACTGGGTTTCACCGAAGCATTTGCCCCGCTACGTTGACGAGATGGTATGGCGCTGCAACCGCCGCGACATGGATGCAGGCGAACGGGCAAGCGACATGTTCGGCTGTGTCGAAGGGCGCTTGACCTACAAGGCGCTGATCGGATGACCGAGAAAAAGAAGACGCGGAAATTGGAACCGAAATTCGGATTGGACATGGAGTTTGCCGAAGCGCTAGAACGATTCGCGCAAACCGATCCTAAAGAAGTTGCTGAAAGCGTAAAGCGCTCGAAGCGAAAGAGGCCGCCGGGGAATGGTCCTCCCCGACGACCAGCACGCAAGAAGTGTGGTAAGGCGTTATCGGAGCGCAATGGCAACGAAGGTCACGCCTAGGCGTTCAGCGGCGTATCAGCCGCAGCAGCGCCAGTGTCCACAAACATGCTCGATCCGGCCGAACCGGACACGAATGTAAGCGGACACCCAATGACAGCAACGATTGCAGGTCATTGTTGGTCTCCTATATGGAGACACGTTGCGCCGATGAACGGGATGCGCTATATTCCCCGGGGACTCCGGGGGCGCACCCCGCTTCCCATTCGCCGGTCGTGTCCACGAAGCCCGGCGAACGCCTAAAACTACCGGCCTCGGACGCGCTAACGTCCGGGGCCGTACGCGTTTCAGGACGGCAATGCTTTTCGTTGGGGGATTTCATGCTGAAATGGCTGCTTTTGTCTCGTCCCATTGATGGGCGTTTATATACTTGACAAAAGAGGATTGGCCCTTATATCATAGGAGTCAAAGACATAAGGGGCATTCCGATGTGCGATCTTACGAACCCGATTTTCACCAGCGAAGCCAAGGCCCGCGCGCACCTGGAAAAGGTGCTTTGGCCTGATGGTCCCGTATGCCCGCATTGCGGCAGCACGGACCGGATTGCCAAGGTCAAAGGCAAGTCGGCGCGTCCTGGCCTCTACTACTGCAACGATTGTAAGGGTCAGTTCACCGTGACGGTGGGCTCGATTTTCGAGCGCTCAAAAGTCCCGCTCACAAAATGGCTGCTCGCGTTTCATCTCATGGCCGCGTCGAAAAAGGGCATGTCCGCGCATCAGCTACATCGCCAGCTTGGCGTGACCTACAAAACCGCTTGGTTCATGGCGCATCGCATTCGAGCCGCCATGTTCGATCCCAAGGCCGGTCCTATCGGCGGCCAGAACAAGACCGTTGAAGCCGATGAGACATTCGTCGGCGGCAAAGCGAAGAACCGCGCCTATGCCAAAACGCCGCCGAAGAAACAGGCCGTTATGACGCTGGTCGAGCGCGACGGCGAAGCCCGTTCTCAGCACGTCGCCGATGTTACCGCCAAGACCCTGCGCCCCAAGATCGTGACCGTCGCGGATCGCAAGTCCTATCTCATGACCGACGAACTGAAATCCTATATCGGCGTGGGTAAGGAGTTCTCAGGCCACGGCACCGTGAACCATTCAAACGACGAATATGTCCGCGGCGTGTTCTGGCACACCAACACGGTCGAGAATTATTTCTCCATCCTGAAACGCGGCATTTATGGCGTGTACCAGCACGTCAGCGAAGCTCACCTTCACCGCTACCTGGGCGAGTTCGATTTCCGCTACAACAATCGCTCCGGTCTCGGCGTGAACGATGCCGCCCGCGCCGCAAGGGCCATTGCCGGCGCTTCCGGCAAGCGGCTGACCTATCAACAATCTGGTCGAAGCCAAGTCGCTTAGACAGAAGGCGCGGCGCTTCCACAGGTGGCGCAAGAGACTCGACAATAAATAAGAGTCAGCCCACCATCATTGCCGCTGCGGTCCGATTCGCGCCCTGGCGTGGCCCGCCAGCTACCGCGAATCGGATACCCGCAGACCGTGCCGGAATTGGAATGGAGCGACCTAATACGCCGCCAACCTGACCAACACCCCGGAAGCCACGCGGACGCACCAGAAGCGGTGTACAACGTGAACGGTGCCCCGAATGACTCCATGAAGGCTGGGTTAACGCCTTCGATGGACCGGTTTCCGACAACCTGTCATGGTTCTCGGGTACCTGAGACCAGAAAGGTTGAATCCGATGATTCGGATAACCTTGAAGGTCCAAATCAGCATTCCAGCGTCAGTGGTCTTCGTCGGCCTTCTGGCGCTGCGATTGTTGACATAACGGGAGGCGTCAGCGGGCTTCGGCTTTGCTGGCGCCTTTCTTTTTCTTATCCTTGCCCTTGCCGACCATCTCCTTGTGCGGCTTGGGCGGGGATTTGAGAGCGCGCAATAGTGCGGCGTCACGGCGGCGCACAATCTCGTTTTGTTTTTGGCCAGGAGACTGACTTGTCATGATCATCCTTTCACCATCAACCTCAGATGAAATAACAGACCTTGTTTTTAAACTGGCTCCGATGACGCATACCGGGACAGCAACGGTACTCGCGGCGCGTCTCGAAAAGCCACTAGAATGGATCATTCAAGCCAATATGCCACATCTCTCCAATCGCTCCAAACGCGCGATGTTTGAAGGATATGGGCCATTTGCTTCCTTTTCAGCCAAGATCGAGGTTGCCTACGCGTTAGGTTATATAAGCGCGCAGGACAAGAGATTGCTGCACGCTATCCGGGATATCCGCAATAAGTTTGCCCACACCGATGAGGAATTGCATTTTGATCACCCCGACATCGTGAAACTTGTCCAGAAATTGCCCAAGCAAAAAAGCACAGGCCCACTAGCCTCGTTCACAGACGCCTGCTCAGAATGTGCGGTCAGTCTTGACAAAACATCGCAGCGGTATGCACCGGCTCGATACCTACGCGAGCACGGCAGAGGTCCATCGCCTGAAAAATCCGCTTGACGGTTTCCTCGGCATTGACGCCGTGCTCTGGATGATAGCCAAATAAATGCGGCACACCCACCTCAACCATCTCGGGCGTGACCTCAATCTCATTTTCTGATTCGCGCCGGCCTGTCAGCCTCGATGTGCGCATGGCTTCCTCTTTTGTCAAGTATATAAACGCCCATTGATGCGCTGGTTAGGCTGGCGCTTTATGTTCGACAGGAGCAGTTGCGCTTGATTGGCATCCATGATGTCAATGATGATCAAGCCAATTCCACGCGCGGCTAAAGCCTATCCCACAAGCGGTTTCACCAGCTTCAAATATGAGCAAGCTATCGCCGTTCAGCGTGCCATAACAGCTCTCAAACCCAGGCTTGAAGCTGTAGGGCGGCGCATCGGTCTTAATAAAGAAGCCAAAGAGTAAGCCGTCGCGTGAACGGAAAACCTGCTCCATCTCATTGTGGGAAATGAGTTGTAGAAAATTTATGATCTGAGGCACATCGTTTTGGATGCGCCCAATGTCTGAGTCACTTTTTAGCTGAACAATTGCAAGGTAGCGCCGTGTGTCTGACATCGCGTTCCCCTCTTCAGTTTGAGGGGATGTTATCATAAAATCCGGTGCGGGTCACACACGTATATAGGTCCCATTTTATTCTGTAGAATATCCCGCAACATCACTTACGTGGAATGGCCCTTCCGATAATCTTACAAGCCTTGCGAAGGCAATTGAAATTTTGTTGTCTTCCGTAGACCAGACCAAGGACATTATACTCATATGTTATAGTATGGGCGGGCTTTTAGCAAAACTCGTCTTTCTGGATTCGCCTATGATTCAAAGGAGAATACGAGGCATTTATTTCATTGCCACCCCTCATATGGGGAGCGGTATTGCAAGAATTCTCGATCCTTTTCGGTGTTTGGGAATTTTCTCGAAGTCTGTCCACCGACTTGTCTTGGACAGCCCATTCCTACTAAACATAAACAAGCGTTTCCTCACCCACCAATACTACTATGACATCACAATCGAAAGCGCTTTTGAAACACGTAAATTCTTGGGAATATTTGTGGTAAACCAGAGGTCTTCCAAATTCGCAATATCGTCTTGTACAAATATCCCGATCTATAAGACACACCAAGAAATAATAAAATTATCTAGCAAAAGCGAATTGCTATATATATGCATCTCCAGATTCATTAAGAATTGCATATCATTAAATGATAACTCGTTGCGCGACCCAGCCCCTTTAGGCCGAATTCAAATATTCATAAGAAGCCTTATGAAGGAATAATCTACTTTGCGTTGTAAATGACGTTCTGTAAATTGCCCCGGCGCGCATCTTTACAAGCTCCAAATACTAGGTGTTCAAACACCGTGGAAAAATGGTGCGGACCGAATGTTCTGTGTCTCATCGAATATATAATATATTTTCTATTTGATTCTCCGTTAAATGAAAAGAAATTTGATGCATACTCAACCAAGCGACTTCTTCCGTCGCATTCGTACTTGCAGTTTCTCCTGACGGAATCATAAATATCCATATCTGCAGTACCTTTCCCATCCTTCAAAAGTAGAGAAGTGCCTATTTCTAAGCACAGTAGCTCATTGATATCGTGAATTTCTTTCCTCG
>Ga0326597_10014543_pt1 | contig 10315 bp, 8 predicted proteins | sample RVTome_12_FD_203789 | JGI IMG/M metagenome (GOLD analysis project Ga0326597, IMG submission 203789) | Soil microbial communities from uranium-contaminated site in the Upper Colorado River Basin, Wyoming, United States - RVT100D185 | ecosystem: Environmental > Terrestrial > Soil > Contaminated >...
TTGCCATGTTTCTTGCTGGTTTCCTCCATAAGAAACTGGCATACAGGAATCCTCCCGTTTGTGCGAAACTCCATCATGACAATGAATACCGCTGCATCCACTGTGGAAAAGGGATGTGATCGAATCTCCCTGGATTTGAGATAGTATGGTGAACATTGCAATGTATCTTTGCAAAAGAAAACACCAAACATCATTCTCACACATTATTGAAGGAATTACACCATGAAAAAACGTCCCATTATTATCGGCGTTGGAGTGGCCATTCTAGCTATTGGCTGGTATGCATTCAGACCGGAACGTCTGTTCGTCAACGAAGTGGTCAACGAAAAATTCCCGGCGACAAAGACTGTCTCTGAGGGCGGGCCACAGCTTCTTACCAAAGGAGAATTCCACGGCGTTGCCCACGAAGCAAAAGGGACTGCGAGCATTTACAAGCTCGCGAATGGAAAACGTGTTTTACGGTTCACCAATTTCGAGACCTCTAATGGTCCTGACGTGCAAGTGTACCTCGGCGTCGCTCCTGATGCGAGCGACAATGAAACTGTAACGAACGCGGGATTCCGAAGTCTCGGTCCTATCAAGGGAAACAAAGGTGATCAGAATTATGATATTCCCGAAGACGTCGATCTCAACGATGTTAATTCGATAACCGTATGGTGCGAGCGTTTTGGTGCGAACTTTGCGACGGCGCCTCTTTCATCAACCAGCCAGGAACCAAAAACACTGAGTCGAGGTCAATTTCACGGCGCCTCGCATGAAACACGCGGAGTCGCAACCATCTTTCAACTTGGCGATGGCAAACGTGTTCTTCGCTTCACAGATTTCGAAACATCAAATGGGCCGGATGTGCAGGTTTACCTGGGCGTTGCCCCCGATGCAAAAGATGACGAGACAGTAACAAAGGCGGGCTTCTTCCACCTTGCAGCCTTGAAGGGAAACCAGGGAGATCAGAATTACGACATCCCGGCGGATGTGGATTTGAGCAAGTACAAGTCTGTGACTGTGTGGTGCAGAAGGTTTGGAAAAAACTTCGGTACAGCGCCCCTCAGCAGTGGAACGGTTGCACAGAGGTAACGTTGTAAAGTGTGAACAACCAGCCCGAGTTGGGAACGAGTTGGTAGAATTGGAGAAACGCCCGGACAAATTGTTCGGGCGTTCTTGTTTACGGGCTTCGTCGTATTATTCGAAAAGCCCGCGTTCATCGATAAGGCGTTTGATTTCCTTTGCGTCAACCGGGGTTAAGCCGGTAAGTACTTCAGCCCCATTTGCCGTAATAACGATGGTATCTTCAAGGCGGAGGTGAATCTTTTTCTCCTTGTCTTCGATAATTGGTTCCACGTTGAAGACCACTCCGGGAACAAAGGCCTCACCGCGCGGACCAACATCGTGGACAGCCATTCCTACATGGTGCCCAACATAGCCAAACCAGAATTTTTCAAAACCGTGTTTCTCATACGCCGCTTTGCCGACTGCCTGCATCTCCGCGTATGTGACTCCTGGCTTCATCATCGCAATGATATTCGCACGTGCCTCCTTGATGCATTCATACATCTTCGACTGGTACTCGTCAAATGTGCCATTCACCGGCCATGTGCGGGTGATATCCGTAACGTAGTAGGCCAGATCCGGCGCATAATCAAGCAGGACAACATCACCCGACTTGAGCGGGTGATTGTTCGCATTGTAGTGCCACGTCAGTCCACGCTCACCGGATGCGGCAATTGGAAGAAAAGCGGGGTTCTGCTGACCGTTGTATTGATAGTAGAAATCACACGCGGCGGCAAGTTGATACTCATAAACGCCGGGCTTTGTGATCTTCATTGCTTCGTTGAATCCGAGAGCGCCGATGCGACCGCACTCGCTCAGGACAGCAATTTCTTTTTCATCCTTTACCCAGCGCATTCTGTGGATGATCGGAGAAATATCCTTCACGGAAATTTCCGGGAAACGCTGCTTGATCAGGTTGGCGAAGTTTGTCTCCTTCGGTACCCTTCCATCCCAAGGATCGTCGATCCGTTCCATCCGCGTTTGATAACCACGGTCCGGACTCATCCCTGCCGTCTCTTCCGGCGCAAGGTAGAGATACACTGTTGGTGCATCGACTAACGTCCAGCCGAGGGATTGGGTCAATTGGTCCCGTGAAAGCACACGGTCAACTTTGTACAACGCCGCTGCCTCTTTCCCCGGCTTGAAGCGGGCTTCTTCTTTGATATCGTTTGGAATATCCTCTGGAACTAATAAAGTTGATGAGCGCCTTTTGCCATTGATAATCAACACCGCGTCCGGCACTTCCACACCAGTCAGATAATAAAATGTGTTATCCTGCCGGAACTTGACGTACGCTTCCGGCATTTCCGCTCCAAGAAAAACGGCAATATCATCTCCGATTTTTTCCATGACGGCTGATCGACGCTTTGCAAAATCATCGGGAGTGAAATATTTCCACATGTCCTGTGGCAGAGCAGTAGAAAATCCGAACGACAGCAGGACACTCATGATCAGTTGTTTCATATAATCTCCGAAGAATGACTTGGGTTTAACGAAGTTACTCTGCATTCATAATACGTTCGAGGCTCTCGGCCGATTTTTTTGCTGCAGCCGTCATATCGGCGTCAAAATCGGCTTCCATCATTGTCTTCAGGATGCTCATATATTCCATTGCACCAACAGTTCCAAGAAGTTCAATTGCTTTGAGTTGAAGAACCCGTGGACCTGATTCGGCAAGAGAGGCCAACGCCTTGTGCAATTGAAGGTCATCTGGTGCACAGACTGCCCACGCTGAAAGCGCCGCCTCCCTCACCGATTGGTTGTACGATGGTTCAACAAACTTCTTCAGGAGAGGAACATGACCTGCAGCCTTCAACTCCTCAATCGCAGTCAAGCAGGCGATCGTAATTCCGTCGTACCAGGATTTCCGGGTTAATTGACTTTTCAGGAAATCTGCGTCCATCGGATACTTCCTCTTTGCAAGCACAACGATTGCTGTGGCCACGACATCCGAACTTGGATCTGTTCTCACTACGTCCAGAAGCATTTGTTCCGCTCCTTTCGTACCCGGTCTCTCCAAACCCAAAACCGCTGCCTTTCGCACTCGATAGTCATTGAACTTCAGTACCTTTGCAATCAACGCTTCGGCCGCAGGACTCCGAACGGTTCCGAGAAGTTCCGCTGCTTCTGCAGCGTCTGCCCAGAAATGAGGTTGAGCGAGACTCTCCTCAAGTGTCTTGAGTGTCACCGCCGAACCCGGATACCGGATCGCAATCTGCCGAAGAGCCCGCAATCTTCCCGGAAGAGAATCATGCATTGCCTGATACTGGAGCTCGTTGACATCCTTCTCGAACCTGATATCGGCAACAAGATTGCCGGCTCCATCAAAGCTTACCATCAGTGGCCGTTCGTTTGCGGGGAGCAGAAAGTGTTCCTCTTCTCTACGCACCTGTATTTTCTTGGTGTAACCTTTTGTTGAAGTTACGATCGTAACGGTTGCCGGCAGACTAAAAAGACCTTGTCCAGTCACAAGGGGCTGGACTTGCTTCACCGTTAGATCGATAAGCTTCTGCGCAGGTAAATAGTTGTACGATACTTCGAGGACGGGATGACCACCACCGGTCACCCATTGATCGAAGAACCAGTCAAGGTTTTTCCCCGTTGATTCCTCCAGAGCAATCTTCAGGTCATTGCTCCCCACGTTGGAAAACTCATGCTTGTGCAGGTAGTAACTGAGGCCGCTGAAGAACGCTTCATCTCCTAGCACAGAACGCAGCATATGAATGACAATCGCACCCTTAAGGTATGTGGTCTCCTCATTGTAGATGACATCCGGATTATCGAAGTAGTGATATTCCTGCGACCGGATAACGTGCTTAACCTTCACATAATCAAGGTAATGCCTTAACGCAAGCTGAACGTCAAATTGAAGCTGCTGCACTCCCACAGATTCCTCGTCCCAGAGCATCATCAAATAACTGGCAAAACTCTCATTAAGCCAAATTTCGCTCAGGTTCCGGCAGGTAAGATTGTCGCCGAACCAGTGATGAGCCAGCTCGTGAGAAATCGTTGCTTCGGCTGTCCACGGAGTGCTGTATTCTGTAAACCTTGGCGGGCCGAAATCGAGAGGTGCACCGCTCTCTCTGAGAACGCAATCGCGATGACCGGTGATGCCTGTATGTTCCATTGCCCCAATCGCATAATCAGGAATCGCCACCTGATCGTATTTGACCCACGGATAGCGGTACGAAAATCTTTGGGAAAAGAACTCCACCATTTTCGTGGTCGTACTGAACACTGATGCCCCCTCCCCTAGCCTGCCACGAGGAACCCAATAACTCAAAGGAATAGAGCCAAACGCCGGCTGCAACTTTCCTTCCTCAAAATCGCCAACATAGAGTGCTATCAAATAGTTTGAATGCGGAAGATCTTGCCGCCAGTGGTAGCGCATCTGCCCGTTCGACAGTTTCGTTGCATCGAGAAGTGTACCGTTCGAGAGAACTTTGTTTGGTGTCGCCACCGTGATGACCATTTCTGTCGTGAATTTGTCGTTCACATCATTGTAGATCGGAAGCCAGTTCGCATGCAGTCCACCTTCTCCATACGTGTATGCAAGCCACTCTCCTGGATGACGTTGGTCATTGGCAAAGTACATCCCCGCTCGCGGCGTGCACTCATACCGAACGGTGAGCATGAGCGTATCACCGGGTCCTAGCTTCACCGGCATAGCAATATTCAGTAATCTCTTGCCAGACCGGAATCCCAATGGAGTACCACGTCGAGCATCGCGAACCGCGCGAATGTTCAGATGCCATGCGTCAAGCGATACTGTATCGATCATACCGAGCGGAATCAGCGTGATAGTTGCCTCTCCGTTCACCCGATTCGCTGGCAAATCTATGTTGAGGTCAGCTTTGTAATGAAGAATATCGAACGAACGCTCTCGGTCAGCGTGGTATGCGCCAGTCGGCAACTTCTGAGCAGAGACTTGCAACAATCCCATTAGAGGCAGGAAGAAGACAATTGCGATCAGCCGCGATGGTTTCATTTTTGTTTTTTCCTATTAGATATGGTGCATTTTTTCGACGTCCGCTTGCGAAAATTTCGCCAGCTTGATCGCTTTCGCACTTGCTCTTTGTCCTGTCGGGACAACCATAAGGGCCTCCTTTGCATTTTCCGCCTCAAGAATAACCCAGCCCGTGTGATCGCCATCCATGCACCCCCACTCGAAATGGGTGAGGTAGCCAGCTGCAAGCACCTGTTTGAGTGCGTTCTTGCAGTCCTCATCGGTATGAGGAGAAACAACCAGATATCTATCCATACAATACCTCTGTTAGTTTATGTAATAGTTCTGACAGGTTTCGTTCGATACCGTCTCTTATGTCACTTGTTTTCCCAAAAAAAAGCTACTGCACCGATGAGCTTTGGTCGCGCATCTGTAATCGGGAATGCTGAAACAGCAATCGATCGTCGAATGTTATCAATCCCCTGTATCCACAAGGTTCCGTGTGCCGGATGATTCTCGTTGAGGGCTACCATCAGCGGCAGCGTTTCCGGCATCAGCGGCGTGCCAGCCTCATCGGTCGGCAAGAAGAGCCTGGTCCACGTGCTTGCAGGCATTGAGCCAGTCTCATCAAACTTGCGTCCAAGAACTTCCTCCGCTGCGTGATTATAGTACAGCATGGTTCCGTCGCGATCGATGACGAATACGGGTGTCGTGAGGGTTGCTCCGAATTTCTGAGCAAGAATGAGAGGTGTATCATTCTCTGCCATAGGTACCTCCTGTTGTTAACATTCTCCAGGTTGTATCTTGGTTCCTCGAGTTATTACCGTTGCTCGAGCAATCCCTTCCAGTTGACGACGAGAGAGAGATGCGGAAACTTCTGCATTTCGAGTGATCGACAAATGACAAATGTCTTTCCGTCCGGAGAGAGATCATAGGAAGACGTAAAGGCGGGCATCGGAAACAAAGGCTTGATGCTGACCACTTCGCCCTTTTCCCCTGCAAACTGGAGGCTCACGACAACCATTTGGTTCTTGTTATTTACATAAAACAGTTCATTCGACTCACGACCCCACACAGGGCCGACACCACCTCCTGACGAAATCCTCCAGGGATCCGACTCGGGAGCAGAAACTCGTTTCAGATAGACTTCCACGCCTCCGCTTTCGTCGGACATATACGCAACCCATTTGCTGTTCGGTGAAATCCGGCCGAAGCCTTCATCAAACTTTGTCTTTTGAAAAGGAATCGGCTTTGCTTCTTTCTCGTTCCCTCGAACAATCCACAGATCTGCATTGGTTAGTCCTCTGTTCGGTGATGTCTGCACGAGGATCGCTTTTCCGTCGCGAGAGATGTCGTAGACCAGAGTGAATCCTGACAATGAAAGAAATAGGGTTCCATCACCGCCATGCCCAATCGATTGAACATACGCATCATGGCCAGACAAGAAATACACATTACTGCCATCTGCAGACCAGACCGGAAAGAAATCTCCTTCAGCCCGGGTTGTTAAGCGTCGACGCCCTCCCGTTTGCAGATCATAAATCCATATGTTGCTCCTTCGTGACCGGATGTCGTACAGGTACAACGCCAGCTGTTTCCCATCTCTGGAGAACCGGGGCATATTCTGTTCGTTTCTGTCGTCCAGGATCCGAACGACTCCCCCTGTTCGGTCGAGGAATAGTGGACGTGCTCCTGCAAGCGCTTCACCCGTCTGGTACAACAACGTTCCCGTATTGGATACAGTGAACACCGCCATGTTGTATGAAAGATCGCTGAGTACACCGTCTTGTAGTTTGAGAGGGTCACCGGAGAGAGATAGAGCGTCTGGATCGAATCGTTGGGCGAGGAGATTGGAACCACGGGCAAAGAGGAGATATCCGTCGGCATAGGCAGGGTTAAAGGATGACTGCACCAGAATCTTCTTCTCCCCTCCATCGAGTGAAGCAACAAAGATCGCATCACCTTCCGCTTCACCGGTTTCCGAGGCAGTACGAACAAGAAACAAGAAATGCTTTCCGTCTGGTAAGAAAAAGGGCCAGCGATGTGAGCCTTCTTCTCTTGTTGAATCTAATACAGTGACCGGTTCCGGCTTCCCCTTCCCGTCTGCCGAAACACGAAAGAGACCGGACTGGTAATCGGCCGCGTACACTATCGTTCCGTTCACATTCCAAGTAGCTCCGCGAGCGTTTGGAACAGCCGTGATTGTTGTTGGCGACCCGCCGACAAGATCTACTCTCTTCATTTTCCCCGCATCAAAGAAGCCGAGTGTTTTTCCGTCGGGTGACCAAAATGGCTCGAAACCATTTTCAGTCCCTGTCAAAGCACGGGGCTCCTTTTCGCTCATTGATCGAGCGTAAATCTTGCTGGTGCCATCAGGAGTTACGCCGGTAAAGGCAATTGTTTCCCCGTTGGGTGAAATGACAGGTGGACCAAGAAGGGCTCCGAAAGAATGAATGTAGATGCTCTCCGGCACTTCAATCGATGAAACGATCGGGATGTGCGATGAAATTGGCGATGACGACCGATTGACAAGAAAGAAGACGAGAGCGGCCAGAGCCACGCCTGCCAAGCCCCAGGCTATTTTTTCCTGCAACCGTATCGTGCGGACCGGGGATGGAGATTGTGCTTGCGCGATTCCGGATTGGACAGGTGCTGCCGCTTGTGAAACAGAATAAGCGCGGCTCATTTTCTGCCGCCCGGATTCACGACGAAATCGCTTCAGATCAATCGACACCTGCTTGACGGACTGTGTCCGTTCATTCGCATCTTTTTCCAGGCACTCAAGAATGATCGAATCCAGCAAGGGGTCCACGTCCGGTTTCACGGAAGACATGGGAGGTGCTTCGACATTAACGATCTCATACATGACGGCGGTTTCATGGACTCCTTTGAATGGAAGTTGCCCGGTAATCAGTTCAAACAGGAGAATTCCAAGAGAGAAAATATCAGATCGATGATCCGCTTCGAGTCCCTGGACTTGTTCGGGTGACATATAGAACGCGGTCCCGACCGTACTGCCTTCTTTGGTAAGCCGCGAGACACCCCGCAACTTTGCAAGTCCAAAGTCCATAATCTGCGCAATGCCGTCCTTGCGAACCATGATATTCTCTGGCTTGATATCCCGGTGGACGATTCCCTTGTCATGAGCTGCAGCCAGACCGTCCGCGATCTGAATCCCAATCTCGATCGCCTGTTTGAATGTCATTGTCCCCTTTCGCTCACCCAGTGTCTGACCGTCTACATATTCCATAACGATGAAGAGTTGTTTCTCATGTTCCTGGATATCGTGGATCGTGCAGATGTTCGGATGATTGATAGACGATGCGGCTTTGGCTTCCTGGACAAATCGCGCTTTATCTTGCTCCGAGGCATTCATGTGTGGTGGAAGAAACTTGAGCGCAACCATCCTGTCAAGCTTTGTGTCCTGGGCTTTGTAGACAACGCCCATGCCACCTTCACCCAACTTCTCAATTATCTTGTAGTGAGAAATTGTCTGACCGATCATACAACACCTCCCACTTCGCTTCCGCCTTCGCTGGTGCTCCGGCGGACAGGTCGCTCCGTCGGATCCTCAAATTTCCAACCACTCACAAAGAGCGTTCGTGGGGAAATTTGGGACATGCCTCCCCGCCCGACCTCTTCAAGAATTCGATATTGAGATATCGTTTTACCAACCATGGTATAATCCTCCAATCATAGTCAGGAGGTCGTTCAGGCGGGCCTCGCCGAGAATCTTGTAGTGTGATACCGTTTGTCCGATCATAGAGTATGTCCTCCAACGAACTCATCCCCGGCCCTTCTCTTAAGAAGAGAAGGGTGTGAACTCCCTCTCTTCGCAAGAGAGGGACAAAGGGTGAGTTCCAAAAAGAAGATGGCCTGACCGATCATACATCCTTCATTGAAAATTTTCGATGAGAATGAGTTTAGAGCTTGTGCGGTTCTTGACAAAAAGAGTCTTCTTTCCATCGGGACTGAAATCAGCTGGACTGAGGACTTCAGAATTTTTCCATGGATACGGCTCTTTCTTTCCTGAATCGATGGAGACTCTCCATGCGTTGTCATTGTCAAAGAGGATGACCGACTTTCCGTCAGGAAACCACGCCCCGCGACCCGCAAGACCTTTTCCAAGGTGCTTTTTCCCGCCCCCTTTTTTGCTAATCCACACTCCCTTTGATGCAATTCGGAAATCCCTAAAAAGTATTGCAGACTCATCGGGTGAGGGAATGGCAATTGTCGAGTCCTCAAACAGAATCTCTTTTTTCCCTCCATCAACTGGGATGCGCCACGACATATTTTGATCCAGGACATTGAGCGCGGTTCCCTTGTCAATCCAGCCCAACACGATACCTTCCCCGACACGCGTCTGTTTCGATGGATCGTTCAGGTCAAGAAAGGCGGCATTCCAAATAGAATCGCGGTATGAGTAGGCGATCCGTTTTCCATCGCGCGACCATGTTGGATTAATCATGAATGTACTAAGACTCATTAATTGACGGCGGTTCTTTCCATCCACATCCACGATATACAAATGCGTATTAGGCTTTATCGGATCCTGGTCGTCCACAATGAACGCGATCTGTTTTCCGTCTGGCGAAAATCGTGGACCGCGCGCAGCCTGATCATCCGGCGTAACGGACCGCGCATTAAGACCATCAAGATCTCCTATGCCGATAGACCCGAACTGTGATTGTTGAAGATAGAGAACCCGCTTACCATCACGAGATGCCTGTATCCCAAGATCAGGACCAGGACCGCGTGTTACCTGCACCGGGTCTCCTCCATCATGGGGAATAGCCCAGAGATTCGAGGCTCCTCCACGATTGGAAGAAAAGAGAATCATCCCCTTCGCAGTCCAACAAACTTCATCGATATTCTTCTTGTCATGCGTGAGCTGACGTTCTTTTCCGGTTTCAATCTCATGGAGGATAACTTCCTGGTACTTTCCGGCAACACCTGCAAAGTTACGGATCCATGCGATGGAACCGCCATCCGGCGACCAAGACATGCTCACGCGAGAGCCCGGCCCGCCAAGTGAGTCGACAATAACAGAGTGCTTCTCGCTTCCATCCGCATTCATTACCCACAGCGCAGGACCTCCAGCAAGCCTGCCACCCAGGTATGCAATAAGCTTTCCGTCGGGGCTCCATCGTGCGGCATTGGATCCTTCAGCTAACTTCTTTTTACCGCCTCCAAGCGTGGAGACCGTCCAAAGTTCAAGAGGAAAAACCTGAAAGCCCCTTGAGTTTCCCTTAGAAAAAAGCACCTCGCTTCCGTCCGGAGAAATTTCTGCAGTGTATTTGAAGACGGAGTCGTTCGTCAGCG
>Ga0326597_10014544_pt1 | contig 10315 bp, 12 predicted proteins | sample RVTome_12_FD_203789 | JGI IMG/M metagenome (GOLD analysis project Ga0326597, IMG submission 203789) | Soil microbial communities from uranium-contaminated site in the Upper Colorado River Basin, Wyoming, United States - RVT100D185 | ecosystem: Environmental > Terrestrial > Soil > Contaminated >...
ACTTTTATCATGAGATGAAGGACTCCAACGTGCTCGACAAGGTGTCGCTGGTCTACGGCCAGATGAATGAGCCACCGGGCAACCGCCTGCGTGTGGGCCTGACCGGCCTGACCCTGGCGGAAAAATTCCGCGATGAGGGCAGGGACGTGCTGTTCTTTGTCGACAACATTTATCGTTTCACCCTGGCCGGCGTGGAAGTGTCCGCATTGCTGGGCCGCATGCCTTCCGCGGTGGGCTATCAGCCGACACTCGCCGAAGAAATGGGCAAATTGCAGGAACGCATCACTTCCACCAAGACCGGTTCCATTACCTCGATCCAGGCCATCTATGTGCCCGCCGATGACCTGACGGACCCGTCACCGGCGACCACCTTTGCGCACCTCGATGCTACCGTGGTGTTGTCACGCCAGATCGCCGAACTGGGAATTTATCCGGCAGTGGATCCGCTGGATTCCACCAGCCGCCAGCTTGATCCGCTGGTGGTCGGCCAGGACCACTATGACACGGCCCGCGCCGTGCAGAATACACTGCAACGCTACAAGGAACTGCGTGACATTATCGCCATCCTCGGCATGGATGAATTGTCGGAGGAAGACAAACTGGTGGTGGCCCGTGCCCGCAAGATTCAGCGTTTTCTGTCACAACCCTATTTCGTTGCCGAGGTATTCACCGGCAGCCCCGGTAAATATGTGCCCCTGAAAGAGACGATCCGCGGGTTCCGTGAGATCGTGGAAGGCAAGCACGACGGTCTGCCGGAACAGGCCTTCTACATGGTCGGCACCATTGAAGATGCGGTTGAAAAGGCGAACAAGCTTTAATACGGGAAGATAGGCAATCATGGCAAATACAATCCGGGTCGATATAGTCAGCGCCGAAAGGGAAATCTTTTCCGGTGAGGCGGCGATGGTATTCGCCCCAGCGATCATGGGAGAAGTCGGTATTGCCCCCCGGCATACCCCGCTGATTACCAGGCTCGGCCCCGGTGAAGTCCGCGTCCAGCATCCGGACGGCAGGGAAGAAAGTTTTTATATTTCCGGGGGCATGCTGGAAATCCAGCCCGCGGTCGTCACCGTGCTTTCCGACACCGCCCAGCGCGCCGAAGATCTGGATGAGGCCGCCATACTCAAGGCCAAGGAGGCTGCGGAAAGTATGCTCCATGACCGGGAAGCCAAGATTGATTATGCCTCAGCCCAGGCCGCCCTGGCTGAAACTGTCGCGCAACTCCAGGCCATTCAAAGACTGCGCAAACGCACCGGACGTTCTTAAAAGCAGTGATTAGTGATTAGTGAGTGGTACAACATTACCAATCACCATTCACCAATCACCAATTACCAATCACATCTACAGCGCAGGCTTATTCTGGCTTGCATTATCGGATACCATAATGTCATGAGCCTCAGCATTGTTATTCTCGCCGCCGGCCAGGGCAAACGCATGCGATCAGCGTTGCCCAAGGTCATGCATCGGCTGGCCGGCAGGACCTTGCTTGAACACGTCTATCATGCCGCGAGTCAGCTTGAGTCCAGACAGATCCTGGTTGTTTATGGTCATGGTGGAGAGCGAGCCAGGGACGAACTAGGGCACTTGAACGTCGAATGGGTGCTGCAGAAACAACAACTCGGTACGGGACATGCCGTGAAACAGGCGCTGCCATCCATCCCGGCACGGGACATGGTTCTGATCCTTTATGGCGATATCCCGCTCATTACCACCTCTACGCTGAAGAAGCTCGTCATGGCGGCGCGCAAGACAGGCGCCAGCCTGTTGACAGTCAATATGGAGAATCCATCCGGATATGGCCGCATCATCCGTGATCGGAAGGGAAACCTGGTCCGGATCGTCGAAGAAAAGGACGCCTCTGACAAGGAACGTTCCCTTCATGAAATAAATACCGGCATGATGGTTGCTTCCGCGGGACATTTGCAGCGCTGGATTTCGACTCTGGGCAATAAAAACGCACAGAAGGAATTTTATCTGACGGATGTCGTCGCTATGGCCGTGAAAGAAGGGATCAGGATCGCCACCATCAACCCTGATTCACCGGTAGAAACCCATGGTATCAATGACCGCAGGCAACTGGCGGAGATGGAACGTTATTATCAATTGGTACAGGCGCACCAGCTGATGCACCGCGGTGTAACTATTCTGGATCCGGCGCGTTTCGATCTCCGCGGCGAACTGGAAACGGATCGTGACGTTCTGATCGATGTCAATGTCCTCCTCGAAGGCAGGATCAGGATCGGCGCTAATGTCAGGATCGGCGCTAATTGCTGCATCCGAGACACCGTCATCGGGGATGATGTCGAAATCCTGCCGAATTGTGTCATCGAAAATGCCGTGATCAGCAATGGTTGCCGGATCGGCCCGTTCGCGCGTATACGTCCCGATACCGTGCTGGATGAAAATGTACACATCGGCAACTTTGTTGAAGTAAAGAAATCAGCAATCGGAAAAAATTCCCGGGCCAATCATCTGAGTTATATCGGTGACAGCGATCTGGGGAGTAATGTTAACGTCGGTGCCGGCACCATTACCTGTAATTATGACGGCGCCCGCAAGCACAAGACCATTATCGAGGACGATGTATTTATCGGCTCGGATACACAACTGATAGCGCCCGTGACCATCGGCGCCGGCGCTACCATTGCCGCCGGCACCACGGTGACAAAGAATGTGGAAAGCGGGACGCTGGCCATCAGCCGGGTTGAACAAAAATCCGTAAAAAAATGGAAGAGACCGAAAAAAAACGTGAAACGTGAAACGTGAAGCGAGATACGCTTCACGAACGGCATTTCACGCTATAAGAGATGCGAGAATGAAAATCGGTTATTACCAATTCCGTCCGCTGTTCGGGAAGGTGCGGCATAACCTTAAGCGGGTTATGAACAGGCTTGCCGGTGTAAACGCCGACCTGATGGTGTTGCCGGAACTGGCCTTTACCGGTTATTACTTCAAAGACCGGAATGAAGTCAAGCAACTGGCCGAAGATCCGGCCAGGTCCGAGACGGTGGCCGCCCTGGCCAGCTTGTGCAGGGACAGGAACCTCCGTCTGGTCACGGGATTTGCGGAAAAAGCCCGGGACAGGTATTTCAACAGCGCCCTGCTGATCGGGCCCAAAGGCATTGAACATGTCTACCGCAAGTTGCACCTGTTTAATGAGGAGACGAGGTGGTTTGACGCCGGTAACATCCCTTTGCAGGTAAACCGCCTTGGTAATGTCAGGATCGGCATGATGGTTTGTTTCGACTGGATCTTCCCGGAAGTGACGCGAGTGCTGGCACTCGAAGGCGCAGATATCATCTGTCATCCATCCAACCTGGTATTGGGTTATTGCCAGCAGTCAATGCTGACCCGCTGTCTGGAAAACAAGGTTTATGCCATTACCGCCAATCGCTTTGGCTCCGACCAACGGCCCCAGGGCACACTCCGTTTTACCGGGGGCAGCCAGATCGTGGCGCCGGGCGGTACCTTGGTTCACCGGGCCGTATCCCAACGCGAGGAATTGTACGTAATGGATATAGACCCCATGCTGGCGCGCGACAAGAGTATCACCCCGCGCAATGAGGTATTGCGCGACCGGCGTCCGGAATTGTATAAAACGCTCAGTGCCAGGAAGAGAAAACCGGCATGACATTCACCACCGCCGATTTGTACGATCACCATGAAGGCAAGGTCCAGGTCGCCCTCCCGGTGTTCAGGGATTATGGCGGGAAAAAGAATTTTTGCGGACAGATAGTAACAGTCAAGGTCTTTGAAGATAATTCACTGGTCCGCGCCGCACTGGAAGAGCGGGTGCAGGACAAGGTGCTGGTTATCGATGGGGGCGAATCGTTGCGCTGTGCACTGGTTGGCGATCTGCTGGCACAGCTGGCGAAAGATAATGGCTGGCAGGGCATCATTGTTTCCGGGTGCATCCGTGATTCCGGCATTGTCGCCACCATTGATATCGGCATCAAGGCGCTGGGCACCAGCCCGCGCAAAAGTGTCAAGAAAGGCGCAGGTGCCCGGAACGTAGAAGTAACCTTCGCCGGAGTCACTTTTGCGCCGGACCATTTTATTTATGCGGATGGAGACGGGATTTTGCTATCGGAGATCAAGCTTGTATAGCGATACAAAATACATGCCGGGTCAAGAGATTGTGAGTGCTACCATCGCCCATGGTGTGATTCGCTAATCATAGGTGTTGATTCTGACGGTTATGAAGATTGAATGGCTGCTGTTGCCGGTCACCGCCCCGGGGGCCCTGGCACTGACTGGCGAATTTCCTTGTCTAATTTCCGGACAGTAGGCGCATTACTTCAGACAAGTTCGGACGACAGCATTAGGGGCGTTTGTACCTGATTGTTGCATTAATTATTAGGGCTATAATGTATCCATTGTATATATCAGCGAGGACATGAAAATGAACAGGCTAATGTCAGTAATTCTGGTTATTGTTATGTCTTTCATCACCCTGCAAACCCGGGCAGATTGTACCGAGGGTAGTCTGGGCAACAAAGAACTCATAGGTACGTTGGCAGGCGCGGCGCTTGGCGGGTTGGTGGGTTCACAGTTCGGCGGCGGCACGGGCAACAAAATTGCCATCGGCGCCGGGGTTGTAGCCGGTGGTTTTCTGGGCAACAAGGTCGGGGCCGATCTGGATTGCCAGGATCAACAATACCATTACGATACCACCCAGAATGCCCTGGAGACGCAGAAGTCCGGACAGGCCTCGACCTGGTCCAACCCGGACACCGGTCACTCCGGTACCATCACACCAACCAGGACCTATACCTCGACGGACGGTGTCCCCTGCCGTGACTTTACCCAGACCATCTATGTAGAAGGCAAATATGAAGAGGTCAAAGGCAGCGCCTGCAGGCAACCGGATGGCACCTGGAAACCGGTCAGTTAAAAGAATCCCGCAGATGACAAAACAGCATCTTGCGTTGTTGCTGTTTATCAGCAACATGGGGTTGCCATTATCAGCGGTTGCCCACGACACCGAGACATTATTCAACACTGTCAACCTGCAGGCGCAGGCGGAACGTGAGATCCCTAACGATCAGATGATGGTGATGCTGGTCACCGAACATGACGGCAGCGATGCAGCGAAGGTTGCACGTTTGATCAACCTGGACATGACCTGGGCATTGGAATTGACCAAAAAGCATGCATTTGCAAAATACCAGACCAGAGGTTACCAGACCTGGCCCGTCTACGATGAGGACCAGGAAATATCCGGCTGGCATGCCGTCCAGGAAGTAGAGATCACAAGCGTCAACATGGAGGGATTGAGTGAACTCATTGGCAAACTCCAGGAAAAATTGCAGATAAGACAGATGAGTTTCAGCCCATCCGATACAACACGCAGACAATCCGAGGACCAGTTGATAGAGGAGGCCATGCAGGCCTTCAGGGACCGGATCGAGATAGTTAAAAAGAAGATGGATGAAAAAAATTACAGGATCGTAAATCTCACAATCAATACCGGGGGTTCCCCGCTTCCAATGTACTATGAACGGGCCATGGCCAAGGCACCGGCCACGGCCATGGCACCGCCTCCGGCAGTACAGGCCGGGACCAGCAGGCTCGTTGTGACCGTTGACGGCAGAGTACAATTTATCCAAGACAGCCCGGAATAAATCCTTTCAACTCCATGGCGGTAAGGGAGTGTTTGTTTCCGCATGGTTCCTTCCGGTTGAGTATCCCTGGTGTAACAACCATGTCCGCCTGCAACGCACATCAGGGCGCACGGGGCAGACAAATGGTTATCTTATATGTGTGGGGGTTTCCAGGCGCTTCAGGGTCTGGCGCAAGTAGGCGATTTTGGTGATAGCCCATTGTCCGACTTGGTGTATCAACACTAATCCGATCATGCCCACGGTGATAATGAAATTTGCACTGTGCGCGCTCAGGTATGCATAAATTAAATACGCTGCCAGTCCGGCGACCAGCACCCAGTCAGCAGAACGAATCACAAAAATCATCAACTTGATTTGGGATGGGCTCATGACAGTTTCTTCATTTTTACAGCGGTTATTTTAGTTCCTTCAATATCTTGTATGCAATACGGACGGTCTTGTTGATATCTATTACTGTATGTTTGCTGGAAACAAACCCGGCTTCATAAGCAGAAGGGGCAAGGTATATGCCATTCCGTAACATGCCATGAAAGAATTTACGGAAATGGTCTTGATTACAACCCATTACCTGCCCGAAGGTTGTGATCCGTTTCGCGCCGGAGAAAAACAGGCCAAACATGCCGCCCATGGTATTTGTTGTGAAAGGAATGGCCGCTTGGTCCGCGACGTCCTGCAGTTCCTCCGTCAGCATTTTTGTCTTTGCGGAAAGTTGCTTGAAAAACCCGGGCCGTGAGATTAACCGGAGAGTGGTTAACCCCGCGGACATGGCCACGGGATTGCCTGACAAGGTACCGGCCTGATAGACAGGTCCATCCGGTGCCAGAAGGTCCATGATCCTCGCCAGTCCACCGAAAGCCCCGACCGGCATGCCTCCGCCAATCACCTTGCCGAGTACTGTCAGGTCAGGTTTGATATTGTATATGGATTGTGCGCCACCGAGGGCGACCCGGAATCCGGACATGACTTCGTCAAAGATCAATACGCTCTGATATTTATTGCATACCCTTCTCAGGGTACTCAAAAACGCCCGGGTACCCGGTACACAGTTCATGTTGCCTGCCACCGGTTCGACGATAATGGCCGCTATCTGTTCGCCCATCCGGGAAAATATCCGTTCCACCTGCTCCGGCTTGTTGTAGTCCAGTGTGATCGTATGCCGGGCAAGGCTGGCAGGTACGCCGGGTGAGGTTGGCACGCCCAGAGTAAGCGCGCCGGAACCGGCCTTCACGAGCAGGGAATCGGCATGGCCGTGGTAACAACCCTCGAATTTAACGATTTTATCGCGACCTGTATAACCCCGTGCCAGCCGGATGGCGCTCATGGCAGCCTCGGTGCCGGAACTTACCATTCGGATCTTTTCCAGGTTGGGCATGAGATCGCAAATCTTGTCCGCCATCTGTGTCTCGATTTCCGTGGGGGCACCGAAACTCAATCCATTGGCCGATGCCTTTTGTACACTGCGAACTACGTCAGGGTGCGCATGGCCCAGTATCATCGGCCCCCAGGAACCGACGTAATCAATGTATTTTCTGCCCTCCGTGTCATACAGGTAGGCGCCCCGGGCCTTTTTGAAAAATACGGGGGTGCCCGTTACTGACTTGAAGGCGCGGACAGGTGAATTGACCCCACCGGCAATATGTTTTTTTGCAGCCCGGAATAACTTTTCAGTCATTGATGATGAAATAACGCCATGTATTTTCGTGTCGCCTGACCGGCATCCACAGGTGCATACAAGCCGCTGCTGACTGCCAGAAAATCCGCCCCGGCCGCCACCAGAGTCGTTCCGTTTTCCGGGGTGATACCACCGATGGCAACAACGGGTAGTTTTATGATCTGTTTTACCTTGCCGATCAATCCAGGTTCCGCCCTGACGGCATCCGGTTTGGTCAGAGTGTGGTAGAACGCCCCCAGGGCAATATAATCTGCTCCACCGACCATGGCGGGTTGTGCACGTTCAGGCTCATTGTAGCAGGATATACCGATAATACTTTCAGCCCCAAGCAGGGCCCGTGCGGCGGCATAATCCATATCATCCCGACCGAGATGCACACCGTCCGCCTTGACCAGCAGCGCCAGTTCGGGATCATCGTTGATAATCAAGGGCACTCCGTATTGTGCGCATAATCTGTGTAACAAACCGGCCTGCGTGATCTTCAATCGGGTATCGGCTTCCTTATTGCGATATTGAAGCATGGCCGCACCTGCCTCCAGGATCGGTTCTGTCTTGTCCAACAAACCCCCTGTAGTCAGACTCCGGCAGTCCGTTATGGCATACAGTCCCCCCGGCGGTAATGATGTGGCTGGCGCCATCATGAAGTTATTCCCCGTAGAAGCGGTCCGGATAGTACTGTTTTTCACCCCGCCGCAACCCGTGTTTCAGGGTGTTCCAGGTATATTCCTGGCCCTGCATGACCGCCTGTTTTATCTCTACGCCCAGGGCCAGATGAGCCGCGATGGCCGAAGACAATGTACAGCCGGACCCGTGATAGGTGCCGGCCAGCCTGTCCCAGGCAAATTGCACGGGTGGTATATTTTCAAAATACAGGGAGTTGATTACTTTAGCCGTAGGTTCATGGGTCCCGGTAATAAGGGCGGCTGTGCAGCCCTGATTGAGAAGTTTATGAGCAGCCGCCGCCAGATCCTCAAGACCCGTAAGGGCACGCGCCTCCACTGAGTTGGGAGTAACCACCGTTGCCAGAGGGAGCACTTTATCGTGCAGTGACCTGACCAGGTCATCTGGCAAGATTTTCTTACCGGTGCCGGAACTGATCACCGGATCGACAACGACGGGGACATTCTTGAGGCGCAACAGAACGGTGGTAATGGCATCCAGGATTCCGACATCTCCAATCAGGCCGATCTTGCAGGCCCCAATCGGTATCTCGTCCAGGATCAGCTCTGTCTGTTGCAGAAAATCATCAGGGCAAACCGGGATATATTTTTTGAACACTTTGGTGTTCTGCGTGGTCAAGCAGGTAATCACCGTGGCCGCGTGGCAGCCGTTCGCGGCGATAGCTTCGATATCCGCCTGGATCCCGGCGCCGCCGCTCGGGTCATGCCCGGCCAGGACCAGGACCACAGGTTTGTTGTGAACGATGTCTTGCATGCCCGATATTGTACTGGTCCCTTCAGGATGCGGGTATAAAGCCCGCATATGAAACTGTAAAAGCGCAAATATTCATGGAGGAATTTTGCGGGAGATAACGGTAACAATTCATCAAATCAATAACATGCTGAAATTGAAAAAAGCACCCTGGTAACTTGCGGGTTTAAAACGGCCTTACCACCGCCAGAATCACAATGATTATCAGAAAGACAACGGGGACTTCATTGAAGTAGCGGTACCAGATATGTGCATGTTTATTACGATCCTGTTTGAAGTCCAGAAACAGTATTCCACAGAATATGTGGTAAAACACCAACAACAGTACGAAGGCCAGTTTGACATGCAACCACAAGGTACCGGCATAAGCAGACCAGCCATTAATGAGTAATATCCAGAAACCGAATACCAGCGTCAGCACACCACCGGGGGTCATGATCCCGAACAAAAGTTTCCGTTCCATGATCTTGAAGCGCTCAATGCCCTCCCGGTCCGTGGCCATGGCGTGGTAGACAAACAACCTTGGCAAGTAAAACAACCCCGCAAACCAGGTGACCATGAATATAAGATGTAATGCTTTGACCCACAACATGGAATCAGCCATTAGTTATAAGTTACAAGCGATAAGTAACAAGTCTGATAAACAGTTCGTATAATTATGCTCAAGTGCGATTATCAGCCTCTTGTAACATAAGACTTGGCACTTGTGACTGTTTTAGCATGTCCATAATTTGCGCACGAAGTTCTTGCATGTTCAATGCACCGACATTGTGGGTAATAATCCTGCCGTCCGGTGCGATCAGTACGGAGGTCGGTGTCAGGGTCACACCGTCAAATGCATGTGCTACGGAGCTGTCAATATCCAGTGCTATGGCATAGGGAACGCTGCGCACCCTGGCAAGTTCCAGCACCCGGTTGGGAGGATCATAGGCCATTGCCACCCCGATTATTTCAAAACCCTTACCTGACAGTTCATTATAGAGAGATATCAGATGCGGCATTTCCCCGAGACAGGTGGAACAGGTCGTTGCCCAGAAGGTTACGAGTACCGGGCGTCCACGCAAATCCTTCATGTTGATCTGGCGGCCATCGATGATTTTGAAAGTAACCTCAGGAGCCAAGCCGTATCTGTTGGGGTGCAGAGCAAGGACCCCGGCAAGCACAGCAAGCACCAGGATACATGTTCCGGTTAGTAAAACTTTTTTATTCATTATGATTCCGGGCGGATGGTACGGTTCCGGGACCTGTTGCAGGAGAGGTCGGTTGTTTTCTTGTACCATTCAACAAACCGCGTAAAAAAGAAAATATCCTTTTGACCCCGTGCCAGATTTTCGGCAACAGCCAAATCATCAGGATTATGAAAACCAGCAGCCCCGTCAGAAAGACTGCAGGATGAGTCAATGCCGTCCACATGCCGATAATTACAATGATGTCTTCGGCAATAGAAACCACCCAGTTGCTTACAGGTTCCGGCGAGGTATTGATCAGGATGCGACTGCCGGCCTTGGTGGCGTGTGCCCCTGCGGCGAGGGTGCCGCCCAGTAAAAACGCAGCCAGTTCTGCGGCGGGACTGATATCACCCACGGCC
>Ga0326597_10014545_pt1 | contig 10315 bp, 6 predicted proteins | sample RVTome_12_FD_203789 | JGI IMG/M metagenome (GOLD analysis project Ga0326597, IMG submission 203789) | Soil microbial communities from uranium-contaminated site in the Upper Colorado River Basin, Wyoming, United States - RVT100D185 | ecosystem: Environmental > Terrestrial > Soil > Contaminated >...
CACGGCGACGTAGGCGCCGAAGGACTGCAGCAGCAGGCTGGACTGCAGGAACTGGATGCCCGCGCCGGCGCCCACCATGCGCCAGCCGTAGAAGAGCCGTTTGGCCAAGCTCAGCCGCCCGCCCCTAGAGCTCTCAGCATCAGTGTTGTCATATAAGAAGGATACATGCCGATTGATTTGAAATAGGGGTTGACCCTGCTGGGCGTCGCCGCGTCGTTTGCGGGGATGGCGGGGGCTAGCGGCGTCAGACCCGCCCCGGATTGGACGAAAGTCATAGCCAGATGGCCAATGCGGCGGCCCGAGCGCTGTCGTATCCTTGCTAGGTTGCTCCCAAGGAGAGCGTGCCGCCGTGCGGATCCTGCTGGTCGACGATCATGCCCTGTTCCGGGAGGGCTTGAAGTTCCTGCTGCGCAGCCTCGATGCCGAGCTCGAGCTGGAAGAGGCGGGCGACTGCGCGCAGGCGCTCGAGCGGGCCTCCCGGCGGGATTACGACCTGGTGCTGCTCGATCTCAAGCTGCCCGGCGTCAACGGCATGGATGCCTTGCGCGCGCTGCGCGAAGCCGTTCCAGCCGCGCCCCTGGTGGTGCTGTCGGGCGAGGAGGACCCGCACGTGGTGCGCGAGGCGATCGAGCGCGGCGCGATGGGCTTCATCCCCAAGTCGTCGACGCCCGAGGTGCTGATCCAGGCCTTGCGTCTCGTGCTTGCCCGCGGCGTGTACCTTCCGCGGGCCGTTCTGGACAGTCGTTCCGCCCCCGCCCCGGCCGCCTCGCCCCAGGCCGATAGCGCCGCGGCCCGGCTGCTCGGCCTGACGCCGCGGCAGGCGGACGTCCTGCGCTGCGTCATCCAGGGCAAGCCCAACAAGATCATCGCGCGGGAGCTCGACATCTCCGAGGGCACCGTCAAGGCGCACCTCTCCTCGGTGATGCATGCCCTGGGCGCGCACAACCGCACCGAGGCGGTGTACGCGGCGGCGAAGCTGGGGCTGCGGCTTCCCTAGGCGCTAGAGTTCGAGGTCGATGGTCTTCTCGGCGGTTGCGGGTCGCGGACCCCGCATGAACCGGCAACGCAGCATCCATCTGCCTTTGCCGTCGCGATAGGCGCGCAGCAGGGCAAAGCCATCGCCCGGCGCCGCGAACTTGATCGAGACCTGGCATTGATAGTCGCCGAAGCGGAACCTCTCGTCATACGCGAGGTTGTCGTAGATGGAGTTGGCGAAGGGAAAGGGCGCGTACAGCGCCGAGCTGTGGATGGAATGAAAGCGCGTCACCTCTCCCGAGCCGTTCGCCGAGATGACGGCGGTGGTCGCGAAGGAGATATGCTCGTCGCCGGACAGGAAGACGACGTGCCTGATCCTCTTGGTGGCGATATAGTCCAGCAGTCCGAAGAACGACTTCGGGTACCCGTCCCAGCCGTCCGAGCGAATCGCACTGGCGAGATGCTCGTTCTGTGCCGCCCGGTGATGTCGCGGCAGAAAGGACGTCGGCGAGGCGATGAATTTCGGCAGGTTCTGTTTCGCCGGGTCGACGAGCCACTCTTGCAGCCTCTTCAACTGGTCGTCGTCCATGATGCACGCGTCTTTGACGGTTTGCGCGGTTCGCGGGCTGCGCTCGGTGCGCGTATCGGCCATGAAGAACGGAAACCCGCCGACCTCGAACGGGTACCACAGGCATCCGGGCGGCGACTGGTTCGGCCCTGCCATGCGCTGGTATCTCAAGTACGAGGAGCACCCGTCGACCAACGCCTGGCCGCGGCGGGACTCTCCTGCGACAGGCTCCCAGTTGTCCTCGATCTCGTGGTCGTCGAGCATGGTATACGTCGGCACGCGGCGCTGGATCCTGCGCAGCGGAGCGATCCGTAACAGCCGCTCGTACGGCAGCTCGAAGCGGTCGTAGAGGGTCGTGGGGTCGAACAGGCCCGCCGTGGCGTCGGCATAGATCTGGTCGCCCACCAGCAGCACGCACTCGGGGCGCCAGGCCGCGTCCTTGCGATCGAGGCAGCGCGCAAGACGCTCGTAGGAGCGCTCGGCAACGTCCCGATCGAAGAAACCCGCCGGGTACTGGCAGCTCGCCACGGCGAACGTCAGTGCGAGCGGATCGCGCGGCGAACGCGTGTCCCGGCCCTCGACCCTGACCAATGCCTCCATCAGCTCCCGGCTCGAGCGCTCGAGCAGGGTTTTGAGCTCACGTTCGACTTCGCGCTTCATGGATTCCGGCAAGGAAGCCACGGGGATCGGTTCCGAGTCGGCACGGTCCCAGGGACCCGGACCATGCCGCGCGAATTCCGCCGCCAGTGCATCCGCATAGAATTGCGCCCAAGGGTCGGCCGACTGGTCATAGAGCAGAATCGCCAGCACGCCGGCGATGTCCGGGCCCCAGAAGCTGGCCGGGGCCTCGATGCGGAAGATGCCGTTCTTGTCGTTGCGGGCCCGGGCCAGCCATCCGCTGTGGCTCCATGCGAAGCGCTCCTGCTGCTCGTCCAAGCGAACCGGCACCAGGAGCATGGCGAGCGCCTTCCCGAGCAGGGGATCTGCCCCGGCGCCCAGCCGCACCAGCGTTCTCCCGTTCAAGCTGACCGATTCGCCCAGGATCGGACCGATCCAGGGAACCTTCGCCAGGAAGCTCGGCCGCCTGTCTTTCCAGGGATCCCTAGTGTCGGCCACGGTCCTCACCTTCGCTCAGAAAGTTGAAGACGACGCGGAACACTTTGCGGGCTTTCTTCCCGATCAGGCTGTCCTGGTGTCCAAACTCGCGGAACTCGTGCTTCTCTATCTTGATGCCCGCCTGCTCCATGAACTTCTGCTCGAAGCGCGCGAGCGTCGCGACGTCGGATAGACCGTTCTCGCTGCCGTGAATGCTCATGGTCGGGAACGTCCAGTTGCGCGCCATGTTCGCCGGCAGGGCGTAGTTGTTGCGGCCCGCCCGGGTCGTGATGGTCTCCGATCGGGCGAAATGGATGGCCTGGGCCACGGTCTCGATGCTCAGCGGGCCGAACAGGTCGTCGATGTACTCGAGAACCTTGTCGTTCAGCAGCGCCCTGCCCCACCGGTCCGCCAGGCTGAAGTCGCGCCCGTAAAGGGCGTCCATGCGATGGCGCGTGCCGACAAACGGGGTCCGTCGCAGCGGACAGAGCGGGTTCTCGATATCGAACTCCTCTTTCGGGTACGGCAGCGTGGCGAGCAGGCGGTCGATCAACTGGTCCACCAGGCCCGGATCCGGCCGCACGCGAAACTCGTAGTTCGCCAGGGGCAGGAGATGCCTCAGATAGCTCATCGCGTAGCCGCGAAATATGTTGGCCGGGCTCATGACGACGAACGGGGCGATCTGCGACAGCACGGCCCGGTGGACGCGGCGCGGCATCAGCGAGCGTTCGCGGAAGAACCTCTCGCCCGTTTCGGGCGGCGCGAGCACCGCCATGCTGAACATGGCCGCGCCCATGCAATGGGCGAATACGTCCAGTGATTCCGGTTGCACCTCGCGGCAGATGGCGTCGAACGCGACCGGCAGGTCCGCGAGCGCCGCATCCTCGAACGTCCAGGGATGGCGCGCCGTGGGCATCCCGCTGCTGGTGCGAAGATCCAGGACCCAGACGTCCCGCTTGCGGCGATAGAAGTATTCCGCCATGCAGGGCTTGACCGCATGGTGCGCGAAGGTCGTTCCGCTGGCGCTGTAGCCGTGAATCATCACCACCGGCCGGCCGCGCGCGTTGCGCGGGCGGTAGCGCGTCAGCCGCACCCGCACCGGCGTGCCGTCGCGCAATCGATCGACCTCGATTTCCGTGATGGCCGGCTCGGGCAGCCGGCCCTCGATCGCGGCGGGCAGCCGCTGAGGCTCGCGCGCCGCCGGCGCATCCGGCCGCCGAAAGCTCCAGACGTGAATGTTGATCAGCAGGCGAAGAAAGTAGCCGAGAAACGAGGCGAGGTCGGCGAGCGCCGAAACCTGGTCCTGCTGCCCGACGATCTTGAAAAGGGGCACGCGCTGCGCGGCCAGGTACCTGGTGTCCAGGTGCAGCACCGGCCTGCCGCGCACCGGACCGGCCAGCTCCGTCAGCCGCATTTCCATCAACTGGCGCCACGGATTCGCCCGCCTCCCATAGGTGAGCCGCTTCAGGCCCACGATGTCCTTGTCCCTGAGGAATTGCTCCGTCCTGATCGGAGTGCTCGCCTTGCATGTTGCGTCGGCCTTGAGGTGAAGCCTGTACTCCAGCAGCCGCACTTCGCCGGCGCGCGAGGCGAGGGCCAGCACGCTCTTGATCCGCCACCAGAGCCGGGACCACAGACCGGCGGCCTCGCTACCGAGCGGCGAGCGGGGTCGCTGCCGGCGCTCGGTGAGCGCCTGCCAGGAGTCCCTCATTCCGCGGTTCAGCCACCAGGGGAGCAGGGTCGCGAGCCAGCGCTGCCAGAGCCTGTTGCACTCGCGCTGAAAGAAGCTCAGGGTGCCGGCGAGCGGTGCGCGCACCTGAACGATCTTCCCGAGATCCTCGTCCGAACCGCCGCGCGCGCGCCACGCGTCCCACTCGTTCTCAAGGAAGATTCGCATCTCGCCGCCGCGGAGCTCGAGCGTCCTTTGCATCGGGACCGGTTTTCCGGCAGGGGCGGGTTCACCCTTCTCATCCTTCTTCGGCAGCACGAGATCGGCGATCGAGCACTTCGCGAAGCGCAGCGTCAGCTCCACGACGCAGGGAATCCTCCCCCAGCCCTTGGCTTTCAGCTTCACTGCGCCCGTCATGCGTTCGACGACCTCGATCTCGGTCGGATGCCTGGCCGCGCCAGGACGCTCCTCGCGAAAGCGGGTTCGTTCGGGCAGAGACTTGACCGGAACTCGAGGCGAAGCGAAGCCCCATTGCGTTCGCAGGCTCTCCACGGCGCGCAGCGCGAGCGCCGAGATGGTCAGCGCCGGGTTGATTCCCAGAGCGCTGCGAACGATCGAGCCGTCCAGCACGGCGAGGTTGCCGAAAGGCCGCTCGCCCAGCGGATCGGCGGCAACGTCGAATACCTGCCCCAGGTGGTTGACCACACCGGCGTCGGCGTTGTCGCCCATCGGGCATCCGCCGAGCGGATGCACGGTCAACGGCGGACCGCGTCGGTCATCGAACAGGAACTGCATCGAGGCCGGCAGGAGCTGCCAGAGGGGATTGGGCAGAACCTGACCTCCCGCGCCGGAAGCTGCAACCAGCGCCTGCAGCTGCTTGATCTGCGCGCCGAAGAGCTCCGCATCGCGCAAGGCCGGCCACCGTACCCTGATCGCGCCGTCGCCCTCGTCGGCCTCGTCGCCCTCGCGGCGCTCCACCAGCTCGAGCGCGCCCGCGGCACCGTCGTCGCCCATCGCGACGAGCACCGAGCTGTTACGGATCGCCTTGGCTTCGACCGCACAGGGATCGTGCGCGGGCGCATCGGGCCGATGGGGCTTGCAGTCGATGTGTTCGAGGTCGTGCAGCGCCTTCACCGTGGTGACCGTTTCCTCGAAGACGCGCCGCAAGGCACCCGGAATCGCGAGCTCCTCGATCACGTGGCCGGTTCCGTCCCCCGCGCGAAGATCGAGCAGTCCGGTGATCGTCGGACCGACCGCCCGCCGCTCTGGAGGGTCGGACTCGTCGGACACGGCATTGACGTCGCGGTTCTGCCCGTACACCACGGTGATCGCATCGCCGTTGGCGGAGAAGCGCTGCCCGAGGCGGGGCGACAAGCGGAGCGTGTCGCATTGCGAGCGCAGCAGGATCTCGGTGGAGCCGAAGGTGCCGGCGGCAAGGATCAGCTTGCGCGCCCGCAGCACCGCGGGCGGTCCCTGGCGCTTTCGCAGATGCTGGTCGGTGTGCACCGTATGAAGCAGCCAGAGATCGTCGCCGGCGCGCTCGATGCGCAGCACGGTGGCGCCGGTGAACACATGGGCGCCCGCGCGTCGCGCATTCGCCAGCAGATTGACGTCCAGCGAGTTCTTGGCGCCATGATTGCAGCCGGTGGCGCAGTCGCCGCACAGCTTGCACTGCTTGAGCGATACGTCTGCACCATTGCGCTGATCGGTCAACGCGACCGTGATCGACGCTTCCCGAAAGCTTGCGCGAGCGAGCGCTTCCAGGGCCTGCGTCTTCAACGGCCGGGGGCGCGGACTGAGCTTGATGCTGTTGCCGCGGGCGCCGAGCAAGCGTTCCGCCGTGTCGAAATACGTCCGGAAGAGATCGTCGCGAACCGCGTGCGGCCAGCTGTGGAAGACGGACGGGTGCGGCCTCTCCATCACGCCTGCGTTGATCAATGAGCCGCCCCCCAGGCCGTTGGCGACGATGGCGCTGACGTCCTCGCCGACGCGCACGTCGAACAGGCCTTCGCGCCGGCCGCCGGGACGCGGAGAGCCGGCAGTGCTGTAGCGCACATGCGCGGGGAGGTCGGCCAGGCCCGCGGGGAACATGCCGGAGAGGTATTCCCTGCCTCTCTCGAGGACGCACACCCGCAGCTTGCGCTCCCCACGTATCGACTCGTCGCGCATCGTGCAGCCCGCCAGCTCGGCCGCGGCGGTCGCGCCGCCGTAGCCGCTGCCGACGATGATCACGTCAAAGACGAAAGTCTCGCTGGCGCGACGTTTCTCCAGGTAATAGAGCAGCTCCTCGAAGCCGCGCGACAGCCACGAGGTCCCCCCTTTCTTGCGTGCGCCCGGCTGTGCACCGGCCTGCATCGGCCTGCCTTCCAGCCCTGTTCAGGGCTCAACCGCCTCGGCTATGGCTCGCTTCAGTGTCTCGATGGGTACGGGCTTGTGCAGCAACGTGATGCCCGCATCCTCCGCCTCCCGCAGCCGGTCGGCCGCGATGTCGCCGCTCACCAGGATGGCGGGTACGCCCGGGTAGAGCGCGCGGATGGCGCGCACGGCATCGATGCCGTTGTCCGCGCCTCGCAGGCGAAAGTCGGCGAGCACGACGTCGGGTCTGGCCGCGCGGGCGGCCGCGACCGCGTGCTCCGTGCCGTCCGCCAGCGTGGCGCGGCAGCCCATGCCTTCGAGCAGGGTCTTCATGCCGAGGCGGATCGCCGCCTCGTCGTCGACTACGAGCACGTGCGCGGCGATCGATGGTGCGTCCACTTCCGCCGCGTCCTCCGCGAGCATCGCGCCGCTTCCCGCTGCGGCGAGGGACAGCTCGAAGCGGGTGCCCTCGCCGGGAGTGGAGAACATCTTCATGCGGATCTGCAGCAGGTCGGCGAAGCGCTTTACGATCGCCAGCCCCAGGCCCAGGCCCCTGGTGCGGTCGCGCTCCGGGTTGTCCACCTGGTAGAACTCCTCGAACACGCGCGCCCGCTCGCTCTCGCGGATGCCCCGGCCGGTATCTGCAATGGCGAGCAGGAAGCCGCCGACCTCCTGCCTGACCTGCAGGCTGACCGATCCCCGGTCCGTGTACTTGATCGCGTTGTCGAGCAGATTGCGCACGATTCGATCGAGGTGCGCCGGGTCGGTCTCGACCAGCGCCTCGTGCGGGCACTCGAGCGCAAGCTTCAGTCTCTTGGCAGCGGCGGTGTCGTCGAATTCCTCGCGCATGCGCTCGAGGAACGGGCGCAGGTCGATTGCCGCCGGGTTCACCCGCACCACGCCCGCGTCGAGCTTGGAAATGTCGAGCAGGGCGTCGAGCTGCGTGGTGAGGACCCGCAGCGCAGTGTTGATGTGGCGCACGATGTCACGGCTGAGATCGTCCAGCGGCCGCATCGACAATGCCGCGCCGAACAGCGACAGCGTATGGATCGGCTGGCGCAGGTCGTGGCTCGCGGAGGCGAGAAAGCGCGTCTTGGCGCGGTTGGCCGCTTCGGCCTGCTCGAGCGCGGATTCGAGCCGGCGGTTGAGCGCCGCCTGCTGCAGGCGGATCTCGAAGGAATCGCGAAACAGGCGCACGGCGTCCCGGCCGAGCGCGAGCAGCAGCACGCCGAGGAGCGCTACCAGCGCCGCGGTCGAGCCCTGGATCCAGCCGCTCACCGTCGTCCCCGGGCTGAACGCCCACAGCACGCTCAAGGGGCCGAGCATGGGCAGCAGGTAGGCGAGCAGCACCGGCGTGTAGCCCGCGGTCGTAGCGACCGATCCTGCGCACATGCCGATAACCACCATCGACTGCAGCGCGCGCTCGAATGGCGGCAGGAAGGGAAAGAAGCCGAGCGACAACCCGTGGGCGATGCCGTTGACCGCGCTCAGCACGATCGCCACGCGCAGGCGCGTTGTGTCGGGCACCGAGGTCATCGTCGACAGGCGGCCGAGCATATGCCAGCGCAGCATCAGCACCGCAGCGACAAGCGAGAGCCATGCGGCCAGGATCCACCCCGGAACGCGATCGGTCGCCAGCCCGGCGATCATGAGCGCGGCAAGAAACACCGGTATCGGGATGCGCCGCGCCTGCCGAGCGAGCATGCGCAGGAGTTCCTCCTGAACACTGCCCGCCGGAGCGGAAAGCGGCGGGAACGGATCGCTTTTCGCGCCCGATCGACCTGGCAAGATGTCCACCATGTGCCGACCCCCCCGAGGCTGCGCGCCAAGCATACCGGAGCGGCCGCGCTGCCGCACGTCCACCCAGCGGGCGGCGCCTGCGGCGATCTCCTCCTTACGCATCATCGCAAGACCCTTGGCCCGTTCTCATGCAGCGCCGGGCTCGGAGGCCCCGAACTGCAGCGACGGGGCGAACCCGAAGAGGGCGGCGCGCGCGCCGGTGCCATCGGCAACGCGCCGCGTCTTGCATTCGATGCAGCGCTTCAGGAAGTAGCGCGACGGGCCGTCGTCGGGATAGCGCGCGCACAGGACTCTGAAGCCGAGCAGCGCATCGCGGATCCGCCCGCGCTCGAGCGCCGCCAGCGCCCCGGCAAACGCTGCGCAAAGCTCCCTTTGCCGGCGCGTCGCCTGCTCCGCTCCCGCCACCAGCTCGAGCACCCGCAGCCGCGAACGCTTGCCGCGCAGCATGAAATGGCCCAGATCGCGGAACAGGAAGCCCTCGACGCCCTCGGCGAAAGGCTGCGAAACGAGAATTCGCGTGCCCAACTCCTTGTTCAGCTGCTCTAGCCGGCCGGAGGTGTTTACGGTATCGCCGACCGCGCGGTACTCGTAGCGGGCGAACGCGCCGACGTTCGCAAGCGCGATCGGGCCGAAGTCCACGCCGACCCGGGTGGGAAGACAGTTCACCAGAACCGAAGGGCCGAACCGGTTCGTCGCCTCGATCATCTGCAGGCAGCTGCGGCAGACGCGCGTGCGCATCGCCGCATCGGGGCCTTCGCTGGTCCAGACCGCGAGTATCCCGTCGCCCTTCACGTCGACCACCGTGCCGCCGTTCCTCAGCACCGCCTTGAACAGCGCCCGGAAATAGGTGTTGACGAATTCGACTAGGCTGGGGGGGTCCATGCCCTCTGCGACGCTGGTGTAGCCTTCAGCGTCGGTCATGGCGCAGGCCGCCCGGCAGTTGCGCTGGACCTCGAGGTCCGCGCCAGGTGCGTGCAGGTAATCTGCTTTCGTCATGCCGTGCAGCGTAGAAGGGCCCTTACGCGCCGGCAATTCTCCAGACGTCTAGGAAGCTGCCTCCGGTTGACGGGGGATGGTCGAACGGTCTAGGACTAACGGCGTCGGCCGTTCGAGCAGTCGAGATCGCTGGGCGCAGCCCCCGGCCGCGCGGCTGCCGCCGCCCCGTCCGGATACCCGCACTCGTAGCGTGGCCGCCACCTCGCGCACGCCCTGCGCCTCGCGCACGAGCGGGGAAGGGGGGGCTACTGCGCCCCGGTCAGCTTCTCGTGCCGCGCCTGGCACTCGGCGCAGCGGCGCGCCGTCGGATTCACCTCGAGCCGCGCCGGCGGGATCGGCTCGCCGCACTCGATGCACGCGCCGTAGGTGCCGTTCGCCAGGCGCTCGCGCAGGGCGGCGATCTCGGCGAGCTCCCGCAGCGACATCTCGATCAGGTCATGCTCGACCTCGGCGCGCGTGCGCTCGAAGGCCTTGTCGGCGACGTCGCCCGCCGGGTCGGCCGGGCGCGAAGCGTCCTCGAGCGCATCGCGGCGCTCGGCGATCTTGTCGCGCAGACTGCGCTCGCGCGCCTCGAGCGCTTCCAGGATCTTGCGGGCGGGCTTGGGCATAGCCCTGTGACAGGCGAATCGCCGCGCGAGTTTCCCTTCGTCAACAGCGGATTGGCGATTCAACTCTTGCCCGCGGCGCCGAAATCGATCTGCACCGAGTCGAGCTTCACCGAGGCCTTGTTCTTCGCCTCGCGCGCGGCGACGGCGGTCGGATTGAATTCGTAGTTCGCCGCGATGAAACTCTCCGCGAGCTTGAAGCACAGCTGCGCCACGGCCTTGGGCTGGGGCTTTTCGCCGCCCGCGCCGTAG
>Ga0326597_10014547_pt1 | contig 10314 bp, 7 predicted proteins | sample RVTome_12_FD_203789 | JGI IMG/M metagenome (GOLD analysis project Ga0326597, IMG submission 203789) | Soil microbial communities from uranium-contaminated site in the Upper Colorado River Basin, Wyoming, United States - RVT100D185 | ecosystem: Environmental > Terrestrial > Soil > Contaminated >...
AAGTTTCCTGGGTGCACCGTGAAGGGATCGCTGGTTCCATTGCGCGAGGGATCCGTCGGCCAGTAGGCGTAGATGTTGACATTGCCGCGGTTGATCGAGGTCTCGTCGGCGCGATACATGGTGAGGTTACCGGTCCAACTGCCGCCGCTCAGCTGGATGCTGGACGGCGCGATGCGTCCCACGCCGAAGCTCGTGAGCTCCTGCAGGGCGATGACGCCGTTGAAGCCCGCCACGCGTTGACCCGTGGGATCGATGGCTTCGACGGTGATGTTCATGGGCGCGCCGGCGTTCTGGTTCTTCTGGCTGATGCGCGAGAATTCGAAGCCCTGCAGCAGGCGCGCGGTGACGAAGGCCGAGTTGGCCGTCGGAATCGTGCCGTCGGTCTGGTCATCGGCCGTGAAGTTGAAGGAGCCGCTGGCGCTCAGCGTCACCGAGACCGTCGATTCGCCGCCGACGAGCGTGAACGCCCCGGGGAGCGTCGCACCCTGGTCCGACGCGCCGACGAGGATCGAGTTGTTGATCGTTCCGACGGTGTTCCAGCTGGCGTCGGTCGCTCGAACGACGATGTCGAAGGCCGTGCCCACGGTCTGCTCGATCGGTGTCCCGAGTTTGCCGCCGGAAGTCCCAGGTGCGGCCGTCTCACCGGGCAAAAGGACCTGGAGCTGCGTGTAGCCCTGGGCGGCGGCCTCGTCGGCGACCATGCCGAGACCGAGGGAGCACGCCATGAGGAACAACGCGGCACTGCCGAGTCGGCGGAGAAATCCACGGAAATCATTCGATTGCATCGGAACGCCTCAGAGTCTGTCGAGAACCCACGCTTCGTCGTGGGGGAACGCGCACAACGAGGTGCGGGGACTTGCCCATCCTGGGAGGCTATACACGATGCGTGCCACGCTCAGGATTGCCGGCGCCCGGGCGGGCAACGACAGGGAACGGCGGGAAACGAGCGGCGGGCGGCCGGGGCCGTTTCGAGGGCTTCCCTCGCGCGTCGACGCCCTTCAATCGCTGCTTCGCTCTGGCCGATTGGCCTCTTCGCAATCTGCACGATCGTCCGCGATCACCCCGGCGAGGCAACCCAGCCGCCCGGCGCGCTCCCTAGCGGCTGACGTCCCGGATGTAATCGGGGAGTTCCAGCGGCTCGAGCCCATAGATGTAGCTCTGCAGCCACGGCTCGAATTCCGTCCCCGTCGCATCCGCGAGGCTCGCGCGAAGCTCCTCGCGTGTGAGATGCCATTCAGCGTCGCGCGTCGCGCGCGAGGCGAGGTCGAGCATGATGTCGTTCAGAGTCTTCTGGTGATCGGTGCGGTTGCCGATCTCGATGTCGAGGGCAAGGGCCGCGAGCATGCCGCCGCTGTACAGCAGTTGGGTCGTGTCCTGGTTCTGCAAGACAGTCTTCCCAGCTTCCGCCAGGGTGATTTCGCCTCGCTTCGGATTGCTCACGTAGTGATTGTCGTAGCGCTCGTTGAGCTCGCGGACGAGACTCCCACCGTCGAGCATCCGGGCGTCCTGGCAGAACTTGTAGGAGTAGAAGGTCGTCACGCCTTCGATGAACCAATTCATCTCATAGTCTTCTTGGCGGATCAGCTCGCCGTTCCAGTTGTGGAAGAACTCATGGGCGATGATCTGGGCGGGCTCTGCCTGCAGGCTCAGCCGGTCCGTGCGTGGGTCCAGAAGGATGGCCATGCTCGCCACGAAGTGTAGGCCGAAGTAGTGCAGGCGCTGGCGGTCGTCGCCGCGCGGATGCGGATTCACCACGAACACATAGCGGGGACGCATGCTGCCGCCGAAGAACTCGATCTCCTCCTGGGCGATGCGAGCGATGGTCTCCATGAGGTCGGGGTCGCCGAAACGGAAGTCACCGCGCGCCGCGAGAACCAACTCCGAGCCGCCGATGGTCCGCGAGAGAGTCCGGTATTCGCCGGCCGCGACGACGGAGAAGTACAGCGATCGAAGGTCGGGATAACTGGCGCTGGTGGGCGCCGTCTGGAAGGGATGCACCAATTCCCAACTCGGTGGCAGCTCGTAGTCCACGTCGAGGCTTCCGGCTTCCGCGTGAAGCGGGAAGAGAAAGAGGTCGCTGCCCAAGAAGCGCGCACCGCCGGGATCACAGGAGCTCAGGAGTTCCGACGCGTAGACGCCCTTGTTCTGCCCCTCACTCAGATGGACCTCATAGTGGATCTGCATCTCGTCCGAACCGTCGATGCGCCAGATGCCGTTTTCGCGCAGGATCTCCAGGGGCTGTCCGGACGAACCCGTGGCGCTGCGGATGCGAAACCGGCTTACCGGCGCGTCGGTCTGGATTGCGTTCGATGAAAAAGCGAGCTGGACCGACGATGCGTGATTGTCACGGACGGTCAGGTCCACCTCGACGATCTGCAGCGCGGAGTCGACGACGCGCACCGTATAGTGCAGAGCGAGCGGGTCCGGCATCGCTCCGAGGAGCGGTCCGAACTTCGCTGCGAGAATGGAGGCGAGGCCCAGGCCGGCGGCGAAAAGGAAAATTGCCTTCCCACCGCGGAGCGGGCCAGTATTCCAGTTGATGACTCGTCGTTCCCCAATCTTCCCCGTCGATCGTTCCGGTGTAGACTGCAGGCGCCATGCCACAGACTCTTCGAAACTTCCTCCTCAGCTTCCTCGGCGTCTGCGTTGTCGCGGTCGTCGAGGGTCTGTTCCTCTTGCCGGGATACTCTGCCAGCCGCAACGGGATCGAATGGCTGTACGCCTTCGTCCTGTACGGAAGCCTCGCGCTGGGCCTCTCAATCCTGTCGTCCGCGGCCGGAGTGCTGCTCGCTCGCATCACGGGCGGGCGCTGGCCGCGCTGGCTCGAAGCGGCGCTCAACATCTGGATCGTCGCCGCGAGCGTCGGCCTCTATTGGATGCATCAGTCGCCGCGCATGCCGCGCGCGCGGAGTCTGTTCGGAGCGTCGAGCAGCGTTCTGGCGGCCCTGGTGCTCCTCGTCGTGCTGCTCTTCTTGCTCCGTCGGCTCGACCTCTGGATGCGGGATTCGGGGCGGAGACTCCGGCGGCCCGTGCTTCCCCTGACCGTGGCGTGCACTCTGTTGGTGCTGATGGGGGCGGCGGCCGCGGCCGTGTGGCCGCGCGGAGCGAGCGTTCGGCGATCGTCGGCGCGCGACGACGCGCCCGCGGTCATCGTCGTGCTCGTCGACACGCTGCGCCGTGATCATCTCTCCGCGTTCGGCTACGAACGGGAGACCACTCCTGAGCTGGAGCGATTTGCAGCAGATTGTCTTCGCTTCGGCGACGCGAGCAGCGGCGGCAGTCGCACCGTGCCATCGGTGGCGACGCTCTTCTCGGGCGTGTACCCGTCGACCCATGGGCTCTGGACGCAGCAGCACACGCTGAATCCGCGGCTCTCGACGCTGGCTGAGCTCTACCGGCGAGCGGGCTATCGCACGGGCGCCTTCGTTGGCAACGGCACCATGCGGCCCGACATGGGCTTCGCGCGTGGTTTCGACCGCTACCTTCCTCGTCCGCTGCCGCGGGTCCTGGCGCGGCGCAAGACAGCACTCGAACTCGTGCTACTCCGGCTCGTTCGCTACGATCGCGGTCCGCGCATCGACACGCTCGTGCCGGAAGCACTCGAGTGGCTGGCCCAACCCAGCGACCGCCCTTCCTTTCTCTACCTGCACCTCATGGAACCCCATTCGACCTATGCGCCGCCCTTGGAGTATGCGCGCGCGTTCCTCGCAAGCTGGCCCGAGCGCGACATGAGCCGCCCGCCGCGTCTGCGCGACGACGCCGACGCCCCGTGGAGAACATGGGAAGAGCTGGACGAGCCCGTCCATCTCAGCGCCGAGGAGACACAGGCCATGCAGGCCCTCTACGACGGCGAGATTCTCTGGGTCGATCACTGGTTGGGCCGCTTCTTCCGTGCACTGCAGGAAAGAGGCATCTACGACGAATCCATCATTCTCTTTCTGAGTGATCACGGGGAGGAGTTTGGCGAGCATCAGGGCTGGTTCCACGGCCGCTCCCTGTATGAGGAGATCGTGGGCATGCCGATGCTCTTGAAGTTGCCCAACGGAGCGGCCGCGGGCTCGAGCGGGCTCTCGGTCGACACCGTGGATCTGCTGCCGACTTTGTGTGGACTCTGCGGCATCGAGGCGCCCGACTATGTGCAAGGCCAGGACTACTCGATGCGCCTTGCCGATTCCGGCGGCGAGCCCACGCGATCTTTCGTGGAGGAACCGCCGCATCTCTACGCGCTGCGCTCAGGGCCTTGGAAGATCATCGAACGCCGCCGGGGCGCCGAGCGCAGCGCACGTCTCTTCGATCTGCGCTCGGATCCCGGGGAACATGTCGACCAAGGGGTGGCGTTGCCTGACAGCCTCTACCGCCTCGAGGAAAGGCTTCATCAACTAATCGCCGGCTTCGAAGCCGCTCGGGCGGATCTCGGCGCGGCGGCGGGCGGCACAGTGAGCCCCGACACCCGTGATCTGCTGCGCTCGCTTGGCTATGTGGAGTGAGTCTCGAGTTCGGCGCGCAGCCGCTCGACATCCTCGCTACGACCGACCACGATGAGCCGGTCCCGCTTGGTGAGCGAGACCGAGGGATCGGGCAATTCGTTGTGCCCGGCCGCCCGCGAGCCGGGCCGCTTGATCGCCAGCACATGGACGCCGTAGCGGCCCCGCAGATCCAGCTGCGCCAGGCTCTGACCCTGCAGAGTTCCGCTGACCGAGATCAGATCCACCTTGTACTGCTCGGGCAGATCGACGAAGTCGGTACGCTTGGTGTCACGGTGCACGAGTTTGATGCCGAGGATTTCCTTGTGGAGGATCTCGCGGTTGTAGAGTTCGAGGATGTCCTTGCGGCTGATCCAACCCACGAGCACGGGATCTTCGTTGTTCTTTACGACGGGTAGATCGTCGGCATCGGTCGAGCTGAGAAGGAGGATCGCGTCTTCGAGATTCTCGCGTCGTTGCAACTGCTGCTCGACCGGCCGCATGAGGTCGGCGGCCATGATGACGCCTCCGAGCCCTTGTTCCTGCACCATCTGCTTGATGTCGTGGATGTCGACGACGCCCTTGAGACGCCCGTGCTCGTCCACCACGAAGTAGCGGTTCTCCTGCCGCGTCAGGAAGCTCTCGACGATCGTCTCGAAGCTTGCGCGCAGCGGCAGGGTCGGGACCGTCGGATGCATGAGATCCTCCGCGAAATAGTCGCGCAAGATCGCGCTCTCGCGGCCGAAATTCAGATCGATGCCACGGCGCACGAAGCCGAGCGTGAACATGGATGCCGATGAGAGACGCTGGGCGACGACGACCGACGCGATGCATGCGGTCATCAGGGGCAGGATGATTTCGTACCCACCGGTCATCTCGAAGAGGATGAGGATCGCCGTGATCGGCGCGTGGGTAACCCCGGCCATCAGCGCTGCCATCCCGACCAGCGCGTAGGCCCCTGTGGGAGAGGCATGGGCGGGGAAGATCGTCCCCGCGAGTTCGCCGACCACGCCGCCGAGGGCGCCGCCGATCAGGAGCGTGGGGGCGAAGATGCCGCCCGTGAAGCCACTTCCGAGACTCAGCGCGCTGGCGAGCATCTTGGCGGCGATGAGGACGATCATGAGCTCGAGGCCCACTCCGCCCGAGAGCAGCTGGCTCGCCGGCTCGTAGCCGACGCCATACAGATGGGGCAAGCCCAGGAGAACCGCTCCACCGAGAATGAGCCCGCCGCCGCCCGCCTTCAATTCCCCGGGAATCCGGAGGCGCTCTCCCCACTGCTCCGCCTGATGGTTCATTCGCGTGAACAGGACGCCTACGGCACCGGCGACGGCGCCGAGGAGAAGATACAGGGGCAGCTCATAGGGCGAATGGAGCTCGTACGCCGGAACCAGGAAGGCGGGCGCGTCGCCGAGGACGGCTCGGCTCACGGCCGTGCTCAGGACCGCCGCCACGATGATGGGGCTGAAGGTGACGACGGCGAAGTCGCGGAGCACGATCTCCAGCGCGAAGATCGTGCCGGCGATGGGCGCGTTGAACGCGGCGGCGAGCCCGGCCGCCGCGCCGCAGCCCACCAGGGTGCGGACCTTCTCGGGCGAGAGGCCGAGTTTCTGCCCGACGAAAGAGCTCAGGCCGCTGCCCAGCTCGATGACGGGGCCCTCGGGCCCGAGCGAGGCGCCGGCGCCGATACTGAGGGCATTCGTCAGAAAACTGCGGATCGTGCCCCGGAGGGGGATCTGGCCATCGCGGCGCGCGACGGCGTAGATGACGCGGGAGACTCCGTGCTCACCGCTGTGGCCCGCCGGGAACACGCGGCTGAGGAGTGCGACGGCGATGCCGCCCGCGGCGGGGACCAGGAGCACGCGCCAGGCGGGGAGGTGATCGAGAGCCTTCAGGACATCGTGGCCATCGCCGATGGCGAAGTCGCCGATGGAATGATAGAGCGTGCGGAAGGCGATGACGCCCGCGCCGGTGCAGAGGCCGCAGATGCCGGCCAGGAACAGCACCAGGCTGTAGTCGCTGAATCCCATGCGTCGCAGGACGGCTTCGGCGGCGATGAATCCGCGCCAGCGCCGTGGGTCGCTCGACTGCGTTTCGGGAATCGACATGACGCCTATGAATAGCGGAGAAAGACCCCTGAGCCAAGGCCCAGGCGGCACTCAGGATTGCGGGCGCAGGAGGCCGAGGCCGTCGAAGCGGCTGGGGGCGAGGGGGAGTCACCGGAGGCGGGAGTCTTCGCTCCTGGGATCTGCGGCCAAGCGCAGCATCGCGCGGACCGCCCACCGCCCCACGGCGAATCCCGCGATGACGGCGCCCTGACGCATCGTCGGCCGGTCGAAGGGGAGCCGCGCCGGGCTCGATGCACGCGTTGGTCGACTGCAGGGCCTTGGACCTGAGCCGCTGAGTTTGCGCTCTGGGTGGCTTGCTGTATAGTTTCGCGCCGCGCCGTTTCGCAGAGCAAGACCCAGGGCCTCGTCCTTCCCGCCTCTGAAGGGGCAGCATGTCGCACGTCATCACAGAGTCCTGCATCGGCTGCCAGGTCTGCGCGATCAAATGTCCGACTGAAGCCATCACCGGTGGCAAGAAAGAACTCCACGTCATCGATCCCGCTCTCTGCATTGACTGCAGTGTCTGCGGGAAATACTGCCCCGTCGAGTGTATCTACGACGACGATGGGGACATGGTGAATAAGTACAAGCCGAAGGAAATGCCAAAGGCCGTCGTCGACATCGACGCCTGCACTGGCTGCGACTACTGCGTGACCGTGTGCCCCTTCGACTGCATCGAGTTGGTCGACGCCCCCGAGAGGGAGGCGATGGGTCTGCCGCAGTGGACCGCGATCGTTCACGAGAAAGAGTGCGTCGGTTGTCGCCTCTGCGAGCAAGTGTGCATCAAGGAGGCAATCTGGGTTCCCGAGTTCGTCGGCGGGAACCGGATCCAGAAGAAGTACTGGCCCGGTCAGGGATATCATGCCACCCGCTAAGCGACAGGTCTCATGAGCGAGCCGTCACAACCGAAGACTCCGGCCGGACCGTCCCGGATTCCGCCGTTTCAAGACCAACAGGGCCAGCCCGGTGGGTTCAAGGCGGTGCTGCAGCTATTCCTCGTTCCGCTGTCCATCGTGATCGTGGCGGGCGGCATCTTCCTGACGATGAACTTTCTCGTCGGCAACGAGAGTTCGCCCGAGGAGATCCTCGACAAGGTCGCGTCGGGCGACAGCCGGCGGCGCGGTCAGGCGGCCTTCGAACTCTCGCTGCGTCTCCGCGCCGAGCCCCAGTTGCTGGAGGATTCCGCCTTTCGCGCGCGCCTGCTCTCGATCTACGAGTCGAGCGAAGGCGGCGGCGCCGAGTTGCGGCGCTATCTCACTCAGGTTCTCAGCTCGGCGGAGTTCCCCGAGGCGATTCCGGCCCTGCTGCGGGCGACGGAGGATCAGGACGGCGAGACGCGGCTCTACGCCACCGCGGCGCTGGGCAATGCGGCGGCCCCCGAGGCCTTCGAGCGATTGGTGGAGCTGACGCGCGACGCCGACCCCGGCGTGCGCAGCGTTGCGGCGGCATCGTTGGGTAACTTCGGCGACGGACGCGCGATCGGACCCCTCGAGGCCCGCCTGAACGATCCCGCCGTCGAGGTGGCCTGGAACGCGGCAAATGCGCTGGCGCATCTGGAGAGCACGGCCGGCGAGGGTGTGTTGCGGCGGATGCTCGATGAAAGTTATCTGTCCACCGTCGCGGGCATCACGGATGAGCAGAAGCTCCAGGCGATGCTCGCGGCAGTCCAGGGTTTGACCAAGCTCGAGGCTGCGGCGCCGGATGCGGAGCGCCGATCCGGCCTCGAGGAGATCGCGAAGATGGCCCCCTATCCGGAGGTGCGTAACGCAGCGATGCGAGCGCTCCAAAGCCAGGAAGAGGGCTGATCTGGGCGTTTCATCCGACCACAAACGATTTGACCCGCGCTTTGGCAGGCGCCTATAGTCCCGCGGATTTTGTCCTGAGGGATTTGCCCGCCGAAGCACCCATTTCGCCACCAGTTCCTGGGCTTTCGAAACCATGACCGACACGCAGCAGCCCTCCGGGAGCGCCCCCGTGGCGCCCTCGCCGACGCGGCGCGCCGAGAGCATTCTGGACGGCTCCGGCCTGGCCGGAGTTCGTGACGAGACCGATCGCCGCGGCTTCCTCTCGTGGCTCGCGATCGGCTGGATCGCGTTCGCCGCCGGATTCGGAGCGCTCGGCAGCATTGCGATTCGCTTCCTGTTCCCGAACGTGCTCTTCGAGCCGCCGAGTAGTTTCAAGGCGGGTTTCCCGAGCGAGTACACCGTCGGGGTCGTCGACGAGCGATTCAAGTCGAAGTACGGCGTCTGGCTCGTGCGCGACGACGCCTCGATCTACGCGCTGAGCACCGTCTGCACGCATCTTGGCTGCACACCCAATTGGCTGGGCGCCGAGCAGAAGTTCAAGTGTCCTTGCCACGGAAGCGGCTTCTACATCACGGGCATCAACTTCGAGGGACCGGCGCCGCGCCCACTGGAGCGCCACAAGATCGTTCTAGGCGATGACGGTCAGCTCTTGGTGGACAAGAACTTCAAGTACCAGTTCGAGAAGGGCCAGTGGGTCAACCCTGACTCGTTCGTCAGCGCCTGATTTCTAAACGACACTCCACCCGAATTCTCGGAAGGCGACATGGCCAGCAAGTGGCAACGGATTCAAAAGTCCATCGCGCGCTCCCAGCTTTGGACCTCCTTCTTCCGTCACGGCTATCCCGATACGGATCGCAACCGCGTACTCGTCATCATGAGCAACGTCTTGCTCCACCTGCATCCCGTGAAGGTGCGCAAGTCGGGCGTGAAGATGAAGTACACCTGGTGTGCGGGCGGGCTGTCCTTCTTCCTGTTCCTGCTCGAGACCATCACGGGTCTCCTGTTGATGTTCTACTACAGGCCGACCATCGAGTACGCCTTCGTGGACATCATCGACCTGCGCGAGCAGGTGCCACTGGGCATCATGCGCGAGCTGCACCGCTGGGGCGCCCACGCCATGGTCATCGCGGTGTGGCTCCACATGTTCCGGGTGTTCATGACCGGCAGCTACAAACCGCCGCGGGAGTTCAACTGGAACATCGGCGTGATCCTGTTGGTCCTCACTCTCCTGCTCTCCTTCACCGGCTATCTGCTGCCCTGGGATCAGCTGGCGATCTGGGCCATCACGGTCGGTTCGAACATGGCCCGCGCGACTCCATTCCTCGGCCACGAGGGACCCGGGGCCGCGCTCTTGCGGGTGGGCGACGTCAATCTGGTCCACATCGGCGACGACGTGCGTTTCGCGCTCCTGGGCGGGCGTTTCGTGGGCGCCGGCACGTTGCTTCGGTTCTATGTGCTGCACTGCGTCGCGATCCCGCTGATCGCCGGCGTGTTGATGGCCATTCACTTCTGGCGTGTTCGCAAGGACGGCGGCATCTCCGGTCCACTGTGACCGGCTGCCATCGCCAAGGAGTGGCTGCATGCAGTTCCTGAAAGACATCATCAACAATCTCAGCCGCCCTGAGATCTTCATCACGCTCTCGACGGTCGCCTTCTTCGTGATGCTGCTCTCGCGGGCCGCCTGGAGCCGCATGAGCTTCTGGGTGGGCAATCTGCTCATCACGAGCTTCTTCGGGCTGAGCGCGCTGGATCCGAACTTCCGCATCATCATCACGAAGCCCGACAACGTGCCCATCATGATCATGGTGTACACAGTGTGGTGGTGCATGTGGTTGGCCATGAGCCAGGCTGTCGCGAACGACAGGCGCATGGAGATGGGGCTGCCGCCCGATGAGCAGGAAGACGGCGCGAAGAAGGTCTGGTGCTGGCCGGATCTGGTCT
>Ga0326597_10014548_pt1 | contig 10314 bp, 11 predicted proteins | sample RVTome_12_FD_203789 | JGI IMG/M metagenome (GOLD analysis project Ga0326597, IMG submission 203789) | Soil microbial communities from uranium-contaminated site in the Upper Colorado River Basin, Wyoming, United States - RVT100D185 | ecosystem: Environmental > Terrestrial > Soil > Contaminated >...
TACCGTGCGCCCCGGCGTGTTCTGCGTGGACGGCACGCCGACCGATTGCGTGAACGTGGGTATCATCCACGTGCTACGGCGGAAGCCTGACCTGATCGTCTCTGGGATCAACAAGGGGTGGAATCTGGGAGACGACGTGACGTACTCGGGCACGGTATCGGGCGCGCTGGAGGGTGCTTTGCTTGGAATCCCCAGCATCGCCTTCTCGGCGCAGCGGAAGGGACGCGACGAGTACGAATTCCGGTCCGGTGCGAAGGCGGCGTCCACGCTGGTCGAGGCCGTCCTCAACCGCGGAATGCCGAAGTTCACGCTGCTGAATGTGAACGTGCCCTACGGGTCCAACAAGGGCTTCCGCGTCACCGTGCAGGCACGCCGCAACCATGTAACCGTCGTCAGCGAGCGGGTCGACCCCCGAAAGCAGGCGTACTACTGGATCGAAGAGGGGGAGAACAGCTGGGAGCCGCACGACCGGTCTGACTACCAGGCTGTTCGCGACGGCTACATTTCGATCACGCCGCTGCAGCCGGACATGACCGCCCACGATGCGTTGCGCTACGTGGAAGGCCTGCCGTTGGAGAGCCCTGCCGAAGTACGATAAGCTGACATGTTCGTCGGGGCGTGGCTCAGCCTGGTAGAGCACTCGGTTCGGGACCGAGGGGTCGGAGGTTCAAATCCTCTCGCCCCGACCACCATATTCGAAGGATAAGGGCCGGATTCCTGTCGGAGTTCGGCCTTTCGTGTTTCTGGGAACGTTGCCCGAGATGGCTCCGCGTTGTTGCCCTGTGGCCGCTCACGCTCTTCGGTGATGGACAGACCCGGTGGGCTTGCCGAACTGTCGCGTGGCTCTCGCCTCCCACGACGCCTCGCTTCCCTGTTCGCGAGGACTCCGTCCACAATGAAGGCGTGTCCTTGCCGCCCCCCGCTCTAACCCGACCTGCCACGGCGCGGCCCCGCTCCCTTGGCGAACTCTACTGGGCATTCACCTTGCTGGCGCTTCAGGGCTTCGGCGGCGTGCTCGCCGTGGTACAGCGTGAGCTCGTCGAGCGACGCCGCTGGCTGACACCTGACGAGTTCATCGAAGACTGGGCCGTCGCCCAGATTCTGCCGGGACCGAACGTTGTGAACCTGACGGTGATGCTGGGTGATCGCTACTTCGGCTGGCGAGGCTCGGCGGCCGCATTCGCTGGCGTGCTATCCCTGCCCTCGATCGTGGTGATTGCGATGGCGGTTGCGCTTGAGAACGTGGCCGACACGGCGGCCGGCCAGGGAGCGCTGCGCGGACTGGGTGCCGTGGCGGCCGGCCTCATCACGGCCACCGGGCTGAAACTGATGCCCGCCCTCCGATCCAACCCAGTGGGCTATCGCCCCGCCCTCGCCGTAACGTGTCTGACCTTTGCAGCTGTCGGCGTGCTCCGACTGCCTCTCCCGTGGGTGCTGGCGGTTCTCGGAACGTCGGCGTGCGCGTGGGCGTGGTTCCGCTTGAAGCCATCGGACGAGCGCCGTGCGGCACCGCAGCAACCCGAGGCGCCCACGCCGTGACGTCCTCCCTCGACGGATCGGACTGGCTGACGCTGTTCGTCCAGTTCCTCCTACTGTCGTGCCTGGCCGTGGGTGGCGCCATCACGACGACGCCGGAGATGCACCGTCTCCTCGTGGACAGTCATCAGTGGCTGACGAACGAGCAGTTCGTGGCGAGCATCGCACTCGCGCAGGCCGCGCCCGGACCCAATATCCTGTTCGTCGCCCTGATGGGGTGGAACGTCGGCCTCAATGCCGGCGGCGGGCTCGCCAGCGGCCTGGTCGGATGGATGACCGCATTCGCCGGCATGGTCGTGACCATGGCCGGGATGCTCATTCCCAGCACCTGCCTCACGTACGTGGCAACCCGCTGGGGACATCGCAACCGTGAACTGCGTGCCGTGCGCGCATTCAAGCAGGGGATGGCACCACTCGTCGTGGCGCTGCTCATCGCCACCGGCTGGATCCTGGTGCGCGGTGACGCCGCCTCCACCTTCAATCCGAGAACCGTTGCCGTGGCGCTCATCTCGATGCTTGTCGTCTGGCGCACGCGCGTCCACCTGCTGTGGCTGCTCGGGACAGGAGCGCTGCTCGGCGCGATGGGCATGGTGTAGGCGACGGATGTGGGGCGGAAAGCTGTGAGTCTCCAACCCGAAAGCGATTCATGCACCAACGCCGAGCATTGCGGCATGTTGGCCATCGGTGGGGCGCTGGCACTTGTGCTGATCGAGCTGGAGCAGTGTTCGCGTGCGGAGTCCGAATGCCGCCTCCACGGTGGAGACCGAGGCGTTCAGTCGAGAACGGATCGTGTTCATCGGCGTGCTCAATGAGGCTGAATACGAGTGGGCGCAGCACGAGCGGGTTTTCGTGGGGGCCGGCGGCACTCTCGAGCAGATGGATGCGATGCGGAACCCCGACGTCGCGCTCGGTGATTCGAACACGTTCGACGAGACGGAACGGGCCACATTGGCGCTGACGTACGAGATGATCAGACACGTGGCGGTCGCAGACGCGACGATGGGTAGGGTGCGTGCGCTGCTGCCAGACCCCACACGTCGTGGAACTGGTCGGCGCCATCGCGGCCTACAACATGGTGTCCCGGTTTGTCGTCGCGACCGGCGTGGCGGTGGAATAGAAGCATCACTATCATGTCCGAGACGGTCGCGACGGGGCTCAATGGCAGCGTCGATTCGACACCCGCAATGGGCGCCGCGATCCGACACACAGGCACGGCGAGCTTCGGTCGTAGGAACGATCCAATCGTGGTGCTGTCCGAGTCAGTCGCGGGTGAGCGAAGTGTTACCCTGATCCAGGTCGGCCTAACGTGAAGAGGGGGGATTTACGTGGAAGTCGCAGTCAACACCGCCACTGACAACGCGCTCGAACGGCACTCGAGCCGAACGCTCGACGCCGTGCTTGTACTCAGCCGTCTCTGCCTTGGCTGGTACATGTTCAACGCCGGGTGGGACAAGGTGCAGGGCGAACTCGACGGGGGGATCGGCAGTTTCTATGGTGGAAATGGATGGCAGCGGCGTGCCGAAATCCTGCCGGGGGCGATCTCGCTCATTCTGGGCTATGCCTGGCCGTGGTTGGAGATGTTCAGCGGGCTCTCCTTGTTTGCGGGTCTGCTCACGCGCACGATGGCCGGTCTCATCGCGTGGATGGTGCTGAGCATCGGCATCGCGCTGTTGTTCACGGGGGAGCTCCTGCCTCGTCATCACACGATGGTCATGGTGCCGTTTGCGCTGCTGTTGTGTGTACTGGGGCCGGGCCCGTACAGCCTCGATGGCCTCATACGCGGACGGACCGCCCGTTAGCATGTTTCTTCGCGGACTGTCGCGGCCTCCGTTGACTGCGGACCGCGCAGATACGTTCTCTGGACGAACACACGGAGACATTGTCAGTGGAGGATACGATGGCACGTTCGTGGAATACGATGGCGACCGGTGTGGCGATAGCGGCCGGTGTGGCGACAGCGCTGGTGTGCGCATCGATACTGGTGAGCGCCCAGCAGTCCCCAGCGGACCTGATTCTGTACAACGGAAAGATCATTACCGTCGACAACACGTTCTCGATCGCGCAGGCCGTCGCGGTGCGCGGCGACCGCATCGTGGAGGTCGGCACCGATCAAGAGATCAACCAGCTGGCCGGTCCCAATACCCGCCGGATCGATCTGGAGGGCAAGTCGGTGACCCCCGGTTTCATCGACAACCATGCACACTTCATGGAGGAAGGCGCGTACTGGACATTGGAAACGCGCCTCGACGGCATCGAGTCGCGCACGCAGGCGCTCGAGATACTCCGCGCGGCGGCCGAGGCGAAGGGCCCTGGCGAATGGGTGTTCACGATCGGCGGCTGGTCACCGGACCAGTTTGCCGACGATTCACGGTTCTTCACGCGCGACGAGTTGGACGAAGTCCTGCCCGACAACCCGTTGTACCTGCAGGTCACGCGGGACTCGTCGTTCGTGAACAGTCGCGCGATCGAGGCGGTCGGGATCGACAAGATGACCGATCCCGCGTTCGAGCGCAATGCCAACGGACGGCTCACCGGTGTCATCACCAACGATGAGGCGGCCGACGACGTCAAGACCGCCGCCGGGTTTCTCCGCAATCTGCCGGAGGGGTTGCTCGAGAGTTCGAGTCTGCAGATGCTGAAGGACTTCAGCAAGGCAGGCCTCACGGCGTCCGCTGGCTCATGCCAGTACGTCGACCTGTACCGGCGATTCCAGCAGGAGGGCCGGCTCTCGATGCGCTTCTTCTGCTTCCGCGGGCCGGAAGGCGGCGGAGGTGGAGGGCGAGGCGGCGGTGGGCGAGGTGGGGGAGGTGGACCGGCGTCCGACGCCGATCTGTACGAGAGCATGGCGAGCCTCAAGTACTTCGACGGCGACGAGTGGATCGACCACGTCAACCGCGGTGAACGCCTGATCCGCATGCAGGATGCCGTGACCGACATGGGGCCGTCGGAATCGCCAGAGGCGTGGGACGAATGGGGCCGCGTGGCGCTCGCGGCAGCGAGGGCGCGCATCCCGCTCCAGATTCACACCACGATGGAGTGGACCATTGAGGAGCAGCTCAAGCAGGTCGAGAAGGTGAATCAGCAATACCCGATACGCAATCTGCGCTGGGCATTCATGCACATGGAGCAGGTCACGCCGGACCAGATCGAGCGCATGAAGAAGCTCAATATGTTCATTGCCCTGAATCCCAGGACCGTCGTCGCGGGTATGACATACATCCGGCGTCACGGAGAGCGTGGCTATACCATGCCGAACCTGAAGGCGATTCAGGACAGCGGTATCATGTGGGGGCTTGGCACCGACGCGTTCGAGGTCAATCAGTACCGCCCGTTTACGACGCTCTACTGGGCGGTCACCGGGAAGATGGTCGGCGGCAAGGTCGTGACCCGCTATCCGATCGGTCGCGAGGATGCGCTCATCGCCCACACGCGCAGCAACGCCTTCCTCTTCTCCCGGGAGAACGACCTCGGGTCCATTGCGAAAGGCAGATTCGCAGACATGGTGGTGCTCAACAAGGACTACCTCACTGTGCCGGCCGACGAGATCAAGGAGATCGAATCGGTGCTGACGATCGTGGGGGGAAGGATCGCGTATGATGCCGCCGCCGAGGCCTCGACGCAGTAGGTGACACCGACCGGAGCGGCGCACCGCATCACTGCCTGGTCACGAGGGGTTTCTATCAGGGCCCGAGGGGCTCCTGGAGAGCCGGAACGCGGATTTGTGAATATTTGGCCATCTTGCGGGACCGGTCGCTGCGGCGCGCCGTTCGGGTGCGAGGCCCCATATACTCCAGCCGGCTCCCGGTCGTACGAGCGCCATGAGGGATGCGAAGTCGACATGAGGTGCACGAGCAAGAAGGGCTTTCCGTGCGGCGCGTTGGGGGCGGTTGTAGGAGCGATCCTCCTGTTGGCATCGGCTGCCTGGTATCTCCCAGCGCGCCTTGATGCCCAGTCTCCAGCGGCGGCCACCGAGATTCCGGATCTATCTGAAACCTGGGCTCGACTAGGTCCCCTCCCGGGACGGCCAGATGTTCCGCTGGTCCCGACCGCGCGGGCGCTCGGATTCGGGCTGGCATTCGACGAGGTTCTGTCGCCGAGGTACGACTGCAGTCCGGTCTCGGCACCGCTCATTCTGCTCGATCCGTTCAACTTTCGAATCGAGCAGCAGCCAGACCGCGTATTCATGCACTATGAGAAGGACGACGTCGTTCGCACGGCGTGGCTGGAAGGGCACGGCCATCCGAGACCAGGGGCTTACGACTTCACGATCCAAGGCCACTCGATCGGCTGGTACGAGAACAACCAGTTGGTGGTGGTGACCAGCAAGTTCGTCTTCGATCCGACCGGACTCGATGAGCCACGTCATATCCCCTCCTCGACGCTGAAGAAGGTGACCGAACGGTACTGGCGCGAAGGCGATCGGCTGAAGGTGGAGGTGACGACGGAGGATCCGCTCATCTTGCTGAAACCATTTGCATTCACCTGGGAATGGGAACGCACGGAGCTGCCACTGGAGCGCTACAACTGCGATCCTGAGGATGCCAGGTACCCGGCGAAGTTTTACGGTTCGAAGTACCAGGATCCGAACTGGGTCCGTCTACCGGCGACAGGTGGTCAGGAGCAGTAGTTGGGGGTGGCAATGGCCCGACAGACAGGACGGTTCACCGCGTCCATCCTTGCGGCCGTGCTGGCGTTGACGCTGAACGCGTCGGCGCACCACGGTACGGCCTTCTTCTCCAGGGACCAGACGGATATGGTCACCGTCCAGGGTCGGGTCACGCGCTTCGACTTTCGGAGTCCCCACAGCTACCTCTACGTCGAAACGATGGAGGCAAGCGGGGAAACGGTCACGTGGAGATTCGAGTCCGTTCCGGTGCCCATGATGAACAGGCAGGGCTGGACGAAAGACTCGCTGAAGCCCGGAGATGAGGTGACGGTAGAAGCGTTCCCGCTCATTGACAAGTCAGAGCGATTCGCGTGGCTCGGAAAGGTCATCAAGGCGGACGGCACGATCCTGAACCCCGGACGAACGCGCGCGATCCCCTCCTGGTACGTCCAGTAACACCAGTCGTTCGCGAGCCGCATGGTGATCCTTCTTGTTGGGGTGGCGTGGTGCTCGCAGCTGGTGGGCGCACAGGACCCCTCAGTCGGTATTCCGCGAACGCACAACTACCAGGCGATGCCGTAGTCGTCGCCGAAATCACTGGAGCCGCCCCAGAGGGTACCGTGCTCTTGATCGAAGTAGATCGCATTGATGGGCCCAGAGGTCTTCGGCCGGGCCTCCACGGCATATCCCATGCTCCTCAGTTCTCTGACGACCTGGGGCGACGTATCCCGGCGCACGACGAGTCGGCCGGGCTCGGCCGCGCGCCTCGCGCCAACGGACCCGTGCATCTGATAGCTGTTGATGTTGGCGGCTTCGGTGGCCTGCTGCACGTCCATTCCGAACTCCACCACGTTGAGGAACAGCTGCAAGAGGTTCTGATCCTGTACGTCGCCACCCTGCACGGCGAAGGACAGGAAGGGCTTTCCGTTTCGCATCGCGAAGCCCGGGCTCAAGGTGGAGCGCGGGCGCTTGCCGGGCTCCGGCAGATTGAAGGGGTTCATGCCTCGGTCCAGGTCGAAGCTCTGCATGCGTTGCGACAATCCCACGCCCGTGTCACCGGCGATGAACGCCGGTACCCATCCGCCGCTCGGTGTGATCGAGACCACCCAGCCGTCGGCATCGGCCGCCTGGATCGACGTCGTACCGAGTACAAACGCCTCGTCACCGCTCATCTGGCTGGCATCGGCACCGAGACTGCCTTGACGGCGCGGCTGAACACGCGGTCGCCACGCCCCGAGTAGATCGGCGAACGGATTGGTCTGGCCCTGGTAGGGGTACGGGTCGCCGGGTCGGACGAGCGGATCGTTGCGGAGCCAGTTGATCTGAGCGCGGCGGTCGCGCGCGTAGTCCTTGGACAGCAGGCCGGCAATCGGCTCGGCGGGAGGGAAGTAAGGATCACCGTAGTAGAAGTCCCGGTCGGCGAAGCTCAGGTTCATCGCCTGGTAGAGCGCGTGCATGTAGCGCGTGCTGTTGTAGCCCATGCCCTTGAGATCGATCTCTTCGAGGATGTTGAGCATCTGCAGCATCACCGGGCCCTGGACCCAGTGGTTGAGCTTGTAGACATCGATGTCCTTGTACCGCGTGGACACCGGTTCCTCGATGTAGACCGTCCAGCGGTCGAGGTCCTCGAGCGTCAACAAGCCACCCGCGGCGCGGGTGGCGGTCACCAGTTCCTCGGCGATATCCCCTCGGTAGAATCGATCGTACGCCGCAAGGATCGCCTGCTCGCGGGTCTTGCCGGCAGCACGGGCCGCGCGCTCGGCGTCGACAAGCTTGGTGAGCGTCGCCAGGAGCTGTGGTTGCTTGAAGATCTCGCCAGGGTACGGTGCCGCGTGCGCGCGCGGCACGCGCGGGTTGTCGTGGGGGAGCAGGATGCGGCGAGAGGCGTCCCACTGCCGCAGCATCTCCTTGCTCTCTTCGATCGTGTTCGTGAGATTCGCGTCGATCGGATACCCTGCCGCCATATTCATCGCAGGCGCCAGCACCTCCTCGAGACTCATCGTGCCGAATTCCGCCAGCATGACCATGAGGCCACCGGGCGTCCCCGGCGTGACGGCGGCGAGCGGCCCGAAGGCGGGCATCTGCCGGAGACCCTGATCGCGGAAGAACTCCACGGTTGCGCCGGTCGGCGCGGCGCCAAGCGCGTTGATGGCTTTCACCTGACCGGTGCGCGGGTCATGGATGATGGCCTGCGTTTCGCCGCCCCAACTGAGGGTATCCCACATGGTGGCGACGGCCCCGAGCATGGCACAGGCGGCATCGACGGCATTGCCACCGCGCGCGAACGTCAGCGCGCCGGCCGCCGCACCGAGCGGCTTCCCGGTGATGGCCACCCAGTGCTGGCCGTGCAACACCGGCTTGTTCGAACTCCTGTCTTCCTGGGCGCTGGCGAGCCCGCCAAGAGCAGCAATCCCCACCGCCGCGACGAGTACCACGTGTCCAGTTACCGGTGTCACTCTGACCATAGCCGTAGCCTATATGAATCGCGAGCGCCTTGGATCGACACACCCTGGCGCATGGGTATACTGCGAGCCCCGAAACCGTCCCGTTCGCCTAATAGATCGCGGTGGCGGTACCGATACTTATTAGGCGATCGCCAGGACACTGAAAACTCGCCCACTTCTGTCAGAAGGATAGAGCACATGCACGTCACTGCACCGCTTGGCGCTGATGCGCCGGACTGGGTTCTTGCGGAAATGCCGCCCGGATACCAGACCCGGGTCACCGAAATTCAACGTCTGTCGACAGAACTGCAGCACATGCACGGGTTCGGCCGACTGCTGTGGGCGGTCGGCCGCGACCTAGAGGAAGCGGTGCGCGACGCGTTCACCGCGCTCAAGTTCGACGTCAGCGTCGTAGAAGCCTCCACCAAGTCTGCGGTCGCTGTACAGATCGATTCGGAACGTCGTCTGCTCCTGTACGCGTCGACCGCCGAAGGTACGATCGACAAGAAGAGTCCAGAAGTCGGGCACGTATTCAACGTTCTGCACCAGGTCGCGAGCGAACACGATCGCGTCATCCTGGTCACGAACGGCAACCGCATGTCCCCGCCAGCGGAGCGGCCCGAATCAATCGCACCAGCTGCCGTGACACTACTGCAGCGAATGGGCGTCAACTGTGTGACGGCCCCGACCCTCTTCAGGATGTGGATGCTCGCGGTCCAGGACATCGAGGGAGCCAGAAGATTCGCCGTCCGGATGTACGAGCAGGATGGAGGGACGTTCGACCTCCCGCCCAAGTGAGGCGTCCAGCACAATGACGACCGTGTCAACGTGAGGCGGTCGGCGGCGGTGCAGTGATACAAGGAACCCGATACAATTCCCCTCATCATGCGCATCGCCCTTTTCGACGTCCGCGCGCTCGTCCTCCTGATTGCGACTTCGACGCTCTTGACCCGAGGCCGAATCGGTCTGCCCGTGGCCGCCCGGCACAACCTGTCCCGTCCCGACGCTCTCTCGCTCGGATGATTCAGGGCAACTTTGGCCTAATCATCCGGCAAGTGGTTCGGCGTCTACGAAAGTACGGCCCCGATCGCGGAGCGAGGTGCACCGGGCCACAGATACGAAACTGGAGCGCGAGGCAACGGGTTGCCACTCAAACGGAGCTGTAGCCATGACAACGAGCGGACAGTTCGTACGCATGAATCTCTGGGTGGTACTCGCCCTGCTGCCCGCCTGCACGCCGTCCATCCAGGTCGAGAAGCGCCAGCCGGCGTTTCAGCTGCTCGAAGCCGGCATTGAAGAGATCCAGGCGGCGTACGAGGCCGGCACGCTGACCTCGGTTGAACTCGTGCAGGCGTATCTCGATCGGATCGCGGCCTACGATCGCAGCGGACCTGCGATCACTTCCATCATCTCGCTCCACCCTGGCGCGTTGAGCCAGGCCGCCGCCCTCGACGAGGAACGGCGGCAGCACGGCATCCGCGGCCCTCTCCATGGCATTCCGGTGCTGTTGAAAGACAACATCGATACCGTCGATCTTCCTACGACCAACGGTTCCGCCGTGCTGCGAGGGATCGTGCCGACGGCCGATGCGGTGCTGACCCGGGAACTGCGCCAGGCGGGTGCCATCATTCTGGGAAAGGCGTCGATGGGTGAGTTCGCGGCTGGGAGCTACAACTCGGTCGTCGGACAGACGATCAACCCGTACAACGCGAAGCGAATTTCGCCGTC
>Ga0326597_10014549_pt1 | contig 10313 bp, 7 predicted proteins | sample RVTome_12_FD_203789 | JGI IMG/M metagenome (GOLD analysis project Ga0326597, IMG submission 203789) | Soil microbial communities from uranium-contaminated site in the Upper Colorado River Basin, Wyoming, United States - RVT100D185 | ecosystem: Environmental > Terrestrial > Soil > Contaminated >...
CGGCATCGGTCATCAGCTTGGCGCTCGGCCGGAAGGTGTAGGGCCCGATCGTCAGCACCACATCGTCATTAAGCTCGCTCTGGCGCAGATGGGCGCGCAACCGGGCCAACAACACGTTCAAGCGAAACGGCTTGGTCACGTAGTCATTGGCCCCGGCGTCGAGCCCGAGCACCGTGTCGGCGTCGCTGGCCGCCCCCGTCAGCATCACGATCGGGACATTGATCCCGGCGCGGCGCATCTGCCGGCACAGCTCGAACCCGTCCATGTCCGGCAGTCCGACATCCAGCAGCACCGCATCGAACCGCTGGTTTCGCATGATCCCCAGGGCCGCCCCGGCGCTGTCGCATTGCAGGCTGGCGAACTCGGCGTGCAGCTCGAGCTGCTCCGCCAGGGACTGGCGCAGCGCCTCGTCGTCATCGACGATCATGATTATGCGAAGATTGCGCATGCGCTCCCGGCCCGAGACTACCGCCAGACGCGCTCGCCTGCAACGCGCGGCCACTGCCGGAATTGTTCGCGCGATCGGCGCATTTCATCCCCGAGAGAGCGTTTGCTATCCGGCGCGTAGCCTAGGACGATGCCGCATAAGCCGCACGCTTTCCGCGGCTCAGAATTATGCACGGCAAAAACTCTCTTGAGGTTTATCTGGTATTCACGGATCGCGATTTCAACCAATAATAATTCTCCTGAGATTCATTATCCAGTCAAGTTATTGTAATCGCCGAACTGATAGAGCCATTTCATTTGGCTGGACAGCATTGCGGACGCACCAGCGCCCGCGGCTTTTCCGCTATCCGCACTGCCGCTCCGCGGGTAATTTCGGGCCGGCACCATTAGCGGAGGAAACCTGGATGGAAGCGTGGTTTCATTGCGAGAACCCGTACCCGTTCGTTCCCGATTCGGTCCTCGATCAGGTCGATTCGGTGCGCGCCAGCCTGCCCAACCGCTATTGCGACCCGGAAATTGCCGCCCGGCTGTTCGAGGAGACGCTCGACGAATACCTCCTGTGCGACGAGCTCGGCCTCAACATCACCTCGAGCGAGCACCATGCCGGGATCAACTGCCTCTATGGGGCGAGCCCGGTAGTGCTCGGCATCGTCGCGCGGCAGACCAGGAAGATCCGGCTCCTCAGCATGGGGACGCTGATTACCGTGCGCAACGACCCGGTGCGCGCCGCCGAGGAATACGCGACGGCCGACGTCATCTCGCGCGGCCGGCTCGAAATCGGCTTTGTCAAATCGGGCGGCACCGAGATGGCCTCGGGCAACGCCAACCCGATCGGCATCCGCGACCGGTTCTGGGAGGCGATCGACCTCGTCGAGAAGACGCTGACCCATCACGACGGCCCGTTCAGCTGGGAGGGCAAGCATTTCACCCATCGCCACGTCAATATCTGGCCGCGCCCCTACCAGCAGCCGCACCCGCCGATGTGGGCGGCGACCTCGGACCCGGTCGACACCGCGGAGCTTGGCCGGCGCGGCATGGTCAACATCATGGTGATGCGCGGGGTCGATGTGACAAAGCGCGCCTGGGCCGCCTACCGGGAGGCGCGCGCCGAGGCCGGCCTCCCGAAGCCGGCGACCGACCGGTTCGGCTATTCCGCCTTTGTCTATGTCGGCGACACCGACGAGGAGGGGGTCCGGGTCGGCAGCAAGCTTCTGTGGTTCGTCAACACCGGCATGAAATCGGCGCCGCAATACGCCAAGTTCCTGCCCGGCACGACTCCGCCCGAACTGGCGCCACAGCTTTATCGCAACCCGAATTCGGGCGGGAGCCCCATGGCGTTTCTGGGCCGGCCGGGGCGCAACTCGCCGCTCAACCGCCCCGGGGTCACCGCGGAGATGGCGATGGCGGGCGGCCGGATGTATGCCGGCAACCCGGACACCGTCTACCGCCAGATCATGGAGTTCTACGAGAAGGTCGGCGGCTTCGGCCACCTGATCATGGTCGGCAAGACCGGCCACATCACCCACGACGAGGCGGTCAAGAACATCACCCTGTTCTCGAAGGAGGTGCTGCCCCGCCTGCGCGAGATAAAGCCGGTCGTCGTCGAATAGCGTTCGGCGCCGGCCAATCACTTCGCCGAGGGCGGCCCGGAATCGTAGGTCACCCGGGTGACCTGCGGTCTTGTTGCCACGGTTGGGTGCCTGGGGCCTGGCGTCACTTCGCCGCCAGCGCGGCCTCTTGCTCGGCGGCCTGCTGCTGGCGCGCCCACATCGTGGCGTAGACGCCGCCGCGGGCGAGCAGCTCGCGATGATCGCCGCGCTCGACGATGCGCCCGCTGTCGAGCACCAGGATCTGGTCGGCGTCGACTACCGTCGACAGGCGGTGCGCGATGACCAGGGTCGTGCGGTCGGTGGCGACCTCGGCGAGGCTCGCCTGGATTTCGCGTTCGGTCTTGGTGTCGAGCGCCGAGGTGGCTTCGTCGAAGATCAGGATCCTGGGCGCCTTCAGCACGACTCGGGCGATCGCGACGCGCTGCTTCTCGCCGCCCGACAATTTGAGGCCGCGCTCGCCGACCATCGTCTCGTATCCGTCGGGCAGCGCGGCGACGAAATCGTGGATGCGGGCGAGCCGGGCGGCCTCCTCGATCTCGGCACGGCTGGCGCCGGGGCGGCCATAGGCGATGTTGTAGAAGATCGTGTCGTTGAACAGGACGGTGTCCTGCGGCACGACGCCGATCGACCGCCTGAGGCTCTCTTGCGTCACGTCGCGGATGTCCTGGCCGTCGATCTCGATCGCACCGCAATCGACATCGTAGAAGCGGAACAACAGGCGCGCGATCGTCGATTTCCCGGCGCCGCTCGGTCCGACGATCGCCAGCGTGGCGCCGGGCGGGACCGCAAAATCGACATCCTTGAGAATTTCGCGCCTGACATCGTAATGGAAATCGACATGGCGGAAGGCGACCGCGCCGTGGCGGACGGCAAGGGCCGGCGCCCCGGGCCGGTCCTCGATCTCGGGCTCGATCTTGATGAGTGACATCATCTGCTCGAGATCGGTCAGCGACTGCTTGATGTTGCGGTAAACCATGCCGAGGAAATTGAGCGGCTGGTAGAGCTGCAGCAGATAGGTGTTGACCAGCACGAAATCGCCGACCGTCATCCGGCCCGCCGCGACCCCCTGGCCCGCCAGGATCATCACGCCGATGAGGCCCGTCGCGATGATCGCGCCCTGCCCGACATTGAGCAGCGCCAGCGTCGTCTCGCTCCTCACCGCGGCGCGTTCATAGGCGTGGAGCGCGCTGTCGTAGCGCTCCGCCTCGTGCGTCTCGTTGGCGAAGTACTTGACGGTCTCGTAGTTGAGGAGGCTGTCGACCGCCTTCGTATTGGCTTCGCTGTTGCGCGAGTTCATCTCGCGGCGGAAGCGGATGCGCCAGTCGGTCACCAGGAAGGTGAAGCCGATGTAGGCAACGATTGTCGCCAGCGTGACGACGGCAAAGGTCCAGTCGTAGAGCCGCCACAGGATCGCGCAGACGACGACGATCTCGAACACCGTCGGCACGACGTTGAACAGCATGAACGAGAGGAGGAACTCGATCCCCGCCGTGCCGCGCTCGACGGCGCGGGCGAGGCCGCCGGTGCGGCGCTCCAGATGAAACCGCAGCGACAGCGCGTGGACGTGGCGAAACGCCGCCAGCGCGACCTGGCGCACCGCGCGCTGGCCGACCTTGGCGAAGACGGCGTTGCGCAACTCGTTGAAGCCCTGCGACATCACCCGGGCGGCGCCATAGGCGAAGATCGCCCAGACCGGTACGACGACCAGCGGCACCGCGATCGCAGCGGCCTGCACCGCCACCGGGTTGGCGAGAGCGTCGATCGCGTGCTTGTAAATGAACGGGATCGTGATGTTGACGAGCTTGCCGGCAACCAGCAGCAAGAGCGCCAGCACGACGCGGACCCGCAGTTCGAGGGAATCGCGCGGCCAGAGGTAGGGGCCAAGCCCCTTCAGGGCGCGCAACCCCTCGCCGAGCCGCTCATCCGGTTCGGGCAGGCCGGAAACCGACGACCGGCCAACCATGCGGGGCCCATGTGGGCTCATCGGGGCGGGCTCATCGGGGCTGGTTCATGCGGCTGGGGCCCACGGGCGGTTGCGGCGGCGGCGCGACCGCGGCGATGCCGCGCGGCAGGCGCCATCCGACCAGGAATGCGCCGCCGACCAGCACCGCACCCCACAGGAACGGGGCGTGGTGGCCGACCGCCTCGAACAGCGATCCGGCGGCAAGCGGCCCCACGACGCGCGACAGGCTGCCGACGGCCTGGGTGACGCCCATCACTTCGCCCTGCTGCTCCACCCCGGCGTGCTGCGAGATCAGGCTGTTGATCGACGGCTGCATCGCGCCGATGCCAAGCGCCAGCGCGGTCAGGGCGACGATCAGCACCGGCACTCCGTGCGCCAAGGGCAGCAGTAAGAGCCCGAGCGCCAGCAGCACCAAGCCCCCCAGTATCAGCCGTTCTTCGCCGAAGCGCCGGGTCAACGGCCCGATCAGCCCGCCCTGCATCAGCGCCGACAAGAGGCCGACATAGAAGAAGACGAACCCGGTCGGGCGCGGGCCCCAGCCGAACTGCGCGATCGCCCACCAGGCGAAAGTCGTCTCAAGGGCGGCAAAGGCAAGAATGACCAGGAAGAACATGATCAGCAGCCGCGCCAGCACCGGTCGGGCAAGCGCGTCGCGCAGCGCCGCTACCCCGCCGCGTGCCCGGAATTGGCGCGCTGTCGCCGACCGGCTTTCCGGCAACACCAGCAGCACCCCGAAAAACGCGGCGAGCGACAGCCCCGCGGCAATCAGCCCCGGTGTTTCGAGATCGGCGGTCGCCAGATCGTCGCCGGCGACGACGCCGCCGATAACCGGTCCGATGATGAAGCCGAGACCAAAAGCCGCCCCGATCATCCCCATGCCTTTGGCGCGCTTTTCCGGCGGGGTCACGTCGGCGACATAGGCCTGCGCCGCTGCGATGTTGCCGGCGCAGATCCCGGCGAACGCGCGCGCGGCGAACAACATCCATAGCATTGTGGCAAAGGCGAGCCACAAATACGCGAGCGCCGCCGCCGCCATGCTCGCCATCAGCACCGGCCGCCGGCCGACCCGGTCGCTGAGGCGTCCCCACAGCGGCGCCGTCACCATCGCCATCAGGGAAAAGGTGGCGAACAGCATCGTCATCTGCAGCGGCGAGGCGGCAAAGCGCTCCGCGTAAAACGGCAGCAACGGAATGACCAGCCCGAACCCGACCAGGTCGGTAAAAACGATGAGGAAGAGGATTGGCATATGGCGCTGTAGATATCGCGCCGACGCACCGCCGAACAAGAGCCGATCAACGCAGCCGCGCCATGTTGCGAGCGCTGTCGCCCACCGGTTGTCCGCACCGCACGTCACCTGGCTCGCGGGGCTGGCGGACGATTTGGAGTGCCGGATCACGGTCTCGCCGCGATCCGGCCGGCTCCATGCACGCGGGAGGTGGTGTCAGCGAAACACTCCCGCCGAGCCAGGCTACGCGGAATTTCTGAGCGAAAAGTTAAGGCCCTGCCCCCTTTGGCGTGGGATGACCTGAACCAGAGTACAGCGGAATTCGGCAAAATTTATTCTGTTGTTGCTTATGAAATTTCGTCGACATCGAGCGCCGTTAATTGCACGTTAACTGAGAAGGAGCTTTATGAGGGCACCACATCGACGAGGAGACGTCAAAATGCGCACGTTGCAGAACCTGCTGACCCGGCTGCGGAGCGACGATGCCGGGGCAACCGCAATCGAGTACGGCTTGATCGCCGCGCTGATCGCCGTTGCCGCGATCGCCGCATTCCAGCTGGTCGGCACCAACCTGACCTCGACCTTCAACAACGTCGCCAGCAAGCTTTAAGCCGTCAGGCTGCCGAACATCGCCGACAGCCGGCGCGGGAGAACCGCGTCGGCGTTCGGCGTGCCTGACTACCGGCGGCGCCGGTGGCGATATCATCCCGCCCCAAGCAGCGCGCCGCGGAAGCGGACGCGGCATGAGGCTGGGTCGAGGTTGCGCTTGTAGGCCGGCGGATCGTCCGGCTTGACCTTCAGCACCACGAGGGCGGTCCCGTTGCCCTCGCGCAACAGGCGCGCGCCTTCGGCGAGATCCGATTCGCCCGCCACGGTGCGGCTGCGCTTGATGCCGGAAGCGGCCGCGATCTTTTCGAGATCGACGCCGAGGCTGGTGTGGCTCTTCTGGTACCCGGTCTCGCCGTAATGGCCGTTATCGACGACGAGGATCGCCAGGTTGGCCGGGTTGAGGACCGCGATCGTCGCCAGCGCCCCGAGATTCATCAATAATTCGCCGTCGCCGGTGGCGACCAGCACCCGCTTGTCGGGCCGCGCCAGGGCGAGGGCGAGGCCGATCATCGAAGCCCCGCCCATCGCCCCCGCCATCGTGTAGATATGCGCTTGCCCGAGGTGATCGCCTGGTGCGGCCAAACCTCGCGCCGGGCGGAGCCGAACGCAACCCCGGAATGCCCGGTCAGCCGCGAACCGGGAACAGCCGCCCGGCTCGCGCGGTCGGCGAGCGCAACCGCCGGCAGCGGCGGGCGATCACCCCGAGCAGCAGGATCAAGGACAGGGTCGCGAGCGGAAATCTGGAGGTTCCCGCCACCAGCATGATCGGCGAGATCATCGCCGACATCATTACCAGCACCTCGCCGGTCCCCAACGAATCCCCGGCGCGATGCCGCTCCGCGACGATCCAGATCGCCGCGGTGGCAAGAAACGGCATGTCGTAGACAAAGGCATAGGGCGTCGCCAGCACGGAAGCGACGAGCAGCCCGGCGCCGGCGAGTTCCGAGGGGCCGGAACGGAAGAGGGTCCAGACCGTCGCCGCCGCCGCCACGGTCACCGCCCATTGCCCGAGCTGCGCCGCCGTGGGGGCAACCCCGAGCTGCGAGAGAGCGGGGAGAACCGTCGGCATCAGATGCACGATCTCGCTGCTTTCGGCGGCGAACTGGCGCGGGTAGGCGACGACGAAGGCGGCCCAGCTCGGCCAAACCGCGCCGCCGAACAGGATGCTGGTCAGAGCGGCCAGGAGGATCGCGGTCAAGCCGGCAATCGCGATCGTGCGCCACAGCCGGGCCGCGACGAGCGCGACCGGAACGAGAAGCCCGAGCTGCGGCTTGTAGGTCAACAAGCCGAGCAACACCCCGCCCGCGACCGGATTGGACGCGGCCAGCCGGATTCCGCCCGCCAGCAAGGCGGCGGCGAGAAACCCGCTTTGCCCGGAAACCATGGCGATCGCGGTGGTGGGAGCCGCCAGCGCGGCAATCAGCGCCGGCGACCGCCAATTGCGGCCGACCGTCGCCCATAGGTAGAGCGGCAGGCTGACCGCGACGAGCGCAGCCCACGCGACCGCTCCGGGCAGCTGCCCGAGCGGCCACACGACCAAGAGAAAGCTCGGCGGGTAGGGGAATGGATAGGAAGCCCCCGGGTCCATGCCCAGCGCCAGCTGCGCCGATCGCAGGGCCGTCGGATCGTAGATCGCAGCGGCGGGGTGATCGCCGAGGAAACGCCCAAAGCTCCACAACGCAAACGAATCGCCGAACCCGCCAGGCCAGCCTCTGGCGGCGGCGACCGCCAGCGAAGTCGCACCGTAGGCGGCAAACAGAGCCAGGAAAATGCCGGCAAGCAGCCGAAACTTGCCGCTCGCCGGCCGCCAGCGCGCCGCCGCGGTGAGATCGGCGGCGATCGCCGCCACCCGCCCGGCGCCCGGCCCTTTGTTCATCGGGGTCCCGGGAGGATCGCTCCGGTCCTGCTGAAATGCGGTTTCATTTGCGACGATGACCTATTCGCGCATGGCACCCGGAACCGAGCTGGCGTCAGCGGCAAGACTCACGCCGCCCGCCGCCGAACGCAACCCCGGCGTGCCGCGAAGGGAACCCCCGAGGGGCAAACGCGCTGTTATGGCAAACGCCGCGCCCGGCGCCTGCCGTGAGGCTGCTCGGTCACGGCTGGTGGGTGCGGCTCGATCGTGATAGCGTTATAGCGAAATTATCGGTGATCGCGGAGCGGCGGCCATGAAAGTGCGAATCGAGTGGTGCAAGCCTTGAAACTATGAACCGCGGGCCCTCCGTGCGAGGGCGAGGCTGGTTGAAGGTTATGGCGCCGAAGTCGAGTTGGTGCCGGGAGTTGGCGGTGCGTTCGAGATCACGGTCGACGGTCGACTGGCGTTCTCGAAAAAAGCGATCGGGCGATTTCCCACCGACGAGGAAATCGACGCATTGGCGGCCGGGGGCGCCGGGGCGCCCTGATCGGGTCGGCAACGGGTCTGGCCGGGCGAACGCATAGCGATGGCGCCGGTTTCTGCGCTACGCCGATCCGCTGCGGATTCGGCGTAGCGCACGTGCTGTGGCTGCCATAATGCCCCCAACCGGACCGCCATCGCCGACGATGTGAATTTAAATGGCTATTTGAGGGAATGCCGGACGAAAACCGCTAACATCTTGTACGATCGAGTGCCCTGTGGCATCGTGCGGGGTGCTGGCTTAAGGCTTTGGCAAGCTTTGGCGTGCATCGTAAGGGGGTCAGCGGCTCAGGAGGGACTTTAGAATGTTTGCGACCTTGACGAACTTGTGGAAGAACCAGGATGGCGCGACCGCCATCGAATACGGCCTCATCGCCGCCTTGATCGCGGTTGCCGCGATCAGCGCGTTTCAGCTGGTGGGCACCAACCTCACCTCGACCTTCAATAACGTCGCCTCGAAGCTCTAACGTTCGGCGACTGCGGTCGGCTTTACACCACGCCCGGCGGCGCACTGGCGCTGCCGGGCGTGGTTTTTTTGCGGCCATGCCGCAGGTGCCGGCGGGGCTGCCGACACCACTTCATCGCGCATGACCGTGATCGCTGCCGCGACCTTTGGTCGGCGCCTTGGCGGCCCAAGATTGAAGATTGGCGCGCTCGCTTGCGCTCGCGCGGACGAATTTATCCGGCAGTGATCCGTGACTTGGCGAGCGGACCTGCGGCGTATTTCGCGGCGTTATCCGAGCGGCTGATCTTGCCGCTGGTGGTCTTGACCAACCAGCCCTGATCGACCATGCGGATATCGGCGCAGGAGGTGCTGATCTCCTTCACCACGGCGCGGTTGATCTCTCGCACCACTTGCCCATCCCGCGCGGCGTCGCCGGCGCGTTCGGCGATCACGATCAGCTGCTCGGAGCCGATTTTCTCGGCATAGCGGCCGAATGCGACGCAGCGTCCGGGTTTGACGCCCCCAACCCGCGACACCGCCGCCTCAACATCGTGGGCAAAGACGTTCTTGCCATTGACGATGATCACGTCCTTGAGCCGCCCGACGACGAACACCTCCCCGTCCTCTAGGAAACCAAGATCTCCGGTGCGGTACCAATCGCCGTGGAACGCCTCAGCGGTCGCGTCCGGGTTATGGTGATAGCCGGAAAACATGCAGTCGGCGCGAACGCAGATCTCACCGATCACCGCCTCTTCGACGAAGCCGCCGTCGCGCAGGATGCGGACCGCGCAATTGCGGATCGGGCGGCCGTTGGACAGCAGCAACAGCGCGTCCGCCGCCGTCTCGGGCGGATACACCCGGCCGAGGCCGGTAACGCAGCCCCGATCGATCGCCAATCGTCGCACCGGCCGGGTCAGGTCGCTCTGGCTGACCGCGAAGACGGTCTCGGCCATTGCATAGCAAGTCTGCAGCGTCTCAGGCGTTATACCCCAGGATCCGTACCGCTCCAGGACCGCGTCGAACGCTTCGGGTTTGCACGGCTCGGAGCAGTTTATAACGGCCCGCAGCGACCGCAGATCCCATGTCTGCGGGCCGCGCACGCGTCGTGCCAGATGCAGGAACGCGAAGTTCGGCAGCCACGCGTGAGTGGCGCGATGATCCTGCACGGCATCGAAGAATAGGGCGGGCATCGACACCCAGACAAACGGATCGAGAGAAACGATCGGCACGCCGAGCCATGTCGGCAGTAGGAAGCTCGATATCAGTCCCATATCGTGATAGAGCGGCAGCCACGAGACGATCCGCGCAGTCAGGGCATCGATCGACAGGGCTTCTTGGTAAGCGGTCAGTTGGTGGGCGATGCTGCGATAGGAGAGGGCAACGCCCTTCTTGAGGCCGGTGGTACCGGAGCTGTGCTGTAACAGGCCAATCGCGTCGGCATCGGCAAGCCGCCCGGGAAGCGGCGCGGGGCCGCAATCCTCGACGCCGGAGAGCGGCACGACATCGGCACCGGTACCCTCGGCGCATTCCGACATCGCCGCGTGCAGGTCGTCGTTGACCAGCACCATCCGTGGCCGGCAAAACGTCAAGACCGTGCGGTGCTGTGTCCAGTAGAGCGC
>Ga0326597_10014550_pt1 | contig 10313 bp, 5 predicted proteins | sample RVTome_12_FD_203789 | JGI IMG/M metagenome (GOLD analysis project Ga0326597, IMG submission 203789) | Soil microbial communities from uranium-contaminated site in the Upper Colorado River Basin, Wyoming, United States - RVT100D185 | ecosystem: Environmental > Terrestrial > Soil > Contaminated >...
CGAAACGCCGGTCGCCGAGCTTGGCCTTAGCAGCAGTGCGCTCGATGCCTTGGACCGCAAGAACGTGCTCACGGTGCGCGATCTGTTGGCCATCAAGTCGGGCCGCTTGAAACGCATGAGCGGCATCGTTGGGGAGGTTCGCCGGCAAATCATCGAAGTCGCGAATGCACTGCGTGCGAGACTGGGAGCGCCGCAGGACAGCAAGCCCGCGACGGTGACTGGTGAAAAAGGGGTCAGGACCCTTTTGTGCGAAGCACCCGAAGGGCCGTTCCGGCAAAAGGGTCCTGACCCCTTTTTCACCGGCGTGTGCAGCGTCGACATGCTCGCGGCGCGAATCTCACGTGGCAACCCCCGTGCCCAGGGCGACACGGAACACCACTTTTTGAAGGCGTTCCTCGGACTTACCACGGAGGCTGATAATGGCTGGTCGAGTCAGACGGACTTGGCCGCCTATCTGAATGTTACACGCGGACGTGCGAGCCAACTTGCCACGGCAGCCTATGAACGCTGGCGACGCGACTCGTGGGTAACCAAGCTTCGAGGCGATATCGCTGAACTCGTAGAACGCGACGGCGGTGTCATGTCCGTGGACGAATTGGCCGCTGCCATCCTGTTGACGCGGGGTTCGGTAGAAGATGAGCCGTTGCGTTCGCGGCAAGCCATGGCGGTGACCCGTGCTGCGATCGAGACCGAACGGATCATGGCCGAGCCGCGACTTGTCGTCCGGCGCGACCGCGAGCGAGTGATCGTCGCCACGAGCCAGGACTTGGCGGATTATGCGGTCGCGCTGGGGCGGGAAGCGGATGAACTGGCAGCCCAGGACCCGCTCGTTCCGCCGGCACGAACACTTGAACGGCTGCGAGCCATTTGTCTGCCAAGTGGTATCGACCCGTTATCCGACGCGAGGCTGGTGCGAGTCGCAGCGGCGGCGAGTCAGCATGCTGCCGTTTCCAGCCGACAGGAGCTGTATCCACGCGGCATGGATGCGGAGCGGGCATTGAAGCTGTCACACGGTGCGTTGTTGGGGGCCAGGCAACTGAACGTGGATGATCTGCGGGGCCGTGTGGCGGGGCGATATCCAGAAGCCGCACCATTACCCGATCAAACCGAGCTAACTGAATTGTTGGAGCGTGCAGGATTCGATTTCCGTTGGGACCAGTCGATCAAACCACGTGGAGCTTATCGCGTCCCGACGCGCGATCCGCTTGTCTCGTCACATCTCAGTACACTGCTTCGGCGCAAGTCAACGGATCAAGGCGAACCTACGCGCGAAATCACAACGGAGGAAGCTGCAGCAAGGCAGTTTGCGGAACGTCTTCAACGAGCCATCGCAAGTGGCACGTTCATCGCAATGACAGTGGAGCCGCGCGGTTACAGCCTTGCATTGCGAGTGCTGTGCGAAAAGTTTCCCATCGATGTCATCGATGTCGAGGCAATGTTCATCAACGCGCTCCGTGATGTTGCCGAGAGCAAGAAGGTGAAATGGGAACGCGTGTTGGCGGCTGACGCGAAACCCGGCAGCGACGACTGGGACCGGTTAATGGCACTAGTTCGTCAAGCCGTGCCGCAGGTGGAACGCGCAATTATGTCGGCCTCGCACACGGTCTTGATGGTCTATCCGGGCCTCCTGGCTCGCTTCCAACAGATGGACCTGCTGGCGCGGATTCGAGAGAAGGTGGGCCGCCCCGACGGCATTCCGGGGCTGTGGATGTTAATACCAACGGATGGCCAGTCGCCCCGCCCAGTCATGGACGGCCATCCGATTCCCGTTATCGGGCCCGCCGAATGGGCACGCATACCTGAACGCTGGCTTACCAACTAACAGCAGCACATGATTAACCGCCAAGAACTCCTGAAAGACTTGCAGCGTCTGCTGCGGCAGCTTGAAGCCGACTTGCGCGAGCGCTGCAAGGTGCCGGAGATTGGGGCGGCAGTTAAGGCGGAATTTGAGCAGGCGAAGCAAGCGAAGCGAACGGGGCAGAGTTTTGAAGAGTGGCGAGCGGATTACATGACGCAGATTGGGGCCGCTTGGGTTTTGAGCTGCGTCTTCGCTCGCTTCTTGGAAGACAACGAGTTGGTCGATCCGCCCAAGCTCAGCGGGCCGGGCGAGCGGTTGCAGCGGGCGCGGGATGAATACGACTTGTACGTCCACGAACATCCTGCGGACACGGTACGTGAGTACTTGCTGTTCGTGTTCGATGGCTTGGCGGAACTCCCGGGTGGCCAGGATGTCTTCGGCAAACATAATCTCGTCCACGAGCAGCGAGGTTGGATCAGCGGTGATGCGGCCAAGGAACTGCGTAACTTCTGGCAGCGGATCGATCCGGTGTCTGGCGACCTGATTCACGATTTCACCGATGCGGAGTGGGATACGCGTTTTCTCGGCGATTTGTATCAGGATCTGTCGGAAGCGGCGCGAAAGAAGTACGCGCTGCTGCAAACGCCTGAGTTCGTCGAAGAGTTCATCCTGGAGCGCACGCTGGAACCGGCGCTCGACGAGTTCGGGTTAGTGGTCAGTGGTCAGTGGTCAGTCGTCAGTGGGGAAAGCAATGGCGGTCCCGTGTATTCAACTGCCAACTGCCAACTGACAACTGACAACCTCTTCAAAATGATCGACCCCGCCTGCGGCAGCGGCCACTTCCTGCTGGGCAGCTTTCGGCGGATTCTGGAGCGTTGGCAGCGTCTGGAGCCGGGGACGAATGTGCGGGAGCTGGTGCAGCGGACGCTTAGCAGTGTGCATGGGGTCGATGTGAATCCGTTTGCGATCGCGATTGCCCGGTTTCGGTTGTTGTTGGCGGCGATGCGCGCCGTTGGCATCGAGCGTCTGGCGGATGCTCCCGCGTTTCGGCTGAATCTGGTCTGCGGCGACTCGCTGCTGCACGCGCCGCTGGCCGGTGGACAGCAGGTCTTCGACTTCGACTTGGTCGCTGATGATGCGTCATTGGTCACTGGTCATTCGTCACTTGCAAATGACAAAGGACAAATGACAAATGACCAACCCGCAAATGACAAGGGACAAATGACAAATGACAATTCCGACGAGTGCGACCACGCTTATCGGAGTGAAAACCTGCCCGAGTTGAAGCGGCTGCTGCGCGGCGGTCAGTACCACGCGGTCGTCGCCAACCCGCCCTACATCGTGCCCCGAGATAAGCAACTCAACGATCGTTACCGCAAACGATTCGCGTCCTGCCACAGACAGTATTCGCTGGCCGTGCCGTTCCTGGAACGCATCTTCCGGCTGGCGGTTGCAGGCGGCTACACCGGGCAGATCACAGCCAACAGTTTCATGAAGCGCGAGTTCGGCAAGAAGCTGATCGAAACGTTCTTTCTGAGCATAGACCTGACGCACGTCGTCGACACCAGCGGGGCGTACATTCCCGGCCACGGCACGCCGACGGTGATTTTGTTTGGACGGCATCGGCCGCCGGTGGCGTGTACACTCCGGACAGTGATGGGGATTCGGGGCGAGCCTTCGACGCCCGCCGATCCGGCGCGGGGGTTGGTGTGGTCGGCCATCGTCGGGCAGTTGGACCAGCCAGGCTCGCAGAGCGAGTTCGTAAGCGTCGGCGACTCGCCTCGCGAGCTGTTCCACAAACACCCCTGGTCGATCGGCGGCGGCGGGGCATCAGACCTAAAGGCGCGATTGGACGAGTCTGCAACGGTTCATGTCGGTGAGTCCGTTGATGAAATTGGATTCGGTGCAGTGACTCGTGATGACGACGCGTTCGTCGTCTCCGAACGCGCCGCGCGTCGTTCCGGAATCGAACCCAAATTCATTCATGACTTCATCACCGGTGAAAACGTCCGGGACTGGACGACGTGTGACGCCGATGGTGCGATATGGCCTTACGATCCAGAGAGCCTTGAACCGCTGGCATCGCCAGCGACGAACAGATTCCTTTGGCGATTTCGCCCGCAGCTTTGTGGTCGTAGTGCATACGGTCAGACGCAACTTGAGCGTGGCCTCAAGTGGTTTGAGTATTCCATGTTCTTCAAGAATCGCTTTCGATCACGACAGTTAATCGCATTCGCCGCAGTGGCGACTCATAACCACTTCTTTCTCTCGGACGGTGGCCGCCTCTTCAACCGCCATGCCCCGGTGATCAAGCTGCCGCGCGAGGCGAGCGAGGACGACCACCTCGCCCTCCTCGGAATCCTCAACAGCTCCATCGCCTGCTTCTGGATGAAACAGATCTTTCACGACAAGGGCAGCACGGTTGATGCCCACGGCGCGAGGCAAACGACGGTCGCCTTCGAGAACTTCCGCGAGTTCACCGGCACCGGCTTACTCAAGTTCCCGCTGCCGGTTGATCGTCCGCTGCTCACGGCGCGATTGCTCGACAACCTCGCGACCCGCGCGCGCGATTTTCAGCCCGCCTCGATCGCCTCCCGCGGAGCGCCCACCCGCGCGGCCTTGGCCACCGCCCAGTCCGCGGCTCAACTGGCCCGGTCGCAGATGATCGCCGCTCAAGAGGAACTCGACTGGGAGTGCTACCGGCTTTATGGGCTGATCGAAGAAGAATTGATTTCAACACAGAGGCACAGAGGGCACGGAGAAAACGCAGAGCCGTCCTCTGTGAACTCTGTGCCTCTGTGTTTCCCTCCTCTCCAACTCGGCCAACGGGCGTTCGAGATCGTGCTGGCTCGGAAGATGGCGGCGGGCGAAACTCACACCACGTGGTTTGAACGACACGGCTCGACCCCGATCACCGAACTCCCCGCCGAGTGGCCCGACGACTACAGGCAACTCGTCGAGCGCCGCATCGCGCTGATCGAGAGCGACCCCAACATCCGGCTCATCGAACAACCCGAATACAAACGCCGCTGGAACACCGAGCCGTGGGACTCGCAGCTCGAACGCGCGCTGCGCGAATGGCTGCTGGATCGGTTGGAAAGCTATTTTGATTTCGACGGGCGGATGTCGGTTCTCGATCCCGAAGGGATCTCAGCAATTAGCCGGGGGTTGAGCGCAGCGACACCCCCGGAAACCAACGCCCCCACGCTGGCTGACCCCGGAGGGGTCACAGCACCGGGCGCTGCGACCCCGTCGGGGTCGAATGGCATGGCGCGTGACCCGGACCCCGGGTGCGCTGCGCGACCCGGGGCTAATGGCTTGAATCCCTCCGGGATAAAACCACTGGAGATCGCGCTCGTCTCCGTCGCCGGATTGGCCGATATCGCCGCGCGCGATGCCGAGTTCATGGAAGTGGCGGCCCTCTACCGCGATCGTCCCGATTTTGACATCCTGCGTCTGGTGGCCGACTTGGTTGCCGACGAAAGCGTTCCATTGCTGCCCGTGCTCCGTTACAAGCCTGACGCGATGGACAAGCGGTGGGCCTGGGAACGCACGTGGGACTTGCAGCGGCGCGAAGATCGGGGCGAGTCGGTCGGCGAGATCCCCGTCCCGCCCAAGTACAAGAGCAGCGATTTTCAATCGAGCACCTATTGGCGGCTGCGCGGCAAACTGGACGTGCCCAAAGAACGCTGGGTCAGCTTCCCGCACTGCGAAGGCGAAGACCAATCGCTGGTCATCGCCTGGGCCGGCTACGACCACTTGCAACTGACCAAAGCCGTCAGCGCCTTCTTCGCCGATGTGCAAGCGACGGGCGGCTCGGAAGATCCGCGATTGGTCCCGCTGTTGGGCTGCGTCCTCGAACTCAACCCGTGGGTCAAACAGTGGCACAACGACGTCGACCCCGACTTCGGTTATCGGCTGGGTGATTACTTCGCCAACTTCGTCGAGGACGAAGCCCGCACACTCGGCAAGACCGTTGACGACGTTCGGCAGTGGACACCACCAGCGAAGACTAAGACACGAAAGAAGAAATCTTGAGAGTTGTCAGTGGACAGTTGTCAGTTGTCAGTGGCAAGAACAGACAACTGACAACTGACGACTGACGACTGACACCTGACCAATTGGCTATAATCGAAAGTCCGCACATCAGAAGGAGATAAATCATGTCGCAAACAACCAGCGAGGTGACACAGGCATCGGTATCGCTCGTGATCCACGAAGTCCTGACATTGGCCGAAGCCGCCGAGTATCTACGCGTCTCCGAATCCGAAGTGGTTGAATTGACCACCAAACACGAGCTGCCAGGCCGAAAGATTGGTGACCAGTGGCGATTCCACAAGCAAGCCTTGGTCAATTGGCTTTGCATCCCAGAAAAACGCGACTTCTGGAAAACGCAATTAGGTGCCTTGCGAGACGATCCCTACATGGATGAGATGCTGGAGAGCATCTACCAACAGCGCGGTCGGCCAATGACTGAGGAGAACTGATGTTAATCCTTGACACCGACACTTTGTCGCTCATACATAGCGGCAACGAGCGGGTGGCCGAACGGAAAGATCGTGTCGATCCCACGGAAATCGCCACGACGATCGTCACACGCGTGGAAATCCTGCGTGCGCGATACGAGTTTCTGTTGAAGGCGGCGGACGGTGAGCAACTCCTGCGTGCCCAGCACTGGCTTCGCCGAAGCGAGGAATTGCTTAGCGAAATTAGCATTGTTCCATTCGACGAGCAGGCAGCAACGCAATTCGACCAGTTGCGAAAGAAAAAGAAGCTCAAGCCAGGCGACACTTCCTCGCCGCGGCACATCTTGAACTCGTCTTGGCCGGCGACTACGAAACTTCCGGCGATCCCGACCTATCACGTCGCAGCCGCATCAGTGCCGCCTCGTGCTTCTGGCGAGCCGGTGATACAGGCGAGGCTCAAACCATCTTCGAAGAATTGTCGCAAGGCGATCCAAGCCGAGCTTCCGAAATCCAAGAAGTGATCGACGAGTTGAAAACGGCTTGAGGAATACGCACGCAAAGACGCTAAGGTGCCAAGGTATGTCGGATGAGTGAAACGTCTCCCAATGTCGTGGTTGTGGCTGGGCCGAATGGCAGTGGCAAATCAACCGCTGCACCGGCACTGCTGCGCGACTATTTGGGGATCACGGAGTTTGTGAACGCCGATGTGATCGCTCAAGGGTTATCCGGCTTCGGTTCGGAAGCCGTGGCGATGCCAGCCGGGCGAATCATGCTCGAGCGGGTCCACGAACTAGCGGAACAACGAGCCGATTTCGCTTTTGAAACGACGCTCGCGTCACGTTCGTTCGCGCGTTGGCTGCGTGAGCTGCGCGACGCAGGTTATCGTACGTACCTGCTTTTTCTCTGGCTGCCTGCGCCCGAATTGGCCGTCGCCCGCGTCGCGACTCGTGTTCAACAAGGCGGGCACAACGTACCGGAAGAGACGGTTCGTCGGCGCTATGAAGCCGGCTTGCGGAACTTCTTCCGGATGTATCGCCCAGTGGTCGATGCCTGGATGTTATTCGACAATTCGTCGTGCGGAGGTCGGCAATTGATCGCCTCGCAGATGGAAGGCACCGGCGTGCAAGTTGCAAATCAGAATGTCTGGAGCTTATTGGAGGAGACCTACGGATGATCAAGCAGAATCACAGCGACCACGAGACGATTGCCGAACGACTTAAGAATGTCGCACTAATCGAAGAAGCGCTGAAACGGGCTGGCCAGCAGGCCGTGAACGAGCACGCCCGCGCTGGCCGACAAATCCCCATGTGGAGAAACAACCAGGTCGTCTGGGAAGACGCCAAACTGGATGACGGTCAATAGCGTTCACTGCCTACTGACAACTGGCAACTGACAACTGACAACTGACAACTGACAACTAAACCCATGCCAAAATTCATCAAAGAGCTGCTCAAGATCCCCGAAGTTGTTCACAAAGGGGACTTCGTTTTGAAGCTGACCGAAGGAGTCACCAAGCCGCAACAGACGGTCGCGGACTATGTCGTCACGGATCAGCTCGAACGGTGCTTCGATGATGCACTGAAGTTCATTCGCAGTGCGCTGGACTCGAACACCAGCAAGGCGGCTTACTTGCACGGTAGTTTCGGTAGCGGCAAGAGCCATTTCATGGCTATCTTGCACCTGATCCTGCACCGCGATTCGGCGGCTCGCAGTCTGGCGAAATTGGCTGCGGTCATCGATCGCGCGAACCAGTGGACGGAAGGCAAGAGCTTTCTGCTGGTGCCGTATCACATGATCGGTGCCAAGAACATGGAAGCGGGAATCCTGGGAGGCTACGCAGACTTTGTCCGGGCAAAGCATCCCGACGCTTCTGTGCCGGCGATCTACCTGGTGGACGACTTGTTTCATGATGCGGCGCGCTTGCGCCGCTCGATGGGAGATGGTCCGTTCTTCGACGGTTTAAATGCCGCTGGCGGCGACAGTGACTGGGGAGAGTTGGAAGGGGACTGGAACGCCGAACGATTCGATGCCGCGATCGCCGCGCCTCCGATTCCCGAATCCGATCCGAACTTTGCCCCTTCCGAACCGCGTCGCGAGTTGGCCAGCGCCCTGATTAAGACTTACTTTCAGTCGTACGAGAACATACGCCGTAGCGATCGTGAAGCGTACGTGTCGCTGGATGCGGGCCTGTCGGTTATTAGCCAGCACGCCAAGTCGCTCGGCTATGACGCGATCATCTTGTTCCTTGACGAATTGATTCTCTGGCTCGCCAGCCACGCGGCTGACTTAGAATTCATGCACCAGGAAGGCCAGAAGCTGGCCAAGCTGGTCGAGGCGCAAACAGCGAAGCGACCGATTCCGATCGTTAGTTTCGTGGCCCGGCAGAGGGACTTGGGCGAGTTGGTTGGTGACAACATTACTGGTGCGGATCGCTTGAACTTCAGCGACGCGCTCCGCCACTGGGAGGGCCGCTTTCATAAGATCACGCTTGAAGATCGAAACCTACCAGCGATCGCCGAAGTTCGCGTTCTGAAGCCTATTAACGATTCGGCGCGGGAAGAGCTTGACGCGGCGTTCGAGCAGACAGCGCGCGTTCGCAAAGATGTAATGGATACGTTGCTCACCACCAAGTACAACCGCGAGATCTTTCGACAGGTCTACCCGTTCAGCCCCGCCCTCGTGGACACGCTGGTTGGCGTCTCCAGCCTGTTACAGCGCGAACGCACCGCGCTGAAGGTCATGATGCTCCTCTTGGTGGCTCAGCGTGACACGCTTCAATTAGGGGACATTGTCCCGGTGGGTGATCTGTTCGACGTTATCGCTCACGGCGACGAAGCGTTCAATCAAGAGATGGCAATCCAGTTCGAGAATGCCAAGCGGCTGTATCATCAGAAGCTGCTGCCATTGCTAGAAAGCCGGCATGGTGTTCACAAGGATGAAGTGGATGGTCTGGCGTTCGACGATCCAAAGGCTGTCGCATTCCGGACCGATGATCGATTAATCAAGACGTTACTTCTCGCAGCACTTGTCCCCGGTGTCGAGTCGTTGAAGGGCCTGAACGCCAACCGTCTGGCGGCATTGAATCACGGCACGATCAAGACGCCCGTGCCTGGCAAGGAAGGGGCGGAAGTGCTGCGTCGTTGCCGTGACTGGGCGGCCGAAGTCGGCGAGATCAAAATTGGCGATGAACAAGCCAATCCTTCGATCTCTTTGCAGCTGAGCGGTGTCGATACGGAACGGATCATCGAGCAGGCCAGGCACGAAGACAGCCAGGGAAATCGCCAGCGGCTCGTCCGCCGAATGCTGTTCGAAGAAATGAAAGTGGCAGATGCGGACGAGTTCTTCCTAACCCATCAATTCTCGTGGCGCAATACCGAACGCTGGTGTGAGATCGGCTTCGGCAATATCCGAACGTTACCATTGTCGTCGATGGAAGCAGGCGGCAGCGAATGGAAGCTGCTTATCGACTTTCCGTTTGATGAACCGGGGCGCAGCCCTCACGACGATCTGGCTCAGCTACAGAAGTTCCGCGACGCGAATCCTGACGGAACCCGAACGCTGGCTTGGATTCCATCTTTCTTTGCTGGATCGGCCCAAAACGAACTTGGCATGCTTGTCATCCTGGAGCACATTCTGACCGGAGAGCGGTTTGCCGGATACGCCAGTATCCTGCCTTTCGAGGATCGTCCCATCGCGAAAGCGTTGTTGGAAAACCAGAAAAGCCAGTTGCGTCAGCGAGTTCGGCAACATATCGAAGCGGCCTATGGTATCGACCGACAGTCGAAGGGTTCGATTGATACGTCACACGAGCTTCATGAACATTTCGACTCGTTGCTCAATGACTTCGACCCACAACCGCCCGCGGCCGCGAATCTAGCAGAAGCGTTGGAGAAGTTGTTGGATCAGGCGATGCAGCGGCAGTTCCCGGCTCACCCGGAGTTCGAATCGCCTCCCAAGGGCGCCAACCTCCGCAAGGTGTACGAGGAGGTTTGCCGGGCTACACAAGCTCGTGATGGCCGGATCGAAGTCGACGATCGGCTGCGGCGACC
>Ga0326597_10014551_pt1 | contig 10312 bp, 7 predicted proteins | sample RVTome_12_FD_203789 | JGI IMG/M metagenome (GOLD analysis project Ga0326597, IMG submission 203789) | Soil microbial communities from uranium-contaminated site in the Upper Colorado River Basin, Wyoming, United States - RVT100D185 | ecosystem: Environmental > Terrestrial > Soil > Contaminated >...
ACGACGACCTCGCCACCGGGGGCACGACCACGCTCGTCGTCGATCCCCGGACGAGGCTGCCGGTGCGGAGCTTCGCGAGCCTGAGCGGCACGCTGACCAACTGCGCGGGCGGGCCCACGCCCTGGGGCAGCTGGATCACCTGCGAGGAGACGACCTACGGCCCTGGCCGGGGATTCCGGCAGCGCCATGGCTACTGCTTCGAGGTGCCGGCGGCGGCCAACGGCCCGGTCGAGCCCGTGCCGCTTCGGGCCATGGGCCGGTTCGTCCACGAGGCCATCGCGATCGACACCGAGCCGGGCATCGTGTACCTGACGGAAGACAACGACGGGTACCTGTCGGGCTTCTACCGGTTCGTCCCGAACGAGCGCGGACGGCTCGCCGCCGGCGGCCGGCTCCAGATGATGGCGGTGCGCGGCGTGTCGAACTACGACACGCGCTCGGGACAGGATCCGGGCCGGACGCTTCGTGTCGACTGGATCGACATTCCCGACCCGGACCCGGATCGCTCCGATCTCGAGCGTGACGCGGTGTTCGCGCAGGGCGCCCGGCGTGGCGGCGCGATCTTCGCCAGGCTCGAGGGCGCGTGGTACGGCGGCGGACGCGTGTACTTCGACGCGACGTCCGGCGGCGACATCGGCAAGGGCCAGATCTTCGAGTACCGGCCGGCCGCCGGCGGCGGCTCGCTGCGGCTCATCTACGAGTCGCCCGACGCGGCGGTGCTCAACGGGCCCGACAACCTGTGTTTGAGCCCGCGCGGACAGGCCCTCGTCGTCTGCGAGGACTGCGCGACCGTGCAGCACATCCGCGGCCTGACCGTCGACGGCGCGATTTTCGACTTCGCCGAGAACATGGTCCCCGGGCACGAGCGCGACGAGTTCGCCGGCGCGGTTTTCTCGCCCGACGGGGAAACCCTTTTCGTCAACGTCCAGCGCCCGGGCATCACCCTGGCGATCTGGGGCAACTGGGGGGGCGGCCCCCTCTAGACTGGTGTCCCAGTGTCTAGCCGCCATGGAGCACCAATGACCAGACGCCTGCTTGCTGCGACCCTTGCCTTCCTCATCGCTGCCGCGATCGGCGCCGCCCAGGACGTGCGGCGGCCGATGACGGTCGACGACGCCCTCGACCTGGTGAGCGTCGGCAACGCGCTCATGTCCCCCGACGGCCGGTGGGTCTTCTACTCGACGTCCGAGCTCGACTGGAAGGGCAATAAGCGCCAGAGCAAGTACTTCATGATTCCGGCCGAGGGCGGCGAGCCGTTCGAGTACATCGGCAAGGAGGGCGGCAGCAGCTTCCAGTTCTCACCCGACGGCCAGTACCTGACGTTCACGCGCACCGTCGAGGAGAAGAGCCAGCTGTTCTGGATGCGCACCTCCGGCGGCGAGGCGACACAACTCACGAAGCACGACACGTCGATCGGCCAGTACGTCTGGTCGGCCAACTCGACGCAGATCTTCTTCCGCGCGACCGACAAGCGGCCGGAAGCCGAGCAGAAGGCCATCGACGCCAAGGAGGACGCGATCTTCGTCGACGAGGGCCCGAACGGACAGGACGCGTCGTACTGGAGCAATCTCTGGGTCTTCGACATCGCGTCGAAAACGGAAACGAAGATTACCGACGAGAGGCACATCGTGTCCGACTTCGACCCGTCGCCGGACGGCAAGCGCGTCGCGTTCGTCGCGCGCTCGACCAACCGGCGGAACGACGCGGACAAGAACGAGATCTTCGTCGTCACCGTCGCCGACCGGCTGATGACGAAGCTCACCGACAATCAGGCGCCGGAGGGCGGCCTGTCGTGGGCGCCCGATGGGCGCGTCATTCTGTTCACGGCCGCCGACGGCAAGGCCTGGCTCAATCGCAACCCGAAGATCTATCTGATGGACCCGAACACGCGCGCGATCGCGCTGGTGTCGGGCGAGTACGAGGGCGGCGTCGGCGAGCCGACGTGGACGCCCGACGGCCGGTCCATCCTGTTCAACGGCCAGCAGGGGACCGACACGCACCTCTTCAAGCTCGACGTCCAGACGGGCAACTTCACGCAGCTCACGAAGATGCCGGGCACGTTCAGCGCCGGGTCGTTCTCGAAGGACCGGACGAGGCTCGTCTACAGCTTCAGCGACTTCGACACGCCCGGCGATCTCTGGACGTCATCGGTGGACTCGTGGAGTCCCGTGCGCCTGACCGACGTGAACCCCAAGTTCGAGCGGACGGTCGCGCTCGCCACGATGAAGGTGGTCCGCTGGAAGAGCCGGGACGGCACGGAGATCGAGGGGCTGCTGCACTTGCCGATCGGCTACGTGGAGGGCGCGCGCGTGCCGCTGCTCCTCAACATCCACGGGGGGCCGGCCGGGTCGTGGCGGAACTCGTTCTCGCCGATGTACCACGCGTACGCGGGCCTCGGCTGGGCGTCGCTCTCGCCGAACGTGCGCGGCAGCAGCGGCTACACGGACCGGCTGCGCGAGGGCAATACGGTCGCCCGGGGCGACGGCATCGGATTCGGCGATTATCACGACCTGATGACGGGCGTGGACATGCTCGTCGCGCAGGGCATTGCCGACCCCGAGCGCCTCGCGCTCCGCGGCTGGAGCTACGGCGGCATCCTCGGCGGCTGGACCATCACGCAGACGGACCGGTTCAAGGCCGCCTCGATCGGCGCCGGCGTCTACGACTGGGCCTCCGAGTACGGCCCGGGCTTCAACAACGATGTCCGCCTCTGGCACATCGGCGGCACGCCCTGGGACAACCCCGAGGGTTACCGGAAGCAGTCGGCGCTCACACACGTCAAGAACGTGACCACGCCGACGCTGCTGATTCACGGGATGAACGACACGACCGACACCGAGGCGCAGAGCATGATGTTCTTCACGGCGATCAAGGACGTCGGCAAGGTGCCGGTCCGCTACATCCGCTTCCCGCGCGAGCCCCACGGCTTCCGCGAGCCGCGCCACCAGCGCCTGCGCGACATCGAGGAGATCCGCTGGATGCAGAAGCACGTGCTCGGTGTGGAGTGGACGCCGTGGGAACGACCGGAACCAAAAACGGACGAGAAGAAATAGCTCACCCGCGCGGCAGGCTCTTCAGCAGGCCCTTGGCCTTTCGGAACCACGGCCGCTCGCGGCGCTGCAGGTAGCGCGGCATAGTTCGCTTGGTCGCCAGCACGCGCGTGGCCCACTCTCGTGCTTCCCCAACCCGGCCCTGTGCCGCGAGGAACCCCGCGTAGTTGAGGAGTGTTTCCGATAGCGTGGAGTGCGTCGTCGCCTCGGCAAACGTCGCCTCGGCTTTCGCCGGGTTGCCGCTGTTGGCGTAGGCGTGGGCCAGGAGACCGATCGCGCGGTGGAAATCGTACTTGGGATCCTGCCCGGTGACCGCCTCGAGATCGCGCTGGGCGGCCTCGAAGTCGCCCAGGTGCAGCGCGGCGATCCCACGACGATAGATCGGGTCGATATGGCCGGTCCGCGGCGAGATGGCCTTGTCGTAGCACGCCCGGGCCCGGGCGTACCGCTTCTCGTCCAGGTACAGGTCGGCCAGCTCTTCGTAGTTTCCCGACGACGGGTTCTCGACGACGACGGCCTCCAGTTGACGGATCTTCGCGCGCCGCCCGAACGCGTCGAGCGACTGCCGAAGCAGCCCGGCGTCGGGCGCGACCTCCATGGCGATGTACACGAGGGCGCCGAGCGGCCCGAGGAAGATGATGATCCAGAGCCAGATCGCGTCGGGCCGGCGCCGGATGAAATGCACGAGCGCCAGCGCCTGCAGGATGACGCCCCACGGGAAGAGGAACGACAGAAACCCCATCGTGTGCCGCAGACTCAGCGCTTCATCGTGAACGGGAAGGGACGATTCCCGAGCGCTGACGTGCGCTGCACGCCGTTGATCTCCCGCGCGTCCTCGATGACGCATTCCAGGAACAGGACCGCGTCGCCGAAATCCACCCGCAGGACGAATTCGGCCGCCGAGTACGCCCCGCTGACCGAGGGCGACGCGTCGTGCTGGTCCAGGTACATGCCGCGAAGCGTGCTGCCCTCCTGAACGAGCAGAAGCCTGAACGGGTCGTTCGGATAGCTGCCCGTTCCCGACCAGTAGCCGGTCAGGTCTGAGGCCGACGGCACGGCGGGCACGTCGAGCGTGAGGCTCATCGGCAGGACGGTCGCGCCCGCGATTACGACCGTCGTCGTTGCCGTCCTGTAGAAGGCCTTCGTAAACGTGACCGTGTACTCGCCGGCGAGCAGACCTGGAATCGTGTAGCTGCCTGACGGGTCGGTGGTGGCGGAGCCCTGACCCGGCCCGCCCGTCGCCGCCACGGTTACACCGGCAAGTCCCATCGCCGGGCCCATGAACACATCGGTGACTCGGCCCGACAGCGCGAACGTCGGGAGCGGAACGCCGTCCTGCGACACGGCCACCAACTGACCGGCGATGTTCAACGTCGTGCTGCGTGGCGTCTGGCCGTTCGCGCCGGCGCTGAGGGTGACCGTTCCGCTGCCGGTGTCGCTGCTTCCGGACGTGATGATGAGCCAGCTCGCTCCCGGCACAGCCGTCCACGCGCACGAGCTGCCGGTCGTCACCGAGAGCGTGGCGGAGCCGCCGCCCGGCGGAAGCGCGACGCTGGCTGGGGAGACGCTGTAAACGCAGGACGGGGGTGTTGGCGAGGAGCAGCCGATCCCGGAGGCGAGCGCCGCCGAGGCGAGCACGAAGAGCCCGCCTGCCCGCCAGGCTCGCCACATCGTCACGCGTCTACCGCCGCGGCACCAGCCGGATCGACCCCTGCGCCTCGCGTGCCTTGAGCACCGCCATCAGCGTCTCGAGCGGCAGCGGCTCGAACTCGCCGGAGAGGAAGTCGCGAATCTCGAGCACCGTCCTGTTCTGCCGGAGCAGGATGCCGAGCTCCGCGTTCATGTGCTGCGGCACGCTCGCCGCCGGCGCGCCGCCTCCCCGGGCTCCGCCGCCGCCGCGCCCGCCGCGGCCCGCGCCGGGCACCTGCTCGACGACGAGGTTCGCCGCCTCGCGTTCGAGCGGCGTCATCGCCGGCTCCGGCGCCTGCACACCGCGCCCGGCCGCCTGCATCCGGTACATCAGCCGGGCTTCCTCGAGAAGCGCCCCGGCGCGTTGATCAATGACAGGCATGAACGTTTCGAGCCGGTTCGAGGCCGCAGCCGGGTCGTCGAACAGCACGGCCGCTGAATGCACAACCTTCTTCTCGACCTCGGCCTGGTGTTTCACGGCGACCATGGCCTCCCGATAGGCGCCGGTCAATCCCTGCGGCGACGTCACGTCGGCCATGTAGCCGAGCCCCTTCACTTGCGACGTGCCCATGCGCGCGGTGCCGCGCGCGAGGTTCTCGGCGACCACGCGGCTGGCCATGACGTCGCCGCCCGTGGCCAGCACGGTCATCGCGCCGATGCCGACGACCGCGCCGCGCTTGTACTGCGTGGCGTCCTGCTTGTCCGGTGTGTCCTGTGAGGAGTGGTACCACATGTCCGGCCACGTGATGAACATCACCGACGGGATGCCGCGGTCCATGTAGGCCACGTGGTCGCTCGAGCCGTAGTGCTGGTCGATCTTGATGTAGAACGGGTCGCGGCTGCCGTTGGGCGCGACGACGGGATTGACCGGCGCGTAGCCGTTCGCGCGGTACCGCACGCGCTCCCGCGCGATCTCCGCGACGTACTCCATCATGCTCTGCGCGATGTCGTTCAGGAACGACGGGAACGTGTCCGGCGTGCGGTGCAGCACCCAGTAGCTGCGGCTCGTCGTCAGCCGCACGCCCTCCATGTCAAAGTTGAGATCGGCAATGAGCTTCTTCTGGACGTCGGGATGCGCGTCGAGCCAGGCGCGCGTGCCCGACAGCTCGGGTACCCAGAGAAAGTGGATCGTGCGCTTGGGCCGCGGCAGCTTCCCTTCTTTCACCAGCTTGATGTACGCCCGGCCGATCTCGAGCGTCATCGCGCAGCCCGAGTTGTCGTCATTGCCGCCCTGCTTGAGGTAGCCCTCGTACAGGTGCGCCGAGACGACGATTTCCTGATCGGTGGAGCCGTCTCCCGGGATCGTTGCGTGCACCATCTCGAGCTCGCCCGGAAACGTTCCGGCGTTGACGATGGAGCGCAGCCGCACGGTCTGGCCTCGCGCCAGCATGCCGACCAGCTCGCGGCCGACACGCGGCGAGACAGCCCACCCGAATCCCGGGGTCGCGCCGGCCGGCGTGCTGATGGATGACGAGGGAATCTGGTCGGGGTAGTCGTCCGGCCTGAGGGAGCTGTAGCCCAGCGCGCCGACCGCGCCTCGCTGGATCGCCTGCGCGTAGACCTGTCCGACACCGCCGGCACCGATCGCGATCTTCCCAGCGACGTCCACGCCCGCGAAGTCCTGCGGGCGCCCGAGGCCGACGTCCACGAGCTCGGCCGTCACGTCGCCCGAGACACTGCCGGATGCAATCGAGACGGCGACCTCATGGATGTCGTAGAGCTTCCGGCTCTCGGGCGTCATCATCCACAGCTCGCCCACGTTCGGCTGCCAGAGCTGTCCGCCCGACGGGAACGACTCGATGCCGACGTTGCTGTAGCCGTACGTCTTCGCGAAGTCGGCCATTACCGTGCTTTCGCGGAAGTTGCCTTCGTACTCGCCCTGCGGCCGGATCCGCGGGTAGGGCACGAGCTCGAGCACGTGATGCATCGCGCGCTCGCCCGACGCCTCGTTGACGATGGCCACCATCTGATCGCGGCTGAGCAGCGTGCGGTCCTCGGCCTCCTGGGCGCCGGTCGCCGCCGCGAGACCTAGCACGAGCAGGGCTCCGGCCGTCCACCAGGTCGAGTGTGCCGAATGTCGCGCGGGCTGCATGGGCCACCTCCGAGGTTGGCTCGATCCTACCGGCCCGTCCGTACCCTGATCGAGAGTAGACCAGTCGACGACGGGTGGAGCGTGACGAATCCGGATCCGTCCGGAGAAACGGCAGCCAGGAGTAAGTCCCATCCGGTGTCCGGCGATTATAGTCGTCCCTGAGGCTTCGGCTACTCCAGCATCGCGGCAAGCAGCGGATGTTTCGAGGGACCGAACGGGTTGGTCACCGTGACGCCGCGCCAGGTGAAGCCCTCCTGGAGATCCTCCGACAAGAGGAGGCGGCATCGCGCATCCGCGGCCGCCGAGAGCATCATCGCGTCCCAGATCCCGAACTGGTGCGCCTGCGCGAGATCGGTTGCCGCCAGCGCCACGTCGCCCGAGGACTCGATCAGGGGAAACGCGTCTCCCCAGCTCAGGATCGAAGCCGCCGCGTCGGCACGCGTACGCCCGGCCTTCCGTACCAGCACGCTGAACAGCTCGCCGAGCGCCTGGACCGGGACGAACGTGGACTCCGGGGCCAGCGCCCCGAGCACCGCGAGCGCACTGGCCTTCCGGGAGGCACCGTTCAGGCCCTCCGCATACACCAGCACGTTCGTGTCGAGCGCGACATTCATGGCACCTCGCTCGTCGTCACCGATCGTGTGTTTCGTCGCGCGTCCAGCGGCCGATATCGGCGGCCGGCCCGGCCTTCAGCCGATCGAAGAGGGTCGCACGGGCCGTGCTGGTGATACGGTCCCCCGCCGTGAAGGGCACAATCCGCGCCACGGGCCGGCCATGCGAGGTCACGATAAAACTGTGGCCGCCCCGAACCCGGCGCAGGACCGCCGAAAACGTCCGATTTGCTTCCGCGGCTGTAAGAGCGTGCGACACCAACCCTCCAGAAAGTAGGTAAATTCACTATTATCTCGTTTCTGACGCGTGTCAAGGGGGCGGACACGGGACCTGCGGACGGCCCTCAATCCCGACGGAGACTGCCCGTCACGCGATAGCCGTCGTCGCTGGCGATGATCACGGTCGCGCCAGAAGGGTCAGCTGCGCGGTCGATGATCACGGTCATCGCCCGGACGGCTTCCGATCCGACGGCTCGGGCGATTCCTGTCCACGTCGCCCAGCCGGCTGCGGTCTGCAGAAGACCCGAGTCGATCATCTCGAGCTCGACGCCGCTTTCCGTGTCGCTGAACCGAAGTGTGCCCGTCGTCCGGCGGCCGTCGGCGGTCTGGTCTAATCGGAACGCGAGCGTTGCTGCGCGTGACGACCCGCTCGCCTCGATGGTCATCGCCCCGCTCGCCTCGAAGCGGCGCGGAGCGCCCGTACTCATCGGCCGGCTCGGCATGTGGAACGTCCGCGCGAGCGCGCGGCCCGCCCGCTCGCCTGTCGGCGCGCCATCGCGAAGCGCGAACCGGCCGTTCACGAGCACGTGCCGGACGCCCGTCGAGTACTGCGCGGGGTCTTCGTACGTCGCGTGGTCGAGGATCGTCGCCGGGTCGAACACGGTGATGTCGGCGATCATCCCGGGCGCGAGAAAACCGCGGTCCACCATCCCGGCCAGGCTGGCGGGCAGGCCGGTCATCCTGCGCACGGCGTCTTCCCAGCCGAGCGCGCCCGTCTCGCGCACGTAGCGCCCCAGCACGCGCGGATAGGTGCCGTAGTTGCGCGGATGCGTCCGGTCCGACGTCGTCGCGCCGCAATCGCAGGCGATCGCGGTGTCCCGGTACTGCAGGATCGCCACGAGGTCGCTCTCGTCGCCGAACTTGAGAATCGCCGGCTGGTTGCCTTCCTGCTCGAGCAGCCGCACGACGGCTTCGCCGTGCGACACGCCGAACTGCTCCATGACGTCGGTGAGCTGGCGCCGCGTGGCCGGCAGATAGACGCCCTGCGCGCCGCTGAAGCGCGCGTTCATCGCCTGCTCCGCTTCGGCGACGATGCGCGCGCGAAGCGCGGGATCGGCGAAGCGCTGGCGCATCGCGTCGTTGCCGCCATCCTGGGCCCACGCCGGGATGATCAGCGCGCCGAGGCTCGTCTGCCCGGCCAGGTAGGGATAGGCGTCAGCGGCCGTGAAGTGCCCGCGCGCCGTGGCGGCGCGCATCAGCTCGACGAGCGCGCCCGCCGCGCCTCGATCGGGCCCCTGCGCTTTCATGTGGGTGACGAGCGACCCGAGGCCCGCGCGTTCGCCGATCGCGATCGTCTCCTCGATGCCCGCGCGCGAGCGGAAGCCCGACTCGGGCGTCACGCGTTCGTGGTTGGTGAAGTGCGTGCGCCATGGCCGCGCGGCCTCCACGACCCGCACGACCTCGTCGGTCGTCGCGAAGTACGCGGGTTTGTAGTCGAGGCCGGCCGAGACCCCCCACGCGCCGGCCTCGAGGCCCACGACGACGAGCGCGCGCATCTGCTCAATCTCGTCGTCGCTCGCGCGACGGTCGGCCGGCCCGACCGTCCGCGACCAGACGCTGTTGAAGCCGATGTAGGCGCCGACGTTGACGGCGAGCCCGGCGGCCTCGAGGCGGGCGAGCTGGGCGGCGATGCCGATCGATCCGCCGCCGTCCGAGTTCAGCATCTCGGTCGTGACGCCCTGCGTCAGCATGTTCACGGCGCCCGGCAGCGCGGCGGGCGATGCGTGGCTGTGAAGGTTGATGAAGCCGGGTGTCACGTACAGGCCCGTGACGTCGAGGTCGATCGCCGCCGGGGCTCCCGTCAGGTCCCCGACGCGAACGATGCGGCCGTTGCGCGTCGCGACGTCGGCACGATACCGCGGGTGACCGGTGCCGTCGATGACCGTCCCGTTGCGGAGGATGACGTCGTACGCGGCCGCCTGAGGCGCCGTCCGCACCGGCTCCGGCGACAACGCCAGGAGCAGCGCCGCCGACACGAGCGCCGCGACCTGCAATTTCCAGATTCCAGGTTTCAGATTCATGGTCGCCGCCTGCTTATTTCTGCTGCCACCGATCGCCCCTCTCGAGCACCGACGCGGGGCCCGCGCCGTCGAGCCAGGCGCGCGCGGCGGCATCGCTGCGGAGGTACGCGTCCCAGAACGCCGTGGACAGCGCAAGGATGACCCGGTGGTGGTTCGGGTTGCGCGCCTCGGTGTCGCCGGGCAGCGCGCGATCGGTGAACGCCGAGTGCTCCGCCCCCTCGAGCACGAGCTCGTACTTGTTGCCGGGCGGCAGCGCCGGGAACACCTCAAAGCGCGACTCGAGCGTCTGGCCGCCGATCGGCGACTCGTCCTTCGTGCCCGTTATCAGCAGCCAGGGGATGCGGACGGTGCTGAACGCCTGCTGCGGGTCGCCCGCGCGCGGGCTGCTCGGGCTGAAGGCGATGGCCGCGCGGATCCGCTCGTCCGTGTAGGAGATCAGGCCGCGCGCCGCGCTCTGGCCGCTGACAGCCTGCGTCGTCACCGCGCCGAACGAGTGACCCGACATGCCGATTCTCGTCAGGTCCAGGCGCCTGTAGAGCGGATGCCCGTCGGCGCCGTTCCAGCGTCCCA
>Ga0326597_10014552_pt1 | contig 10312 bp, 13 predicted proteins | sample RVTome_12_FD_203789 | JGI IMG/M metagenome (GOLD analysis project Ga0326597, IMG submission 203789) | Soil microbial communities from uranium-contaminated site in the Upper Colorado River Basin, Wyoming, United States - RVT100D185 | ecosystem: Environmental > Terrestrial > Soil > Contaminated >...
GCCCTGCACTGCGCCAAACGACTCAACGGCAAAGGTAAATCTTCAATCGATTCACCGCATTTCCAACAGACAAGACCATGATTCATTGTGATCAATAATAAAGAATTATCCCTGACAATCATATGATCTTGTCCGTAGACTGGCCTGGGATCAGGTTACTATACCCGTATAAATAAACAGGTCAGAGGCCGAAAAACCTCTGACCTGTTACAAAGAGTTTATTGCGGTTAAAACGTGTAGGAACACAATAAGGCGTGCTCGAATAAGGGCATTGTCTCATTCAACATACCTGCATGTGTCAGCAGGTAAGGTCCCATATACTGTTGACGTGAGGCCTGTATCACCTCCAGAACAGCGTCGATCACCAATTGCGGTTGATCCAGATGGATATAGTGCCCACTCTCCGCAGCTACAATATGGGCGTGATGTGGAACCTGAACAGCGAGTTCGCTTTGTAAATCAAACCACAGTTCTTCCATCCGATCTCCGCGGGGAGTTTCGGGCCACACACGCATACCTCTCGTAAGCACAAAAAGTGGCACATCCGGAAGCATACCTGCGTTTTGTACTTCTGCGGCACTTTGCTGGAAGTTCCAATATTCCTCGGCCATCGCCTGGCGCAATTTGGGACGATTCAGCAGGTCATACACAAGTCCCTTGAGTTCTTTCGGGATCATGGGATGTATTTCCGGCCGTGCGAACCGGACCAGGGCATATTCTCCCCTGATACCGGGTGTCAGTTTCACCTCAATCGGAGGAGCCAGAAAGCGTTGCACCTGTTCGGCATGTGAGGAATCCACCAGCACGAGTCCCGCCGTTGCATATGGATAACGGCTTGCAAACAATTGCATGTTGTAACCGCCGAAGGAATGGCCAACCAGGACATAGGGGCCACGGATGTGGGCCTGCTTCAGTAATGCAAATAATTCATCAACAATGTGCGAACTGGTGCGTGGTGCAGGGCCCGGATCACTCCACCCATAGCCTGCACGGTCATAGATACAGGCCTGCGCATGTTTGGCCAGGGCCGTCAGCACCGGGAACCATTCCAGTGAGATCCCGCCCAGACCGGCGTCCATGATAACTGCAGGGTTGCCGTGGCCAAGGCAATAGATATGCAGCCGGTGGGTGCCGATGTCCACCAACTGGCCGGGGACTGAAAATTGAGTTGAAGTTATGCCTTCAGCAGAGAGGGGGCGTAGCGAGGCTAAAAGCAGGACGAGCGCTATGAACAACGCCGTACTCAACGGACGCAGCAACAATTGCAACAACGTGCGCAATGGCAAGAGTTTCATAGTAACGACAATGTGATGGTCTATTCATAGCGTGTTATTTATTATCATCCTCAACCTGGGCTGGTAAGACCATGATTTATGAAGAAAGTTCCGGAGGGTTTTGGTCGGCCCCGCCCCGGCCGGTATTGACGCAATCAACGGGATTTAATGTACGCGTTTGGATAGTGCGTCCTGGTTGCTGGTGATGCGCCATTCGGCCCTGGTAATTCCCTGGATAAGCAGATTATGGAACATATACAGGAGCGACTTGTTCAGAGTAAATGTAACGCCCGCGCCCCGTTCCGGCAGAATTTCAAGATGTAAATTTCCTTTGCTTGCGTTCGTTGTTTTAATGGCGAATGCAAGAAAGCCCGTTTCGCCCAGCGGATAGTTTGTGCTCTTCTCATGTTCAAAGGACTTCTCAAACGCGCCCGCCTTGAACATCTGCTTGGTTTGCTGGCTCGAGCCAATTGCAGGCGCGCCACCGTGTTTATCCATCTCTTTAATCAGGATATCCAGCAAAATTCCGGAAAATTTCCTCGTCAGCCAGACACGATATTCATCGCCTTTCTGTGTTGTCACTCTCAGCAACAGGCGATCTTCCTTGCTGGAATAGGTAACGTTAATCTGGTGCAGTTTGTCAGTCATTATAATAATCAGAATGTCATCCTATATATAATGTCAGCGAATAAATAACAATCCGGTTTTTTTGTCCATATTAAAATCCAGACCATCAAGAACAGGTCTCTCACATCACATTTAATACCCCGGTGTACCGGTTATAATCAAAACCATAATTGTATTTATTTTTAAAGTGGAGCAGTTACGATGAAACGACAGTTTATCTGGTTTATATCCATTCTGGTTTCTTATTCTGCCGGTGTTTATGCCGATGAAAGTTTCATTGCGGATGCCGGGGTGGTCACCATCAAATCACCCGTTGAGATCGATTCGAAACAAAAACTGCCAAACTTCGTTGGCATCTCTGCTGATACCGCAGGCGCAAAGGGCATCTTCATGCAACTTATTGTCATCCCGCCGGGAGCTATAGCTGCACCGCACCACCACAACGGCTTCGAGGAAGCCGTGTATCTGATGCAAGGCAAGGTCGAGACGCGCTATGGGCCGGGGCTTGAAAAATCCGTCATTAATGAGGCCGGTGATTTTATTTTTATACCGCCGAATGTGCCTCACCAGCCGCGTAACCTGAGCGACACCGAACCTGCGATTGCCATTATTTCGCGCAATCATCCAAATCCACAGGAAAGCATTATTCCTTACGATCCCGGTAAGATCGAAAATTAGTCCTGAAACACAGAAACGGCAGGATGAAACTATTTATCTGGTTCATGGCTGCGATTGCGGGTTATTTCTGCCTTTTCGGCGGGACAGATAATGATATTGTCATCCCCCGTAAAATCACGTCAGAACGGTCCGGGACAGGTATTAAAACACATGAATTTATGGCGCTGTTTGAGGCAAAACAGCCTTTTCCGACCTTGCCAGTGGCGACTACTACACTATCGTCGAGGTCTATCTCGACAGCTGTACAGTCTGCAAACGCCTGGAACAAGGCTATGCCCCGTTCCTTGATAAACGCAAGGATGTGCTCATTCATAAAGTCCATTTCCCGGAGTCAGGGATTAATCTTTCATTCAATGGAGGCAGTGAGGAAGAGATGCGGAAACAGATGGAGGAGACACAACAACTTATAGATTCCTATAAGGTTTGCGGCACACCACATATAGAAATTTACGGTCCCGGCCAAAATCTCCTGTCGGAGACGATTGTGCAAAGAAACAGGGCACGCGCTTTCTGCGGCAGTGGATTGGCACCGGGACGGGTATTCCTGCACTGACACTTTAGATTTCTGCTGTATTTTTCTCCACAGTCGGCTACACTAGATATGTTTGCATGTTAGCTTGGGTATTTCAGTAGTTCCATTTAAGGTATCTCCTGTAATTTGCTACATCTGATTTGCAACACAAAACATATTTTTAATTATTAAATTTAAAGAGGTAAGAAACATGGCTACAGGTACCGTTAAATGGTTCAATGAATCCAAAGGCTACGGCTTTATTACACCGGCGGATGGCAGCCCGGACGTCTTCGTACATTTCTCCGTGATTGAGGGGGATGGTTTCAAGACTCTGACCGAGGGTCAGACCGTACAGTTCGAGATGCAGAGAAGCGAAAAAGGGCCGCAGGCTACCCGCGTATCAACCAAGGCCTGATACGCAGGTTGATATAAAGAAAACCCCATACCTGCTATGGGGTTTTCTTGTTTTTACCCTTCCCGGGGTCCAGGTGCTTTAATGAGGATATTTAATTGAAAAAAATGTTTGTCAGTAACCTGCCCATCGATGCCTCAGAAGCTTCCGTCCGCGAGCTGTTTTCTGAATTTGGCACCGTTCGATCCATTCAGATAGCCACAGACATCTTCACGCGCAAATGCCGCGGCTTTGGTTTTGTCGAGATGGAAGGCCACGAAGCCAGAGCGGCCATTTCGGGGCTTGATGGCAAGAGCTATAACGGCAAATCCCTGCGGGTAAAATTTGAAGATCCTGCCAAGCAGCGCGGCGGGCGCAGACGCCACCACTAGTCTGTATCAGCAACCGGGTTTTAGCGGGGCTGAAGAAATACTTTTAATCTCTGTCATTGCAATACCTAATCCCGTCTTTCCTGTCTTTTCTTCTTCGACTGACGAAGATTCATTTTTTATCCGAACAAGGATAGATCAATAGCGTCGAAATCACGTGCCTGTGGATGGGCGGGTGATGGGCTTGTGCCTTCGCGTACAAGTTGCAGCGTGTTAAGACCTGCCGCACCCGCGGCGTCGAGTTCTTCAGCAATATCGGATAAGAACAGGACTTTATCCGCAGGCATGCCAATCGCCTTGACAATGGCGTGATACGCCCTGGCCTCACGCTTGGGACCGATGCGCGTATCAAAATACCCCGAAAATAGCGGCGTCAGATCACCGCAGTCGCTGTAGCCGAAGATGAGTTTTTGCGCGGGTACAGAACCGGAGGAAAAAACGTAGAGCCGCAATCCTGAGGCGTGCCAGTTACGCAATTTACGCGCGGCATCCTCATAGACATGGCCGGTAAAATCACCTTGCCGGTACCCCGTTTCCCAGATCATGCCCTGCAGGGCCTTGAGCGATGTTACCTTATGATCTTCATCGATCCATGCGATTAATTGCCGGGCAATTTCAGCATTATTGAGTTGCTTGCCAACCTCGGCACTGACTTCATTTAGTAATTTGCGCACCTCCGGATCGGCGCTATGTTGCTCTACAAAACCGGGGATGCGTTCCCGCGCATAGGGAAATAATACCTCTTTCACGAAGGCAATCGATGACGTTGTACCCTCAATATCCGTGAGGATGGCGCGAATCAAGACAAGGAAGCAGTATAAGTATCGTAATCCGGAAATTTCTTTGCGATCTCGTTCCCGGTAAAGTTGCCTACCCAGCCGTCCGGCGTGGTAAAGAAACGGATACACTTGAAATACGGCTTGGTGCCCATGTCGAACCAGTGGGTGGTGTTGGCCGGCACGGTGATCAAATCACCTTTTTCACACAACAGGGTATAGACCTTGCCACCCACGTGCAGATAAAACAAGCCGTTGCCTTCAACAAAGAAACGTACCTCAAAATCAGCATGCGTGTGTTCCGCCAGAAATTTCTGGCGCATGGTGTCCTTGTCCGGGTGATCCGGATTAAGGCCGACGACATCCACCTTCTGGAATCCATACTTCTGATTAAGTTTATCAATTGACTCCTTGTAAGCCGCCAGTACTTCATCCTGTCCGGCGTCCCTGCTTAAGGGTTGATTGGCCTTCCAGCGCTCGATCTGTACGCCAATCCCTTCAAGTGTCCTGGCAATCTCGGGGAAGTCCGTCAGTGTCTTGCCTTTATCTTTGCCCTGGTCCGGAAAAATCGTCAGAGTTGTCATGCTTGCACTCCTCCTCGCATCATTAATTCACATTTAAACAGAAATTCAAACGCCTCCACATGCCTGAGCGCCGCCTCCATCGATTCACCCCAGGTGTAAAAACCATGCCCGCGGATCAGATAGCCGTGGATCGACGCATTGGTGTCCATATAAGCATCCACTTTCTTTGCCAGCCGCGCAATGTTCTGATCGTTATCAAATACCGGGACCTGCAGCCGGCTTTCATGGGTATCGATACCGGGAAAGGCCTTGAGTAATTCGTAATCAGCAAGCACCACTTCATCGGCCACCTGGCGTGATAATAGCGTGGCATACAGGGAATGGGGATGCAAGATTGCGCATACCTTCGGGAATCGCCGGTAAATCTGCATGTGCAGGCCGGTCTCTGCGGATGGCCGCCTGTTATCCGGCGATTGGCCGTTGGCGTTCACCTGCATGATATCGTCCGTTGTCATGCGTCCCTTGTGCATCCCGGAGACGGTAATGGCAAAACAGTCTTCCGCCACGCGCGCGGAAAAATTACCGCTGGTCGCAGGCACCATCCCGAGGTCATACAGGATACGCCCGGCCTCTACCAATTCACCTGCACGTTGCTCAAAGGTGTGATTCATCTCGCTATAAAACCCCCACCAGGGAAATGACGGGAAATATATCACAGGGCACAGGGTGAATCAGAAGTACAAAAATATGCAAAACTTCATCCATATTTCGAACACAGGCGTTCGCCGGCACGGGTGGCCTTGGCCAATTCCGGTTGATTCAATTTCCTTGCGACCTTCTTCAATGCAAGCTTGGCATGAGGTTCATTGGATGCTGCCGCGACATACAACCAGCTATAGGCCCTGAAATAATCCTGCGCCACACCCCTGCCTTTACTTAACATGACACCTGAATAATATTGCGCAGGAATATGGCCATGCCTGGCCGCTTTTAAATACCAGCGAAAGGCAAGCATATCATTCTGTTCCAGTCCCAGGCCTCTGGCATACTGATTGCCCAGACGATATTGGGCCTTGGCATGGCCCTGTTCGGCGGCAAAGCGAAACCAAACGGCCGCTTCACGCGCATCGACCGGAACACCAAGACCATTTGCGTAGATCTTGCCGACCTCATACTGCGCCTTGCGATAACCCTGTTCTGCGGATTTGAGCAACCAGTCCAGCGCCTCGGCATAATCCTGTTTCACACCCCTGGCATGCAAATAAAGAAGACCCAGATAATATTGCGCCCGGAAATACCCCAGCTCAGCCGCAAGCCGATGCCATTTTGCCGCTTCACGATAATCTTTTGGCACCCCATGCCCTTTGGCATACATCAGGGCAAGATTGTATTGGGCCTTGCCATACCCCTGTTCGGCCGCCTTGCGATACCATTCCACGGCTTCGATGTAATTCTTTTCAGTCCCGATCCCTTGCGCATATATCAAACCGATATTCAATTGCGCCTTTCTGTTGCCCTGCCTTGCGGCCTGCCGGTACCAGTTCAATGCCTCCAAATCATCTTGTCTTGCACCGCAACCGTTGGCATACATAAATCCAAGGTTATAACGCGCCCCGGCATGTCCAAGTTTTGCCGCTTTCTGATAATGCTTGAATGCCCTTTTGAAATCCTGCTTAACATTCAAACCATTCTGGTAACACCAGGCAAGACTGGCGAGACCATCGGCATCATCCTGTGCCGCTGCCCGCCGAAACCAGTAGATGGCCTTATTAAGATTTTTATCAATCCCATTCCCGTGCAGATACATATCCCCGATTTTTGACTGTGCCTGGGCCGATCCGAGCCAAGCCGCTCTCATAAACCACTTGGCGGCAAGGCCATAGTCTTGCTCGATCTCACTGCCACTACGGTAAATACCGGCAAGCGTAAGTTGCGCGGATATATCATCTCTTTCCGCCCGGATAATGAGTTTTGTAATTTTGGTTGTCTCTCTCATCAAAACGGCCCCGCTAAACCCCTGCCAAATAATCCAGAAGACAAATCAGGATATTATCAAAGATAATGTCAGACCATGGCTAATACAATACAGACGGAATGATCTATAATCATAAATCAGATATGAGCGAATATAACCGGGACACAAACATCCTGACACTGACTCTGGAAGATGCGCATACCTTCCACAGTACTGCTGATCGACGTCCAGATGAGATGCCTACGATGGAATTTTATGCCAAAAAATTACGTGAATTCGGTTATGAAATCTCTTCTGTCACAGAAGATTTCCTGGAAGTAAAAGCCACCCAGAACGAGATCTGGGAACTGTTAAGCGGTCAACATACCTATCTTTAATATTATCTGGTTCCAGTTTCCTGTTTTCTCAAGTTATTTTAAGATTATCTTCCTCAGATTTTGTTGCCTTACTATAGCCGGTATCCTGCCGGTTGAGATTTAGGGCATGCTTTTGCCTGTAGACATCAAAGACCTTTTCCGGTGTCAAGCCTGCACAGATCATCGCGGACACCAGAAAATGCAAAATATCAACAAGCTCGACGCGTATGTTCTGAATATCAATCTCATCCCTGCTCCACCATTTCCATAATAAATCTGCATTGAGTTCCTTTATTTCTTCCTGCATGGCCTTCGAATAATTAACCAGCCATTTGTTCGGCAGGTCGTTCACCTTCAAATCACCATTCGATACAGCCTTAAAAATCGCATCCATGGCCAACGTAGCGCCTGAATCATCTTTCAGATTATTTTTCTTAAAGACATAATCATTAAGCTCCGCCTGCATCTCGAAGATCGTGCCTAACATATCAATTCTTTCTTTGTTCATAGTTGATCCCGTTATCATGGATTACCAGTAAATTCCATCGCCATCATAATTCTGAAGTTTATAATAGGGAATGGCATCAGAAAATTTTTATTCAGAATTGCCCGTGCTCGCGGATTTCCAGGCGATTGCCAACTTTTCAAATTACGCGGAAGTGCCGGAAAACTGGCACATTATCGTTGCAGACATTGAAAACTCGACGGGCGCCATTCAGTCCGGTCTGTACAAGGCAGTGAACATCCTGGGTGTATCTGTCATAACATCCGTCCTTAATGTCGCCAAACCATTACCCATCCCCTATATCTTTGGCGGTGACGGCGCAGTATTGTGCATCCCTGACAATCTGGTTTCACAGGCGCGAAAAGCGCTGATTGCGGCGAAGGTCCTCGCCTTCAGTGAATTCGGCCTGCAATTACGTGTAGGCATCGTTCCTGTCAATGCAATTCAGCGGGCGGGGTATAAGGTCCTGGTCGCCAAACATCGAGTATCAAAACATTATGTACAGGCGGCGTTTACCGGCGGTGGAATTGAATATGCCGAGGCTCTGATTAAAGACGATGATTCAGGAACACGTTTCCGCCTGGATGAAAAAGACGATGCCCCTGCTGCCGATTTCTCCGGTCTTGAATGCCGCTGGGATAACGTACCAAGCAAGCATGGCGAGACCATTGCCCTAATCGTCAAGGCAATCGCGTCGCCCATAGAAAAAGAAGCCGCTATATACGACGAAATTATTACAAAAGTGCGGCAGCTATATGGCAATGACGATGTATGTCGGCCGGTTTATGTCAGCGGACTTAAGACAACATTTGATGGCAGAAAATTAAGACACGAAACAAATGTCAGAACATTTGCACAAGGAGGAAAAGCGTACATTCAATACTGGTTAAAGATTCGTATTCAGAACGTGCTTGGTTGGGTATTTATGACCTTTAATCTCAATGTGGGTGGTGTGCCCTGGGGTGACTACAAAAGCGATCTGGTCAGCAATACCGATTTCAAGAAATTTGATGGTGTGTTGCGACAGGTACTTTCGGGGACACCCGAACAACGTAAAGAATTAACTGCTTATCTTGAAGACCGTTTTACGAAAAAAGAATGTGTCTACGGTATTCATTCTTCAAGCTCGGCATTAATTACCTGTCTGATCAGCAAGCGATCAGGTGATCATTATCATTTTGTGGATGGTTCCGACGGAGGTTATGCAATGGCGGCGGCTGCCATGAAAGAAAAATTAAAAACATTGTCCTAAAATAAATCCGTATGAAGCAGGGTTAGTGATTAGCTTTGCATCAGAATTGCTTCTTTTCCATTTTTACTCAACTGTTTGATTTCATATTCACGTTTAGCGGCCGATGAACGAGTAGGATGATTTTCCTGATAGATTAATTTCACCGGCCGCCGGCTGCGTGTATAGGCTGCTGCAGATTGATTATCGCTGTTATGCTCATTAATACGCCGTTCCAGATCTGTGGTAATCCCCGTATAGAGGCTGTCATCAGCACATCGGACAATATAAACATACCATGAAGACATAAAACCTATCTCAAAATTAGCGAGCGCAGGCGAGACAAGGCGAAAATGGGCGAAAAAGCGGAATTTACACGATAAGTAAACGAGCATTTCGAGCCCGTTTTCAACGCCGTATCGGCAAGCGCAGCAATTTTGAGGCAAGTTCTAGACATACTGCCCTGCTACGTAACCAGAGGACCAAGCCCATTGAAAATTGAAACCGCCGAGGTGGCCGGTAACATCCACTACCTCACCGATGAAATAAAGTCCCGGCCTGGTATTGCTCTCCATGGTTTTTGAAGACAGATCGCGAGTGTCCACACCTCCCAGGGTCACCTCAGCCGTGCGATATCCCTCGGTGCCTGCGGGGGTTAATACCCAATTTTTTAAACGATCAGCAATCTCTGCCAGCAGCCGGCCGGGCCAATCAGCCATTGCCTTGTCTGCCCATTGCGGCCACCAGAGCGTTTCCAGTTCCAGCACCAGGTTCTTAGGCAGATGTTGTCCTAACAATGTGCGTAACATGGCTTTGGGTTGCATCTGCTTACACGATTTCAGAAATTCCAGGGCATCATGTTCCGGCAGCAAATCCACGATGATCGGGGCGCCTTGCTGCCAATAACTGGATAACTGCAACACCGCCGGTCCGCTCAACCCACGATGAGTGAAGAGGATATTATCAACAAAAGAATGTACTCCGGTGCTGACCCTGGCACGTACCGATACCCCTGACAACCGCTCCGAGAGATCCCGAAATGCATCGTCAAACACGAACGGTACCAGACCGGCGC
>Ga0326597_10014553_pt1 | contig 10312 bp, 6 predicted proteins | sample RVTome_12_FD_203789 | JGI IMG/M metagenome (GOLD analysis project Ga0326597, IMG submission 203789) | Soil microbial communities from uranium-contaminated site in the Upper Colorado River Basin, Wyoming, United States - RVT100D185 | ecosystem: Environmental > Terrestrial > Soil > Contaminated >...
CCATCGTCCACTCCGGCATCGCGCCGACCCTGCTCGCCGGCCACCTGTCGCGCGGCGGCGAGGTGGCGTCCACGCGGGACGTCAACCTCTGGTTCGCGAACGGGGTGGTGATCGTCGAGGTGGGCGGGCCCCTGCTCGCCGACCCCGTCCGGTGGCGGCGCCTGCTCCAGCTCATCCGGCCCCCGCGCCTCGTGCCGGTCCTCACGGGGAGCCCGCAGGCCCCGCGCGCCGCGGCCGTGTGCTTCAGTTGCGAAGACCTGGTGCGCGCGGACGCCGCGGAGGTGGCGGAATCCGCCGGGCGGCAGCTGCGGGACCGGCTGAGCGAGGTAGCGCAGGCGCTCGGCATCCGGCTGCCCGTGTACGTGCTGCTCACGAAGGGCGACCGGATCAAGGCGTTCCCGGAATTCGTGCAGCAGCTTTCCAGCGACGAGATCCGGCTCGGCCTCGGGACCACGCTTCCCCTTCCGCCCCTCACGGCGTCCGCGGGAACGGTGGCCGACCGCGAGGCCCGGCGGATGAAGGACGCCCTGGATCACCTCTACACCCACGTCGCGACGTTCCGGCTCGTCGTCCTGCCGCGGCAGGGAAACGTCGACCAGCGGGCCACCGCCTACGAGTTCCCACGCGAGCTGCGCAAGATCACCCCGGCCATCCTCCAGCTGCTCACCGAACTGTCGCGCCCGCGCGAGCTGGAGATGAGCCCGTTCGTGCGCGGTTTCTACCTCACCGGGGTCCGTCCGCTGGCGCGCGCCGACTCGGCGGCGCCGGTCGAACCCGCGGTGGCGCCGTCAGCGGGCGGCGCCACGATGGTGTTCGATGGACGAAGGGAGATGCCACCCGTCCCTGATCGTGCGGCGGGGGGCGCGCGTCGCATGCCGCAATGGGTGTTCGCGGATCAGGTGTTCCGGGACGTGATTGCGCGGGACCAGGTGGCACTGGGGATCACCCAGGGCGGGCTGCGCCTGCGCCAGCTCCGGCGTCTCACGTTCACTTCCCTCGCGGTGTTCGGCGTGCTCGCGGCCCTCACCTGGACGATCTCGTTCGCGGGGAACCGGCGGCTGGAGTCCCGCGCCGTGCGCGCGGCCACCGACCTCGTGGGGCTGCCGGCCGGCGAGCCCGTCACGGAGAGCATCACGCGGCTCGATCGCCTGCGAGCGGTCCTGGTGACGCTGGACTCGAACACCCGCCGTGGCGCGCCGCTCCGACTGCGCTGGGGGCTGTACACCGGGAACCGGGTCGCCGAGCGGGCGCGCAGGATCTACATCGCGCGCATGCAGGATCTGATGCTGACCGGCATCAGCGACTCGCTGCGGAGCGACATCCGCAGCCTCGCCGCCAATCCGGAACAGACCACCTTCGACACCGCGTGGAGCGTCGTCACGGGCTATCTGATGACGACCTCCCATCCCGGCCAATTGGGGCCCGAGCGCGCCGCCTTCCTGGTGGAGCGCTGGCCGGCGGGACGGGCGCTCCAGGGCGCGGACCGCGTGGCTGCCGAGGCCCAGGTCCAGTTCTATGCCGGCGGGCTCTGCGCGGACGGCGCCTGCGCCCGGGAGCACGACCGCGAGCTTGGGCGCCGCGCGTGCACCCTCATCGCCAGTTTCAGCAACGTCGACCGGGTGTACCGCAATCTCGTGGCAAGGGCCGCGACCGGCCCCTCCCTGGGCGTCGAGGACGAGTGGGTGCGGACCCCCTACCGCGTGCCGCCCGAGTTCAGCAAGCAGGGGTGGGAGACGATTCACGACGCGTTGGCGCGGGGGGACGTGTCGCCGGCAGGTGACGGCTGGGTGTACGAGAGTCTCGAGTGCGCGGGCGCGTCCCGGCCGGACGTCGCCGGCCTCACGACCGCTCTCCGCGACCGGTACCGCGCCGACTACGTCGAGCACTGGCGCCGCTTCCTGCGCGAGGCCGAATTGCGCGGCTTCGACAACCTCGACCGCGCCCGACGCGGACTCGGCGCGCTGAGCGGGAACCGCTCGCCGCTGCTGCAGGTGCTCGCGCTGGCCGCGACCAACACCAGCATGGACTCGGCGACGTTGGGCCGGGTCTTTCAGCCGGTGCACCAGGTCACACCGCCGGATCTCGGCGACCGCCTCATCGGGGACGCCAACCAGGAGTTCGTGAACCAGCTGCGCGCACTCCAGACCCAGCTCGACCAGGTCGGACGACCGGGGGAGGATCGGGAGGGGGCGCGGAGCCAGGCCCAGGCGACCCGGGAGGCCGCGGCCCGCCTGGCGGGCGCGTTCAGTTCGCGGGAAGAGGCGGCGGACGTCAGCCAACACGTGCGCCGCCTGATCGACCACCCCTCCGACCGGGTGCTCCGCATGCTGGGGGATCTGCCTCGCAACCGCGTGAATGCGGAGGGACGGGCGTTCTGCACCGAGTTCGAGACCCTCGCGCGCCTGTATCCGTTCAACCGGCAGAGCCGCCAGGAGGCCACGGTGGACCAGGTGTCCCGCGTCCTGCGGGAGCCGGACGGCCGTCTCTGGCAGTTCAACACCCAATCCCTGGGCGGCGCCATGCTTCCGCAGGGCGATGGCTGGGTCGCCGACCCCCGCGCCGACCTCAAGCCACGGCCGCCGTTCGTCCAGTTCTTCAACCGGGCGGCCCGCGTATCCCGGGGCCTGTTCCGCCAGGGCGCCCAGGGGCCCGAGTTCCAGTTCGCGCTGCTGAAGCTGCTCCCGCCGCAGGGGGTTTCGCGCCTCGTGCTCACGGTCGACGGACGATCGGCCACGTACACACAGACCGACCAGCGCTCGAGCCGCATTGCGTGGGTGGCGGATCAGGCTCGGGACGTCGCGTTGCAGGCCACCGTTGGTACGCAGCCCGTGGAACTGCGCCGGTACACCGGGACGTGGGCGCTCTTCCGGCTCTTCGGGGAGGCCACGTGGGAGGGCCTGGGCGCCGGCAACTACCGCCTGATCTGGAACCTCGACTACCAGGGACGGCAGTATCGGATCGAAGGACAGGTCTCGGTCGAGGCTGGCCGGGAGCCAATCCTGCAACCAGATTACTTTAGTGGACTGACCTGCCCGCAGCCGGTGTGGTAATCGCGGGCGTCCCATGTCCGCGCGTTCCCGATGAGGTCCTGATGCGTGTTTCCCTGTCGCTCCTCGGCTTCGGTCTGCCGATGTTGATCGCGGGCTGCTCCCGCCCCCTGGTGATCGCATCCCCCTTCGCACCGGTTCCGCCGACGGCGGTGATCTACCGCGATGACTCGGGCGGGCTGCGAGACTCCGCGCAGTACGTGATCCGTGACGAGCGCGCCTGGTCCGAACTCTGGACCCAGATCACGGAGACTCAGCTGAATCCGCCCGACCGCCCGCAGACCGACTTCGGCATCAACATGCTGCTGGCCGTGGCCGGCGGCCGGATGCGGGCGGGCGACCAGATCCACGTGGACAGCGTGGGGGTCCGGAACAACGTGTATTACGCGTTCGTGAGCGTGGTGGAGGCGTGCGAAGCGCTCGACGTGGAGGTCTACCCGCTCGAGATCGTGCGGGTGGCGCGCAGCGACCGCCAGGTGGCGTTCCAGTTGGGGCGGCGCCGCGCGGGTGGCTGTACGCGGTAATCCGCGGGGATCCGTTCAGGTCAACAGCGCGAGCAGGATCAGCAGGATCGCGATGGCGCCGAGCACGACGCCCATGACCACCAACGGCTGCTGCATGGCCTCCTCGGCCATCGCCTTCCATTGGTCCATGCGCCCGAGCGGGCGCGTGGGCGTGCCGCCGCCGGGCGGCACGATCGGGCTGCGTGGGGCTGATGCAGGCTTCATTGGCGGCGCGGGCCGCGGCAACGGACCGGCGGAGGGCGGGACCTTGGGTCCCGCCGGCGCCGGCCGAGCGGGAGGCGAGGGGACGGCGGCCACGGGCGGCGCCGCCGGCCCGGACACCAGCGACTCGAGCACGCGCGTGACCCGGATGGAGAACTCGTCCCCCTTCCCGGCGGTGAGCCGCAGCGTTTCGATCTGGCCGGAATCGAGGTTGCGCGCGAAGTAGACGCGTCCGTCCTGCGACCCCATGTCCCCCAGGATCTCGAACCGATCCTGAAGGGAGGCCTGCACGGCCTCCCGCAGCTGCTCCGGGGTGTACCGGCCGGTGTCCGGGTGGATCTCCTTGCCGCAGTGGCCGCAGAAGCGGCCCCACGCCCGGATCCGTCCGCCGCAGTGGCCACAGAACTGCTCGAGGGCCGGGACGTCCTCCCGCAGCTCCGCCACGAGCTCCAGCTCATATTCTTCTCCCCGTCCGGGAATGGCCTTGAACGCCACGAGCATCCGCGTGCGGAGATCCCGGGCCAGGTACGCGACGCCGCCGTCCGCGCTCCGTCCGATCTCGCCGAAGACCTCGTAGTCCAGACCGACCAGCTGCCGGATCCCGGCGAGCAGCGGGTCGGCCGGCGCGTCCGGCCCGGTCACCCGCGAGGGCCTGACCTGTGCCCGTCCCGACTCGTGCAAGGTGCCCATCTGCGCTCCCATTCGACGTGCCCGGCCTTTCGGCAAAAGTAGACGCGGCACCCCGCCGCGCAACCGGGCTACGACCCGCGGGCGTCGGGGTGCGCGAGCTCTCCCGGCACCTCCACCACCCGCAACAGCTCCGCTCCCGCCAGCAGAGTGAAATACACCGCCCCTACCCGGATCGTCTCGGGCACGGCAAAGGACTCCCCGCCGAGGATCGCGGTGGTCAGGACCAGCAGCCCGAACTTGATCACCCAGCGGCTCGTCACGAGCACGCGCGCCGACACCGGGGCGTCGGCCATGGCAAAGGCGAGGACGTTGGGCATGATGAGGTACAGCAACGCCAGGAGTCCACCCACCCCCCCCACCGCCTTCCACGCCATCGCGCCGTAGAGGAGCATCAGCAGCGTCAGGGCCGCGCCCGCCACGACGCGGGCCCTGCCCCGCGTGTGCCGCGCGAACCACGCCGCCATGACGAGAAACGGGAACCCGTGGATCACGAGAAACTCGATGATCACGAGCGCCCGCAGGCCATCCGCGCCGCCGAGCCACCCGACGGTGATCCCGGAGACGCCAAGCCAGTACCCCACCGCGAGCGGGAGGACCCCGAGCGCCGCACCCCCCGATGCCACGGTCGGGCGGCGCAGGAGCTGGCGGAACCCGAGCCGCGTGGCGTCCCGCCACGTGACGGCCCCGTGGGCTCGAGCGGTCCCGAGCAGGGGGTTCGCGATGAGGACCGCACCAATGGTCACGAACACCCCGCCGACAGCACGGCCAGCACCCGCGCGAACGGCTCGATCCCGCCCTCGGTCTCGATCAGCCCCAGCCCGGCGAGCACGGGGAACAACCCGAGCGTCACCGCGGCCGCACCCCCACCCAGCCGGCTCAGCACCGCCATGGACAGGGGCCGATGCCCCGTCCCCCGGCCGCCAAAAAGGGCGGCGGGCCTACCTTGCCCACCGCCCTCGTGCGCCTGTTCGCTTCTCTTCGCTGCCTTCCCCATGATACCTCAGCAGGGCCCCGGAGGGTCCCTCGAAACGTTGCGCAGGGGGGTCAAACCGTCGCAGATGCTCAGGCCAACCGCTGCGCCCGGTGCAGGCAGATCCCTCCCCCCAGGTGCCGGACGACCGGGCCCACCCGGAACCTGGCCCGCTCGAGCAGGCTCCGAAAGTCCGGCGGCGTCACCCAGCCCTCCAGCGAGCGAGCCAGGTACCCGTAGGCCTCCGGCTCCCGATGCCACCTCCGCCCCACCGCGCGCCCGGCCGCCCGAAGGTACCAGAGAAACAGCCGGCGCCACGCCGCCGCTTCCGGCCGGAAGAAGTCCAGGTCGAACACCCAGCCACCGGGCCGCACCACCCGCGCCACCTCAGCCAGCGCCACGCCCGCGTCCGGCACGTTCCGGAAGCCATACGCGACCGTGGCGGCGGCCACCGAGGCGTCGGGGAGCGGAAGGGACATCAGGTCGGCGCGCAGCAGGCTGATCGTCCGTGCGATCGCGGGATCGGGAGATCGGGCGGAGGATTGGGACGGGGCCAGACGTCCTCCCGCCACGCGGAGCATGGCCCCGTTGGGATCGATACCGATCAGTCGTACACCGCGCGGATTCGTCATCCCGCGATCCCGCGATCCCGCGATCTCTCGATCGATGGCCGACGCCACGTCCCCCGTTCCACAGGCCAGGTCCGCCACCAGGTCCCCCGGGCGCACGACCTCGGCCACCCAAGCCGCCAGCTGGCGCTTCCACCGGGCATCCATGCCGAACGAGAAGAGCCGGGTGAAGCGGTCGTACGACGGCGCGACCGTATCAAACAGGGTCGTGACGTAGATCTGCCTGCGGGCCGGGTCACGCAGGTGCTCGTCAGGATCGAGATCGCCCAGGATCATGGCCGGAAACGTCGCCCGGCGGGCCGCCCCGGAGCAACGCGATCCCGGAGCACCCGCTATCTTTCCCCCGTCGTCGTGATCACCGTGGAGGGGCCCCAGCACCACGCCCGCTCCACGGGTTTCTGCTCCTGGTGGACCGCCGGCAGGACGAGCAACCGTGTTCGAGAACATCTTCGAAACCGTGAACTCCGGATTCGCCCAGGCCCTCTACGAGGATTACCTGCGCGATCCGACGTCCGTCCCGCCCGAGTGGCGGGAACTCTTCGATAACGGCGTGAAGGGAGAACCCCCGAGCACGAATGGCGTGGGGGGAGCGGAGCAGAAGGAGACGGCTGCGGAGGCGCAGCGGGGCAGCGACACGGGCACGGCCTCTTCGGCTGCCCCTCTGCCCCTCTCCTCGTCCGCGCCAGCGGGATCCCACCCCATCGTTGGCCCCGCCCTGCGCCTGCTCCAGAACATGCAGGCCTCGCTCACGGTGCCGACGGCCACGTCGTTCCGCGACGTTGACGTGTCGGCGCTGTGGGAGTTCCGGGCGGCGGTGAACCGCGGACTGGCCGCGCGCGGGAAGAAGCTCTCGTTCACGCACGTGATCGGCTGGGCCATCGTGCGGGCCTGCGAGCCGTACCCCTCCATGTACCAGGCGGTCGTGGACGTGGGCGGCGCGCCGCACAAGCTGACACCGGAGGGCGTCAACGTCGGGCTCGCCGTGGACGTGGAGCGCAAGGACGGGAGTCGCGGCCTGATGGTCCCGATCATCCGGAACGCGACGCGCCTGTCGTTCGCGGAGTACCACGCCGAGTACGAGCGGCTGGTGACCGGCGCCCGGGACGGGAAGCTGCTGCCGGACGCGTACGCGGGCGGGACCATCACCCTGACCAACCCGGGCACGCTCGGCACGGTGGCGTCGGTCCCGCGGCTCATGAAGGGTCAGGGCTCCATCATCGCAACGGGCGCCATCCGCGAGGTTGCGGGACGGCGGCTGATGACGGTCACGAGCACGTACGACCACCGGATCATCCAGGGCGCCGAGTCCGGTCTGTTCCTGCAACACGTGGACGAGCTGCTGCGGGGCGAGCACCGGTTCTTCTCCGAGATCGCCGAGGAGCTGGGTGTGGACTGGGACGCCCGGGCGCCCGCGGGCCCCGCCGCGGCGGCCACGGCCGGCGGCGTCGGGCTCGATTTCCTCACCCACGTCGCGGCGGCCATGCAGCTCGTGGGCGCGTTTCGCACGCACGGCTACCTCGCGGCCCAGCTCGACCCGCTGGGCACCGCGCCCACGGGCGAGCCCGGCCTGGATCCCGCGAACGTCGGCCTCACGGACGAGGGGATGCGGCGGATTCCGATCGGCGTGCTCAACACGTACGTCGGCGGCGAAACGCTGGCCGACGCCGTGCCACGGCTCCGCGAGACGTACTGCGGTACGATCGCCTACGAGATCGAGCACATTGCCAATCACGACGAGCGGACCTGGCTGCGCCGCGTGATCGAGTCCGGCGAGCATTTCCTGCCGCTGTCCGACGAGGATCGCCGCCAGCTGCTCACCGACCTCACGCGGGTCGAGACGCTGGAGTCGTTCCTCCACAAGTCGTATCTGGGCAGCAAGCGCTTCGGCATCGAGGGGCTCGACACGCTGGTGCCGATGCTCCGCCGCGCGATCGAGCTGTCCTACGAGCAGGGGACCCGAGCCATCGTGATGGGCATGGCGCACCGCGGCCGGCTCAACGTGCTGTCCCACATTCTCGGCCTGAGCTACGAGGTGCTGCTGGCCGAGTTCGAGGGCGGGCGCGCGGTCGAGGAGACCCTGACGCCGCGCGGCGGCACGGGCGACGTGAAGTACCATCACGGCGCCGAAGGGACGTTCACGACGGCGCGCGGAGACACGCTGGGCATCACGCTGATGCCCAACCCCAGTCACCTCGAGGCAGTGAATCCCGTCGTGGAGGGCTACGCGCGCGCCCATCAGACCGACCGGACCGGCGCCGACCCACTGCACGAGCCCTGCTGCGTGCTGCCGGTCCTGATGCACGGCGACGCCGCGTTCGCAGCGCAGGGCGTGGTGGCGGAGACGCTCAACCTGGCCAAGCTCGCGGGCTACGGGACGGGCGGCACCCTGCACGTGATCATGAACAACCAGGTGGGCTTCACGACGGACCCGCGGGACGCGCGATCCACGGACTTCGCGAGCGATCTGGCCAAGGGGTTCGACATCCCGATCGTTCACGTGAACGCAGACGACGCCGAGGCCTGCATCGCGGCCGTCAACCTGGCGATGATGTTCCGCCGGAAGTTCGCCAACGACGTGGTCATCAACCTCGTGGGCTACCGGCGCCACGGTCACAACGAGGGCGACGAGCCGCGCTACACGCAGCCCGCCATGTATCAGACGATCGACGCGCACCCGACGGTCCGCGAGCTCTACGCGCGGCGCCTCGTGGGGCTGGGGGTGGTGTCGCAGGACGTCGTGGACGCGGAGGCGGAGCGCGCCTACCAGACGCTGGTCACCACGCAGGAGGAGCTGCGCGCCGACCTCGCGGACGGCGAGTGGGACGGCGCGGAGCCGGACCGCGTCACCGGCATGTTCGTGGCGGTGACCGAACCGGAGACGGCGGTGACGACGCCGGTGCTCGAGGGGGTGAACACCGACCTGCACCGGGTGCCGGACGGATTCCACCTCAACCGGAAGCTCGTGAAGCAGTTCCGGCAGCGATCCGCGCTCACGCCCGACCTGGCCATCGACTGGGCGCATGCGGAAGCGCTGGCACTCGGAACGCTGCGCACCGACGGCGTCCCCATCCGCCTCACGGGCCAGGACACCCGGCGCGGGACGTTCAGCCAGCGGCACCTCGTGCTCCACGACGCGGTATCCGGCGCGGAGTTCGCGCCGGTCCAGCACCTGGCCCGCGCCACGGCGCCGATCGAGCTGCACGACTCGCCGCTGTCGGAATACGGCGCCCTTGGTTTCGAGTATGGCTACGGGATCGCCGACACGCGAACGCTGGTGTTGTGGGAGGCGCAGTTCGGCGATTTCGCCAACGGCGCGGAGATCATCATCGACCAGTTCATCATCGCGGGACTCGCCAAGTGGGGGCAGACGTCCCGCCTGACCATGCTCCTCCCGCATGGATACGAGGGCCAGGGCCCCGAGCACTCGAGCGCGCGGGTGGAGCGGTACCTGGCGCTGGCGGTGGAGGGGAACATCCGCGTCGCGAACTGCTCGACGCCCGCCCAGTACTTCCACCTGCTGCGCCGCCAGGGGCTGCACCGCGAGGTGCGCCCACTCGTCGTGTTCACGCCCAAGAGCCTGCTCCGGCACCCGCGCGCCGTGTCCGCGGTCGCGGAGTTCACCGGGGGCCGGTTCGAGCCCGCGCTGGACGACCCGGCGCTCCCGGGCGACCGGAGCGAGGTAACGCGCCTGGTCCTGTGCACCGGCAAGATCTACTACGACGTGATCACCGACGATCGGCGCCCGCACGCGCGCACCGTGGCCGCGGGACGGATCGAGATGCTCTATCCGTTCCCGACCGAGGAGGTCCGCGCCCTGCTCGACAGGTACCCGAACCTCCGCGAGGTGGTGTGGCTCCAGGAGGAGCCCGCCAACATGGGGCCGCGGAAGTGGGTGGTGCCGCAGCTCGGGGACCTGGCCCCGGACGGGGTGACGGTGCGGTACGTGTCGCGACCGGAGCGGTCGAGCCCGGCGGAAGGCTACCCCGCTGCCCACAAGATCGAGCAGCACCGCCTGGTGACCGAGGCGCTGGGCTGACGTCCCCCCGCGGCAGGGCCCCTACCGTCCCCTGCCGTCCCTCACGGCGTCCCCGGCACCTCACCCATCGGGATCTGCCGGAGCTGCCGGCGCAGGGCCGGGTGGAGCCAGAGCAGGTAGCCGCCCATCGTCATGGCGGCCGCGATGCTCGCCACCGCGATCGGGAGCCAGGCGCCGGATCCCATGAGCGGCGCGGCGAAGAAGTACACGGCTCC
>Ga0326597_10014554_pt1 | contig 10312 bp, 10 predicted proteins | sample RVTome_12_FD_203789 | JGI IMG/M metagenome (GOLD analysis project Ga0326597, IMG submission 203789) | Soil microbial communities from uranium-contaminated site in the Upper Colorado River Basin, Wyoming, United States - RVT100D185 | ecosystem: Environmental > Terrestrial > Soil > Contaminated >...
AGCCCCCGCTCGGAGGGCGAGGTCGGCCGCGAGGGCGTGGCGATCGACACGCTCGACGACATGGAAACCCTGTTCGCCGGCATCCCGCTGGCCGAGGTCACGACGTCGATGACCATCAACGCGCCGGCCGCGATCCTGCTCGCGTTCTACGTGTGCGTGGCTGAGGAGCAGGGCGTCTCACGCGACAAGCTCGGCGGCACGATCCAGACCGACATCCTGAAGGAGTACATCGCCCAGAAGGAGTGGTGCTTCCCGATCGACCCGGCGATGCGGATCGTGACCGACATGGTCGAGTTCTGCGCGCGCGACATGCCGCGCTGGCACCCGATCTCGATCTCGGGCTACCACATCCGGGAGGCCGGCTCGACGGCGCAGCAGGAGCTGGCGTTCACGCTCGCAGACGGCTTCGCCTACGTGCAGGCGGGGATCGATCGCGGCCTGGCCGTCGACGACTTTGCGCCGCGTCTGTCCTTCTTCTTCAACGCTCACATCGACTTCTTCGAGGAAATCGCGAAGTACCGCGCCGCGCGCCGGATCTGGGCGCGCGAGATGCGGGAGACCTTCGGCGCCCGCGACCCGGTCTCGTGGCGGATGCGCTTCCACAGCCAGACGGCCGGCGTGTCGCTGACCGCGCAGCAGCCTCTGAACAACGTCGTGCGCACCGCGCTCGAGGGGCTGTCCGCCGTGCTGGGCGGCACGCAGAGCCTCCACACCAACTCCTTCGACGAGGCGCTCGCGCTGCCGACCGAGGACGCGGTGCGCCTGGCGCTGCGCACGCAGCAGATCATCGCCCACGAGACCGGCGTCACGAGCACGATCGACCCACTCGGGGGCAGCTACTTCGTCGAGGCGCTGACCGATCGGATGGAGCAGGCCGCGTACGACTACTTCCGCCGGATCGACGAGCTGGGCGGGATGGTGGAGGCGGTGAAGCGCAACTTCCCCCAGCGCGAGATCGCGGACGCCTCGTGGCGCTACCAGGAGGAGATCGACGAGGGCCGGCGCCTGGTCGTGGGCGTGAACCGCTATCAGCAGCCCGACGAGGAGCCACTCGAGATCCTGCGGATCGACCCGTCGCTCGAGCGCAAGCAGATCGGCCGCCTCCAGGCAACGCGCGCGCGCCGCGACGCCGGTGCGGTCGAAACCACGCTGACGACCCTGAGGGAGGCGGCCGCCGATCCGGGCCCGAACCTGATGGACCCGATCGTGGACTGCGCGCGAGCACGCGCGAGCGAGGGCGAAATGGTGGAGGCCCTCCAGTCCGTTTTCGGAAGCTATACGGAGAGTCCGGTTTTCTAGGGATGCGAACTGCGTCGCCGCTCCCGGCGATCTGGTTACCTTGAGCGAGAGATGAAGGGCCGAGGAACAGCTCTCACAGTTGCGCTGGCAACGGCCGTGGTGGGCGCCGTGTACGTCGCGCCCGCCGTGGGCGGCGACGATGCCACGTCGGCCAGGACGAAGTCGGTGTCGGTGGACGACGACTTCTTCCGCCCCAAGCGCGCGACGATCGCGTCCGGTGACCGGGTCCGCTGGGCATGGCGCGGGGCGGGCGACCACAACGTGCGCTTCCGCAAGGTGCCCCGCGGCGTGAGTCGCAGGCCCGGCTCCAAGACCGTCGACAGGGGCACGTTCTCGCGGAAGTTCCGCAGGCGCGGCAGGTACTCGTACGTGTGCACGATCCACGAGGACCTCGGCATGACCGGGTCCGTGAAGGTCGAGTAGCGGATGCCGGCAAGAAGGGCAACGCCGGCCGCGGCCTTCGCGGCCACGGTGACTTTCATGTGTCTCCAGGCCCCGGGGCTGGGGCAAACGGGTGGGGAAGCGACCGCGTCCCAGGCACCGCCGCCGGCCAAGGCTCGCGTGCTCGTGAAGGACAACTATTTCGATCCGCGCTCGACGGAGGTGCTCGAAGGAGGGATGGTCACCTGGAAGTGGCGGGGCGAGAACCGCCACAACATCCGCTTCACGAAGGTCCCGGCGGGCGCCTCACGCAAAGGCGCAAAGGCGCGCTCGAAAGGGCGCTGGAAGCGGGTCCTCTACCGCCCCGGCGTGTACCGGTACGTCTGCCGCTTCTGGGCCGGGATGCGGGGCACGGTGAACGTGCGCCCCGAGCCCGAGCCGAACCCGAAGCCCGAGTCCTAGCTCGCCTAGCTTTTCGGTCTAGTAGCTGCGCGGGAGCCCGAGCGAGTGCTCGGCGACGTAGTTCAGGATCATCTCGCGCGACACCGGCGCCGTCCGTACCAGGCGCACTCCCCAGTACATGTCGGTCAGCCCGTACTCCAGCGCGAACCCGTTGCCGCCATGAGTCTGGATCGCCTGGTCGACGCACCTGATCGAGGCTTCCCCGGCCGCGTACTTCGCCATGTTGCTGGCCTCGCCCGCCGGTGCGCCCGCGTCATAGAGCGCCGCCGCCTTCTGCATCATGAGACGCGCCAGCTCCAGCTCGATCTTCGCCTGTGCCAGCGGGTGTGAGATGCCCTGGTGGGCGCCGATCGGCGTCTGCCAGACGACCCGCTCCCGCGCATAGTCGGCGGCCATCTCGAGCGCCCGCCGCCCCGCCCCGCAGGCGACCGCCGCCCCCATGATGCGCTCGGGGTTGAGGCCGTCGAAAGCAGCCTTCAGCCCGCCGGTCTCGGCGCCCACGAGCCGGTCCGCCGGCACCTCGACGTCGTCGAAGAACAGCGTCCACTGCTTGTCGGGCTGACGCAGCGCGGTGGGGATGTGCTGGCGGTTGAGCCCCGGTGCGTCGGAGTCCACGATGAACAGGAGCGGCAGGCCGAGGTTGCCGTCGTCGTCGCGCGCCCGCGTGACGACCAGGATCGCGTCGGAGTCCTCGACCCCGGAGATGTACGTCTTCTCGCCGCGGAGCACGTAGTTGCCGTTTGCCCGCCGCGCCGACGTGGAGATGTTGTGGGAGTTGGAGCCCGCGCCCGGCTCAGTGATCGCGAAGGCGATCTTCGTCGTGCCGGCCGCGATGGGGCGCAGCCAGCGGTCCTTCTGCTCCGCGTTGCCGTGGCGCACGAGGATGCTGCCGACGATCGCGGGCGAGACGACGATCAGCAGCAGCGAGCACCCGCTGGCGGTGATCTCCTCGCCGACCGCGGCGAGCGCGGACATCCCCAACCCGCCGCCGCCGTACTCCTCCGGGATGTTCACGCCCAGGAAGCCCCTGCTTGCGAGCGCGTCCCACAGCTCGCGCGGCGGCTCGTCCTCGGCGACCTTGCGGCGCGTGTAGTCGGGCCCGAAGCCGGCACAGATCTGGCGCACGGTCTCGCGCAGCATCCGTTCCTCGTCCGTGGGGACGATGGGCAGGGCGGGGGCAGTGGTGTCGGGCGTGGCGGCCATCTTGTGCCTCCTATTCGGGCAGATCTTTCAACTGGTGTGCGGGCGTGAAGAAGTTGCGATAGGCAAGCGAGGTCGCGATCAGGGCCGCGATCGCAACGCTCCCGAGCAGTGTCCAGAGCAGCACGAGCTGCAGGCGCACGGCTTCGACCGGGTCGGCGCCGGCCAGGAGCATCCCGACCATCGTGCCGGGGAAGAAGATCAGGCCGGTCGTCTTCGTCGAGTCCACGAGGGGGATCATCCCCGAGCGCAGGCTGGAGCGCATCACGGGGAGCGCCGCCTGCGCTGCCGTGGCGCCGAGCGCGAGCGTCGCCTCGATCCGGGGCGCGGACGCGCGCATGTCGTCTCCGAGGCGGTTGAGGGCGACCGCCGCCGCGGTCATCGCGTTGCCGACCACCATTCCGCCGACTGGCACTAGGAAGCGGGGCTCGGGTTCGAACACCCCGAGCGCCACCACCAGCACCAGCGTCAGCCCGCCGGCCGTCGCCAGCGCCACGAGCAGCGGCCAGAAGGCGCCCGGGACTTTGCGCGCGCGGTTCCGCGCGGTCAGCGCTCCGAACAGGACCATCGCGGTGATCAGCGCGATCACGAACACGAGCCGGTCCTCCTCGAAGATCGCGTTGATCACCAGCCCGATGGCGCTCAACTGGATGAACGATCGTGCGACCGCAACCGCGATGTCGCGCTCGAGGTCCACGTGCACCCAGATCGAGACCGCGATCGCGATCGCCACGAGGGTGAGCGTGGCCGCGAGCTGGCCGAGTGAGACGTCGATCGGGGCGCTCATGCGCGGGTGCCGCCCAGCGCGAGCCGCAACACCCAGTCGGACATGCGCGCGGCTTGCTCAGGGTCGTGCGTGACCAGCACGTATGACAGGCCGAGCTCGCGGCGCAGACGCAGCAGCGTCTCTTCGACCGACGCGCGTGCTTGCTCGTCGAGCGCCGAGGTGGGCTCGTCCAGGAGCAGCACCTCCGGCTCCTGCGCAAGCGACCGGGCCAGCATCACGCGCTGCTGCTCGCCGACCGACAGCCGGCTCGCGTCGCGGTCCGCGAACGAGGGGTCGAGGCCGGCGTGCTCGAGCATGAAGCCGACGTCGGGAGAGCGCCCCGCGAGCCGCGCGGCGAACTCGATGTTGTCCGCCACCGTGCCCTCGATCAGCGCGGGAAGCTGAGGCACCAGCGACACGGTGCGCCGCAGGGCCAGCACGTCGTAGGAGCGTACGTCGCGGCCGCGGTAATGCACCTCGCCGCGGGCGGGATCGACGAGCCGGTCCAGCAGTCGCAGGAGGCTCGACTTCCCCGAGCCGGAGGGGCCCGCGATGCACGCGGCGCCCTCCGGGATGTCTGCGCTAACCCCGTGCAGCACGGCCTCGCCCACACGGGACAGGGTCACGTCGCGGAGCTCGAAGAGCGGCGGCTGCACACGGTGATTATGCGGGTCGGATATCGTCGCGCCCGATGGCGGACATGCAGGCAGTCGTCTTCCACGGCCCCCACGACGTGCGTGTCGAGGAGGTTCCGCGCCCGGAGATCGAGGAGCCGGACGACGTCCTGCTGCGCGTTGACCAGGCCGCGATCTGCGGCACCGACCTGCATCCCTACCACGGCCGCCTCGAGATGGAGGAGGGCTTCGTGCTGGGCCACGAGTACCTCGGCACGATCGAGGCGAAGGGCGACGGCGTGACCCAGTTCGAGGAGGGCGAGCGCGCCGTCGGGTCGTTCTTCGTCGCCTGCGGCAACTGCTGGTTCTGCCGCCGCGGCGAGTTCATGAAGTGCGTGATGATCCGCGTCTTCGGGATGGGAATGGTGATGGGCGACCTGCCCGGCACCCAGGCCCAGTACGTGCGCGTGCCGGAGGCCGACCTGACGCTGCGCAAGATTCCCGAGGACGGAGCCCCTGCGGGCGACGAGGACATGCTGTTCGTGGGCGACATCCTCACGACGGGTTACGACGCGATCCGCAAGACCGACATGCGGCCAGGTGACTTCGTGGCCGTGATCGGCTGTGGCCCGGTGGGGCTCTGCACGGTGATGGCGGCACAAGCGCTCGGCGCGGGAACCGTCCTGGCGGTGGACATGGTCCCCGAACGCCTGAAGCTGGCGGAGAGCCTGGGTGCCGTCACCGCCAACCCAAACGAGGTCGATCCCGCCGACGTGGTGCTGGACTCGACCGAGTGGCGCGGGGCCGACCTGGTCGTGGACGCGGTCGGGCACGAGTCGGCGCTGGCCGCGGCCTTCCCGCTCGTGCGCATGGGCGGTTCCATTTCCATGCCCGGCATGTACGTCGAGGATGCCGCCCCGATGCCGATCGGCGAGCTGTGGCTGAAGAACATCACGCTGTTCGCCGGCGTGGCCAACGTACAGGCGCACATGGACGAGGTGATCGAGCTGATCCGCCACGGGCGGCTCGATCCGAGCGTGATCATTTCGCACCGGCTCCCGCTCTCGGAAGCGGCGAAGGGGTACGAGCTGTTCGATCGCAAAGAGGCGCTCAAGGTCGTGCTCGACCCGAGCGCATAGGGGGAGAGATGCTCGAAGGTCTGATGCAGGACGACTACCAGCTGACGCTCAAGCACGTGCTCGACCGCATGCGCGGTCCGGCCGCGAACGGGCAGGTGGTGACGCTCACGGACGGCGGCACGACACGGGCGACCTACGGTGAGGTGGCCGAGCGCGTGGACGCGCTCGCGCGCGGTCTCGAGTCGCTCGGCGTGCAGCAAGGCGACCGGGTTGCGACCTTTATGTGGAACTCCCAGGCGCACCTGGAGCTGTACATGGCGGCGCCCTGCATGGGCGCCGTGCTGCACATGGTCAACATCCGCCTGTTCGAGGAGCAGCTGACCTACATCGCCAACCACGCCAAGGACAAGGTCGTGTTCGTGGACGACTCGCTGGTGCCGCTGCTGGCCAAGGTCGCCCCGAGCTTCGAGACCGTCGAGAACTACGTGGTCGTTGGCGACGGTGACGCCGGTCCGCTCCCCAACGTGATCCGCTACGAGGACCTGATCGGCGAGCACTCCGGCACCTACGAGTATCCCGAGCTCGACGAGCGCACGGCCGCCGGCCTGTGCTACACGAGCGGCACCACCGGCAACCCGAAGGGTGTGCTCTATTCGCACCGCTCGAACGTGCTGCACTGCCTCGCGAGCGCGCTCGCCGACACGATCGGCGTGACGGCCTCCGACAGGGTGCTCCCGGTCGTGCCGATGTTCCACGTGAACGCATGGGGCCTGCCGTACGCCTGCGCGATGATCGGCGCCGACCTGATCATGCCGGGCCGCTTCCTCCAGGCGGAGCCGCTGGCCAAGCTGATCGAGTCCGAGCGCGTCACGATGGCCGGCGCCGTCCCGACGATCTGGATGGACCTGCTGCGCTGGTCCGACGAGCACAAGCCCGACCTGTCGAGCCTGCACACCGTGGTGTGCGGCGGCGCGGCCGTTCCAGAGTCCCTGATGCGGTCCTTCGAGGAGCGCCACGGCGTGAAGATCATGCAGGCCTGGGGCATGACGGAGACCAGCCCGATCGGCGCGGTCGCGCGGCCGCCCGCCGAGGCGGAGGGAGAGGACCACTGGCACTACCGCACGGCCACCGGCCGGATCGTGCCGCTCGTCGACGTGCGCCTGATGGGCGACGAGGGCGAGGTGCCGTGGGATGGCGAGTCCACCGGGGAGGTCGAGGTGCGCGGCCCCTGGATCGCGCGTGACTACTACGAGGACCCGGCGGGCGCCGAGAAGTTCCACGACGGGTGGCTGCGCACCGGCGACGTGGCCTCGATCGACGCACAGGGATTTCTGCGGATCACGGACCGCGCCAAGGACCTGATCAAGTCGGGCGGCGAGTGGATCTCCTCGGTTGAGCTCGAGAACGCCCTGATGTCGCATCCCGACGTGATGGAGGCGGCCGTGATCGCAAAGCCGGACGAGCGCTGGACCGAGCGCCCGCTGGCCTGCGTGGTGTGCCGGGAGGGCTCCAGTCCCACGCGGGAGGAGCTGCGCGTGCACCTCGAGCCGCTGGTCGCTAAGTGGTGGCTGCCGGACGAATACGCCTTCATCGAAGCCGTCCCGAAGACGAGCGTGGGCAAGTTCGACAAGAAGGTGCTCCGCGCCCAGCTCGCCGAGGGCGCCTTGGACACGGCGCCCGCGGAGGCAGCCCAGCCCGCCAAGTAGGGCACCCGCCGATACAATCCCGCCCGCTCCGGCGGCCTTCCTCCGCCCTGGGCGCCCTGACGACTTGATGCACGCGACCCAAGACACGGCTGCCGAAAAACCGGGATCACGCAAGATCCGTGTCGTCGTGGCCAAGCCCGGGCTCGACGGTCACGACCGCGGGGCGAAGATCATCGCCCGCACGCTGCGTGACGCCGGCATGGAGGTCATCTACACGGGGCTCCACCAGACTCCCGAGCAGATCGCCGAAACGGTGATCCAGGAGGACGCCGACGTCGTCGGGCTGTCGATCCTCTCCGGGGCACACATGACCCTGGTCCCACGGGTGGTGGACCTGCTGAAAGCCAAGCAGGCCGAGGACGTGGTCGTGATCCTGGGCGGCACGATCCCGGCGGACGACATCCCCGAGCTGAAGCGGCTGGGGGTCTCGGAGATCTTCACTCCGGGGGCCTCGACGCAGGACATCGTGGAGTTCGTGCGCGGGGCCGTGAGCAGTTCGTGAGCGCCGTGGCGTACCATTCGCGGTCTCAGGCGATTGATTAGTCAGTCAAGTACCATTGGCGGGTCCCCGGCTCCCGCAGGCCATACCGAGATCGGAGGCGATTCTTGAAGATCTGTGTCCTCGTAAAGGAAGTCCCCGACGCCGCCGTGGAGAAGCGCATGGACCCGAGCACCATGCGCCTGGACCGCAGCGGCGAGAAGAACTTGAACCCCTTCGACACGCACGCGATCGAGGCAGCGATGCAGATCAAGGAGGGCGGCACCGTCCAGGTCGACGAGGTCGTGGCGGTCACGATGGGGCCGGAGTCGGCTCAGCGCGCGCTGCACAAAGCAGTGTCGCTCGGCGCGGACCGGTCGGTGCAGCTGACGGACGAAGCCCTTGCGGGGTCCGACGTGTGCGCCTCCGGCTACGCGCTCGCGCAGGTGCTGAAGCGCGAGAGCCCGGATCTGGTGCTGCTCGGCCAGCAGTCGGACGACGGTGAGTGCTACACGATGGGCGCGGTCGTGGCGGACCACCTCGAGATGCCCTCGCTCACGCAGGTGATCAAGATTGACACGCAGGACGGCAAGCTCGTATGTGAGCGCCAGGCCGAGTACGGCTACGACACGGTTCAGGTCGAGCTGCCGGCCGTGATCAGCGTCGGTGACGCGATCAACGAGCCGCGCTACCCGAGCCTGAAGGCGATCATGGGCGCGAAGAAGAAGCCGCTCGACAAGGTTTCCACGGGCGATGCCGGCATCGACGCGTCACGGGTGGGCCAGGACGGCTCGCGCACGACGGTGATCGCGCTGAACCCGCCGCCAGCGAAGGAGAAGGGCATGATCATCGAAGACGAGGACACGAACGAGACGGTCGAGAAGGTCGTCGCCTGGCTCGAGGAAAGGAAGCTGATCTAGATGCCCGGGATCCTGGTCTACGCCCTCCACGACGACGAGGGTAACTTCAACAAGAACTCACAGGGCGCGATCTCCGAGGCGGCGCGACTGGCCGGCGAGCTCGGCACGCACGCGGCGGCGGTCGTGGTCGGCGACGTGTCCGACGAGGGCGCGCAGAGCCTCGGGGCCTACGGCGCGACGAAGGTCTACCGGGCCAAGAACGTGCCAGAGGGTCTGGCGCAGCCGGTCGTGGACGCGATGGCGAAGGTGATCTCCGACGAGGATTACGACTACGTGCTGTTCGGCGGCGGCCTGCTCGGCTTCGAGATCGGCGCCGGTCTGACGGCGCGGCTCGGGGCGGGCGTCACGATGGAGGTCACCGAGGTGCGCGTCCAGAACGGCGGTCTGGTGGCCGTGCGGCCGATCCTCCAGGACTCGCAGGTTGCCGACGTCGGCTACGTCGGCAAGCCCGGCATCATCATCAGCCGGCTGAACGCCTTCGACGCGACCGAGCGCGACGGCGGCTCGGCCGAGGTCGTGGACGTGGACGTCGAGCTGTCGCCCTGGTCGACCAAGGCCACGATGGTCACCCGCGGCGAGCAGCGCGGCGAGGACGTGAACATCGAGGACGCGGACTTCCTCGTGGCCGGCGGCCGCGGGCTCGGCAAGGCCGAGAACTTCGGCCTCTGCGACGAGCTGGCGAAGGCGCTCGGCGGCGCGGTTGCGGCAACGCGCGCGGTCGTGGACGCGGGCTGGTTCCCCTATGCGGGTCAGATCGGCCAGACGGGCAAGACCGTCGCGCCGAAGCTGTATCTCGCGGCGGGCATCTCGGGCGCGATCCAGCACAAGGTCGGCATGCAGTCCTCGGAGAACATCGTCGCGATCAACAAGGACCCGAACGCGCCGATCTTCGAGTTCTGCGACCTCGGCATCGTGGGCGACCTGCACAAGATCATGCCCAAGCTGACCGCCGCCGTGAAGGCGAAGAAGGGCGGGTAGGCGGGCGTGCGCGGCGTTGTCCCGGCCCAGTTCCCGCCGCCGGTCGACCCTCCGAAGGAGTTCGTCGGTCCCCCGACCGATGCCGAGGACGAGCGCATCGAGGTCGGGATCGCGATCGTCGGCGGCGGCCCCGCCGGTCTTGCCTGCGCGATCCGTCTCACGCAGCTCTTGGAGCACGAGCCCGAGCTGAGCGACAAGCTCGGCGAGGTCCCCGTGGCGGTGATCGAGAAGGGCAAGACGCCCGGCGCCCACCTCCTGTCGGGCGCCAACATGCGCCCCTCGGCGATGCGGGAGCTGTTCCCGGATCTCGACCCCTCCGAGTGGCCCGTGTACCAGGAGGTGACCAAGGAGGCGGTCTACCTGCTGACCAAGAAGCGGGCGATCCCGCTGAAGCCGGTGCCCCCGAACTTCCGCAACCACGGCAACTAC
>Ga0326597_10014555_pt1 | contig 10311 bp, 7 predicted proteins | sample RVTome_12_FD_203789 | JGI IMG/M metagenome (GOLD analysis project Ga0326597, IMG submission 203789) | Soil microbial communities from uranium-contaminated site in the Upper Colorado River Basin, Wyoming, United States - RVT100D185 | ecosystem: Environmental > Terrestrial > Soil > Contaminated >...
GCCATCAGCCCCGAAGCGTGGAAGGCCATGGAGTCGAAAAAGGAGCCGCTTCGTGGGAGCTTCCTCTCCATTCTCGACTGGAAGGACACCTGGCTCGAGAAGAAGGTCTTCCCCTACACGCCTTCGGTCACGACGATGTACGGGCTCGAGTCCGCGCTCACGCAGGCGGTGGAAGAAGGCGTCGAGCGCATGGCGGCGAGGCACGGGGCCATCGCCCGCGCCTGCCGCCGCGGGGTGGAGGCGATGGGTCTCGAGCTCTGGGCGGCGCGCGAGGAGATCGCGGGGCCCGTCGTGACCGGTGTCGTGGTCCCCGAGGGAATCGAAGACAAGGAGCTTCGAGGACACCTGCGCGATCGGTACGGGATCATGATCTCGGGCGGCTACGGAGAGCTCTCGGGAAAGCTCTTCCGACTCGGGCACATGGGAATGGCGGCGCACCCCGCGTACCTTTCCGCGCAGCTCGCGATGCTCGAGCGCACCCTCAAGGACCTCGGCCGCGATGTCGAGCTCGGAGCCGGAGTGGGAGCCGCGCTCGAGTCTCTCTCGGGCTGGAGCTTCTGATGCTCCGCTTCGCCCCCACGGCGGCATTCGCCCTCTGCCTCATTTCCGGGATGGTCGAAGCCCGCGTGGCGCGCCTTCGCATCGATCGCCGCGAGGTTCTTCTCGAGGGCCGCCCTTTCGGGCTCGCGGGCCCCTACGAAAAGCTCTCTGGGCGAGTGGACTTCGCGCTCGATCCCGAGCTCGCGGCGAACGGCATGGTGGTCGACCTCCCGCTCGCTCCGCGGAACGAGAATGGCGAGGTCGAGTTCCACGCGGACTTCTACCTGCTGAAACCCATCGACCCGGCCCGCGGAAACGGCGTCCTCTTTTATGAAGCCGGCAACCGCGGCACGAAGCGCATCCTGCCCATTTTTCAGAGCTCCTCTCCCTCGCAGGATCCGCAGACCGCCGCGGAGATCGGAAACGGGAACCTCATGGTGCAGGGATTCTCGCTTCTCTGGATGGGCTGGCAGTGGGACGTTCCGGAAGGCCGCATGCGCATGGAGATGCCGGTGGCGACTCAAGGAGGCGCACCGATTCGCGGGCTCGTCCGCGGCAACTTCATCGGCGAGCGCGGGACGACGGCGAGTCTCGCCGATCGCGGGCATCGCGCCTATCCGGTCCTCGACCCAGAGAGCACCGAGCACCAGATGACGGTGCGTCGCGGCCCCTTCGACTCGCCGGAGACTATCGCGCGCGAGCGTTTTCGCTTCGTCGACGCATCGACCGTCGCTCTCGACTCCGCATTCGAGCCCGGCCTCATCTACGACGTCGTCTATCAGAGCGAGAACCCTCGCGTCGTGGGTACGGGCCTTGCGGGGACGCGCGATCTGGTGAGCTTCTTCAAGCACGAGCGCGGCGAGGAGAATCCCCTGCCCGGCCTCCGCTGGGCCATCGGCTGGGGTATTTCCCAGACCGGCCGGTTCCTCCGCCACTTCGTCTACCAGGGATTCAACGCCGACGAGAGCGGCAGAAAGGTCTTCGACGGCGTTATCGATCAGGTGGGCGGCGCCGGCCGCGGCTCGTTCAATCATCGATTCGGCCAGGCGTCGAGAGACGCGCTCCAGCACTTCAACATCCTCTATCCCGTCGACATGTTTCCCTTCACCGACACGCTCGAGGTCGATCCGGAAACGGGCGTCGAGGACGGTCTTCTGCGGCGCGCCGAAGAGAGCGGCACCGTCCCGAGGTTCTTCCATATCCTCACCAACTCGGAGTACTTCAACCGCGCGGGCTCGCTCACCACGACCGATCCCGCGGGAGTCCGGGACGCGGCGATCCCCGAGACGAGCCGCGTCTATTTCATCGCGGGAGCGCCGCATATCGTGGGTCGGTTTCCCCCGGCGCCCAATCCCGACGCCGCGTTCGTCGGCCGCGCGCCCATGAATCCACTTCAATACGATGCCGTGGTGCGCGCCCTCTTCCGGGCGATGGTGCTCTGGGTCGAAGGCGGAGTTCCTCCGCCGCAGAGCGCCTACCCCAGAATCGCCGAAGGAACCCTGGCACCGCCGGGAGGCGCTTCGTGGCCCGCGATCCCGGGGTTCGAGATCCCGCGAGAGCCCCAGACGCCCCATCGGCTCGACTTCGGCCCGGACTGGGAGCGGGGCATCGTCGCTTACGAGCCTCCTCGCGTGGGAAAGGCGTTCGTGGTGCTGGTGCCGGCGGTCGACGAGGACGGCAACGATCGCGCCGGGATCCGCCTCCCGGAGATCGAGGTCCCGCTCGCGACCCACACGGGATGGAGCTACCGCGATCCCTCGATCGGCGCGCCCGACCGGCTCGCGAGCGAGATCGGTTCTTACCTCCCCTTTCCCCGCACTCGGGAGGATCGCGAGCGAGCGTCCGATCCAAGGAAGAGCGTCGAAGAGCGTTACCAAAGCGAAATGGCCTACGTCGGCTCCATCACCGATTCGGCCCTTCGGCTCGTCAACAAGCGGTATCTCCTCGTGGAAGACCTGCCGGAGATCGTCTCCCGGGCCCGAGCGCACTATCATTGGGCCATGCGCGCCGAGTGAACGATGGCTGAACCGGTCTCCTCCGTCCGGGTCGACGAAGCGCTGCCGCGGAGCCTGATCGTCGCGGTGCTGCTCCTCACTCCGGTTCCTCTAATCCTCAAATCCCTCGGCCTCTTCGTCGAGGAGGGGGCCTCCGCGGTTCTGGTTCACAGCCTTCTCGAGTGGAGCTCGGTCTGTCTCGCGTTCTTCACCTTCGGGCTCGGCATCCTGGCCTGGATCGCGCGCCCGGATCCCCTGGTGCTCATCATCAGCGTGGCGGCCCTGCTTTCGGGAACCTCCGATTCCTTCCACACCATGACGATCTCGGGGCTCGTCGGCCACTCCGGGCGATTCGAGGATTTCGTGCAATGGTCGGGCACGGTGGGACGCATCCTCCGGGCGCTGGTTCTGATATCGGGAGCCAGCTACTTGCTCTATTTCCATCGCGAGAACCGCCGGCTCTCCGGGAGGTGGCTCCTCGCGCTCGCGTTTCTCGGAGCGACCGTGTCCTTCGGGCTCCTTTGGAGCCTGCTCGTCGATACCATCCCCCGCACGCTGCCCGGGACGTTCTCGAGCAGACCCTGGGATCTCCCGGCGCTCGTTCTCATTCTCGTCTCGGGCGCGATCTTCTATCCCGTGATGCGACTGCGCCCGAGTCTTCTGGCGAAGGCGCTTCTGCTCGCGAGCATCCCCGAGGCCGCGGTGGGATTCCACTTCGTCCTCGGCACTCTGGCTCTATACGACGAGAACTTCTTCAGCGCGCACGCGCTGAAGGTCTTGAGCTCCCTCGTCCCCTTGAGCGCCGTCTGCCTGCACCTCGTGCGCTCCCACCGCCGCGAGGTGGCGGCTGTCGAGTCGATGCAAGAGCTCGTTCGGAGCCTCGAGGCGGTGGAGGACGAGCTTCGGTCGAAGGAAGTCCGTCTCAACCAGCTCACGCAGAGCATCAAGGAAGTGTTCTGGATCGTAGCCCCCGACGGCTCGAAGATGCACTACGTCAGCCCCGCCTACGAAGAGATCTTCGGATTCTCGGTAGAGAGCCTCTACCGGGACCCCGTGTCTTTTCTGGCGGCGATGCATCCCAACGACCGGCAGAGCATGGTCGACCTGATCGCGAGGAAAGAGAAGGCCGACTTCGAGCTCGACTATCGCATCATTCGTCCCGATGGAGAGGTTCGCTGGCTTCGGACTCGCGGGTTTCCCATACGCAACGAGTCGGGTGAGGTCTACCGGCTCGCGGGGGTCACCGAGGACGTGACCGACCGCAAGCGCGCGGTAGACGAGCTGCGAAAGAGCGAGGCTCGCACCCGGGCGCTCTTGAGAGCGATGCCCGACCTGATGTTCCGGATGAGCCGCACCGGGATGTTCGTCGACTACTATGCGCCGCCGAACACCACTCTCAATCTCTACCGTCCGCCGAGCGTTTTCCTCGGGGCTCACGTCCAGAAAGTGCTGGGCTCCCCTCTCGGCGAGAGGTTCCAGAGATCGATCGAGGACGCTCTTTCCACGGGCGTCGTCCAGACTCTCGAGTACCGCCTCCCGCCGGACGGCTGCAGCGGCGATTTCGAGGCTCGTTTCGCGCCCAGCTCCGACGGCGAAGTCCTGGTCGTGGTCCGGGACGTCACCGAGCAGAAACGGTTACAGCGGGAGATCCTCGAGATCAGCAACCGCGAGCAGGAACGATTGGGCCACGAGCTTCACGATGGAATCGCGCAACAGCTCATGGGCATCGCCCTCCTCTGCAAGGTCCTGCAGAAACAACTCGAGAGGGAGACGCGCCCCGAAGCCGAGCAGGCGAGCCAGATCGAGAAACTGGTGGAGGACGCTCTCTCTCAGACCCGGAGCCTGGCCCGGGGATTGGCGCCTGTCGAGATCGACGCCGGAGGACTCGAAGCCGCTCTCGAGGACCTGGCACGCAGGGTCGAGCGGCTTCACGGGGTTCGCTGCCACTTTCGATGCGAACGACGGGACTTGACCGGCAGCCGCGCCGAGGCCCTTCACCTGTACCGTATCGCCCAGGAGGCGGTGAGCAACGCTCTCCGCCACGCGAATCCCACGCGCATCGCCATCGACCTTTCGAGCGTGAACCGGCGCCGCCGGTTGACTGTAGCGGACAATGGGAGCGGAATCGCGCCCCATTCCGACTCCGCGCGCAAGAGGGGGAGCACGGGGGGAATGGGGCTCCACATCATGCGCTACCGGGCCCGCATGATCGACGCTATTTTCGACATCCGGCCCGCGCCGGGGAATGGCACGCTGGTGTCGTGCGAGTGGTCGAGCGCTCCCGAGACCGTGGAGCGTCAGTTTCAGGACAGTTGAGCCCCCTATTCAGCCGGAGGTCATTGTATGCGTCGTTTCGTCCTCGCGTTCACCGCGTTCCTGGTCCCGCTCCTGGGAGTCGCTTGCCAACCACAGGCGCCTCCAGCGCCCGAGCCATCGGCGGCATCGACCGATGCTCCCGCCGGCGCGCTCTACGAGGGCGAGGCTTTCAACTTTCACCAGATTCAACCGGGGATCTACCACGCGGTGGGCACGGGAAGCCTCGCCGTCGGCTGCAACGGCTCCATCTTCGTGAACGAGGACGACGTCCTCGTCGTCGATTCTCACATCACTCCGGCGGCCGCCTGGGCGCTTCTGAAGGAGCTGAAGAACATCACCGACAAGCCCGTGCGCTACGTGGTCAACACCCACTTCCATTTCGACCATGCCCACGGAAACCAGGTGTTTCCCGAAGGTGTCGAGATCATCGGGCACGAGTTCACCCGGGACAAGCTCGTGGCCGGCGCCTCGAAGAGCGGGCGCTCCTGGGACCTCTTCGTCTCTGGCCTCCCCGCGCGCATCACCGAGATGGAAGCGGAGTTGAAGGCCGCGAAGGACGCCTCCGACCAGACCAAGGCGGAGGAGCTCAAAAAGAACATCGAGATACAGAAACACTACCAGGACGCGACCGGGGCCATCGAGGTCGCTCCGCCCACGACGACGCTTTCGCAGCGGATGACGCTATTCCGCGGCGGTCGGGAAATCCAGCTCCTGTACTTCGGCCGCGGGCATACGGGAGGCGACGTGGTGGTCTATCTCCCCGCGGAGAAGGTCATCGCCACCGGAGACCTGTTGACGGCCGGCTTGTCCTACATGGGAGACGGCTACCTCGAAGAGTGGGCCGATACGCTCGAGGAGCTGAAATCGCTCGACTTCGAGGTGGTCTTGCCCGGGCACGGCCAGGCGTTTCGCGAGAAGGAGAAGATCGACTACTTCCAGGCGTACCTCCGCGATCTATCGCAGAAGCTCGCGAAGATGCACGCCGACGGGGTTAGCGCCAAAGACGCCGCGCAGAAGATCGACATGACGAGCCACGCGGCTCACTTTCCGACCATCACCGGGCCGGGAGCGCATCCGCACGCCGTCGAGCGCGCTTACGCTCTCATCGACGGGAAAGAGCAATAGACCCGGATCAAGTCGGGGTTTTCCAGAGCTTCTCCAGGACGCGATCGCGCCCGCACCGGCTGCGGTAGAACTTGTACCGGATGGGGTTCTTCTCGTAGTAATCCTGGTGATACTCCTCCGCGGCGTAGAACGCGGTCGCGGGCCGGATCGGAGTCGTTATGCGTTTCTTCAAGCGACCCGAGTCGACGAGCTTCTGCTTCGATTCCTCCGCGAGGCGCCGCTCCCCCTCGTCGTGGAAGAAGATCGCTGTTTTGTACTGATCTCCGCGATCGCAGAACTGCCCGTCGGCGTCCGTCGGATCCACGTTGTGCCAGAAAACCTCGAGGAGGGCCTCGTACGAAATCTTCGCGGGATCGTAGGCGACTTCGACGGCTTCGAGGTGGCCCGTTCCCCCGTAGGAGACCTGCTCGTAGCTGGGGTTCGGAACCTTGCCCCCGGTGTATCCGGACGTCGTTGCGACGACTCCCTCGAGCTCGTCGAACGGCGGCTCCATGCACCAGAAGCATCCTCCGGCGAACGTGGCCTTCGCGAGCTTCTGCTCGGCGCTGCCGACGACGGCCGTCGAGAGCACGAGAAGTGCTACCGCCGCCCTCATGACCGCAGCTCCGGGAGCGCGTCTCCCTGAGGAACGAACCCAAGGGCGACGCCGTTGTTGCAGAAGCGCTTTCCCGTAGGCTTCGGCCCGTCTCCGAATACGTGTCCCTGATGCCCCCCACAGCGGGCGCAGTGGTACTCGGTGCGGGGGAGCAAGAGCTTGAAGTCGGTCCTCGTTCCCAGCCTTTCTTCGATCGCCTGGAAGAAGCTGGGCCAACCGGTCCCGCTCTCGTACTTCGCGTCCGATTCGAAGAGCGGTAGAAAGCAGGCGGCGCAGATATACGTCCCCTTGCGCTTCTCCTCCAGGAGCGCGCTGGTAAAGGGGCGCTCCGTCGCCTCCTCGAAGAGGACCTGATACGCCTCGCGATCGAGAATCTCTTTCCACACCTTCTTCGGCTTTTCAAGCTTCTCGATCTTCTCGTCGCTCATCGTCATCGCTCCGATCCTTTTCATGAACGAGCCCGGGAGCACTGCGAGAAGCCCCGCGACCCTCAGGAAATCACGTCGTTTCATGGCTCAACCTTTCACCCCCACTATAAGCCGACTCCCATTGGATGCCCAGGTTCTCTTCCGGTTTCAACCCCTCGGCGAATCTCGCTCATGAAACTATCGCTGTCCTGATTGCCGGGACGACCACCCTCCCGCCGGAGTAGGCTTGACAGGGCGCCTTCGGCGCTATAACGTTAGCTCAACCGCCGCCAAGGGAGAACTATGCTTCGACGTTTTACGGCCGCGAGCGCTCTACCCTTGACAATCGCGCTTCAGGGCGTCGCTCTTACCCTGATAGCACTTTTCTCTTACTCGACTGGACCGCGAGATGCCGCGCGCGTTGGAACCGGGGATTTGCCGAAGCCCGACGCAGCGATCGCCGGCGAGCTCCAGATTCCTCGCGACCTCGCCCGCGAGCGGCTGCCGCTACCGAAGTTCCCCAAGCTCGATGACCCGGGCGAAGACCAGGCGCCGAAGCCAAGTCCCGATAGCCCCAAGGCCCCTATCGCCGAGGGCGAGAAGCTCAAAGCACTCCGCGTGTCGAGCGTGGCCCTCGCCGGCCTCGTGACCATGGACTCGCCGACTCCCATCCCCGATGCCCCCGACGTTCTCGCCCTTCACGACATCGGCGGCAGCTCCGGCCGAAGCTGGCTCGTGGGCAGCGAGCGGACGAGTCGCGGAGCCGGCGGTTTTATGGGTCCGTCCGATATCGGCGATGACGGAAGCGGATGGGGCCACGGTGGCCGCGGCCACGGTGACAAATGCATGCCGGGCCGCCGCGGCCTGATCGGCCGTCCGCGCTCACCTGGGGGAACGACGACAGGTCCGATCGGCGGCGGCGGCGGCGTCGGCGGCAGTGGGGAACGCGGCCGGCCGGCCGGCGGCGACCGGGCTTCCAGGGGCGGCTCCAAGCACTAAGCGTCGGGTAAGACCCTCCAAGCGATTGAACCGGGGTTCAGAAGATTGGACTGCTCCCGGCTCACAACTCTCGAAATCCCGCAGAATCTTCTCGGGAAGATCCTGGCAAGTAAATTGCATTTTGCAGACTGACGAGAGGGAGTTACCGATGCGGGCTTCAGGTCAGCTGCGGGTTCTGGCGCTCGACGTGTTGGTGGCGGTGTTTCCCGTCGTGGCCGGATTCGGTCTCTACTTCCTGCTCAGGCTATTGGCGGCCTGAGCGAGCACGATCTCGACGCGCGCGATCGCGTTCTCGGAGACGGCGACCGTGGCCATCTCCTCCGGTCCGTTCAGCACCGCGGCCTTGATAGTGAGATTGCCCCGAGGTGCTTTGAGCTCGAGCCGACCGCTCCCATCGGCCCTGCTCTGAACGCCTCGCACCTTGCGGCCGTTGATCGCGGCGACGCCCACGATGGCATTCGCAACCGGCGCCCCTTCGGCGTCGACGACGAGGACCTCGACCTTCCCTCCAGATCGGAGCGGAAGCTCCAGGTCTTCTGTTCCGGAGGCAACGGCGGGGAGAAACGCGAACCCCGCAAGATCCCCCACCGCCAGGATGTTGTACCGCCCTCGAGCGAGACCCTCCAGGCTGAAGCTGCCGTCGGGGATCGTCATGGCGAAGCCCATGCGCATCGACACCGCGGAAAGGTCGGGAGAATCCTCGACCGCCATCACCATGAGGTTTCCGAGGCCGCGTCCGTTCGCGTCGACCACGCGTCCTCTTATGCGAAGGCCGCTTCCGAGCGCCAGGACGAGATCGGAGCGTCCTCCTTCCCCGACCGCAATCTTCTCTTCCGCCGTCGCGTAGCCGTCCGCATTGACGGCGAGGGTGAACTCGCCCGGCTCGAGCTCGATCTCGAACACTCCGTCAGGTCCAACCTGAAGACCAGCGCCTGAGGCGCCCGCGGAGGGTTTCGTGGAACGGGCCATCACGAAGGCCCCGGCGACGGGAGCCTCGGTCTCCTTGTCGACGACGCGACCCGACACGAGAGCGCCCCCGAAGTCGAGATCGAGGGACAGGCTCTCCACGTCGGGGATGGTGACCGTCCTCGAAGGGAGCCCCACTCCGTTTGCCGAGGCAGAGAGCCGGTACTCGCCGGGCTCGTCGACGAGGAGCTCGTAGTAGCCGTCTTCACCGGCGATGGCCGCGAGGTACCGAGGACCAGGAAGAGATGGAAGGCTCCCTCGACTCCCGAAGCGGACACTCATACGGCCTCCGGAGCTCGACGGCGAGAGCGCGATCGCCGCTCCGGAAAGAGGAGAGCCTCCTCTCCTCACCTGGCCCTGGACCAGCACGCGCCTGGAATGAAACTCGACGTACGTGGTTTCGCCTTCGGCGACATCGACCTCCCGGCTCTGGATGGCGTACATCGTCGTCGGCTCGACCTGGACGAGCGCCACCGTTACCTTCCCGGGCGAGAGATGCTCGATGTGGAAGTAGCCGTCCTCCGAGGTTTGGGCGCTTGCCGCGTCCCACGGAGTGAGCCCGGCCTCGTGCGACGTTGCCCGGATCGTCCGCCCCGCGGTCTCCGTGCCGTCCCGGCTTCGGACAAAGCCCTCGACCGCTCCTCCGCGGCGCAGGACGATGCGAACTTCGGAAGCACCCGCCGCCGAATCGACCTCGATGGTCTCGAGTCGCGCGTCCGCGTAGCTCGGGTGGCTGGCCGCAACTTCTACTTTTCCATCAGCGAGACCGCCGATCTGGAACCTCCCCAACCGGTCGGTCGAAACCGCGTTGTCTCCGAAGTCGTATGGCTGTTGCCCCGAGGGAACCGCCCGAACGGTCGCCCCGGCAATGGGCTCTTCCGAGCCGTTCACTACCGTCCCCTCGATCCGCCCTCCGCGGCGGAGACGAATCGTTCCGAGCTCGGTGACGTTGCCCGCGGTCACACGAACCGAAGAGACCACTTCGGACATGAAGTCCGGGGAGACGATCTCGACCGCATATTCGCCTTCGGCCACCGTCTCCAGAACGAAGATCCCTTCCTCTTCGACCACGCCCGGACCGCCGAATCCCCGCTCATCCGCCGAGCGCGCCATCGCCCGAAACGAGGCGACGGGACGGCCCCCGGGATCGACCACCGTCCCCCGAATCGAGCCCGCCGGCTTCAGCGTGATGGTGACGTTCGCAGCTCCCGACTCCGCCACCATGCGTTTCGCGTAGCCGAATCCCGGCGCGGACGCCAAGAGGTTGTGGATTCCCTCGGAGAGGCCCGCAAGAACGAACCGCCCTTCGCCGTCGGTTTCAGCCTCCAAAGTCTGCGGGCGGGTAGCAATAATGCCGGCACGGAGTGAC
>Ga0326597_10014557_pt1 | contig 10309 bp, 6 predicted proteins | sample RVTome_12_FD_203789 | JGI IMG/M metagenome (GOLD analysis project Ga0326597, IMG submission 203789) | Soil microbial communities from uranium-contaminated site in the Upper Colorado River Basin, Wyoming, United States - RVT100D185 | ecosystem: Environmental > Terrestrial > Soil > Contaminated >...
TGACGGCATTGAATATTCGTCGCGAGCGATGATATTGACGCTCGATGCCGCATGCAGACAGCCGCTGGCTGGCCCGGCCCGAACGGACATAGTAAGCCATGACTGTGAACGTTGCCGCCCGCAAGGCGGAATTGACCGTCCGCCCGGCCGCTGATTCCGCCGAAGTCGCCGCGGCGCAGGCCCTGCGCTACCGCGTCTTCTACGAAGAACTTGCCCGCGCGTCCTGACGAACTGGCCCGCCGGTCCCCCCGCGATGCAGATCGGTTTGAGTCGCCATGGACCGTCTTCGCGGCGGCGACGTCGATTCGCGTCAGGCCATGAAGGCACTGCCGCCGTTGATCAAGGGCTATCTGAGGCTCGGCGCCAGTATTGGCGACGGCGCGGTGATCGATTTCCAGTTCAATACCACTGACGTTCTCATTGTGCTGCCGGTGAGCGCTATCAACCGGCACTATTTCCAGCACTTCGGGGGGCCCGAGGAATGTCTTGCCCGATGAGCTGCCTCAGCCGTTGATGTCGAAAGCCGCGACCGCCGCCAGATTGAGGATATCCGACGCCGTCGCCGACATCGACGCAATCTGCACCGGTTTGTCGAGTCCGGCCAGCAGAGGCCCGATCACCGTAACACCACCCAGTTGTTGCAGCATCTTGGTCGAAATGCTGGCGCTGTGGGCGGCCGGCATCACGAGCACGTTGGCCGGTGCCGACAACCGGCAGAACGGATACAGCGTCATGGCGCTCCTCGACAAGGCGACGTCGGCTGCCATTTCGCCATCATACTCGAAGCTCACCTTGCGCCGGTCGAGTTCGGCCACGGCGTCGCGGGAATTCTTCACCCGGTCGCCCTTGGGATGACCGAAGGTGGAATAGGACAGCAGGGCCACCCGCGGGGTATGGCCGAAGCGGCGGGCTACCCCGGCGGCCTCCTCGGCGATATCGGCAAGCTGGCTCGGGCTCGGCAACTCCAGCACCGAGGTGTCGGCTATGAACACGGTACGGCCTTCGCACAGCGCCATCGACACACCGATGGGCCGATGGCCCGGCCGGGCATCGATGGCCATGGATATGTTTTCCAGTGCCGCCGAGTAATTGCGGGTAATGCCGGTCACCATGGCATCGGCATCGCCCAGCGCCACCATGCAGGCGGCAAACACGTTGCGGTCGTTGTTAACAAGGCGTTGGCAGTCACGCGCCAGGAGGCCGTTGCGCTGCTGGCGCTCATAGAGAAACGCCGCATAGTCGCCGATGCGATCCGAAAGCCGGGCGTTCAGGACATGCACTTTCTCGTGCAGCTCGACACCTGAAATATCGAGCGCCTGGCCGATCATTTCCTCTCGGCCTACCAGAATGGCTTCGCCAAAGCCGCCGTTCGCATAGGCCTGGGCGGCACGGATGACGCGATCTTCTTCGCCTTCGGCAAACACCATGCATTGCGGCCGTCGCCGCACTTGGGCGAATACGCCCTGCAACGACCCGGCGATGGGATCCAGGCGTGCCGACAGCTTGGCGGCATAGACCTCGAAATCAGGGATCTCGATCTGCGCAACGCCCGAGCGCATCGCCGCGCGTGCCACTGCCGGCGGAATCGTCGAAATAAGGCGCGGATCGAACGGCACTGGGATGATATAATCCCGGCCGAAGTGCAGCCGGTTGCCGTGATAGGCCGCCGCGACCTCGTCGGGCACGTCTTGGCGGGCCAGTTTCGCAATGGCCTGGGCCGCTGCGATTTTCATTTCATCATTGATTTCCTTTGCGCGCACATCGAGGGCGCCGCGGAAAATATAGGGGAAACCCAGCACATTATTGATCTGGTTGGGGTAGTCCGAGCGGCCGGTAGCCATGATGGCATCGTCGCGCACCGCCGATACGTCTTCCGGGGTGATTTCCGGGTCGGGATTGGCCATGGCAAAGATGATCGGGTCGGCCGCCATCGACTTGACCATGTCGCCCGATAAGGCATCCTTGACCGACAGGCCATAGAATACATCGGCGTTCTCCATCGCCTCGGCCAGAGTGTGGGCCTTGGCATCGGTTGCAAAGGCTGACTTCCACTGGTTCATGCCTTCCTTGCGGCCGTGATGAACAACGCCCTTGGAATCGCACAAGGTTATGTTGGCCACCGGCATGCCGAGCACCACCAGAAGTTTCATGCAGGCAATTGCCGAGGCGCCTGCGCCGTTGCACACCATTCGCGTCTTGGCGATGTCGCGGTTGGTGAGCCGCAAGGCGTTGATGAGACCGGCCGTGGCGATAATGGCCGTGCCGTGCTGATCGTCGTGAAACACCGGGATGCTCATCAGTCCCCTCAGCCGCTCCTCGATGACGAAGCAGTCGGGCGCCTTGATGTCTTCCAGATTGATACCGCCGAAAGTCGGCGACAGGAACCGCACCGCATTGACGAATTCATCGACATCGGTGGTTTCCACCTCCAGATCGAAGGCGTCGATATCGGCAAAGCGCTTGAACAGCACCGACTTGCCTTCCATCACCGGCTTGGAGGCCTGGGCGCCGAGGTTGCCGAGACCGAGAATGGCGGTGCCGTTGGAGATCACCGCGACCATGTTACCCTTGGCGGTATATTCGTAGGCAAGCTCCGGCCGCTCGGCGATGGCGCGCACCGGCACGGCAACACCGGGACTGTAGGCCAGCGACAAATCGCGCTGCGTCGCCATCGGCTTGGTGGCTCTGATCTCAAGCTTGCCGGGTTTGCCCCGGCTGTGAAAATCGAGCGCCTCTTGTTCGGTGAAATTTGGGCGATGGGTTGGGGGGGTGGTACGCGACATGGGTGGCTGACTATCCTCGACGACGTTGCAGCGTAATCGCTCGACTGTTTGGTGGCAGCCGGAACTATCCCATTGAACGGTAATTCAGGCAAGGCGGCAACGGGCAACCACATTGGCGTTGGCAACAGGGCCGGGCTGACCTGTCGTGTGGACGAATGCACCGGCAGGCACGACAGCCGCGCGCGCCTTTGCTAGGCTCGGGCGCCATCCGGCAGTCAGGGAGCACAACGAACGGCGGCATGTCCGACAGCGGCGGAGAAGAACGCGTCACGCCGATGATGGCGCAGTATCTCGAGATCAAGCGAGCCCATCCCGGGGGCTTGTTGTTCTATCGCATGGGCGATTTCTACGAGCTGTTTTTCGACGACGCAGTGGTAGCCTCAAGGGCACTCGGCATCGCGCTGACCAGACGTGGTCGCCATCTGGGCAAGGACATTCCCATGTGCGGCGTACCGGTGCATGCCGCCGGCGACTACCTGCAACGCCTCATTCGCGCCGGCCACCGTGTCGCGGTGTGCGAACAGACCGAGGCTCCCGACGAGGCCAGAAAACGTAGCGGCAAATCAGTGGTGCGCCGCGCCGTCACCCGCATCGTAACGCCCGGTACCCTCACCGAAGACAGTCTCCTCGATGCCAACCGCCACAACTATCTCGTGGCGCTGGCACGGATACGCGGCGACGACGCCCTCGGTCTGGCCTGGGTCGACATTTCAACCGGCGACTTTGCCGTGACCCCGCTCGCGGCAGGCGATCTTGCCGCCGAACTGGCTCGCCTCGATCCCGGCGAGGTGATCTATCCCGACACGCTCGGCGGCGACACCGGCACCGGCCGGGTGCTTAGGGAGCACGGCGCCGCTCTCACGCCCTTGCCGGCGTCGCGCTTCGACAGCGCCATGGCCGAGCGGCGCCTCAAGGAACATTTCGAAGTTGCCGCCCTCGAGGTCTACGGCGATTTGTCGCGTGCCGAAGTTGCCGCAGCCGGGGCGCTCATCGACTATGTCCTGCTTACCCAGGTTGGTCATTTGCCGGTGATCCGGCCGCCTCACCGCTCGGCGGGCGGAGACACCATGCTGATCGACGCGGCAACCCGCGCCAATCTGGAGCTGCTGCGAACGACCTCGGGGGAGCGCCGCGGCAGCCTTCTGGATACGATCGATTTCACGGTCAGCGGGGCGGGCGGGCGTCTGCTCGCTGCGTGGCTTGCCAGCCCGCTGACCAGCGTTGCAACTATCGATGCCCGGCTCGATGCCGTCGCTTGGCTGGTGCGCCATGGTGAATTGCGCGCTGACCTGCGCCGGACATTGAGCGGTGCTCCCGACCTCGACCGTGCACTGGCCCGCCTCACCGTTGGCCGCGGGGGTCCGCGCGATCTTGCAGCTATCTGCCGCGGGCTTGAACTGGCAACTCAGACAGCAGCTCGCCTGGCGATCGGCGAACCTCTGGATGCCCCGCCTGAATTCATCGCCACCGTTGCCCGCGATGCCGCCCGCAGCGATGATGGCCTTGCAACCCGCCTCGCCGCCACGCTGACCGATGAGTTGCCGCTCAATGCCCGCGATGGCGGCTTCGTCAGATCGGGCGCCGTTGCCGGCCTCGACGAGCAGCGCCGGCTGCGCGATGAGAGCCGCAGCGTTATCGCCGGACTTCAAGCCCGCTATGCCGCCGACACCGGCATGAAGTCGTTGAAGGTGCGCCACAACAACATTCTGGGCTACCACATCGAGGTTGCCCAGCAATATGGCAGCGTGCTGCTGGCGCAACCCTTTGCAGCCACATTCATCCATCGCCAGACCATGGCTAACGCCATGCGCTTCACAACGACTGAGCTGGCCGATCTCGAAAGTCACATCTCGTTGGCCGCTTCGCGCGCCCTGGCGCTGGAGTTTGAGGTATTTGATGGACTGGTGGCCGAGGTCACCGCGGCAGCTGGCGATATTGCTGCGTGCTCTGCCGCGCTGGCACGACTTGATGTGCTGGCAGCATTGGCCGAGCTTGCCGAGCGCGATGGCTATGTGCGCCCCGACGTCGATGACGGGGTGGCCTTCGCCATCGTCAAGGGGCGCCACCCGGTGGTCGAGGCAGCCCTTGCCCGGCGTGGCGAGGCAGCGTTCGTTGCCAACGACTGCCGGTTGTCGGGCCAGGCAGGCATGGCCCGTATCTGGCTGGTCACCGGCCCCAATATGGCCGGCAAGTCGACCTTTCTGCGCCAGAACGCCCTGCTCGCCGTCATGGCCCAGATGGGATCCTTCGTGCCGGCCGAAAAGGCCCATATCGGCATTGTCGACCGCCTGTTCAGCCGCGTCGGTGCAGCCGATGATCTCGCCCGTGGACGTTCGACCTTCATGGTGGAGATGGTCGAGACTGCCGCCATCCTCAACCAGTCGGGCCCACGCTCGCTGGTCATCCTCGATGAGATCGGCCGTGGCACGGCCACCTTCGATGGCCTGTCGATTGCCTGGGCGGCGGTGGAGCACCTGAGCGAGGTCAATCGTTGTCGCGCGCTGTTTGCCACGCATTTTCATGAACTGACAGCACTGTCATCGCGCCTCGACGGGCTTGCCAATGTCACCATGCAAGTGCGCGAATGGCATGGTGAAGTGATCTTCCTGCACGAAGTCGTCCCCGGTGCCGCCGATCGCTCTTATGGCATCCAGGTTGCGCGTCTGGCGGGGCTGCCTGCTGCCGTCGTCGAGCGTGCCGCTGAAGTCTTGCACCTCCTGGAAAAATCCGAGCAGGCCAGTGAACGCAAGATCTTGATCGACGACTTGCCCTTGTTCGCGGCGCTGCAGGCACCGGCCGAACGGGCAAGGCCGACCACGCGCGCGAGCGAGATCGAGCGAATGCTCGATGCAACGCTTCCCGACGAACTGACGCCGCGCGAGGCGCTCGATCTTATCTATCGACTCAAGGCTCTTTGGGCTTCGTGAGTCTTGAATGCGTCTGCGCTAACGGGCATGGATGGCGGCGATGAGTGCTCCTTCGACACGCTCTGCCGTCACGCGACGCACCGGGATTGCCCGTCAGGCGGAGGCGCCGCCTCCGGCGCTTTCGACCGAGGCGCTTGTCGTGCGGATAAGACAAGTGAGCGACCGGCACGGCGTACACAGTTCGGATTTCCGGTCGGCGCTTGTTCTCGCGCTGAAGGAGGCCGTACGCCAGGGCCGCGCCCAAGTCGAAGCCATGCTGATGCAGGACGGCAGCGGCACACGCTGTGCCGAACGGCTCTCGCTGGGTCAGGACAATCTCGTGCAGGCGCTTTACGATCTGGCTTCGCGCCATGTCTACCCGGCGCTCAATCCCTCCACCGGCGAGCGCCTGTCGATCGTGGCCGTCGGTGGCTATGGCCGCGGCACGCTGGCGCCCGGTTCCGATATCGATCTGCTCTTTCTCATGCCTTACAAACAGACGGCCTGGGGCGAAAGCGTTGTCGAGTTTATTCTTTACGTGCTGTGGGACACCGGCTTCAAGGTTGGCCATTCGACCCGCAGTGTCGATGACTGTATCAGGCTGGCCCGGTCCGACGGCACCATCATGACGGCCATTCTGGAGGCGCGCTACATCTGCGGCGACCTGGACTTGTGCGCCGAACTTCACCGCCGCTTCCGCAAAAAGATCGTCGCCAGGCAAGCCAAGGCTTTCATCGCCGCCAAGCTGGCCGAGCGCGATGCCCGCCACCTGCGCGCCGGCCAGTCGCGTTATCTGGTCGAGCCCGATGTCAAGGACGGCAAGGGGGGTCTGCGTGATCTCCACACCCTGTTCTGGATCGCCCGCTTCCTGCATGATGTCGAGCGGCCGGCAGATCTCGTAGCAACCGGCCTGTTCACCCGCGAAGAATTCAACCGGTTCATGCGTTCGGAGGATTTTCTGTGGGCGGTGCGCTGCCACCTGCACTTCATCGCCGGCCGTGATGACGACCGTCTGGGCTTCGACAAGCAGGCCGAGATTGCTGAACGGCTCGGCTACAAATCCCACGGCGGACTGAAGCATGTCGAGCGCTTTATGAAGCACTATTTTCTCGTGGCCAAGGATGTCGGCGACCTGACCCGCATTTTTTGCGCCGTGCTCGAGGCTCAGGAGATGAAAAAGGTGCCGCGGCTGAGCGAACTGTTCTCGGGGCTCGCCCGCCGTACCCGGCGCAAAGGCAATCAGGCACCGCGCTTCCGTCTCGACGCCGGGCGCCTCAATGTGCTCAATCCGCGCGAATTCATCGATGATCCGGTTAGTATCATCCGGCTATTCGGCCAGGCCGAGGACAGAAATCGGGCTATTCATCCCGACGTCCTGCGCCTGGTGCGCCGCTCGCTCAATCTCATCGGGCCGGCGATGCGCGATGATAGCGAAGCCAACGTCATCTTTCTCAATCTGCTGACCGCCTCGCGTGATCCCGAAGCTATCCTCAGGCGCATGAACGAGGCCGGTGTGCTCGGTCGCTTTATTCCCGACTTCGGGCGCATCGTGGCGCTCATGCAATTCAATATGTACCACCACTATACCGTCGATGAGCATCTGTTGCGCACCGTCGGCGTGCTGCACGAAATCGAGACTGGCGCCTTCAGGGACGAGCATCCCCTGGCGAGCGATCTGGTGAAGACGCTCACACCGTCGAGCAAGCGGGCGCTCTACCTGGCGGCATTTCTGCATGACGTCGCCAAGGGCCGCAAGGAGGACCACTCCATTGCGGGTGAAGCGGTGGCCAAGTCGCTCGGTCCGCGCCTTGGCCTGTCGGCGGCAGAGACCGAAATGGCAGCCTGGCTAGTTCGCCATCACCTGTTGATGAGCGAGACCGCCCAGATGCGCGATCTCAACGACTTCAAGACTATTCTCGATTTTACCGCGGTCGTGCAAAGCCTCGAAAGGCTGAAGCTCCTGCTCATCCTCACGGTCTGCGACATTCGCGCGGTCGGACCCGGTGTGTGGAACGGTTGGAAGGGCCAGCTCCTGCGCACCCTCTACTTCGAGGCCGAGCCGGTGCTCACCGGCGGCCACAGTTCCATTTCGCGGCGCGACCGTGTTGCCGATGCGCTAAGTGCGTTTGCGGCCCGCATGACCGCATGGCATGAGGCAAAACTCAAAGCCTGGTTTGCCCGCCACTACGATCCCTATTGGCTCAATGTCGACATCGACCATCAGGTCGCCCATGCTGAGCTGATTGCCGGGGCCGAGGCTGCGAACCGGGGCCTCGCCTCTGCCGCCCGCACCGACGCCTTCACCGGGATCACCGAACTGACGATCTTCACGCCCGATCATCCTCGCCTTCTGGCTCAGTTGACCGGCGCCTGCGCGGCTGGCGGCGCCGACATCGCCGGGGCACAGATATTCACTACCGCCGACGGTATGGCGCTCGACACGCTGCTGATCCAGCGCGAGTTCGACAGCGATGCCGACGAACTGCGTCGGGCCGAACGGGTAACATTTCTCATCCGCCAGGTGTTGGCCGGTGAGGTGCGTTCGGACGAACTCTTGTCGAAACTGGCGCGGACGAAGGGGCGCATCAGGGCTTTCCGCATCGAGCCGCGGGTCAATGTCGACAACGAACTGTCAAATCTGTACACGGTAATCGAGGTCAACGGGCTGGATCGCGTCGGTCTCCTTTACGAACTCACCGAGGCCCTGTTCCGGCTCAATCTTAACATTGCCTCGGCCCATGTGACGACGTTCGGCGAACGCGCCATCGATGTCTTTTATGTTACTGATTTGACTGGTGCAAAAATTGCCAATTCCACGCGACGCAACAACATTGTTCGCCACCTCATGGGAGTTCTCGAACCGAAAGATGGTGATCTCGATGCCGCATGAGTCGTATGGAGATCTGCAGTCCTGGAAACGCTTGCCAGGAGACACGGGCTGATGTTCTGGCGCGGCGGCCTGCGCGCGCAATATGCCCTTGACCGTCTGCTCGCCGAGTGCCGCACGCGCGGCATCGCCGGGCGTTGCCTCGACCTTGGCTGCGGTCGGGGCGATTACTATCGCCAACTTGCCGCCTCCGGCCAGTTCGAAACGGTGCACGGGCTCGATTCCAATCCGGCACTGGCCAGGCACATCGGTCGCGGTTTCGTTCGCGGTCGCATGGAAGATTTCTCGCCGGAAGAACCCTATGACGTCATTTGGTGCTCGCATGTACTGGAACACACGCCCAATCCCGGGCAGTTTCTCCAGCGCTTGCATGTCTTGTTGCGTGAAGACGGCCTGTTGTGCATCTCGGTGCCGCCGATGAAACAAGCTGTTACTGTCGGGCATGTCACTTTGTGGACGCCGGGGCTTCTGCTGCTCAATCTGGTGAAGGCGGGTTACGACTGTTCCGATATCCGCATGAAGCGCAAGGGCTACAATATCGCCGCCCTTTTGCTTCGCAAGCCCTGCCCACAAGTCACCACTTTTGATCCCGACGCGCCCGCCAGTTGCCGACCTTATCTGCCCGCGGGTCTCAAGTGGCACTTTCGGTCCAAACGCAAGGTCTGGAACTATAAGGGTGATTTTCGCACCCTGAACTGGTAACAGACAACGCGGCTGTCACGTGCAAAGACCTGAAGTCCATGGCGCTCATCAAATCGGCCGCAACGGTCGGCGGATATACGCTGCTCAGCCGCCTTCTGGGCTTTGTGCGCGATATGCTCATGGCCTCGATTGTCGGGTCAGGGCCGATAGCTGAAGCCTTCGTCATTGCCTTTCGTTTCCCCAACCTGTTCCGGCGGCTGTTCGGTGAGGGCGCCTTCAACTCGGCCTTCGTGCCGATGTTCGCCAAGCGCCATGAGGGCGACGGCGCCGAGGCGGCGCGCCTTTTCGCCGAAGAGATCTATACCGTTCTGCTGGTTACCGTGCTGGGTTTGGTGGCGTTGTGCGAAGCCCTGATGCCGCTGCTCATGTATCTTTTCGCGCCCGGCTTTGCCGCCGACCCGGCCAAGTTCGACCTGGCGATCCTGATGACTCGTATCGCCTTTCCCTATCTGTTGTTCATGTCGCTGGCGGCCCTGCTCGGCGGGGTTCTGAACTCGCTGCAGCGTTTTGCCGCCGCCGCCGCCGCCCCTATCGTCCTCAACGTCGTGATGATCAGCGTTCTTGCGGGCATAAAACTCGTGGGCTGGGGGGCCAGCGCCGCGACCGGTCAGGCGCTGGTATGGGGAGTTTCGCTGGCCGGCCTGCTGCAGTTTCTCATGCTTTGGATTGCCTGCCGCCGTGCCGGCATGGGCCTCAAACTGGTGCGACCGCGCATCACGCCGCAGGTCAGGCGGCTGGTGAAACTCGGCCTGCCCGGCACCATCGCTGGAGGCATCACCCAGCTCAATCTGGTGATCAGCACGGTAATCGCCTCGCTGCAGGCTGGCGCTGCCTCGTGGCTCTACTATGCCGATCGCGTCTACCAGCTTCCCCTCGGCATTGTCGGCGTTGCTGTCGGCATCGTTCTTCTGCCCGAGTTGTCGCGGCGGCTGCGGGCGGGCGATGACGCAGGTGCCGAGTCGAGCCAGAACCGGGCACTTGAGATTTCGCTCCTGCTTACGGTTCCCGCCGCGGTCGGGTTGATGGCGCTG
>Ga0326597_10014558_pt1 | contig 10309 bp, 6 predicted proteins | sample RVTome_12_FD_203789 | JGI IMG/M metagenome (GOLD analysis project Ga0326597, IMG submission 203789) | Soil microbial communities from uranium-contaminated site in the Upper Colorado River Basin, Wyoming, United States - RVT100D185 | ecosystem: Environmental > Terrestrial > Soil > Contaminated >...
CTACCCGCAGATCCCTTACGCCACCCCGAACGGGGTGCGCTCAGTCCTGCAGTTCCTTGCCGCCAGACAACCCAAGGCGGCGACCGCCGCACCCGAAGAGTTTTACGACATGAGCTTTCTCAAGAGACTCGAAGAGAGCGGCTTTGTCAAAGCGCTCTACAGCAGGAGATAAACGCGGCCTGACTTTCGGGGATGGAATAGGTAATCGGAGAACGGCAAAAGCAAAGATTTTTTTCCCCGGAGCAAAATCGTCGCGTACTTTGGCGCAGATATTCAATATGCCAAACTGTTCCGCCGAAAAGATTGTTAGAGCCACGGCGCTAAATCCGTAGTAAGTGCTTTACGGCAACTCCGCGCTCTTCGCTTCAGCGATTATTCGTTCCGCGTCTTCCGGCAGCAAATACCGCTCTTCGATGAGGATTCGCACCGCGCGGCTTATCTGCCGGACATAGTCGGCCTGGTCCTTGTAGCGCTCTTTTATTGATAAGCGCGGATCGCCGCTCTTGCGCCGCTCGGCTTTTGTCTTCGCAAAAGGAACGAAGGAGCCGAGGAGGCCGGCCAATTCGTCTTCGGCCAAGCCCGGCGGTCGTAAGTTCCAACCCGTGTAAGTACCAAGGGGCGCGGCGACGGCGGGCAGGTGAACTCCCGCGATGTCGTTGCCGTCGCGGTCAACTTTCGGAACCAAAATCGTGTACGCGCCGTTGCCGATCGGTTTCGGTGGATGAACGTCCATGCGTCCACGCGGAATATTCGGGCCGTAGTCCAAAAAAAGCTGGCGATTGTAGAGACCGTTATAGCGCACGCCGGGAACTTTGGGAAAGCCGGTACTGTTTCGATTTGCTGAAACCAACGTCCCGTGTTTGACCATCGGATACCGGCTCGGCGGCGGCGGAATTCCTTTCGTGACCCACAAATCCATCGCGACCATCAGTGCGCGCAAGACATCGCCGGCGGGAAGCGGGTTGACGCGCTGCTGCGTATCTTCTTTTACGGCTTCCGAGCCGAAGGGACTGTTGTGCTGAGCGCTGGCGATGACGTAGATGCGAACCTTGTCTGGGATAACGAGATCGTCGCCTTTCCCGTCCGTGTGCGCCAGGCAGCCGCGCTTCTGCCAATACTCGGTCGAGGTCTGCGTGTGAAATACATAAGGGTCGGTCTTCGGTCGTTTGAGGATGCCGTCGCGCCTGCCTGTTTGTGCGTCCTTAACGATGTTGTAGGCATGTGGGAATAGTTCGGGATCGAGCTGATTCGTATGCTGCTGTGACGAAGTGACGGGGCGGCCGAATTCGTAATTCAGAAACAATCGGCCGCCGCCGGCGACGTGCGGCGCGATGGCGTCGAAGACTTTTCGATGGGCCTCGTCTTCATTGAAGCCGTGGTAGACGAAGTCGCGGAGAAAACGCCCGCTTTGGGAACGGCCCCAGGCGTAGGCGTTGCTGATGGCAATCGATTTTTTCCCTGATGCTAACGGGTTCGGTTTGCCGGCGGTGTCTTTTGATTCGTAGCGCAAGAAAGAAACAAAATCACGCACAGCGGCGAAGCCTAAACCGAGCACCAGCGGGTGTTTCGCGCGGTAGATGAATTCATAGATATGCCCTGGTCTAAAGCCGGCGCGGAGATAGAGATCCTTGGCGCTGGGTTTAATAGCTTCTTTGCCGGTGCGCCGATTCTTCTCGCACGAGGCGAATTCCCATTGCGAAAACGGTATTGGGATGCGAGGTCCGTAAGATTTTTCCCGAGCCGTGAGCGATGCGCGAATTTTGTCGCGCGAGGCCGCTGCGTAACTCTTCACCCGCTCATCGGCACTCAGCGGCTGGGACTTGACGCTTTTTTCGTCCACGACGATCTCGGTGCGGACTTTACTCACGATGGGCTTGCCGCCGTTGGTCGCGACCGGCACCTTCAGCACCAGCCAGTTTTCTACCGGCATCAGATCGCCTTGCCAGCCGCACCAGACGATCGTGTAGCCCTGGCGCATGAGAAAGCCATTGCCGGCGTCATCGACCGTGCTCGGGTCGTTGCTCTGGGGCGCATCGTTCAAAAAAGCGACGATCCGCTCGCCGCCGCGGTTGGGCGCGTCGAAGAATATCTTGCCGTTACCGCGCCCCATGTCCACGGGCTTCAAAATACAGAAATCGCCGGAGTACTCGACGCGCCCGCGACGGTTGCGCGGCGCTTTGCCGAGATTGACGATGATTCTATTAAGCCGGTTTTTCGGATCGACTTCGCCATAGATTCTGCCCACCAACTTTTCGTAGGCGCCAGTGATGGGAAACTCATGGCTGCCGGCGAAGGGTTCTCTCCTCGCGATGACAAGACGGGTAAGCATGGGTGAGTTCTTGGACCCTTCGACTCGAGCCCCAGCCTTGGCCGGGGGCTCTCGCTCAGGATTTCGCCCCATGGGCGTAGTGGAAGGTGCCACGGGTTTGCCCGTGGGGCTCAACGATGCTCTAGCCGGGCTCCTTGGCATCTGTCAAGCTTTTTCAGGTTTGTGCCAAGCGAAACCTTGACAAAGCGCGCACTGTGGGAATAGCCTCTCTCTAAAGTTCCGGAAATCGGGCAGGTTCATGCGATCGATTCGCCGTTGAGGTTCGCGTCATCTGCTTGGGGAGTAGCAACAATGTCGATCAGAAAAAATTATTCGATGTGGCTTGCTGGTATCGTAATGATGACCCTGGTGTTTGCGGCGACGCCTTCGCGGGAGTCCATGGCGGCTTCCATTGAAGAAGTCGCCATGATGAAGGGAACCGACCGCCAAAAAATCCTCGTCGAGGGGGCGCGCAAAGAAGGTAAGCTCATGTGGTACACGACGCTGATCGTGGACCAGGTGGTGCGGCCGGTGAAAGAGGCTTTTGAGAAAGAGTACCCGTTCATCCAAGTCGAGTTCTATCGCGGCAACTCGGAAAACGTCGTGCGCAGAATTATCACGGAGTACCAAGCCAAACGATACGACGTCGATCTCGTCGACGGTACGGTATCGCCGGTGATGATCAAGCGGGCCGGTTTTCTCCAGCGCTTCTATTCTCCCTATTTTGCCGAGTATCCGGCCGAGCTGAAGGATACCCAGGGATTTTGGGGATCGACGAATCTTTATTTCCTGACGCCCGGCTATAATACGCGCATGGTTAAAGCGAACGAGCTGCCGAAGACCTATGAGGATCTGCTGAATCCGCGCTGGAAAGGCCAGATGATGTGGTCGACCAGCCGCGGCTCCGGTGCGCCGATGTTCCTCGGCAACGTGCTCATGTCGATGGGGCCGGAAGCGGGCAAGGTTTACCTGCAGAAACTAAAGGGCCAGAATATCGCTAAAAGCACCGCCAGCAACCGGCAGATTCTGGATTTGACCATCGCCGGCGAATATCCGATCGCGCTCCATATCTTCAATCATCATGCCTACATCAGCAAAACGGCGGGCGCGCCGGTGGATTGGTATGCCATAGAGCCGGTGACCGCGACTATTCAAACCATCGCATTAGCGAAAAATACTCCTCACCCCCATGCGTCAATGCTGTTGCTGGATTTTGTCTTATCGGAAAAAGGGCAAAGGGTTTTTCAACAGTCCAACTATTTGCCGTCGCATCCCAAGGTGCCCGCGAAGCAGGCGGATCTGAAGCCGGGCGCGCGATTCAAAAAGGCCGTCTACATGACCCCGGATATCCAGTTCGACAAGGGCAACGAGTGGGTCGACTATTTTCAAAATCAATTTCTCAAGTGACGGCAAAGGCACTCCGTGGCCCGACAACCACCATCCGAGACCCTTGATCTGTCTTTGAAGTCCCGCCGAGACCGAGCGGCGCGCGGTGTTTTTGGATTCCATGCCGCTGCTCGTCTAGCTCCCGAAAGCTGGGTGCTCATCGGGGTCTCGGTGGTCACCGCCTATCTCGTCCTTCCGCCGCTCTATTCGGTTTTCCAAACCAGTCTCTTTACCACCAAGCTCACCGGCGAGCTGGATGAGTTCACGCTGCGTTTTTACGCGGATCTTTTTCGTGAGCTCCAAGTCTTAGAACCCTTTCTCAACACCCTCTATTTTGCCACCGGCAGCGCTCTGCTCGCGACGCTGATCGGCGGTGTTGTGTCCTGGATCGTGACGCGGACGGATACGCCGCTGCGGGGCTTGGGTTATTTCACCGCGTTTGCGTCCTTCGGCACGCCGTTCATCTTGTACACCATCGGATGGCTGCTGCTGCTCGGCAAGGCCGGCCCGGTGAACTATTGGTTGGGCCGGCTGCTGGACCAGAAGGGATTGTTGAACATTTACTCCCTGGGAGGCATGGTCTTCGTCGAAGCGCTGCTCTGGTCGCCGTTTGTTTTTCTCATGACGGCGGCGTCGTTCCGCTCCATGGATCCGTCTCTGGAAGAGGCTTCCGCGGTGTGCGGCGCGCGCGTTGGGCAGACGCTGCGCCGGATTTCGCTGCGGCTCATGCTGCCGGCTTTTTTCTCGGTGCTGTTGCTCATCTTCATCCGCGCCTTCGAATCCTTCGAGATCCCGGCTCTCGTCGGACTCCCCGGCGATATTCGCGTGCTCACCACGGCGATTTTGCTCGACGCGCAACGCATGCCGCCGACTTACGGCAGAGCCGGCGCTTTCTCGGTTCTATTGATGCTGGTGGTAGCCGGCACGCTTTACATTTACTTTCGCGTGACCCGGGACGAGTCGAGTTTCCACACGATCACTGGAAAAGGGTATCGGCCCGCCCTGATTCCCCTCGGTCGCTGGCGCTATCTCGCCGCGGGGGGATTGCTCGTCTACTCTTTCGTTCTCTTGGCACTGCCGTTTCTAATCATTCTCTGGGCATCGCTGCTGCCGTTTTACATCCAGCCGTCTTTTGAAGCGCTGTCGAAGCTCACGCTCAAGAACTATGTTTCGGCGATTCACTTTCCCAAGATCACCGATGCGATCAAGAATAGCATCCTGCTCGGTCTCGGCAGCGCCACGGTGGTGATGGTGCTGACGACGCTCGCTTCCTGGATTCTCGTGCGCACGAAATTGCGCGGTCGCTGGCTGCTGGATTTGCTGACGACCCTGCCGCTTTTGTTCCCCGGCATCGTCATGGGCTTGGCCATCATGCGCTTTTACTTGATCGTGCCGATCCCGATTTACGGCACGCTCTGGATTCTGCTCGCGGCGTTCGTCACCCGCTATATTCCCTACGGCATCCGTTACACCCACGCTGGCCTCTTGCAGCTGCACCGCGAACTGGAAGAGGCCGCCTATGCCTCCGGCGCGTCATGGGCCAACGCCATGCGGCGCGTCACGTTGCCGTTGCTGACACCGTCGTTTTTGGGCGGGTGGGTTTTCGTGTTTCTGCTCTCGGCCAAAGAGCTTTCCATGTCGATCCTGCTCGCGAGCCCGCGTACCCAGGTAGTCTCCGTCGCCGTTTACGAGCTTTGGGAGAACGGTCAGGTCGGCGAGCTGGCCGCTTTCGGCGTCATCTGGACGACGATTCTCGTTTCGGTCTCAGTGGCATACTATCTTTTTGCCCGCCGCTACGGCGTGCAGCAGCAATGAACCGCCATGCGGTTTAATGCGCGGGGTAGTTCATGCCGCCGATATGAATCCGTTCATGTCCCTCGTATCCGGCGGCAAGGCCGGGGATGCCGTGATCGTAACGCGCGCAGCTTGAGATGACTAAAATATTGTGGCGCCTTCTGTGGATCGGGTGGGTCCTGGTAATCGGCGCAGTAACGCTGCTCCCCTGGAGTAACTACGTTGGACATTCTCATTGGCCCTGGGTCCGCTGGTTTCCCTTTCGGACCAGGGAGATGAGCCAAGGTTTCTTCGTGGATTTCTTCGCCAACGTTCTCCTGTTCACGCCGTTTGGTTACTTTCAGCTCCGGGCCGGACTCAATTTACTTCGACGGGAAATGTTGAGCACCGTGGTAGCCGCCCTGGCGCTCTCCCTCGGAGTCGAATTCGCGCAGGTCTACACGCACATTCGATTCCCTTCAACTGCCGACGTTTTAAGCAACGTCATCGGAGCAATGCTCGGAGGGATTGTCTATCGTCTCAAGCTTTTCTAGCTCGCGCCGCTTCGTCCAACTGAACGAAAGAAACACTTGCGAGCCGGCAGCAACCTTCTCCGCGTATTCCGAAGGCTGCAGCGGCAATTCCGAAATTATTCTGGTAGGTGAACGGAAATAAGGTTTACCCGGCGGCGGCATCCTACAAAGGATGTCGCCGCCGGGAGGCGGGGATGGAATACGTGCCGCTAATGGGCCACGCCGCCGGTAATTTGGCTCGCGGTGTCCAACCAATCGAGATCCGTTGTGACGCCCAGGAAGAAGCGGCGGAAGGTATCATCGACGAGGCGTCGCGCGTCTTTGCCCCGGGAAATATGGATCATGTCGAGCGCCCGCTGATAGTCCTCGATGCGGAGCGGATCCGTTTCCGTGCGCTCGAATTCCCCCAACAGCCGATCCAGCGCCTTATCGAGAATTTCCATGTTGCCGCGGTTGCGCACGTAGCCGCAGGCGGCGACGAAACCTAACAAGAAGGGATCCCCGCTCGTCATCAGGTAACGTTGATTCGGATTCACCTCATAAGCCTGGGCGATCTTGGCGTGCACCTCGCCGCTGATGCGCTTTAGAATCCTCATGATGTCAGAGATGTCGCCGATGTTGTCCAGATACGGTTGATTTTCGTCCAGGAAACGCTCCGTTTCGAACGCCTTGGTTACATGGGCGTTGTGCGTGATGAACGCTTGGGTCGCGAGCACGATGTCCGACGCGAGAAATTTGTCTTTGGGCCGCTGTTCTCCCGGCATCCTGCCGAGGTCCTCCCAAATGGGAATTCCTTCGCTTTTCAAATGTTCGATCAGCGGCTTTTTCATGATCTCCAACTGGACCCGCAGACTCATGCGCCGCTGGCTGGAATTGAAGGTGACCATGTAGTGCAGCAGGCCCGCAAGGCTGATCGCGTAGAACATTTCGTAGCGGATCACCCGCTCAAGCAGCTTCTCCGTGGTGGGCCTTGGTTCACCGAGTCGATTCACCGATTCGGCGAAGAAATTCCACGCCTCTTCGGGGATCAGGCCATCCTGCACGAGCTGTTCACGGCGCCACACCAACAAGATGGCGATCAGAAAGCAATATAACCTCTGCAGGCCGTCGATGATTGAAAACCTCAAGTCCGGCGCTTCGAGCGAGCGCACTCCGCCTGACCAACTGAGCGCCGCGATCTTGCTCTCCGGCATCGCCGCGCCATCGATGAAGTCCCGTATGAGCCTTCGATAGATCGGGTCCGTCACATGATCGAAAGGCGGGCGCTGAAAGAAGTTGTCGTCCACCGACAGCCGCTGGATGTAAGTAGCGAGCGGCTCGCAAGCATGGGCGATCTTTCCTCCCGTCTTGGGATCCTCGATTGCCGGTCCCACCATCGCTATGGGGCCGGGCGGCGAGCCGACGGATGCGAATCCGGCGCTCTGAAGCTCCTGGACCAGGCTGATGATTGCGTCGTGCAGTTTGCGCGAGCGCTCGAGTCTCGTGGGCTTTTTAACTCGCTGGCCTTTGCGGGATCTGAGCGACCTCAGCTCGCGCGCGAGCGATCCCGCATCTGTCGCCACCTCGGGCGCCTCAGGTCCCCGGGCGACGAGTTCATTGGCGCCTTCGGTACCGTCATGGTAATTAGTCATTTCCGCTTCCTTTCTCGACCCGGTCGGTCGCTGAGTTACGATAAAGTAATTGGGCTCATCCTACGGAATACTATTTTTCTTCCAGGAAATTGGAGCCGCGTGCCCGGCGAACAAATCTGCGGTACGTTCGCGAAGCACGTAAATGCGGGGTTCTGAAGGTGGATGTCGTTTCCCAAGGCCCTTGTCATCGAACCTCGTGATGAAACTTATGCCAACGGAATGAAACGGAAGAAAACCGTCAGGTGGTCAGGGAGAATCTGCTGCGGGACGAGTTGAGGTTGCCGGTGTCGAATCTTAAAAACGTCGATTCAAACCACCCATTGAAGCGCAATATACACCTTACGTTATTGAGAAACAATAAAAAAATCCATTAAAGAACAAATTTCCGCGGAGATGCGGAATCCTTACGCGCCGATTTCCTGTCGTACGAGCGTTTGAGCTTGCCGGCGCTCGGCGCGTCGTTAGACCGAGAGCTCCGGTCGGTCCGCGGCCGGAATCGGTTCTTGTTTTCCTTTCGCGGCCCAGAAATAGATCACCAAGCCTGCGGCGATGCCGGCGACGCTCACCTGAGTGGTAAGAGCGTCCGCCAAAAAAATGCTCAGCAGGCAGAGCGCCACGGGCGGAAGGCTCAACGCAATGACTCCGGGCAGCCCCAGCGGCACTCGGTAAGGACGGGGCATATCCGGCTGCCTGATGCGCAGCCAGACCAGTGCGGCGAATTCAAGAACGAGCGCGAGCGCGTAAAGAAACATATCGACCTGGATGAGATCCTTGAATGAAAACGGAATCAGGCAGGCGACGCCGATGCTGTTGACCAGGACAGCGAACCACGGCGTGGCATGGCGCCGGTGCAACGTTGCGAAGATTCGCGGCAGGGTGGCCCGCTCTGCCATGGCATAGGGAACGCGCGCTGAGGTGCAGAGCAACGCATTGAGCAATCCCATGGCGCTTACGAGTCCGGCAATTGTCAGCCAGGCGCCCAGCCAATTGCCGCCGGCCTGCGCCGCGACCTTGGGAAAGTAACCTTCCTTCCAGTTTGCCCACTCGGTATCGATGCTCACGCCGACCAGCACCGGCAAAAGATAGGCGAGGGTGACAAGCAGCACGGAGATGGCCATGGCGCGCGGGTAGGTCCGGTTTGGCTTGTCCACTTCTCCCGCGCAGCAGCCGCCATTGTCCCAGCCCGAACTGTTCCACAAGACAACGCTCAGGAGCAGCGCCCAATCCACCGTTCCCGGCTGCGCCAGCCATAGGCTCGGACGAATCTGAACGCCGCCTAAGATGACCATGACGGAGAAGGGCGCCAGCACGAATAGCATGAATAGGATGGACGCCGCGCCGACAAGACGAATGCCGCGAATGTTAAGCCAGGTCATGGACGCGGTCATGGCAGCGCCGATGAGCCAGCGTTCGGTAGGTTCCATGTCGCCGCGGAGATAAGCGAGATAGTCGACGAACATGACGGGGTAGAGCGCGTTGTCGGCAAAACTGCACAGCCAACTGAGCCAGCCTTCGAGAAAGCCCCAAAATCTGCCGAAAGCTTTTCCCACCCAGACCACATAACCGCCGTCCTCCGGCATCGCCGCCGAAAGCTCTGCCGTCATCAGAGCGGTTGGAAAGCTCCAGAGCCAGGGCAAAATCAAGATCGCGGCGATCGTGATGAGGGGTCCCGCCGAGCCGACGGCGTCCTCGAGGCCGAAAGCGCCGCCGGCGACGCAGAAAAAAGTCAGCGCAACCAGGCTCGTGCAATTCAACGCGCGGCGTGGCTGTGGAACTAAACGGTCGTTGCTGGTCGAAGTCGGTGCTGGCATTTTGATCAAGCGAGCGGCGTTGACCCTTCGACTCAAGCCTCGGCCTTGGCCGGGGCCTCTTGCTCAGGATTCCGCCCCACGGGCGGACTGGAAGGTGTCACGGGCTTGCCCGTGGGGCTCCGCCGCCGCGCATCGATTTGCCGGCGAGAATATAGAGGAAAGACCTTCGTTGTCAATCAAAAGGCGGCGCAGGCGGCGAAATTCCTTTGTCCCGGCGGTGCAAAACTGGTAGAGTTCCGCCAACGTCATATCGCTCTCCCTCGATAACCGGATTTATGCCCACGGCACGAACGAAGAAGAGTTCGATCCAACAGATTAAGAACAAAGTCCTCGACCAGGTATGGGAAGCTGAGGTCTCGAATCTCACGCGCTTCAAGCGGCTGATCCATGCGCTGATCAAAATGGTCTTCATGGTCGCCCGCGACTTCACCGAGAAATTGGTGAATCTCGAGGCCATGGCGTTGGCTTTTAAGACACTGCTTTCCCTGGCGCCGCTGCTGGCGGTGGTTTTCGCCATCCTCAAAGGCTTCGGCGTGCATAACCGAATGGAACCGGCGCTCGCCGAAGCGCTCGCTCCCCTCGGAGAAAAGGGCCAGGAGATCACCGCGCATCTGATCGGCTTCGTCGATCGGATGCGGGTCGGCGCACTGGGGAGTGTCGGCCTGGTGACCCTTTTCATCACGGTGCTCTCGTTGATGGGGACCATCGAAGAGTCGTTCAATCATATTTGGCGCGTCAAGTCTCCGCGCAAGCTAACGCGCAAGTTCAGCGACTATCTGAGCGTGATTCTCGTCGGTCCCGTGCTGGTATTCGCCGCGGTGACGATCACCGCGACGTTGCAGAGCAACACGTTCGTACAACGGCTGA
>Ga0326597_10014559_pt1 | contig 10309 bp, 8 predicted proteins | sample RVTome_12_FD_203789 | JGI IMG/M metagenome (GOLD analysis project Ga0326597, IMG submission 203789) | Soil microbial communities from uranium-contaminated site in the Upper Colorado River Basin, Wyoming, United States - RVT100D185 | ecosystem: Environmental > Terrestrial > Soil > Contaminated >...
TGCCGAGCTCCTCGAACACCGCACTCAAGATCGCAAGCCCGCCGGGCAGCACCGCCACGCGGTTCGGCCGCAGCCCGCCGACGCGCTCCGGATCGGCGCGCTCGTGCTTGATCAACAGGCTGCGCAGCCGCTCCAACCCCTCGCGCGTGATGCCGTGCTGGGCAAAGCCGTTCTCGCGCAGGATATTCTCGATCGAGCGCGCGGTGCCGGAGGACCCGAGCGCCTCCTTCCACTCCGCGGCGCGGTAGGCGCGCACCATCCCGGCAAGCTCCTGGCGCGCTGCGAGCTCGGCCGCCTTCATGTTCGCCTTGTCGATACGCCCGTCCGGAAAGTAGCGCAGGCTGTAGCTCACGCAGCCCATGTACAGACTCTCGGTGAGCTGCGGCTCGAGGCCGGCGCCGACGATGCATTCGGTCGAGCCCCCGCCGATGTCGATCACCAGGCGCCGATGCGCGGCCGGGCGCATCGCATGCGCGACGCCAACATAGATCAGGCGCGCTTCCTCGCGTCCGGCGATGACTTCGATGGGAAATCCGAGCGCCTCGCGCGCTTCGCGCAGGAACGCCGGCGCGTTCTTCGCGACGCGCAGTGCGTTGGTGCCCACCGCGCGCACCGCTTGGCGCGGAAAACCGCGCAGGCGCTCCTGAAAGCGCTTGAGCGCCTCCAGCGCGCGCGCCTGCGCGGCGCGATCCAGGCGCTTGTCGGCGGTCAGCCCGGCCCCCAACCTGACCACGTCGCGCAGCGCGTCCAGCGGGTAGATCTGCCCGTCGACGACGCGGCCGATCAGCAGATGGAAGCTGTTCGAGCCGAGGTCGACGGCGGCGAGCATCTCGTGGCGCGCCATGGCGTCGCCACGGTAGCATCCGCATTGCGGCCGCGCAATCAGGTTTGCGCCAAGTGGCGGAGCATTGGCACGCGACGCAGGCGTTGCGCCACGGACATGCCCGCGCGCTACACTACCGCTCAAGCCGGTCCTTCGCCGTCTTCCGCCGCATGAACAAGAAAGCCCACACGAGTGCGCACTTCCTGAACCGGGAGCTCGGCCTTCTCGCGTTCAACCGCCGCGTGCTCGCGCAGGCCGCCGACGACGCGGTGCCGCTGCTCGAGCGATTGCGCTTTCTCACCATCGTATCGTCCAACCTCGACGAATTCTTCGAGATTCGCGTGGCCGGGCTCAAGGAGCAGATCAAGCTCAACGTGCCCGAGCCCGGGCCCGACGGCGCCAGTCCGGTGGAAGTGTTCGGCACCGTTTCGCGCGAGGCGCGCGCGCTGGTCGCCGAGCAGTACAAGCTGCTCAACGAGGTGCTGCTGCCGCGGCTCGCCGAGGCCGACGTGCATTTCCCGCGACGCACCGACTGGACGGCGGCGCAGCGCCAGTGGGTGCACGAGTACTTCACGCGCGAGGTGCTGCCGGTGCTGACGCCGATCGGGCTGGATCCGGCGCACCCTTTTCCGCGCGTGTTCAACAAGAGCCTCAATTTCGCGATCGAGCTCGAGGGGCGCGACGCCTTCGGGCGCAGCTCCGGCGCGGCGATCGTCCAGGCGCCGCGCATCCTGCCGCGGGTGATGCGCCTGCCGCAGGAGATCTCCGGCGGCGAGTACGCGTTCGTGTTCCTGTCCTCGATCATGCACGCGCACGTGAACGAGCTGTTCTCCGGCATGAAGGTCCTCGGCTGCTACCAGTTCCGCGTCACGCGCAACTCGGACCTGTTCGTCGACGAGGAGGAAATCAAGAACCTGCGCATCGCGCTGCAGGGCGAGCTCCTGCACCGGCACTTCGGCGACGCCGTGCGCCTGGAGGTTGCCGACAACTGCTCGGCGAACATGGTCGAATTCCTGCTGCAGCAGTTCGGCCTGGACGAGAGCGATCTTTACCGTGTCGACGGTCCGGTCAACCTGTACCGGCTGCGGGAGGTGCCGGACCAGGTGAGCCGCCCGCAGCTTAAGTACTCCGCCTTCACGCCGGGGCTGCCCGGCGCGCTCGAGAAGCGCGGCGGCGAGCTGTTCGAAATCCTGGCGCGCGAGGACATCCTGCTGCATCACCCGTATCAGTCTTTCCTGCCGGTGCTCGACTTCATCCGCACCAGCGCCGTCGACCCGCAAGTGGTGGCGATCAAGCAGACCGTGTACCGCACCGGCACCGATTCGGAGTTGATGGAGATCCTGATCGACGCGGCGCGCCGCGGCAAGGAAGTGACCGTGGTGGTCGAGCTGATGGCGCGCTTCGACGAGGAGGCCAATCTCAACTGGGCGACGCGGCTCGAGGAGGTCGGCGCGCACGTCGTGTACGGCGTGGTCGGCCACAAGACCCACGCCAAAATGGCGCTGGTGGTGCGGCGCGAGGACGGGCCGGGCGCCAAGGTGCTCAGGCGCTACGCGCACCTCGCGACCGGCAACTACAACCCCCGCACCGCGCGCCTGTACACGGATTTCGGGCTGCTCACGTCCAGCGAGGATCTGTGCGGCGATGTCAATGAAGTGTTCAAGCAGCTCACCGGCCTGGGGCGCGCGAGCCGCCTGCGCCACGTCTGGCAGTCGCCCTTCACGCTGCACAGGAGAATCATCGAGGCGATCCGCAACGAGGCGCGCGTGGCGCAGGAAGGCCAGCCCGCGCGCATCGTCGCGAAAATGAACGCGCTGCTCGAGCCCGCCATCATCGAGGAGCTCTACGGCGCGTCGCAGGCCGGGGTGAAGATCGAGCTCATCGTGCGCGGTGTGTGCGCGCTCAAGCCGGGCATTGCGGGCCTCTCGGAGAACATCCGCGTGCGCTCGATCATCGGGCGCTTCCTCGAGCACACGCGCGTGTTCTGCTTCCACAACGGGGGCGCCGAGGACGTCTACCTGGCGAGCGCCGACTGGATGGACCGCAACTTCTTCCGGCGCATCGAGCTGTGCTTCCCGGTGCTCGACCCCGCGCTCAAGCGCCGCGTCGTGCGCGAGGGCCTGCAGCCTTACCTCGACGACAACTGCCAGGCCTGGGAGATGGATACCGAGGGCGGCTACGCGCAGTCGAAGCCGCGCCGCGGCCGGCGCCGCAGCGCGCAGGAGGAGCTGCTCTACACGCTCGCGACGCCGAGCTGAGTCACACCCGTGGTGCTATAGTCGCCCGCGCCATGGAAAGCCCGCACAAAGGCGCCACGGGCCTGCGCCGGCTGCTCAACGCGACGCGCTTTTCGCTCGAGGGCCTCGCCGAAGCTGCGCGGCGCGAGGAAGCGTTTCGGCAGGAGCTCGTTCTCGCCGCCGTCCTGGTGCCGCTCGGGCTGTGGCTCGGCAACGACGGCGTCGAGCGTGCTCTGCTCGCGGGCAGCATCCTGCTGCTGCTGATCGTCGAACTGCTCAATTCCGCGATCGAGGCGACCGTCGATCGCGTGTCGCTCGAGGAACACGCGCTCGCCAAGCGCGCCAAGGACTACGGCAGCGCAGCGGTCATGTGTGCGCTCGTCCTGGCCGGCGCGACCTGGCTGCTGGTGCTACTGAAATAAAAAAGGCCCGAAAGGGCCCCTGTCCGTCCTGGCCGCGTAACAAGCTTACTGCTTGTAGCCCTCGAATTCGACGAACAGCCTGACCTCGTCACCTACCGCCGGCAGCGCGTACTTCATGCCGAACTCCGAGCGCCTGATCGACCCGCTGGCGTTGCCGCCGCACATCTCTTTCTTGCTGAAGGGGTGTGGGCCGCAGTTCCAGCGCTCCATCGTCAACGTAAGCGGCCTGGTGACGCCGAGCAGCGTGAGCTGGCCCTCCACCGTCGCCGGGGCATCGCCGCTGAACTTCACCGCGGTCGACTTGTAGGTCATCTGCGGAAACTCGAGCGCATTGAAGAAATCCGCGTTGCGCAAGTGCTCGTCCCGGGAGCGCGCACGGCTGCCGCGTTCGTTGTCCCCGGTATCGATGGACGCCGTCTCGACCTTGAGCTCTACGCCGCCTCGCTTGGCCTGCGTATCGAGCGTGAATCTGCCCGCGACGGCATCGAAGCGCCCCCACATGGTCGACATGCCAAGATGATCGACGGCGAAGTGCACGTAGGTGTGGTAGCGATCGAATTCGTAGCTGTCCGGCGCCGCGGCCGAACCGAGCGGCACGGCGAGCATGGCCAGTCCGAGCGTGAGTCCTTTCATTTGTCCGCCCCGTTTCGATGTCGTGGCACGCAAAAAAGGCCCTCGCCGGGGCCCTGTCAGAGCATCGCAAGGCGTCACTGCTTCATGCCCAGGAACATGATCGTGATCCTGACCTCGTCACCCAGCACCGGGATAGCGTACTTCATGCCGAATTCGGAGCGTTTCAGCACGCCCGAGGCGTTGCCGCCACAACCGAACTTCTTGTAGAAGGGGTGAACTTTGCACGCCCAGCGGTCGACCTTGAGCGTCAGCGGGCGGGTTACCCCGAGCAAGGTCAACTGCCCTTCGATCTCAGCCGGATCCTCGCCGTTGAATTTCACGTGGGTCGACTTGTAGGTCATGCGCGGAAACTCGGCCACATTGAAGAAGTCGGCGGTGCGCAGGTGCTCGTCGCGGGTGCGTGCCCGGCTGCCCCGTTCGTTGTCGCCCGTCGTGACCGATACCGTTTCGACCGCCAGCTCAAGTGCCGCCGTTTTAGTGGCGCGGTCGATGGTGAACCGGCCTGCAGTCTTGTCGAAGCGACCGTAGATGGTCGCGTAGCCGGCGTAGTCCAGTGCGAAATGCGGGAAAGTGTGCGGGGGATCAAACGCGAAGGTCTCCGCTTCGGCTGCCGCGGCCAGCGGCATGGCGAGGATGAGCGCCCCAACAACGATTTTTCTCATGTTCCGGTCTCCTGTCTGACGACGGTGGTGAAGATCAGCCGGCCGAGCCGCGGCTTGCCAGCCAAGCGAAAAAACACGCGGCACCCGCTCCTGTGAGGCCGTAGATCGAAGCGACGATCGCCTGCACCCAGGCGGGCGAGCTCGCGCCTAGCGGAAGGCGCACCAGCACGGGAATCGACGCCAGCGCGGCGAGCGAGGTCCACGGCAGCTGCGCGAGCAGCAACGCGCCTGCGCCAAGCAACGCGCCCAGCACCGATGCGGTCAGCGTAAGGACCGTGCCGGCTGCAACGCGCCTGCCGAGAATCATGACCAGGAGCAGGAAAGCGCCGCACGCGGCACCCAGCCCCAATCCGTATTGCCCGATGAGCGCCGAGGCCCCGAGCACTGCGGCAACGCCGCTGCCGAGCCCCAGCGCGAGCCCGGCAGCCCCGGCACGAACCGGGTCCGCGTGCAGGCTCACCGTGAACGCGACCAGCCACATTACCAACGCTGCAATGCCCGCGCCGTAAACGAGCGCTTCGGGAACCGGCTTTTGCACCAGCACCGACCAGAACACCCAGATCGACGCCGAACCAAAAACGGCGCCGAGCACCAATCCGGTAGACCGGTTCGGTCTGAACGCGAGGCCGGCGAGCACGCCGATCAGCGCGGCGCCCGTTCCGAGAACCACGATCTTTCGCGTCGCAGTGAGCGGCGACAGGGCGAAGTTGCCCACCAGAAAAACCGTCGCCAGAAATCCGGCCGCGGCCGCAAGGCCCGCCAGGCGCAGCGGCAGCATCGCGCCGGCGACGATCAGCGCTGCGAAAAATGGCGCGACGCTGCTTTGAATAACGGGGTCGCTGAGTAAGTCCGCCATTCGCTTTTCTGGGTGATCAATTGTTGCGCCGCAGCCTATCGTGAACAGTGCACGTCCGCACACTATTCCCTTATGCGCGCGCCACCCGGATCACGCCTGAAATCCCCTTGACCACCCCCAGCGCGCGCCGCAGCTGCGCCAGGTCGCCGACTTCGAAGGTGAACCGCATGAACGCAATGTCGTCGCGGCTCTGCGTTCGCACCGCCGTGACGTTGATGCGCTCGCGCGCCAGCGCATCGCCGATGTCGCGCAACAGGCCCGGCCGGTCGCTCGCCGTCACGGCCATCTCGACGGCGTATCCGCCGCCCGGCTTCGCACCCCAGTCGGCCTCGATCAGCCGCTCGGGCTGGCGCTCGGCGATGCGCTTCAGGCTCGGGCAGTCCTCACGATGGATCGAGACCCCTTTGCCGCGCGTCACGAAGCCGCGGATCGGGTCCGGCGGCACCGGCTTGCAGCAGCGCGCGAGCTGCGTCAGCAACCGGTCCATGCCCACCACCAGGATGCCGCTGTCGCCGCCGGTGGACTTGGCTTTCTTCGAAATGACGCTCGGCTCGGGGGGTGCTTCGGCCGGCGCCCCCGAGAGCTCACGCAGGGCGACCTGGAGCTGGCGCAGGTTCACCTCGTCGCGCGCAACCGCCGCGAACAGCTCGTCCGGCTTGCCGAAGCCGAGCTTGGAGGCGAGCGCGTCGAGATTCGCCCGCGCCTGGCCTTCCCGCTTGAGCTCCTTTTCCACCGCGGCGCGGCCGGCGGCCACGGTCTCGGAAAGCGCCTGTGCGTTGAACCACTGACGGATCTTCTGCCGCGCGCGGTGGCTGCGCACGAAGCCGCGCTCGGCGTTCAACCAGTCGCGCGAGGGGCTGCCGGTCTTGGCGGCCACCACCTCGACGCGCTGACCGCTCTTTAACACCGTGTCGAGCGGCACCATGTGACCATCCACCTTCGCGCCGCGGCAGCGGTGTCCGAGATCGCTATGCAGCGCGTAGGCGAAGTCGATCGGCGTCGAGCCTGCGGGCAAATCGATCACCTTGCCCTGCGGCGTGACCACGTACACCGTGTCGTCGAGCGCCGCCTTGCGCATGCGCTCGGTCCACTTGGCGCTGTCGGCGATCTCGTCGCGCCAGGCGAGCAGCTGGCGCAGCCAGGCGATCTTGTCCTCGAACGCGCCTTCGGCCCGCGCCGGGGCGCCCGCCTCCTTGTAGCGCCAGTGCGCCGCGACGCCGAACTCGGCGTGGCGGTGCATCTCCTCGGTGCGGATCTGCACCTCGAGCGTGCGGCCCGCCGGACCGATCACCGCGGTGTGCAGCGAGCGGTAGTTGTTGCCCTTGGGCCGTGAGATGTAGTCGTCGAACTCGTTCGCGACCGGCTGCCAGAGGTTGTGCACCACGCCGAGCGCCGTATAGCAGTCGCGCTCCGAACCAACGATGACGCGCAGCGCTCGCACGTCGTAGACCCGGGGGAAATCGACCTCCTTGGCCCGCATCTTGTTCCAGATCGAGTAGATGTGCTTGGGCCGGCCGGCGACTTCGGCCTTGACTCCGGCCGCCCGCAGCTCGCGCGCCATCTGGGTCATCGCGTCCGCGATGTAGCGCTCGCGCTCGAGGCGCTTCTCGTCGAGCATCTGTGCGATTTTCTTGTACAGCTCGGGCTCGAGAAAGCGAAACGACAGGTCTTCCATCTCCCACTTGAGCTGCCACACGCCGAGGCGATTGGCGAGTGGCGCATAGATGTCGAGCGTTTCCTGCGCGTAGCCGCGGCGCTCCTCGATCGCGTTCTTCGCGAACCAGCGCAACGTCTGCGTGCGGCTCGCCAGCCGGATCAGCACCACCCGGATGTCCTCGACCATGCCGAGCACCATCTTGCGCAGCACCTCGCTCTGCGCCGCCTTGGCGGCGCGGCCGCCGGCGGCGTCGGCCCACTGCCCGGGACGTGTCGCGACGCGCAGCCGGTACAGCCGTTCGACGCCCTCGGCGAGCGACGCGATTTCCTCGCCGAACTCGGCACGCAGCGTGTCGCTGCCCCCGAGATGCTTGGGCGCGGCGAACAGCACGCCGGCAGCGCGTCCGACCGGGTCGAGACCGATGGCGGCGAGGTTCGCCCCCAGGCCGAGCGCGTGCGGCCACACGGGTTCCCCGGTGGCGAGCGCGTGCCCCGCGTACAGCGGCTCGGCGAAATCGAGCGCGCGCGCCACCAGCGCCCGGTCGGCCGGGCGCAAGCCCTGGGCGAGCGGCTCGAGTGCGCCGCTGCTGCTTTGCGGATTAAGCTTGACGACCGAGACCATTGTTCGAATAGGTTGCAGGAGCCGGGAGTTTCTCGCCCCCGCAGCAACGGGTATTGTAGCGAGCCGGTGTGTGACCTTCGCGCCTCCAGAAAAGTTTCTCCCTGCGTCCAGTTCGTTCGCAAGCGAGCGGCCGACGCGCCGGCCATCGCGACGCGGCGCCTTCGGAGCGCATAGCGTGGGCTGGCTGCGCGACTGGCGCCGCCGGCGCGTGCTGGCGAAGCACCGCATCGACGAGGCGCTGTGGGTGCAGGCCGTGGCGCCGCTACCGTTCCTCGCCGGGCTTTCGCCGGACGAGACGCGCCGGCTGCGCGAGCTGACGCTGCTGTTTCTGGCCGGGAAGGAATTCTCCGGCGCGCGCGGGCTCGCGCTGACCGATCGGATGCGCCTGTCGATCTCGGCGCAGGCTTGCCTGCCGATCCTGGAGCTCGGCATCGACTGGTACGACGGCTGGTCCGGGGTGATCGTGTACCCGGGCGACTTCCGCGTGCGCCGCGAGGAAGTCGATGAGGACGGCGTAGTGCACCAGTACGAGGACGATCTCGCGGGCGAATCCTGGCCCGGCGGCCCGGTCGTGATTTCCTGGGACGCGGCCGCGCACGGATCGGAAATGGCGGTGGTGGTGCACGAGTTCGCGCACAAGCTCGACATGCGCAACGGCGAGGCCGACGGCATGCCGCCGCTGCACGCCGGCATGGACCGCGCGAGCTGGAGCCGTGCCTGGCGCGACGCCTACGAGGGATTCTGCGATGCGCTCGAGCGCAACAAGGAGACCTGGCTCGATCCCTACGCGGCCGAGCACCCGTCGGAGTTCTTCGCGGTGGTGAGCGAGGCGTTTTTCCTCGCGCCCAACGAGACGCGGCGCCGCTACCCCGAGGTCTACGAGCAGCTCAAGCGATTCTTTCGGCAGGATCCCGCGAGACGGCTGCCCACATGAAGACGCTGCGCATCGTGTTCCACACTCACGGGGTGAAGACCGCGCAGATGGCCCAAGCGGTGGAGCCCGGTGCGAGGAGCTCGGCGCGACGTTCGCCGCCGGTCTCGCCATCGGCGCGCTCTAGGTGCTCGCGCGGTGTCGGCGCACCGCCTCGATCAGCGCGGTGTGGTAGGCCTCGCCCAGCCCGAGCGCCGCAGTCTCCTCGAGCAGCCGCGCCGCGGTTGCGGCGCCCTGCAGATCGAGGCCGGCCGATCGCGCCAGCGCCATTGCGTATCCCAGATCCTTGAGCATATAGTTCACCGGAAAGGCACGCTCGGGGTGCTCCTCCGGCAGCAGCGCCTTCATGCCGTGATTGCGCAGCGCGAAGCTGTCGGCCGAGCCCTTGGCGAGGGTGTCGAAGAGTAGCCGCGGATCCACAGAGCCGCTCGCCTTCGCCACCGCAAGCGCCTCGGCGAGCGCTACCACGGTCTGCGACAAGACCATGTTGTTGAGCAGCTTCACCGCCTGTCCCGCGCCCGGCGCGCCGCAGTGCGTGATGTCGCTCGCCATGCAGCGCAGCAGCGGTTCGAGCGCCGCGAACACCGCATCGCTCGCCCCGACCATGAGGCTCAGCGTGCCCTCGAGCGCCGCCTGGCGCGTGCGCGCCACCGGCGCATCGGCAAACGATAAGCCGCGTGCCAGGCAAGCCCGCTCCAGCTCGCGCGCCAGAGTCACCGGCGTGGTGCTGCAGTCCACGAGTATCGCCCCGCGGCACATGGCGGCGACCAGACCGCTCGGGCCGAGGCACACGGCGCGGATCTCGGACTCCCCGGGCAGCGACAGGAACACGATCGCGGCGCGCTCGGCGAGCGCGGTGACCGAGCTCGCCGCCGTCACGCCATCGGCCGCGAGGCTGCGCAGCGGCGCCTCACGCGCGTCGAAGGCGATCACCGGCCTGCCGCACTTGCGCGCAAGGTTGCGACACATCGGCTCGCCCATCACGCCAAGGCCGATGAAGCCGATCGGTTCGATTGCGCTCATGCGTATCCTCCGGCCATCCGTCCGGCGCGCGCCGCCGCGCACTCAGCGGTGCTTCAGACCCAGATGCGAGAAATCGTCGAGGTGCTCGGGCCGCGCCGTGCCCGCCGCCAGACGGCCATCGTCGCGCGCCGCACCCGCCACCATCTCCATCGGCACCAGTCCCGCCCAGATCGGCAGCGCGTAGTCCTCCTTGTCGTCGATCGGCGCTCCGGTGCGGATCTTGGCCGAGGCCTCGCTCATGTCCATGCCGAGCAAGGTCGTCGCCTTGAGCTCCTGCTTGGTGACCGGACGCAACGTCGGCCAGCGCCCGGGCGCGATGCGCTCGACGAAGGCTTCCATCTTGGCGAGCTTCGCCTTCGGATCCTCGATCTTGTGCGCGCGCCCGAAGAGCATCGCGGCGCGATAGTTGATCGAATGATGGAAACCGGAGCGTGCTAGCACCAG
>Ga0326597_10014560_pt1 | contig 10308 bp, 6 predicted proteins | sample RVTome_12_FD_203789 | JGI IMG/M metagenome (GOLD analysis project Ga0326597, IMG submission 203789) | Soil microbial communities from uranium-contaminated site in the Upper Colorado River Basin, Wyoming, United States - RVT100D185 | ecosystem: Environmental > Terrestrial > Soil > Contaminated >...
TTCACCCTGCAAGAGGCATGCCTCATTGGCGGATCCGTTAAGTAATTGTTTCTACGCCGTTTAACTGCCACCACTCGAGGGCGCCGCAGGGACAAAAAGTGGCGAGGAGTCAATTCTTGTCGGCGAGGGCCCCATGCTTCTGCAGCAGGTACCGCAGGCGGCGGGCATTGACGCCGAGCAGCCGCGCGGCCTCCGAACGGTCGCCCTCCGAGCGCTCCAGGGCCTCCTGCAGCAACCGGGCCTCGAGCGACTCGATGTGCGCGTCGAGGCAGAAGCCCGGCCCCAGCAGCGGTGCCGAGCCCAGGCGCCCCGGTTCGCGCAGAGGGGCGGGGAGCCGCTCGGGCAGCACCGCGGCCGTCGTCTCCAGGGCCACCGCCCGCTCGATGACGTTCTCGAGCTCCCGCACGTTCCCCGGCCACTCGTACCGCTCCAGACAGCCCATGGCCGCCTCCGAAAGCTTGGCCACGCCCTTGCCCATCTCCCGGGCGAATCGCTCGAGAAAGTGCTCCGCGAGCAGGCGGATGTCCTCGCGTCGCTCCCGCAGCGGCGGCGCGTGCACCGGGATCACCTGCAGGCGGTAGTACAGGTCCTCCCGGAACCTCTTCTCCCGGACCAGCTCTTCGAGCGAGACGTTCGTCGCCGCGATCACGCGGACGTCGACCGGGATCTCCGTGGTGCCGCCGACACGACGGACGCTGCGCTCCTGGAGGGCCCGGAGGAGCTTGACCTGCATGGGGGGCGACGTTTCCCCGACCTCATCGAGGAAGAGGGTCCCTCCGTGGGCCGCCTCGAACAGCCCCTTCTTGTCCTGACGCGCGTCGGTGAAGGCGCCCTTCATGTGGCCGAAGAGCTCGCTCTCCAGGAGAGTGTCGGTCAGCGCCCCGCAGTTGACCGAGACGAAGGCGGCCTGGGCCCGGCCCGAGAGCCCGTGGATCGCCCGCGCCACCAGCTCCTTTCCCGTCCCGCTCTCCCCGGTGATGAGGACGGTCGAGCCCGTCGGGGCGATCGCGCGCACCATCTCGAAGAGCGAAGCCATCGCCTGGGACGTGCCGATGACCCGATCGAGGCCGTAACGCTGGCCCACCTCGTGGCGGAGCCTCACGACCTCGCTGCGCAGCTGGCGGTTGGCGAGCGCGTCGCGGACGACGATCCGCAGCTCGTCCACGTCGAACGGCTTGAAGAGGTAGGCCTCCGCTCCGAGCTTGCGCGCGGCCACGGCGGCGTCGGTGGTGCCGAACGCCGTCATCACCACCACCACCGTCTCGGGCGACGCGGCCTTGACATGACGCAGGATCTCGATGCCGTCTCCGTCCGGCAGCTTCACGTCGGTGACGACCATGTCCGCCGGCGACCGGCTGAGGGCGGAGGCCGCTTCGGCTCGGCTGTCCGCCGTCACCACCTCGTAGCCCTCCTTCGTGAGCATGATGGCGAGCATCTCCCGCATGGACTGCTCGTCGTCGACGACCAGGATCCGGCTCATGACGCCGTCCCCACCGGCGCCGGCACCGCGACCGCGGGCAGCCGCACCTCGACTTCCGTCCCCTCCGAGGGGACGCTGCGCACGCTGATGTCGCCCCCGTGCTCGCGGACGATCCGGTACACGATCGCGAGGCCGAGCCCCGTCCCCATCGGCGTCTGTGTGTGGAAGGGAGTGAACATCTTCCGCTGCTCCTCGCGGCCCATTCCCCGCCCATGGTCGCGAACGGTGAACACGACCTCTTCCCCGGAGCGGCGGAGCCTCACTTCGAGGTGTCCTCCTCCCGGCATCGCCTCGAGCCCGTTGCGGGCGAGGTTCCAGAAGACCTGCGCGACCTGGTCGGCGTCGGCCAGGCACAGGTGGGGCCCGGAGTCGGCCTCGAAGCGCACCTCGTGCCGGTCCTTGACTTCCGCCCCGCTGCGCAGGAGCGTCACCGCGCCCTCCACGAGGGGACGGATGTCGACGACGTCCCGCGGCTTCTCCGGTGAGCGCGCCTGGAAGAGAAAGCGGTTGAGGGTGTCGGAGAGGCGCTTCGACTCCCGCGAGATGATGGCCAGCAACCGGCCCTGCTCGTCGCTGAGACCCGGCTCTCCCACGAGCATCTGGGCCGAGCCCCGGATCGACCCCAGCGGATTGCGGATCTCGTGGGCCAGCTGCGCCGCCATCTCCCCGACCGCGGCCAGCTTCTCGTTCGTCCGCACCTCCTGCTCGAGACGGCGGATCTCGGTCAGGTCCTGGAAGACGACGAGATATCCACCGTCTCCCGAGTCCCCGGTGGCGAGCGGGGTCACCGTCACCCCGAGATCGAGCTCGGTTCCCGCGGGGTGGTGGTAGTCGAGCTCGAGCCGCGCCAGGGCGCGGCTCGCCGCCCGAGCCCGCATCTCCTCCCGGCCGAAGCGCGCCGACCCCATGACCTCGCGCACGCTCAGGCCCAGCAGGCCGCTCCGCCCGAGGATGCCCTCGCCGACCGGGTTGACGTAGCGGATTCGGCTCCCGGAATCGGTGATCATCAGGCCGCTCTGGATGCTGTCGACGATCACCTGGTTCAGCTCGCGCAGGTCCGCGACCTCGACCGCCGCCTTCTCCAGCTGGCGCCCCGCGTGCTGCAGGCTCTCCGCGAGATACGAGCCCAGCAGAGCGACGGTCGCGCTCGCGACCCCGAGCACGAACGCCGAGTAGAACAGGGCGCGCACGGGCAGATAGGTCACGTCGTAGAGGCCCTGCGGCGAGAGGAGGGACAACCGCACCGCGGCGACGATTCCGCCGTAGAGCAGCGTCGCCAGCCCCGCGATCGCGAGCGCTCCCCGGCGCGAGACGAGCACCGTCGACGAGAGCACGGACAGCGGGTAGAGCAGCAGGAAGCCCGTGCGCACGCCACCCGCCACGTGGACGAGGGCGGTGATGATGAAGAGATCGCAGACGACCTGGGTGTAGGCCAGTCCCGTCCGGGACGGGATGAACCGCAGAGCGAGGGCGTGGGCGACGGTCAGGACGTAGGTCGCGGCGATGACGAAGTAGAGGGGGTTGACGGCGAGGAGCGTCTCCGACACCGCCTCCACGTAGGTCGCGATGAAGAGCAGGGTGGTCACCATGATCACCCTGAAGAGCATCAGCTTGCGGAGGCGCGTCTCCAGATCGACGTGCATGGCCCTCCGTGGCCGCCCGGGCCGCCCGGCGGCGCGTGGAGCGCCGCCGGGTGGTGCCGGCCCTCCCGTCGTCAGGAGAGCTTGCTGATGAGGTCGAACAGCGGCAGGTACATCGCGATGATGATGCCGCCGACCGTGATGCCGAGGAAGAGGATCATCACCGGCTCCATGAGGGTGAGGAGGTTGGCCACCGCCTGGTCGACCTCCTCCTCGTAGAAGTCGGCGACCTTGGAGAGCATCGCGTCGAGCGCGCCCGTCTGCTCGCCGACGCCGATCATCTGCACGACCATCGGCGGAAAGACGCCCGTCTCCTTCAGGGGCTGGGCCACGGTGAGACCGCTCTCCACTCCCTTGCGCACGGTCATGATCGCGTCCTCGACGATCGCGTTCCCGGCGGTGCGCGCGGTGATCTCGAGGCCGTCGAGAATCGGGACACCCGACGAGATCAGGGTCGAGAGCGTGCGGCAGAACCGGGCGACCGCGATCTTCTGCATCAGCACCCCGAAGATCGGCGCCTTCAAGACAATCTTGTCGACGACGCGGCGGCCGCCGTGGGTCGCGTAGTAGCGCCTGAACGCGATCACCGCCAGGATACCGCCGATGATCATGAACGGTCCCAGCCGCACGAGCCAGTTCGATAGCGCGATCACGATCCGGGTGGGCAGGGGCAGCTCGGCGTTGAGGCCCGCGAACATGGCGGCGAAGGTCGGGATGACCTTCCACAGGATGACCGTGATGACGATGCCGGCGATGCCGAGGACCGAGATCGGGTAGACCATCGCCCCCTTGACCTGGGCCTTGAGCTTGACGTTCTTCTCGATGTAGGTCGCGAGGCGCTTCAAGATCGTGTCGAGAATACCGCCCGCCTCTCCCGCCGCGATCATGTTCGTGAAGAGGTCGTCGAAGGCCTTGGGGTGCTTGCGCATGGCATCGGCGAGGCTCGCGCCGCCCTCGACGTCCATCCGGGTTTGCTGGAGGATCTTGCCGAAGGTCTTGTTCTCCTGCTGACCCCCGAGGATCTCCAGGCACTGCACGAGGGGCAGACCGGCGTCGATCATCACCGAGAACTGCCGGGTGAAGATCGCAAGGTCCTTGGACGGAACGCCGCCCCCGAACTTGGGCAGGGTAAACTCGCGACCCTTCTCCTTGACCGACGAGACGAGGATCTGGTCGCGGCGCAGGAGCGCCATGACCGCTTCCTTGTTCTCGGCCACCCGCTCCCCCGAGACCGCCCGGCCGTCGCGGGTCTTGCCCTTCCAGACGAATGCAGGCATCGACTCCTCCCTAAGGCGCCTAGCGCGCCCCCGGTCGGTATGGCGGCCGCCCCCCCCCCGCCTGGGCGGTGGTGAGGCCGGCGCCGCGGTTGATCATGTCCTGCAGCTCCTCGGGGTTCGAGCTCACACTGAGTGCCGTCTGCAGGGAGATTTGCTTGGCGAAGTACAGGCTGGCCAGGGCCTGGTTGAACGTCTGCATGCCGTGCTTCTCCTGGCCGGTCTGCATCGCGGAGTAGATCTGGTGGATCTTGTCCTCGCGGATCAGGTTTCGGACCGCGGGATTGGGGACGAGGATCTCCATCGCGAGACAGCGCCCGCTGCCGCTCGCGCGCGGAAGGAGGGACTGACACATGATCCCTTCCAGCACGAGCGACAGCTGCGCGCGCACCTGGGATTGCTGGTGCGCGGGAAAGACGTCGACGATTCGGTTGATGGTCTGGGCCGCCGAGTTGGTGTGCAGGGTGGCGAAGGTGAGGTGGCCGGTTTCGGCGATCCGCAGCGCGGCCTCGATCGTCTCGAGGTCGCGCATCTCTCCGATCAGCACCACGTCGGGGTCCTCGCGCAGCGCCGCGCGAAGCGCGTTGGTGAACGAGTGGGTGTCGGCGTGGACCTCACGCTGGTTGACCACGCACTTCTTGTGCTGGTGCAGGTACTCGATCGGGTCCTCGATCGTGATCATGTGCTCGTGCCGCTCGGAGTTGATCTTGTCGAGCATGGCGGCGAGCGTCGTGGACTTGCCCGAGCCGGTGGGGCCGGTCACGAGCACGAGGCCGCGGGGCTTGTCGCAAATCGAGGCGATCACGGGGGGCAGACCGAGCTCCTTGAATCCCTTGATCTCGTAGGGAATCGTCCGGTAGACGGCGGCGACCGCCCCGCGCTGCATGAACACGTTGGCGCGAAAGCGGGCCATGCCCTTGATGCCGAAGCTGAAGTCGAGCTCGAGCGTCTCCTCGAACCGATGCTTCTGGGCGTCGGTGAGGACGCTGTAGGCCAGCTGCTTGGTCTCGACCGCGTTGAGCGGCGACAGGTCGAGAGGACGCAGCTTGCCGTCGACGCGGATCTGCGGGGCGGAGTTGGTGGTCACGTGGAGGTCGGTCCCCCCCATCTCCGTCATCGTCTTGAGCAGCTGGTGAAGGCTGACCGCCACGCCTCTCCCCCCTTGTCACGGGCCCGGCGCGGGCGTCCCAAAGGCGCCGCGCGCCGTGCGTCTTGTTTCCCTAGAGAACCGTCTCTCGCAGCACTTCCTCGACGGTGGTGACCCCGGCCTTGATCTTCTCGAGGCCGCTCATGCGCAAGGTCAGCATCCCCTCGTCGAGGGCCTTCCTCTTGATCTCGACCGCGGTCGCCCCGACCATGACGAGGTCGCGGATCCCCTCGCTGATCTCCATCACCTCGTACAGCCCGATGCGCCCCTTGTAGCCGGTGCCGTTGCAGGTCCCGCACCCCTTGCCCTTGTAGACGGGGAAGCTCCCGATGGCGTCGGGGGCGAAGCCGATCTCGCTCAGCGTCTGCGAGGGCATCTCGGCGGAGATGTCGGTCTTGCAGCCGGCGCAGACGCGGCGGATGAGACGCTGGGCCTGGATGAGGTTCACCGCGGTCCCCACCAGGAACGGCTCGATGCCCATGTTCACGAGGCGCGACACCGTCGAGGGCGCGTCGTTCGTGTGCAGCGTCGAGAGCACGAGATGGCCGGTCAGCGCCGCCTTGACCGCGATCTCCGCCGTCTCGTAGTCGCGAATCTCCCCGACGAGGATGATGTTCGGGTCTTGCCGCAGGAACGAGCGCAGCACCGACGCGAAGTTGAGGCCGATGTTGTCGCGGATCTGGACCTGGTTGATGCCGGGCAGGTTGAACTCGACCGGATCCTCGGCGGTCATGATGTTCACGTCGGCCTTGTTGAGCGCGGCGATGGCCGAGTAGAGCGTGTTGGTCTTGCCCGAGCCGGTGGGACCGGTCACGAGCACGATCCCGTAGGGCTTGCTGATCGCGTTCTTGAAACGCTCGAGCGAGTGCGACTCGAAGCCGAGCTTGGTCATGTCCAGCATGAGCTTCGACTTGTCGAGCAGCCGCATGACGATCTTCTCGCCCCACAGCGTCGGCAGGCACGAGACACGGAAGTCGAGGTCGCGGCCACGGTCCTCGACCTTCATCTTGATCTTGATGCGGCCGTCCTGGGGAAGGCGCTTCTCCGCGATGTCCAGCTTCGCCATGATCTTGATGCGGGACGTGAGGGGATCCTTCAACTTCATGGGCAGGGCCATGACGTTGTAGAGGATCCCGTCGATGCGGAACCGGACGCGGAACTCCTTCTCGTAGGGCTCGATGTGGATGTCGGAGGCGCCCCGCTTGAGCGAGTCCACGAGGAGGACGTTCGTGAGCTTGATGACGGGGGCGGCGTCGGCCGACTTGCTCATCGACGCGAGGTCGATCTCGTCGTCCTCGCGCTGGATGGTCTCGACGTCGGCCTCGGCGTCGGCCATCGAGTCGAGGTCGATCTCGCTGAGACCGCCGATGCCGGCCATGTCGTCCAGGGTGAGGTTCGGCCCTTCGAGGGCCTGCTTGAGATCGCCCCCCCCCGGGATGCCGAAGCCGCCGGCGCTGCCGGACTCGCGCCGCAGCTCGAGCGAGCGCGTGGAGCCGTAGTAGCGGTCGATCGACTCCTCGAGGGCAGTCTCCGACGCGACGACCGGCTCGACGTTGTAGCCGGTCATGAACTTGATGTCGTCCATCGCGAAGACGTTCGTCGGGTCGGCCATGGCGATGGTGAGGGTCGCCCCGGAGCGGGAGAGCGGGAGCACCTGGTACTTCCGTGCTGTCTCGGCGGGGATGATCTTGATGATCGCCGGGTCCACCTCGAAGTGCTCGAGGTTGATCGACGGCACGCCGTATTGCCGCGACAGCAGGCTCGTGATCTCCTCGTCCTTCACGAAGTTGAGGGACACGAAGGCCTTGCCGAGCTTCCCCCCGTTCATCTTCTGATGATTGAGGGCTTCTTGGAGCTGCTGCGGAGTCACCATGTTCTCCTTCAGCAGCAGTTCACCGAGTCGGACGGGCATTCGTTCTCAGCCAGTTTTAAAAAAACGCAGTTCTACAGCAATTTAGCCGGTAGATGCTAACGCTTTGGTGTAGAACGAGTCAAGACATCTCCTCGAGCCGTTGTGTCCGATTGACTGACACTTTCCGTGACCTCGGCAGGAAGGATAGCACGCGCCGTGCCGGGTCATGTGAGAGTGGACACAAGCCTGGCGCGGGCGAGGGCGGCCAGACCCAAAATCCCCAGCCCACACAACCCCAGGGACACCGGGCGCCACCGGGGGCGATAGCGCAGTGTGAACCGCTGTCGGCCGCCGGGGGTCGGCACCGCCCGAGAGCGGTCGAGAACGCGCAGGATCGGCACCGGCCCTGACCGATCCTCGGCCTCCCAGTCCGGGTGATACCCGTCGAGGATCACCAGAAAGCCGGGAGGGGTCTGCGCGTCGACGGTGACGGTGTGCGGGTCGTCGCTCTCGTAGCGCACCCGGGCCCGGCGATCCTCGGCCCCCCGGGCGAGACCCTCTTCGAGGTCGGGAACCCAGAAGACCCGCGGAAGGGGCTTGCGCAGCTCGTACAGGCGGAGGGGCTCCCTCACCCCCGGCAGGTCGGCCTCGCCCCGCTCGCGCACCAGCTCGTCGGGGAGCGGCTCGAACGCGAGCACCCACCGCACGCCAGCTCGTCGCAGACGATCGTGGATCGCCTCGTACTCCCCCGGGTCGGATTCGGCCACCGTGAGGGTGGAGCCCATCGGCGCCGTTCCCATGCGGTCGATGTCGTAGGCACCCTCGAGGCCGTCGAGGACGTGGGTCCGGGGCAGGAGCGATTGGCGGTCGAGGTAGAACAGCCAGACGTCCGAGTTCTGGCGGGCGACGGGCGGGGCCCAGTGAAGAGGGCGCGAGTGGGCGACCCCGTAGGAGAACCACCTGTCGGTCCCCTCCAACCGGAACGGCTCGATCAGGGCGGACACGGCGGGGAGACGCTCGTAGAATCGACCGGGCGTCGAGGGGTTGAGCCCTCCGTTGACCCGGAGAAGGTCCAGGGCCACGAGGATCGCGGCGAACCCGACTCGAGGACCGCCCCACCGCAGGGTCAGCCCGACGCCGAGGACGAGGGCGCCCGTGACGCCGAGCTGGGCCGGCCACTGGGACGCGATCACGTCCCGGGCGAGCGGCCCTCCCGCCGCGGGCCACAGCCGGGCCAGCTGCGACGCGAGCGAGTCGGGGGAGGTCCACGACCACAGAGCGAGCGCCAGCGTCAGCACCGCCGGCCCCAGGGCGACGTGACCGGCGATCCCCCGCTCCCGCGCCCGATCGAGGCCGAGGCCGGCGAGCAGCGACAGACCCAGGGTCGCGAGAAAGAAGAACTTGACCGGCCCGCGGAGTGTCCGCAGGGCGAGGCCCAGCGCCGGCCCGAGCGGGCCGTGAGCGCCGAGGGCAAGGAGCAGCGAGAGCGCCACGAGGAGCCATAGGCGCCACTCGCGGCGGCCGGCCCGCAGGGCGAGAAGGAGAACGAGGGGACCCAGGTACAGGCTCAGGAAGAACGGCGACCCACCGGGATAGAAGGGCTGTCCCCAGAAGCCGGCGTCGCTGAAGGTGTGGACCTCGCCGAAGAATCGCGGCCACAGCGCTTCGACGAGGACGGGCGGGGGCGCGGAGTAGCTCAGGCCGACGTCGGGAGCAAAGCCGGCACCTCGCGCGCTGCCCGCGAGCAGCGCCCGTGTCCCGAGCAGGACAGGCGCAGCCAGCAGCGCGGCCACCACCGCCGCGGTGGAAAGTGCCCACAGGGCGCGCCGCCCGGGACGGACGCGGAGGAGAACGAGGGCGGCGAGCGCCGTCTGCACGACGACCAGCCCTCCGCGCGTCGACACCTGCAACGCCAGGACCAGCGCGAGGGCCGCGGCCCGGCCCGGAGCCGGCCGCTCGACGAGAGCGAGCACGAGCGCGAGGGCGAGCGGCGCCCACGCGGCGGCGAAGAAGGTCGGATACAGGACCGACCCGAGCATGTAGCCCGAGAGCCCGAAGACGGTGCCGGAGAGGAGGGCACCGGTGGGTGAAACGCCCGTCCGCCGGGCGAGGACATGGACGCCCACCATGGCCAGGAGGAGGTGCAGGGCCGGGGAGAGCGCGAGGGTGCCCCGGGGGCCGACGGCCAGCAGGAGAAGGAGGTCGACGGGGTAGGCCTGGAGGAACGGGGCTCCGGCCTCGGCGCCCGGATGCCACAGGGGCCAGAGGCCGTGGCGCAGCCACCGGCTCACGAAGACGTAGTCCGGAAAGTAGGTGAGGGCGATGTCCCGGTAGTACAGGACGCGCCCCGCGAAGAGGGGCCCGGCGAAGACCCACGACACCGCGGCGAGCCACACGAGGACGGCGCCCAGACCGCGTTTGCCCATGTTTGGGCGCGATGTTAGCATCCGACTCGTGTCGCGCACGCGGGCCTCGATGCTCGTGTGGCTGCTCCTGTCGGCCTGGACAGGCAGCCTGTACCTCCGCGCCGCTCTCGAGCCACCCCCCGGTCGCGTCTTCGCCGGCACCTTCCACTGGATCGACGACTTCTACAACTACGTCTCGTACGTCGAGCAGGCCGAGGACGGCGCCTTCCTCCTCCGCAACAAGCTGGTCGAGCCGCAGAGGTCTCGCCCCGAGCTCGTGAACCTCGAGTGGTGGTTCCTGGGCCGGCTGTCTCTCGTCCTCGGCCGCCGCCCCTTCCTCGCCTACCGCCTCTTCGCGCTCGCCGTCACGCTTCTGCTCGTCGTCGGGGTCGAGAGATGGCTGGCCCGGGCCGGCCTGCCCCCGTCCCACCGCCTGCCCGCCCTCGCCCTCGTCTTCCTCGGCGGGGGCCTGGGCGGCCTGCTCTTCGAGCTCACCGACCTGCCCGTGTG
>Ga0326597_10014561_pt1 | contig 10308 bp, 9 predicted proteins | sample RVTome_12_FD_203789 | JGI IMG/M metagenome (GOLD analysis project Ga0326597, IMG submission 203789) | Soil microbial communities from uranium-contaminated site in the Upper Colorado River Basin, Wyoming, United States - RVT100D185 | ecosystem: Environmental > Terrestrial > Soil > Contaminated >...
GGCGAGTGCCGGATGAAAAACTGCCGGCGCTTTACGCAAACGCGGAGGTTTTTGTGTTGCCAAGTTTGCAGGAAGGATTTGGGATGCCGATTTTAGAGGCTTTTGCTTGCGGGACGCCGGTGGTGACGAGTAATGTTTCTTGCATGCCAGAAATCGCGGGAGGAGCGGCGGTATTGGTGGATCCGCATGAAGTAGAATCTATAGCGGCGGGAATTGAAGAGGCGATGGATAATAGAGGTAGCTTAATTGAAAAGGGGAAAAAGCGAGCGGGTGAATTTAGTTGGGAAAAAACAGCGCGAGAGACGCTGGAGGTTTTGACTAAGTAATAAAGACTATCAGCGGCGGCGTTTGGGTTTGCTATTACTGTTTTTATGGCGGGCGATTTCCATGCTGACGCGCATATAGCCGGAGGCGAGGATACCGGCGGGGATGGCGAAAATGCCAATGCCGAGCAGGGCGACGATGGCGCCGAAAAGCCGGCCAATAGGGGTGACGGGGATAACATCGCCGTAGCCAACCGTGGAAAGCGTAATAGACGACCACCAAAGAGAAGCTGGGATACTGCCGAAGTGTTCGGGTTGAGCTTGGCTTTCGGCAAAGTAGATGATGGTGGAAGAAAAGATTAGGCCGATGGCCAAGACCATGAGCGAGGCAGTCAGTTGGCGGCGTTTAAGTTTTATAACGCGGCCGAAAGCTTGGAGTTCATCGGAATAGCGATAAATTTTTAGGATACGGGCTAAGCGAAGTAAGCGCAGAGCGCGCAGGGCGTTTAGATTAAGTGAGACTAAGAAGATGGGAGCGTAGAAGGGAATAATGGCGACCAGATCAACCAGGCTCATGGGAGCGAGAGCAAAACGCAGACGGCCCCAAAGCGGATGGCTATATTTTTTGGTGGCAGTACAACTCCAGAGACGCAAGGCGTATTCTATGGTGAAGACTATGGCGATGGCGCTGTCGAGTAGGATAAATAATTGGCCGTATTTAAGCGCGAATTCGGGGACGGTTTCGATGACAACTATCAGGGCGTTGACGATGATGAGAGCGGCTATGATGTAGTCGAACCAACCGCTGGCGGTGTCGCCAGGTTTAGCGTTGCGCATGATTTCATAAACGCGCCGGCGCAGGCCAGGTGATTTTTTAGATTTAGCTGGCATGGTTTATGAGTACAGTATAGTCTAGGCACATGGTTTCCGTCATCATCGTTAATTGGAACACTGGACGTTTGTTGACGCAGTGTTTGGAGTCTTTGCGGGATTTGCCGCTGGAGAAGGAGCGAAACTTGATATCTCGTGTTTTGGTAGTTGATAACGCGTCGACAGATGATTCGCTGGAAAGGGCGGAGCGGCTGGACATACGGGGCTTGCCGGTCGCTTTTAAAAAGTTAAGCGAGAATGTAGGTTTTTCTCACGCTAATAATTTAGCTTGGGAAAAAGTGAGTGATTCGGACCACGTTTGGCTACTAAATCCTGACACGGTAGTTAAGCCTGGCGCGCTGGCGGCTTTGTTAGCTAAGTTAAAAGGAGAGGGAGTGAGCATAGTCGGCCCAAAGTTGTTAAACACGGATGGTTCTTGGCAGCCGTCTGTCCGGAAGTTGCCGAGTCTATTGGTTTTTGTGTGGATGTTTTTTAAATTGAGCCGGGTTTGGCCCGGAGTGATTTGGTGGCGAGAATATATACAAAAGGATTTTGATTTTAGTAAGGAGCAAGAGGTGGATCAGGTGATGGGAGCGGCCTTTTTGATTAATAATTCCACTTGGCGGAAACTAGGCCGGCTTGATGACAAGTTTTATTTGTGGTTTGAAGAGGTTGATTATTGCGAGCGGGTGAAAACGGCTGGAGGACAGATTTGGTATGTACCACAGGCGGAGGTGATTCACTTTGGCGCGGCTAGCTTTGATCAGTTGGTAGGCTGGGCTAAGACGGGTCCGTTTTTAAAGAGCAGCTTGAGATACGCCCGAAAGCATTTGGGAGTGGGGGCTTGGCTAGCTTTACTAGGGTTAACACCAATTAGCTTGTTGTTAGTTGGTCCGGCTATGATATGGCATATATGGAAGCGAAAAAACAATCAGGTAAGATTGACTTGAGTCTGGAATTTTCTGACCAGTGGGCGTGGGGGTTGATTTTGACGCTGGTTACCGCGGTGGTGTCTTTGCTGGTTAGTTTTCAAGCAGCGGCGTTTTTGTTGTTATTTTTTATAGTCGCTTGGTGGGTGTGGGAGCGAGAAGAAGCTGGGTTTCTTTTATTACTGATACTGCTGCCGATTTTGCCGATGTTAAAAATCGCGCAGACTATTGGGACTTTCACATTGGTAAAAGACGTAATTATTTTTACGCTGTTGTTTAAACTGGTGTTGGTGCCGCTGGCTAGAAAGTCTTTGGCTTATCGACCAAATATATTACTGGCGCCGTTAATAGCTTTGTTGGCTTGGATGGCTATAGTTTTGGCGCGAGCTGATTCTTTCTTGTTAGGAATTTTAAGAGCGAGAGACGTTGGTTTGTATATTTTATTATATCTGGCTGTTTTGTGGTTGGGACCCTCTTGGCAGAAACAGAAAGAGCGTTTGAAATGGTTGGTGGGGATAGTGTTGGCGACACTGGCCCTGGGAGTTTATCAGTGGTTTTACGCGGTGGACAGCGCGGTACTGCGGTTTGATCCGGCGCGGGAGATTTGGATTCCAAGATTGTCTAGTGTTTTGGCGCACCCGAGCATATTTGGACAGTGGCTGATTTCTGCCAGTGTTTTGTGCCTAGCTTTATTGTTGGTGCCAGCGTCACAGAAGTATAGATGGTGGTTTGGCGGTTTGTTTTTGGTGATAATGCCGTTTGTGTTTTTGACATATTCACGAGCGGTGTGGATAGGTTTGGCGGTAGCGATGGGAGTAGTGGGAATAGCTTGGGTGATAAAGCGAGCTATGACTTTTGGTTTGAAATTAAATGGGAAATGGATCGGGACATTGGCTTTGGCTGGAGCGTTGGGAGTGGCGGGATTGTTTGCCGTAGCTAACTTAACGCCAGCCGGGGGATTGCTTAGATCAGCTTTTGATCCGACTTATGGCAGCAACGAGGAGCGGTTAGAGTTTTTAGCGCGGTTGATTTCGCCGCTGTCTAATGGTGAAGCGGTGATTGGCCGTGGCTTGGGAGATGTTTTGGAGCAAAATTTTCGCGAAGTGGATTTGACGACAGCAGAGTTAGCGGCGGGAGACGCCCGGGCGGTGCAGCTGACCAAGAATAAAACCTTGGTTGATAATCAATATCTAAAAACTTTTATAGAAATGGGCGTGGTGGGACTAGTGATTTATGGCTGGTTGTATTGGCGCTTGGGCCAGGGGGCCTGGCGTCTGATTAAGGCTAGAGACGAGAGAGTCCAGGCGGTTGGCTTGATGGCGATCGGTTTTTTGGCAGCCTTTTTAACGCAAGGATTTTTTATTGATATTTGGGATATTTTTCCAACCAACGCTTTATTTTGGGTAGTGGCGGCGTTGGTGTCGGTTTATAATCGACCGGAGATCAAAAACCACGTTTGAGACGACGATAGGTGTCGACTAGCCAGAGTCGAGCATAGCGCCAGGTGATTGGCAGGTCTTGGGCGTGCAGATAATTTAGAGCTTGTCCGCCAAAACCCTTTTTAAAAACGGTAATGCCGGCAAAAGGATGGTTGGTTTGATCATCAGGAGCAATGCCCCAAAAGTTGTATTGAACACAGTTACGCTCTTTGGCGGTTAGCATGGCTTGCCATTGGACTAGGTGCGAAGCGGGCAGACGACTGGGCATTTTTAAAGAGGCGCCATGGTAGTAAAAAGCGGTTGCGCCAAATTTTAAGACGATGGCGGCAGCGACATCTTGATTTTTATAGCGAGCAAAGATGGCGTAGGAGTCTAATTGTTTTAGTTGATCGAGAATGAGAGAGCGAGACCAGAGGACAAAGTCATGACGGTGGCCGGTTTTTTGGTAGAGGGGCCAGAAACGGGTGATAATTTGATCGGGGTCAGTTAGGGCGGCTACGTTAAGATCGGGATCTTTAAGGGCCTTGTTAATAGCGTGGCGGGTGGTTTTGCGCATGTTGGAGAGAAGAACGTCGGCTGGTTGTGAAATATCCTTGAGCCAAGTGAGTTCAGCGTGCATATGCAGTGGAGCGGGATGAAAGCCTAATTCTTGGAAAAGTTGGCGGGTTTGGGGGGTGTCGAGCAGGAGGGGCGCGATACGGATAGCAACGGCTTTATCTGGCTGGGCGATTTTTTTGAGATGATTTACTAATGGGGGAAGGTATTTTCGCGGTGATAAGTTTTGGGAAAAAATGGGGCCATGGGGGATTAATAAGAATACGCCACGACGAGCCTGGACGGTGATGGTAAGCGCGCAGCCGATTTGCTGGCCGGATGCAAAAATGCCGAGATAGCGGACGGTTTCCCCGGAAGTTTTTTGAACTTGCCCCCAGGCCCAGCTTTGCAAGAAGGTATTGGGTTGGAGTGAGGTGAGAAAATGATCCCAGGTAGATTGATCCGTGATTTCTTTGACGTCTATCATGTGTTTTGGTTTATGAGATCGGCCAGGCGGCTGGCGTCGGATAAACTGGCGTGGATATGGGTGGGAAGATTGATAATTTTTTTAGCGACAGATTCAGCGATAGGACAAGAGCCGGGTTGATAATAAAATTTATCAAGCTGGCAGTCGGCCGGTAGCAAGGGGGAGTTATACCAGTCACCGAGAATAATGTGGTGACGCTTGGCGGCGGCATAAAGTTTTTTGGGGTCTTTAACTTGAATTGGGAAGCGCAACCAGTTGGGGTTAGCGTGAGCGGGAACGAGTGGAGTTTTTACGGCTGGGTTGTTTTTAAATTTATTTATGTATTGCCGGGCAATAACTTGGCGGTGTTGAGTGAAATTATCTAGTTGATCTAGCTGTTGCAAAAGCAACTGGGCGAGAGCGGGGGAATAGCGCCAGTTGAGATGATCGGGTTTTTGGCCGGCGCGCTCGCCGGGAGCATAGGCTTTGCTTAACAGGCCAGTTTTTTGAGCCATCACTAGAAGGGCCTGACCGTATTTTAAGAAAAAGTAAGTGGGAACTATTAGGCGCGTGAAGATGGGGTGGAGCAGCTGTTGTCTGACCCAGTTGGCTGGCGGATAAGATAGTGAATTTTGGCGAGAGCGCAGTTTTTCCATGATGCCTGGATCTTGGCTGGTGGCGGCACCACCAAAAATAGAAGAAATTGTTTTGTCGCGGCCAAAGCTGAAAATAGCACTATGGCCGAAGGTGCCGATAGGCTGGTTATTGAACGTGGCGCCTAGGCTTAGAGCGCAGTCTTCAATCAAGATCAAGTTTTTTTCAGCGCAGAGAGCTTTAAGCTGGGCCAGTGGGCCGGGAATACCGAAAGCGTGTTGGACAATAATGGCTTTAGTTTTTGGAGTTACGCGCTGCTCAACTCTGGCTATATCTAAGTTGTAGTTATCGGGATTTATGTCGGCATAAACCGGTTTAGCGCCAGCCCAGATAATACTGGCGGGGACAGCGATGCAGGTGAAGGCTTGAATGATAACTTCGTCGCCTAAGCCAATATTGTGCGCTTGTAAGAGATGATAAAGGGCCTGACGGCCGGAAGTGGTGGCAATGACCGGTTGATTGAGGCGAGTTGTTAGTTTTTCTTCGGCAGCTTGAATAAAAGATGGGTTTATCCAAGTAGAGCGCGAGAATAAAACACGCCAAGCCAAATAGGTGTCGCGGCTTTGCGTGTTGGGCGAAAGAGATATGAGAAGAGGTTTAGTCATTGGTAAAAGACAGGCGTACCACATCTTGTAGGCGGCCTTCAAGAAGAACGACTGTTTGATTGGAAAGGTTTTGGGAAGCGGCGCGGGCGAGCTCTTGGGGGTTAGTAATGACGATTGGATTGGCCTGGTAGCCACTACTCTTAAGTCCGGTTTGAATATCTTTTAGATAGTCGGTTTCGGTGAGGAATATTTTGGCCCGGGTTTGGCCTAAAGCTTGGCCAATTTTTTCGTGGGCGGCGGGGGCGGCGGAACCAAGTTCAAGCAAGGGTTTTAAAACAACGCGCTGATCGACAGGCGGGAAAGTTTTTAGGTGATTGATGGCGGCGAGGGCTCCAGCTTCATTGGCGGAATAACTGTCGTCGATGATAGTAGAGCGATTGCGACCAGGTTTTATCTCCATGGTATGAGGAAAGGCTTTTAAATTTTGGACGCGAGAAAATATTGTTGAAGATTCAAGCCCGAGAGCGTAAGCGCAGGCGGCAGCCGCCAGGGCACAGGACAAGGAACCAGCGCCAGCTAAGGGGATACTGACAGCTTGCTGGTCTGAAAACAAATGGAGGGTGCAGGTAAGACTGGTAGGTTTGACAATAATGTCGCTGGCATAGATGTCGGCTGGTTTTTGGGTGGAATAAGTAATGGTTTTATTTTTGGTTTTTTGTTTGCTAAGCAGTGGACTGTCGGCATTGAGGATAGCGATGCCGTCGGGTGGAAGAGCTTTGATGAGTTCCCATTTAGTTTTGAGTATGCTGGCTTGAGAGCCAAATAATTCTAGGTGTTGGTTACCAATGGCGGTAATAACGGCGATTTGGGGCTGGATGATGGCGGCGATTTCGGCCACTTCGCCAATGGTATAGGCGCCAGCCTCGGCGATATAGATTTTTGTTTTTTTGTTTAAGCTTTTTAAAACATCTTGGGCGACACCCAGACGCGAATTGTGATGATCGGGGGTGCCAATGGCCTGGGGAATAAGCTGAAGAGCAAAGTGCTTGGTAGAGGTTTTGCCATAACTGCCGGTGATACCGACGACTTTAAGATCGGGAAATTTTCGGCGGTGAGTAGCAGCTTGGGTAAAGATTTGCCGCTTACGGATGTCGGCTGGGATGTTGACAGCTATGACCGAGATAGCAACCAGTAGCGGCAAAGACCAGAGCAGCGTCGCCCAGCGTAAAGTTATGAGATGAAAGGAGGTAAAGAAAATGAGAAAATTGAGAATGATCAAGGCGCTGGCGACAGCAATGATGAGCTGGGCTTTGGTGGTGAACTTAGGCCGGAAGAGACCGCGCTTCTTAAGACGATAAAAGTGATAAGCAGTGAGAGCTATGATAACAAGCCAGGCAAAAAGGCGACTAATGTTTAAACTTTGTTCAAAGAAGAAAAATAGCCAGGCGGCGAAGATTAAGCTGCCCAGCCCCAGACCCCAGGCTAGGCTCAAGCGTTGGCCGGTAGGGCTATTGAGCCAAGACAGGAGACGATCGAGGCGGTATTCTTTGCGCTGCCAAAGTTCTGTTTGCGAAAGGAGGATGAAGATAACGAGACCGGCACTAATAAGACTAGCTATGGGGGTAGGGTTGATCATGTACTGTTAGGGTATACTTAAGAGTCTAATGAGGCCAAAGGTAACAATACAAATTGTGGGCTGGAATAGCGCTAAAACACTGCCGATGGCGATTGAAGGCCTGAAGAATATTGGGCCAGAGCAGGCGGTTATTAGATATTTTGATAATGACTCTAGTGATGATTCGGTTAAAATAATTCGGGAAGAATTGCCGCAAGCGGAAGTTATTGAGCTGAAAGAGAACGTTGGTTTCGCTAGAGCGCATAATAGGGGATTTAAGAAGTGTGAGACTGAATTTGTTTTGACGCATGATCCGGACTTGAGTTTGAAGCGGAAGGGGTTGATGAAATTGTTGGGAATTATGGAGGAAGATAAGAAGATTGGCGCTATACAAGGTAAGCTTTCGCGATTGGATGGCCGGGTTGATTCGGCGGGAATTATAAAGACGCTGGCTTTGAATGGCCGGGAAAGAGGCGCGAGTGAGACGGATGAAGGTTTATATGATAAGCGAGAGAGGGTTTGGGCGGTAACGGGGGCGTGTGGGCTGTATCGGATGGCGGCTTTAGGAAAGGTTGGGTTTTTTGACGATGATTTTTTTGCCTATAAAGAAGATGTTGATTTGGGTTGGCGATTAAATAAGGCTGGCTGGAAAGTTTTATATGAACCGGTAGTGGTTGGAACACACGCCAGAACATTGGGTAAACGGGGAGTGGCGGGTTGGGGATTGGATCCGCGGGTGGTGGGGGAGAGACTTAGGTCGCCTAGAACAAGATATTCTTTTAGAAATTGGATTTGGATGATTTGGAAAAATGCCAGTTGGGCGGAAATGCTAAAACATGAAGTTTTTATTGATTTAAGATTGCTGGTTTTTTTGGGATTGTCGCTAACTTATCCGCCATTTTTTAAAGTCTGGGCGGAGACCATTAGAGGATTGCCAAAAATGGCGCGAAAACGTATGGTCAGGGGCACATGATCTTGTCAATTATTATTGTTAATTATAACACCGGCGCTTTAACGAAGGCGTTGATTGAGTCTTTATTGGAACAAGAGTTGCCGAAAAAGACGGAAATAATCGTGGTGGATAATGATTCGCGAGATGAAAGTGTGCCATTTTTAAAAAGTGACTTTCCGGAAATTAAAGTGATCGCTAACAAGAAAAATGTTGGGTTGGCGGCGGGCGTGAACCAAGGAATCGCCGCGGCGATGGGCAAGTATTTGCTCATTCTTAACCCGGACATGGTCGCTTTGCCGGGAGCGGTTAAGACACTGGTAGAATTTATGGACAGGAACGACCGAGCGGGGATTGCTGGTGGCAAATTGCTGTATCCGAATGGGCGAGCGCAAGATTCAAGCTATAGGTTTTACAAGCCGATGACGATTGTTTATCGCCGGACTTTCTTGGGTAAGACAAAGGCCGGGCAGAGAGAGATAGCGCGGTTTTTGCGGAAGGATTTAGATAAAAGCCAAGAAAGTGACGTTGATTGGTTGATGGGAGCCTGTTTAATTACCCGACGGGAGATGGTAGAGGAAATTGGGGGGATGGACGACAGATATTTCTTGTATTTTGAGGATGTTGATTGGTGCCGGCGGGCTTGGGCGGCTGATTGGCGGGTAGTTTATGTGCCGCAGGCGGTCTTTTCGCATTATCATCAGCGCAGTAGCGAGCAGTCGTCGCTATTGTCTTGGCTGACTAACCGAGCGGTGCGGCATCATATTTTGTCGGCACTGAAATACTTTTGGAAGTTTAGATGAGTTTTTTGCTTTATATCGCTATGGCGGCGAGTTGCTTGGTGGTGGGGCCAAGCAAGGTTGATTGTTTGTGGCCGGCGGGAGGCGAAGAAATAGTAGTGGAGAAGTCGAAACCGACCAGAGTGGGCGAAGCGGTGGATGTATTATTGACGGCGCAGGCGGCGTTGGCGTGGGATTGGGAGACAGGCGAAGTACTTTATGAAAAAGAGGCGAACACTAGAAGACCAGTGGCCTCGCTGGTCAAGCTGTTGACGGTGTTGACGGCGGGTACCAAGATAGGGCCCGGTGATTTAGTTTTAATAACAAAAGAGGCCATAAACACGCAACGACTAGGGGCTCATGTGAAGTTGCCTTTGAATGAGCAGGTGCGAGGAGATCAGTTGTACAAGGCAGCCTTAGTGGCATCAGCTAATGACGCGGCGGTGGCGCTAGGGGTGGCGACTAGTGGGTCGGAGGAAAAGTTTGTGGAAGAAGCTAACGCGATGGCGATGAGCTTGGGAGTGGAAGATACAAAAATTGCTAACGCGACTGGCTTGTCCGGTGGGGAACAGTATTCAACGGCGGCTGATGTTAGATCTTTACTGGCAAAAGTATATGAAGATGATTTGTTGCGACCGTACATGTCGGCTGAAGGCGGAGTGTTAATAACAGAGCAGGGGTCGAGAAGAGCCTATGAAAGCACGAACCACTTGCTGGGAACATACTTGCCGATTTTAGCGGGCAAAACTGGCTATACCGTGGAAGCGGGGGAGAATTTGGCGGTTTTGACACACGGGCCGGAAGGACGAGTGCTTGGAGTAATTGTGCTTGGAAGCAATGACAGGTTTCAGGATGTTAAAGTCCTAGCTGAATGGATAGATCGGAATTATACTTGGGAATAGATTATGTTGCGGTTTTCGGATCCAATTTTGGTAGTAAATGTTTTACGGGTGATTGGAATGGGGATGTTAACGTTTGTGGTAGCTTTTGGGTTGACACCTATTTTGACGCATTATTTGTATAAATATAATTTTGGTAAAAATATTCGAAACACGGGCAAGACGCCGATTTATTCAAAGTTGCACGCTAAGAAGGCGGGGACACCGGTGGGAGGGGGGATTGTTATTTGGGGAGCAGTGTTTTTGTTGGCCATATTCTTTTGGTTGTTGTCAGTAATTTTCCCGTCTAATTTTACTGGCTATCTGAACTTTTTAACCCGGCCGCAAACTTTGTTGCCGTTGGGGGCTTTAGTGGCAAGCGCGGTG
>Ga0326597_10014562_pt1 | contig 10307 bp, 7 predicted proteins | sample RVTome_12_FD_203789 | JGI IMG/M metagenome (GOLD analysis project Ga0326597, IMG submission 203789) | Soil microbial communities from uranium-contaminated site in the Upper Colorado River Basin, Wyoming, United States - RVT100D185 | ecosystem: Environmental > Terrestrial > Soil > Contaminated >...
AAAAAGTAAAAACGACATTCACAAATGTTGAGGTGGGTGTTGGAAATGCGCCCGAGCAGATTGAGGAGACGATCGTCATTGACCTCGAGGGGCAAAACCCGGAAATCGAGACGATCGCGGAAAAATTAGGGGCAGTGGTTGGAACAGAGGTTCCGGATGGAATCGAGATCGATCCTCATTACATGGTGCTTGTCATCGTCGGAACAAATTATGACCCAAATGAATCTCTATAAAAAGTGGAAGAGTTATTTTATCGGACTGCTTGCCGGATTGGTTTTGTTTGCGCCGGTTTTTGTGTTCGCGGTAAATGATGTGACACTTGGTCCGGATGCGGAATTCGAGGTAGAGACCATTGACACGGCAACGCTTATTACCGGAGACATGGATGGGACGGTCACGGAGATTCGGGTAGAGACGAACTTTATCGATGTGGAACTGGATGCCGGATCTTCTGCGACATTTACCGTGCCAAGCGGGTATTTTATTGAAGTGGACAAGCAATCCGGAACGGACAGCTATTCGTTAAATCCAACATGCATTCAACAGACGGTTACCATGAGCGCAACCGATAATGTTGTTCTTCGAATAGAAGTTGACGAGACGGCTCCACCCTGCGCTGGCGGAGGCGGCGGTGGTGGTGGCGGAGGCGGCGGCGGAGGAGGAGGCGGTTGCCCAGGGATTACCGACCAAAGCATCATGATCAACAATGGCGCTAATTCCACGGATTCTCGAGACGTATTGCTCACCATTACTTCAACAGGAGCAACACAAATGCAAATCAGCGAAGATCCTCTTTTTTCCATTGCTGTTTGGCAAACAATCGATACACTTAAAACGTTCACACTAAGCGAAGGAGCAGAAGAAAAGGTCGTCTATATTCGTTTCCGCAACGGTTGTCGAACGACCGGGGCCATTCAGGACAATATTTTCTACAGTCCAAGTGGAGAGGAACCTCCACCACCTCCACCGCCAACGGATGAACCTCCCGGTCCAACGGAATGTTTCATTGACTGTGCGCGCGTCGGATATGAGTTGTATATTGTGAATCCCGACGGGACGGTCAGAAGCTCGAATGATCCAACCTATACCCGCACCCTCGACTTGGGGAATGGGCGGCTATTGATCGCATTTGAAGATAGCGGATCAGATTTCGATTACAACGACGTCACATTTGAAATTCAAAAAAACAATTGCCGAGCGGTAACGGTTGAAGGAGTTGGTTTGGATGCCGGTTGGCACCATCAAGTCGGCATTAAACTCTTCGCCGATGGGCTCGAGCGCGCGGACGTCCTTCTTTGGAACGACTCACACGAGTCAATCGGTCAGGTTCGCTCCTTCGATGTCGCTGATTATCCGGCCATGTGCATGGTGGCGCCAACCACACCACCACCTGTTCCGCCGGGTGTAACCATCACTTCCGGAGACCTTATCAAAGCTTCCCGAGATACCGTCTATTACTACGCACACGACGGAAAGCGCCACGCCTTCCCGAACGAAAAAACCTACTTCACCTGGTACGACAATTTTGATTCAGTGAAAACGGTCAGTGATGAGTTTTTGGCAACCATTTCCCTTGGAACCAACGTGACGTATCGTCCGGGGTTCCTTATGGTAAAGATCATCTCTGATCCAAAAGTGTATGCCATCGATTTCAGGCAACGGCTCCGTTGGGTTGAATCAGAGCAGATCGCGGAGGCTCTCTACGGCCCGGCATGGAATCGGTTCATTGACGACATTCCAAACGTCTTTTTCCAGGACTACACGCTCGGGACATCGATCATGACGCCAAACGAATTTAACCCTGATGAAGCGTGGAGACTTGGGTCGACGATCTCAATTGTTCTTGGTCTTGAACCGGCAAACGGTACAACCATTACCAAGCCGACAACCTTGCCGGGCGGTTGTGTTGCCCGACTGGAGTTTACGACATTTATGACACGTGACAGTGCCAGTGATGAGGTGCGGGCTTTGCAGGAGCTTTTGCAGTGTCTTGGATTCTTCCCCGCAAATGTCGCCCCGAACGGATACTTTGGACCGACGACCGAGCAGTCCGTTCGCGAGTTTCAATCGGCACACGGCATTGAATCAACCGGATACGTTGGACCATCAACACGTAGTGCGTTGAACCGATATTAATATTTTCTTCCCGTATGAATTGTGTTAGAGTATGCGCGTTAAACGGGTTGTGAGAATCAAAAATGTGAAACCATCACCCAAAGAAGAGAACGTACGTACCATTGTGCACAAGGGGAATTCATCCCTCCTGCTTTTTGGAGCGATCTTTATTGGGATCGCTCTTTTCTTCGCGTACTTCATCGGCACGATAAACCTCTCTCACGCGGAAAAGTTCTTTGTTCAATCGGCATACGGTGAGTCGTATAATTCGCAAAGTGTATCGGCTGAATTCAGGCGAGAGCCTGTGCAAGGAGATTTGCTCATTGCCGTGCTTGCAAGTGATTCACAAGTTGTGGCTCCAGCTCCTGTTGGTTGGATGCGCGTGGAAAACTCAAACGGAAATCCATCCCAATCGATGTATTATAAGTATGCGGGCGGGAACGAACCGAAGGAAGTTTCTCTGCACGGCGCGTCTGTACGAGGAGATTTTGGTTTGCACATCTATGAGTATCGTGGAATCGTCCCGTTGAGCGCTCCGGTTATGCATCTGGAGGAATCGGGATTTGGAACCACTGCCGCGATCGGAGAAGGGGTGGCGCTGAAAGAAAGTGGTTTCATGTTTGCAGCAACTACGGCGCGCGGCAGGTTAAATATTTACGACTGGGATCCAAAGGAGTTTTCTTCGCGCAATAATTTTGAAACCAAGGGTTCTCGGGCTGTTTCTGTTGTCGGAGGAGATGTTACGATTCCTGCAAACTCAGACGGAAATTGGCTTGAAATGACCTTTGCAAAACGATCCGACTGGACAATGGACGCACTGATTTTTCGGATTAACAACGATCTCTCCCTCGCACAGTCGGCAGAGGAATATGCGTCAAACGTAGAAATTTCGACGCAGGTAAACGCACGCAACCCAAACGAAGGTGATCAGATTGAATACACCGTTCAAGTAACAAATACAGACGACGCAGCCATTCATAACGTCGACGTTCTTTTGCCTCTCCCGAAGGCTGTGCGACTTCAATCCGCATCGTTTACCCACGGCACCTATTTTCCCGTGGTTGGCCTTTGGAACATCGACACCCTTGAGCCTGGAGAAGTTGCCAGTCTGAGTTTCCAAGCCATTGTACAGCCTCTCACCGCAAACACATCCTTTTTGTTCCGAAGCACGGTTACCTATTTTGACGAAATGGACTTGACCAAGGATCCGGCATGGGATGCGGTGATTCTTGACGTTACGGGGAAGGTGCGTCTTCAAGCGGACTCTCTTGAAAAAGATTGTCCTGTTATCGGAAGTCCAACGGTGAAGATAAACGGTGGGGCGGAACTTGCCGGCGACGATCAAGCCACGCTCGCCATTTCCGGAAGCAATGCCACCTATGCGCTTTTGAACGAAACGCCCGACTTTATCAATGCAAGATATGCTTCGCTCGGGACAAATCAGCCCTATGTGCTCACAGACGAGGAGCAGCAAACCGCGTACGTTTGGCTGATGAGCACGTGCGATCGTGCTCCGATTGTCGAGGATTCGATTTTGATTGACTTAACAGCGACGGTGGAGGATGAAGAAACAGGTGAAGAGGAGGAATCTGCGGAGGAAACCGATTCGCCAGCCGAAGAGGAAGAAGAGAGTGAAGCCGAAGAGGTCGTCGAAAGTGTTCCGGAGGAAGAGCAAGAAGAGATTCAGGTTTCTGAAGGGACAGAAGAAACCGAGGAAGAAGAAATTCTTTCTGCGTGTGCGCCATCCAGTCCTATTTCGCAATATCTGTATATCGGACTTGAGGGAGGACAGGTTGCGAGCATGCAGAGTGCGCTGATTTGCTACGGGTTTTACTCGGGCGCAGTTACGGGCATATTCGATCAAGCCTCGCAAACAGCCTTGAGCGGATTTCAATCTTCGCGAGGGCTTTCCCCGACAGGTGCGGCCGACCTTCTTACTCGAGAAGCATTAAATGGATTTTAATGTTGACAAGATTTCAGAAATCCAGTATCTTTCCGGCTACGAAGTGACAAGCTCCTCCTTCGTTTCCTTCACGCAAACTCCAGATGTTCTAAATTTGATGCAGTTTTTACGAAGAGCGCGGAGCGCAGAAAGTCGACCTCATTGGTCGACGTTGAGCACCACAGCGATGAGTGAAAAATGCGCAAATTTAGGACATCTAGGGCCCTTAGCTCATTTGGTAGAGCACCTGCTTTGCAAGCAGGGGGTGGCCGGTTCGAGCCCGGCAGGGTCCACCAAAAACTCCTCTCGTAAGAGAGGAGTTTTTGTATTCTTCTTTATACGTCTTCCGACAGACGGCACTCTTCCATATTGTGCTGTTCGATCTGTAGCCGCTCTTGTGAAAGTTCATACGGACTGAAACCTCCATAGGCGTCGTCCATATTCAACAGAACCAATTCCGCTTCACCCTGAGGAATCCAGACAGAGTCGCAAGGTCCGAGTTCTTGATCAAGAGGACTTATGAGCAGAATGAGGTTGCGTCCTTCTTTTCCGAGCACATGAATCGTGCGCAGTGGCTCCCCTTCGTCTGCCTTGTAGGTTACTTTGTAGACTCTCCACCAGCGATTGGAATTCACATTGTATCGGTAAACGCCGACAAAGTTTTCATCTTGTCTCTGGTTATATGTACTTGTGGCGAAATAACGAATATCCATTTCCGTCTCATCTGTCACAACGCCATACACGATTCTTTCGGATGTTGGCCCGGAAGTTGGCTTGCCTTGCGTTGCGTTTATCACGTCTTCCGCTTCGTCCACGTCGTTGAAGTTATCAGGAGTTTCAAAGTCAGTGATAAGCGGTGGGGGCAGCACTTCTTCTTCAGCGGTTTCAACTTGTTGCCCGTCATCCGTTCGGGTCGGCACGTCTTTAGGTTCGCGCTGAGTTGCAAATTGGGCAACGATGAGGATACCTAAGATGACAAGGATGGCAGCGATAATCGTGGTCGTCTGTTTGTTTTTGGGTCCTCCATTTCGATCAGAAGAATGATCCATAGCGGTGCATTACTTTTTAGGTTTCACGGCATTTGGCGGTTTTTTTCCGTCCAAAAAAGCGAGAATATTCTCTGCCGCCGTGCGCGACATCGCTTGGCGCGTTCTAATGGTGGCAGATGCGGTGTGTGGCGTCAAGACGACGTTTTCCATGTTTCGGAGCGCGAGATTGTCCTTGGGGTCGCAGTCGATGAGGGGCTCACATTCGTAGACGTCGAGTCCGGCGCCGGCGATTTCACCGTTTTTGAGAGCTTTGAGGAGCGCCTTTTCATGCACGATCGCCCCACGGGACGTGTTGATGAGAAACGCCGTTTTCTTCATCGCCTTTAATTCTTTTGTACTGATCAAATGCTTCGTCGACGGAAGAAGCGGGACATGCAAAGAAACAATATCGGCTTCTTTGAGCAATTGCATTTTTGATCGGTACGTGGCGTCTGTTCCTTTTTCCAGTTTTGGATCTTTCTTGATGTCGTTGTACAAGATTTTTACCCCGAAGCCGTCGTGAAGCCGCTGAACAACGCCGCTGCCGATGTTTCCTGTCCCGATAATCCCGACTTTTTTCCCAATGAGATCGGTTCCGAGCATGAGTTTTGGCCCCCAGGATTTGTATTTTCCAGCTCGTGTGTACCGATCACCTTCAGCGATGCGATGCAGAAGCGCGAAGATGAGCGCAATGGTGTGTTCGGCAACAGAATCAACAATCTCCGGCCCAGGCGCGTTCGTCACGGCAATTCCGCGCTTGGCTGCTTCTTTGAGATCAACATTATCAAATCCAACCGCATAATTTGCGACCATTTTAAGCTGATCGCCAGCCGCGTCAAACACTTCTTTGTCCATTTTTTCCGTGAGGATGGAAAGGATGATATCTTTCCCTTTGACGCGCTTCAAAAGTTCTCGGCGCGGGATCTTTTGATCTTTTTCGTAAACTTCCAATGTAATGCGTTTGTCTTTTTTGAGCAGATTGAGTCCCTCGTCAGGAATATCGCGGGTGATGAAAACTTTTGTGGTCATAGGGTTTATGAAAGAGGTTTAATCGGAATCGTTTTCACTTGTTTGGCTGTGGGAAATTTTTTCAAAATACCTTCTTTAGCTCCGAAACTTTGGATCACGCTCTCTGCGTTCAAGGTTGCGACGGCGAGGGCGTAGGCGAGGTCGTCTTTTTTTGCGAGGGCTGAAACGAAACCCGAGCCGAATGCATCGCCCGCGCCTGTGCGTGAAATTGCTTTTGCGCCTGTGGTGCCGCTCCAAATTGTTTGTCCATCGCGGTGAGCCTGCGCGCCTTTTGTGCCGTCTGTGATGATGATCACGTTTCCCGGGCGCGACAATTTTTTGAAAATGCCTTTTACGGTTTTTTGCTTCGTGAGCTTTTCCGCTTCCTCGCGGTTCATGTTCAAAACCGAGACGTGATCGAGCACATCGTCGAATGCAGAATATCCCTTTGCAATCTCTTTTCCGCCCGGGTTCCAGGCAACTTTCGCTTCGCACTTGCCTGCATGGCGGACAATGCATTTCGACAAATCCATATTTCCGCCGAGCGACGTCAGATAAAACCACTTCGCCTCGCAGGATTTGAGCGGCACGTCTTTCGCTTCAAATTCCGCTGAGACGCCGCGGTACACAAGCACGGTGCGCTCGCCGCTTGGTGCCGTGAGCAATGTGGAATACCCGGTTTCGCCGCCTTTCACGCTTCGGACAAGTTTTGTGTCGATGCCCGCGTCCGCGAGTTCCTCAAGCACGCTTTTTCCCACGCGGTCGTCCCCGACGCGGCATACCACAGCCGCGCGGTATCCAAGATTTGAAAACGTCGCGGCGGCATTTGTCGCACCTCCGCCCGTGGTCGAGACGAATGTGTCTACATCGATCTTTGTTCCAAACGCAACGCACTCGCCGACACCAGTCGAAAACTTTGAAGACTTCACGAGTTTGATTTCTTTTGAAACGAGGAAGACATCCCGGACAGCCGCCCCAATTGTGATGACATCGTACATATTATGCTTTTCCGCTACATCCAAGCATAGCGTTATCTCACCTCTGTCTTAAAACTTGGACGCGCCTTTAATTTCTTTTTGATTTCACTACTCGAGAGCAGGCCTTTTTGCGGGCCAACATGCGCAACGACAGACATGGAATTTACCGATCCCCAGCGCAAGCCTTCCTGCGGTTTATTTCCTTCCATAAGCGCGGCCATGAATCCGGTCGCAAACCCATCGCCCGCACCCGTCGCTTCTTTGGCTTTTCCAGGAAAAATAGGACAAAAGCGCAGCTCTTCTCCGTCAAAACTATACGCGCCGTTTTTTCCGTCCGTGATGACGACAATGCTCGGGCCCATCTTAAAAAGTGTGGTCGCGAGGTGGCGCACATCCATGATTTTTTCTTTTGCAACAGCCTGAGCTTCCTCGCGGTTCAAAAACAAGACGTGAGTTTGCTTGAAAACGTCATAGAGAAATTTCTTCTTCTCTTCGATTTGGATGCTTCCTGGATTGATCCCGAGTTTCATGCCGTTGTCGCGTACGCGTGCTCCAATGCTTCTATACACCCGCTCATATCCGCCGCCCATTTCAGACAAATACAGCCACTTTGTTTTGGGTAACGTTGCGGGTAATTTGTAACTGTGCTTGATGTGGCCGGTCAAAATGGTTTTTTCGCCCATGTAATTGAGCACCACCGAGTAAGTACTCTGTTCGCCTTTCACTGTTCCGACGAGCCTCGTGCTCACACCTTCTTTTTTTAAAACCTCAAACGCAAGCGGCCTGGTTGTGTCCTCGCCAAGCACAGAAAGAACCGCCGTTTTTTTTCCCATGCGCGCAAGCCCGACCGCGACGTTTGGTGCCGATCCGGCAATTTGTGAGTCGACGACCTTTACGTCGACTTTCGCGCCGTAATCGAGGCAGAGTTTGCACTCGGGCATTTTGAGTTCGCATTGAACGGAGGCGTCATCAAGCACAACAAAGGTGTCGAGCTTAATGTCGCCGATGGTGATCATGTCATACATAGTGTCTCCATCTTACCAGAAAATTGACGGGACTTCGATTCTTTGGGAAAATGAGGAAAATCTTAACAGTGTTTTTATGGCAGAGAGACCGATGCCGCCCGAAGCCCGCCGCGAAGCAGAAAAGCGCGGGAATTATTCCCTTGAAGCGAACGAGCAATTTTTAGGTTTTGAACGCGTGAACGTAACGGAATTCGATGAATCCCTGCCGTGGAAGCCGGCAAAGACGGTTGAGGTGATCCAGGCAGACGGCAGTAAAGTGGAGGACTTGGAAGCCAGTACACCATTTTTCACGTTCAAAGATGCAAATGGCAAAGAGATCGTGGTTTCGGCCGAGGCGGCCGGACACATTGACCAGCTGCACATAAAAGGCGAAGACGTTGGGAGCAAGTTTGACGAACCGAGCCTTGAGGCGTTGTTTCAGGACATGGCCGTCCAATTGCCAGAAGGACTTGCCGACCGACCCGGAATTTTCACACTCGATGTAGAAATGGGGAAGAATATGGGGATGGAAGGCATTGCGTCCACGGAAGAACTCGTAGCCTCCGGCCGGCTGTCGCAAGTGGATATCGACGCGGCACAGAGCGTCCGCGAGGAAGTCCAGCGTTTGAATCGCGAGGGAACGGAGGAGGAAAGACTTGCGTTTGCGGAGAAATACGCCGAGGAGCATCCGGACGCGGGAGTGCAGTTCACAGCCGCTCGGGAAGATAAAGTGCTCCTACCGACCGTGAAGGCGCCCAAGCAACCAACCACGAAATTATTCGTCATGATGGGGCCGAATCCTGCCGGCGATAAAAAGGCGCTGTACACGATCGCTCCCGGCCGCGATATGCCGCGCCATCCGGTTCCCGGCCAGTATACGGATCGCGAGGGGGCGTTCGACGAGGCTGGTTATCAGGAAGCGGAACAAAAATGGTTCGATACGGTGATGCTGACAGGAGAATAAAAAAATCCGGTCTGATCTGTATCCAAAAAGCGGACACGAAAGTGCCCTCTTTTTGATTCTGTTAAACTACCTTCCATATGATCAGAAGAATATTTACAAAAAAGCAGACCGAGGAGATGTTGAAGAACGAACGTGTCGTACTGTTCAAAGAGGTTTGTGATGTATATTAAGGACTCCAAACTGCTTGCCGTGAGGCTGTACGAACAAGGCTCACGTCTTCCGAGATATTCAGACAGGCGGGGTTTGATCTCGATCTCGTCAAGCCGGTGGTTGATCATTTGAACGATCAAAGAAGTTACTATACAATTTATTCATCAACATTTTAAGTAAAAGATGGTTATGAATCCAGAAACTCGACGAAACATGGAGGAGCCGCGTCCAGATGGGGATATGACTCCAGAAGATTTCGCCAACCTCTACAATTGTCAAAAAGAAGAGGTCGCAGATGGGTTATCGAGCGCAAATAAGAAAACCGTGGTCATAACCGGAGATGTTAAGTTTGGATCCGGAGAAGAGCTTGATGAGTTGCAAAGGTTAAAGGCTATTGATGGGGAGGTTGATATAAGTGGAGATGGCTTTCACCTAGGGCATGCATTAAAACTCATTGATCTTGGACATTCTGTAGATGTCATGCGGCAATTCGAAGATTTTGACTTTGACATGGATTCAGATTTCCAAAATAGAATAGCAGGATATTTGATCATTGGTGGAAATGCGTGGGTTGCAAATGCCTATTTAAAAAAGTTTAAGGATCTAAAACCAAAAACAACCGACAGGTTAATCCAGGCAGGTCAGGCAAGAGCCATCGCAAGAGAGATTGTTGCTGAAAATACAGGGAATATTTTCGAAAAACTGACTCAAGATCATGCATTTGCGTTGATTGATGCCGGGGAAGCAGATGCCGTTGCTGGGCATTTGAATCAGTTTGAGGAGATTGATCACAACAAAGTCGCTGTGAAATTGATTGAGTCAGAAAATACAGCTGTCTTAAGCCGGCACCTCTTAAAATTCAAAGGTCTTGACGCTGGCATTGCTTATCAGTTGGTAGAAGACGGACAAGGTCAGCAGGTAATGTATGTCAAAAAGCAAGGGGTCTTTGAGGATATTGATGATGGTGAGTTCTTCGATAAAATGATTAATTCGAATGAGCTTCGTAACATTTTGGCCGTCGTTAGGGAGCCGCAGTACTTTGAGATGGACGCAAACGAAATGGCGGGGAAAATTTTGGACTTGGAGGAGCAACATATGGGCGTTTTGCAATTTGTGCTT
>Ga0326597_10014563_pt1 | contig 10307 bp, 7 predicted proteins | sample RVTome_12_FD_203789 | JGI IMG/M metagenome (GOLD analysis project Ga0326597, IMG submission 203789) | Soil microbial communities from uranium-contaminated site in the Upper Colorado River Basin, Wyoming, United States - RVT100D185 | ecosystem: Environmental > Terrestrial > Soil > Contaminated >...
TCCTTCATAGAGTTGCTGGGCGACGCGCATGGTCCGCCCGGGAGCGAATCCCAACTCGGTCGATGCGGCCTGCTGAAGCGCGGCAGTCGTGAACGGCGCCGGCGGCTTCGAGCTTGTGCGTTTCTGCTGGATTTCCTTGACGCGAAACGCGGGGGCGCCGTCGGCCTGATAGCCGCCGATCAGCCGCGTCTTCTTGAGCCCCTTGCCGGAATACTCTTCCCACGGGCTTTCCTCGACGCGCTGCGTATTGAAGCCCACCAGCTCGGCGAGGCAACGTCCTTCCTCTACGCTCGTCGGCTTGATATCGCGGCCGTCGAGCTTGACCAGTTCCGCAAACAGACACCCGTGCTTCGATAACCATTCGTTCCGTTGCTTAATTGACGGTCCGGCGTCGGCGTCCTTGGCCCGCCCGAGGAAGGCCTCCCACGACTTGGCGTGCTCCTTCGCTCTGGAAAGTTGCGTCGCGAAGCAGCCGAATATGCGCCATGACTCCGCCGGCACAAATGCACGAATCTCCCGCTCGCGCTCGACGATCATTCGAACCGCGACCGACTGTACCCTTCCCGCGGAGAGCCCGCGCGCAAGCTTGGCTTGCAAGAGCGGGCTCAACTCGTAGCCCACGATCCGGTCGAGCAGCCGCCGGGCCTGCTGAGCATTCACTTTGTCCATGTCGATGACGTGTGGGTTGGCGAACGCCGCCTGGATCGCCGATTTCGTGATTTCATTGAAAACAACACGGTGAGTCTGTTTGGGATCGAGATCGAGCGCCGACATAAGGTGCCATGCGATCGCTTCACCTTCGCGGTCCAGGTCGGTCGCAAGATAGATTCGATGGGCCTTCGCGGCCGCCTTCTTGAGCGAGCTTACTACGCGCCGTTTTTCGGACAGGGTCTCGTAGACCGGCTGAAAGTTGTTGGAGACGTCGATGCCAAGCTCGTTTGTGGGGAGGTCGCGCACGTGTCCCATGCTCGCCAAGACGTTGTAGCCACCGCCCAAATAGCGATTTATGGTCTTGGCCTTGGCCGGAGATTCGACTATGACCAACGATTCGCCAGTTTCTCGCGATTTCTTTGCCACTTACTTTAATACTTTCAGTGAAAGTCGCGTTGCTAGTATCCGCCGCAGACTGGTCGTTAATATCGACCGTGACCGCTCGACTCTGCAACTGTGATTATAGCCCCCTGGGCAACATGGGTTGCGGGGTTTAGCAGTCTCGTTCGCCGATGTCAAATCAAACTTGCAGTATCGGCCGGTTTGTGCGATTATTCCGCCGCCCCCTGGCCAGAGCCAGGCGCCGGCACGTAGTCGCATTCCTTACTTATTAAATCGCAAGGGTTTACATAACAATGCTCAAGTTTTTTCGCAAATATAACAAGACACTCATCGCCGTCTTTATGACGCTCCTCATGATAGTGTTCGTCGGTGGAACAGCACTACAGGATCTTTTCACGCCTGAAACAAACATCGTAGTGGCGACGAGCAAATTCGGTGAGATTGACCGCAAGGCCCAGCGTCGTGCCAAGTTCACAACGGACATACTTTTGGCAATGGGGCTGAACTGGGAGCAGCCGGGCGGGACAACCGGCGAGCCGCTCGAGCTCGTGGACTGGATACTGCTAACGCGAGAGGCGGGTCATTTCCAGACGATTGCGACTGAAGCCGCTATTAGCTCGTGGGTCAAACAGGAACGCGACGCGCTCGACGTAATCGATGGAGTTGCGCGCCGCATCGGCACGAAGCGCGAACATGTGCTCGCCGCAGTCGGCGAGTATTTGTCGGTACAGCTCACGTCGCAGGCTTTGGCTGGTGCGTTAGCGCCGAGCACGGCCGCCATTCGCTCATTGGCGCGTGACACACTCAGCAAAGTTCAAGTCGCGGCGCTGGTCCTGCCCGCGGCCGCCTTCGCGGACGCGTATCTCGATTTTTCCGAGGATGAGTTGACCACTCAGTGGGAAGAACACCGCGACGTAAAGCCCGGCGACGGACTGAATTTCGGATACTACGTGGAGCCCGCTCTGAAGGTCCAATACGTCAAGATCGATCGCGACGCAATTGTGGACGACGTCCGCGTACCGAATCATGAGAAGCGCGCCCGGCGGTACTATGACCAAAACCGCGAGACGGACCGCGCGTTTGCGCGCGAAGCGAACGACACTGCCGGCGAAGCGGAAAGCAATGACGCCGAGGTCGATGAGGAAGGTGGTGCCGACGATGGACCGGCCGAGCGCCCGCCCTATTTGACCTGGGAAGAGGCCAAAGACACCGCCATGGAGATCGTACGCACGCAACATGCCGCCGAGGCGGCGGAGCGAATCGCAAGCTGGATTTGCAGCTACGACGCGCAGCACTGGCTCGACGTGTCGCGCAATCCCGACGGCTACAAGACCCCGCCCGAAGCGGTGGCGAACCCGGACTTTTATGAGAAGATGGTCGGACAAATCCCCAAGGCGATTTCTTACCCCGGCGCGGTCGCGATCAAGCGCGCCGGCCCGTTTTTCCAGAGCGATGCGGCCGCCCTCGACGACATCGGCGCGGCCACGCTGCGGACGGAACGGCGCGGCGAAGAGTCGTTCGGCACCGTGGCCTTTCGCAGCCAGCCGATAGTCGCCAAAGTGCCCACCGAAAGCGGGACGGACTTCACGGACTACTTGTCCATGTATCAGACGTGCCCGTTCCCACTTGTTGACTCCGACGGCAATCTCTACGTCTTTAGAGTCGACGACGTAGATCCCGGGCACGCGTCGCGCAGCCTCGATGAAGTACGCGATCGAGTTGTTACCGATGTGCGGCTCTTGCGCGGTTACGAGATCGCCCAGGCGTGGGGGGCCACGATTCGCGAGCAGGCGGCCGGCGGCAGTCTGGAGGAAACCGTCCAGGCCGATTCGGAGCTGACCGAGCTCCTGGAAACGGGGTCTGAGCAGGGCGCGGGGCTGTTCGAATCGACCTTCGTAACGCGCGTCGAACCGACGCTCGCGGCCTACGGCATCGATCTCAAAGCGGTCAATGCCGGGCCGAACATCGGCCGGGTGCCGGGCGAACTGGTGGAAAGCTGGTTCGAGCTGGAATACGCCGCGGACAAGATGGACGTTTATGAACTCCCGGATCGCGCACTGGTCCTGGTCGCCGAATGGATCGAAACACAGCCGCCGGACTTTGAACAGTTCGAACAAATAAGGGCGAACCTTGCTGAACAAATCGCCCGCAACCAGCGCCGCGTCGTCATGTCCGACTGGTTCGCTCCCGAGCACGTGCGCGCCCGCAACGCGTTTCGGCTCTTGGAGAATTGAATCTCTGAGCCAGGTGACCGGCACGTCCGCCGCGCGGACGGCCGCATGGTCTGCCGCGGGGTTGCGAACAACGGCGTGATGGCGGATCATACACCGAGCCGAGACTCGCTCCGCAGGTAGGCTGCGGAGCCGCGTTTCATGCCGGCTTGTATCGTTACGTGGGGTTCTTGAACAGAGAGGGCGCAACATGGCATCACAACAGTTGATCGACGGGCTCAATCACGCTTTGAATCGGGAAATCGGTACGTTCCTTCGCTATATGTTACAGGGGCCGCTGTCACCGGGGCCCAGTGGGAGTCCGTTCGCTCCATGTACCTGACGGAGATTCAGGACGAAGAACGCCCCGCCCTGGAAATGAAGAGGCTCCTCGGCTGAAGGGCCGGGGGTACACTATTCAGCAGATAGGTTAAGGGAATGCGACGATGACAAACTCGGCGGCGGCGTTCTTCGACCGGTGGCAGACGGACCAGGAACGCGTGAAGGAGTCTGCTCCTGACATCGCCCGCGGCTTCGGCGGGTTGTTTCAGGCACTTATGAAGGAGGGGGCCCTGAGCGTGCGTGAGAAAGAGCTCATCGCCCTGGGCATCGGCTTGTCCGTAAGGTGCGTGCCGTGCATCAACCTGCACGTGGAGAAGTGCCTGAAAGCCGGGGCGACGCGTGCGCAGATTATCGAGGCCGCGGGCGTGGCCGTGATGATGCAAGGCGGCCCGTCGTTCACGCACGTACCCGAGGTGATTCACGCACTCGATCACCTGGGCGCAAAAGCCTGAACGGCCGCGGCGCGGCGCACACGGCCCAAAATGAGTCGTTGTCGGCCCCGCCGCGATTCATCACGCGGAGCGTAAGCGCAGTGCCTTTGACGACGAGGCCGGGGGGAGTATCATGCAGGGAGGCCGTTTCGGGATTTCTACTTCGGCGCGTAAGGAGCGAATTTGCCGCCGCGAGACCGAGAGACGTTTGAGGCGGCAGAACTTGCCGTCGTTTTGAGCTACTATGATCTCGGTGTCATCGAATCACTGACGGAGTTTCCGCGCGGCTCACGGCGGAGCCCGAAAGTCGGAATCGTCTGCGACCGCGGTAAGTTCCTTTTGAAGCGCCGGGCGCCGCGGCGGTCTCATCCGGACCGAGTGCGGTTTTCACATCGGGTGCAGTTGCACTTGGCCAGCGTAGGATTTCCGGTCGCCCGCCTCGTAAGCACGCGCGACCGCCCACAAACCTACATAAACCTCAAGGACCGGATTTACGAGCTCTTCGAGTTCATCCCGGGCCAGCCGTATGAACGTACGGCGGAGGAGGCGCAGGATGCGGGCGAGGTGCTCGCTCGATTCCACGACGCCATGGACGCGTTTGACACTCCTGCTTCGCTGCCGCCTCCGCTGGGCGATTTTCACGACGCGAGCGCGGTGCGGACGGCGCTTTACAGCAGCGCGCCGAGGCTGAGCATGCACGACAGCTTCGTCGGCACGGAGTCGGACCTTGCGGATCTGGTAAGGTCGCTCATGGAGGCCTACGACACCAGCGCGACGCGGATAAACAGTCTGGGATTCGAGAGCTGGCCCATGCGCATCATCCACTCCGACTGGCATCCGGGAAACATACTCTTCAAGCGGCGCAAGGTCGCGGCCGTGCTGGACTACGACTCGGTGCGGAGCTCGAGGGCGGCGGTGGAGGTGGCGAACGGCGCCTTGCAGTTTTCGATCATGGCCGGGGGCGACCCCGCGACGTGGGCGGCGGAGATCGACGGGAAGCGCTATCGCGCCTTCGTCGAAGGATACGAGTCTCTTCACGCACTATCCGGCGCGGAATGCGAATCTCTTCCGCACCTCATGATCGAGGCCCTTATCGCCGAGTGCGTTCATCCGATTGCGGAAACGGGGTCGGTCGGACGCTGGGGAGGTTACCGCGTGTTGCAGATGGTGCGTCGCAAAGTGTCATGGCTGGAGGCGAACGCCGAGACACTGGCGTCCGCCGCTTCCGACCGGGGACGTGGTTAATCCGATTGAAGGCGTTCGGGAAGTTTGACCGAGGGCACCGATTTGAAGTATAATTGCGGCATGACGCCGGTAAGCGTGCAGCCCTGGGAGAGCGGTTTCCGCCTCGTTGCGGACCACTTGCGCGCGATGGTGGACTCGCTGGAAACGCCGCACCACCTCCGCCCCCGGGCCCCCGTTTCGTGGACGCCGCGCCTCAATTTCTACGAAACCGCGGACCGTTATATCCTCTGCGTCGAGCTTTCCGGAATGCCCCGCGAAGAGATAAACGTCTGGGCCAGCGATGGTGTTCTTCACATCAGCGGCGACCGCAAGAAACCCGTCCCGCCGGACAGTTGCAGGGACGTGGGCGTACACGTCATGGAGATCGACTCGGGGTGTTTCCATCGCAGAGTGCCCATGCCGGAAGACGTCCGCGCGGACGAGATCTCCGCCACGTATCGCCACGGGTATCTCTGGATAGTTCTTCCCAGGTCCAACGGTCCCGGTTCAGCGGAATGAGGTCGGCCGACGAAGACAAACCCTCCGACATCAAGGGTAATCCCAACTCGGCGGAAACTTCGGACGAATCGGGCGCGGTCGACATCCTCGGGGCAGCCGGTGCGCCTCCCGAAAACGAAGTCGAAATCCCCAAGGAGCTGCCCATCCTCCCGATCCGCGACACGGTGGCGTTCCCCGGGACCATCATGCCCCTGCGCGTGCGCCGCGAGAAATCCAAGCGCGTTCTCGACCTCGCGCTAGGCGGTTCGCGTCTGGTCGCGGTCGTGACGCAGCGCCAAGCACAAACCGAGGATCCCCACCTCGACGATCTGTACCGCGTCGGCACGGCGTGCGTGATACTCAAGATGCTCAAGCAGTCCGACGGCGCGGAGACCATCATACTGCACGGCCTGCGCCGCGTGGGCATCGAGGCGATCACGGAGGAAGAGGAGTACCTCGAGGCGAACGTTCACTCCCACTCCGACCCCAAGGAAGTGACGACGGAAGTCCGGGCGCTGGCGCACACGGTCCGCAGCGCGGCCGACCGCATTCTCCAGCTCTCTCCGGACGTTCCCGATGAGGCGCGGCAGGTCTTGCGAAACATCGAGACTCCGGGGGGGCTTGCGGATTTCCTGGCGGCGAACCTGTCAATTGACATGATTCAAAAGCAGGAGCTGCTGGAGACGTTCGACGTGGCCGACCGGCTTCGAAAGGTGCACATGGCGGTGGCGAACCAGCTCGAGGTGCTGGAGCTGTCGCACAGCATTCAGCAGAAGGTGAAGTCCCAGGTCGATCAATCGCAGCGCGAGTACTATTTGCGCGAGCAGCTCAAAGCGATTCGAAGGGAGTTGGGTGAGAAGGATACGGCTTCAAAATCACTCGAAGAGCTGCGCGAGCGTGTCGTCGCCGCCAAGATGCCGGAGCCGGTCGAGCAGGAGGCGATGCGCGAGGTGGAGCGGATGGAGCACATTCCCACGACCTCGCCCGAATACAGCATGGCGCTCGATTACGTCGAGTGGCTGGTGGGCCTGCCTTGGTCCGTCAGCACCGAAGACAACCTGGACCTCAAACGCGCGGAAGAAATCCTCGACGCCGACCATCATGGGCTCGAAAGAGTCAAGAAACGCATTATCGAGTTCCTCGCCGTGCGCAGGCTCAAGCAGGACATGCGCGGGCCGATACTCTGCTTTGCCGGCCCACCCGGCGTGGGCAAGACCTCGCTGGGGCAGAGCATCGCGCGGGCGATCGGGCGGAAGTTCATCCGTATCTCGCTCGGCGGCATCCGCGACGAGGCGACCATCCGCGGGCACCGGCGGACCTACATCGGCTCCATGCCCGGCCGGATCATTCGCGAGATCCGCCGCGCAGAGAGCAACAACCCGCTCTTCATGCTCGACGAGGTAGACAAGATCGGGCAGGACTTCCGCGGCGACCCCATGTCGGCGCTCCTGGAAGTGCTCGACCCGGCGCAGAATTCCACCTTTTCCGACCACTACCTGGGAGTGCCGTTCGACCTTTCCAAGGTGCTGTTCATCGGCACGGCTAATTATATGGGGGCGATCGAGCCGGCCCTGCGCGACCGGATGGAGGTCATCGAGCTCAACGGGTACACGCACCGCGAGAAGCTCATGATCGCCCGCAAGCACCTGCTGCCGCGGCAGCTTAAGGACAACGGCATCCGCAAAGATCAACTGCGCATCGACGACGAATGCCTGAAGGTAATCATCTCGGATTACACACGCGAGGCGGGGGTGCGGTCGCTGGAACGCAAGATCGGCGCGGTCTGCCGCTCGCGGGCAGCCTCAGTCGTGCGCGGAGAAAAGGAAGGACCGGAGATAACCGTCGACCAGGTGCGGAAGATCCTGGGGCGCAAGGAGCACGAATCGGAGGTTGCGGCCGCAAGAGGCATTCCCGGCGTGGTGACCGGGCTGGCGTTTACGCCGGTGGGAGGGGAGATACTGTTTATCGAGGCCGTCAAGATGCCGGGCTCGGGCGACCTGAAGCTGACCGGCCAACTCGGCGACGTGATGCGCGAGTCGGCCTATGCGGCAAGCTCGATCATCCGCAGCCGCCTGCACGCCTGGGGCGTGAGCTCTGACGAGTGGCGGCGGTGTGACCTGCACGTGCACGTTCCGGCCGGGGCGATACAAAAGGACGGGCCGTCGGCCGGGGTGGCTATGCTGACCGCGATGACCTCGGTTCTGGCGAACACTGCGGTCGATCCGCTCACGGGGATGACCGGGGAGATCACGCTGAGCGGGCGGGTGCTGCCCATCGGCGGGATCCGCGAAAAGATGCTGGCGGCGCATCGGGCGGGCCTCAAGCGCGTTATCCTCCCCAAGCGCAACGAGGAGGACCTCGAAGACGTTCCGGAGGACATCCGCAAGCAGATCGATTTCGTGTTCGTCGAGACGATCGATGACGTGTTCGAGGCCGTGTTTGACGTCAAGACGGAGCCGCCGGGCAAGGCCGCGAAGGCGGCCAAGAAGAAGTCCGCTCGGAAGAAGGCGTCGAAGAAAAAGCCATCCAGAAAGAAGTCCGTTCGAAAGAAAACCCCTGCGAAGAAGCCGCCCAAGAAGAAGTCCCGCCGGAAAAAGTCTGCAAAGAAGACGGCCGCTCGAAAAAAAACGCCACGAACGAAGAGCACTCGCAAGAGCACGTCTAGGAAAGGCGTGGCGGCGAAGCGGGCCGCGGGTTAGCAGCGTTAGACCTCAACACGAACGGACTGAAATAGACAGGATTTACAGGATGAACAAGATCGAATTGTCATCGGCCCGCACGCACCGAATCCGCCCTATCTTGTCAATCATGTAAATCCTGTCCATTTTCGGAGGCGCTTTCCAAGCTATTCTTCAGTGCACGGTCCGGCGCCGGCTCGAGTTGACCGTGGGTCTCGGTATCGCATTCGGGGCAGCGCTCGGATGAGGCGCGGATGTCGTAACCGCACTTCAAGCACACATCCGTTCTTTGACGTTGACGAAGTATCGTACCGCGCACGTCGCCGACGCGTGGGTCTTGGGCTGCGTACATCCTTCCAAGTGTGGCACTGCTCAAGAGCAGTGGCACACCGGGTGCTCCCATTGTGCACAGGGTAGTGGGACACGGTGGGCGTGCATGGCGCCTGTTGTCATTGTTGACCGGCGCATGGGCGGAGATTATACTTACCGGCCGGTTTTCGATGCGCGCGGACGCCCGGTGACGGGCAGGAGGTGACGTTTGCGACAGGTTAAGCTCTTTGTCGATATAGAATCCAACATCGAGGCCCTGGAAGAGCGGGTCAACACGTGGCTCAAGGAAAGCCACGCCAATGTGATCAACATCTTCGGCAACGTCGCCCCGCAGACGGTGATGCGCGAATTGAAGACCACGGCCCTGTCGGAGCGGAGGTATGCGTCGTCCGACGTGTTCATAGCGATCGAGTACGAAGCGGCGTAGGGCAGGTAAGTCGGGTTTGCCCGACACGACGGTTTCGACACTCGGAAATTCGCTGCCGATCCGGACGGCAGACCCGCGCCGCCAGGCACGGCGGACCAGCACTGCGTCGGAGCAACGTCATCTCTTGGGTCTGCGGCTCGTCCGCCGATGCCAGCCGTTGAGGATTTCGACGACCGCAACGTGAAGAAACGGGACGATTACGCGGCGGTCCGAATTGGGAAATGCGATGAATATGGGGGCGTGATGATTTTCGCCGAGACCCCCCTTTGTCCCCTCTTTCCAAGGGGGAGGCGGCGCCGCGCTATCATTTCGTTTTCTTCGCCGTCGCCTTGCGGATGATCTGGGCGGCCTGGGCGGCGTGGTCCGCGGCCTCGAACGCCAGCCAGAAGACCGTTTTCTTTCCTATCGCGGCGGCCGACGCCCCGCGCAGATTAAGGCCCTTGTCCGCGACGGAACGCGTTATCTCGGCCCCGAGGCCGGGCCTGTCGGGGCCGTCGATCCGCACGGCGTACATCCCCGAGGCCGGCACCAGCCCTACGTCCTGCGCGGCGCGCTTCTGCTTGGCGCCCTTGATCGGGGCCACGAACACGCGCGACGATTCACTCGTGACGCGGCGTGCGACCATGAACTCCAACTGGGCCCCAGCCCCGGAGAGCGCCTCCAGCACCCGTGCCAACATTCCCGGCTTATTACGAATGTCGCCCGCCCAAACTTCGACTTTCTTCACCGTATAAGACATGCGATTCCTCCGTATAAGTATGACTGCTCGTATCGCGACGGACCGCGGGCGACATTCTACCACCGCCTTCGTTGTCGTAAAGCGATCGGGCGGGTAATAAGCGGTCTGCGGCCGGAGGACGAGAATGCTGGACGCACAGCGTATGACCACCGAGAACAAAAAATCGACGCGCGACCTTGCCCTCTTCGTGCTGCTATGGGTGCCTTACGCCCTGCTCGTGTGGCGTTTCTGGTTTATCTGCGACGACGCATACATCTCGTTTCGCTACGCCCGCAACTGGGCCGAAGGCCACGGGCTGCGCTATAACCTCGGAGCGCATGTTCCCGTGGAGGGGTACAGCAACTTTCTGTGGGTCGCGATTTGCACTCTCATCCG